>Ga0307516_10003048_pt1 | contig 21876 bp, 11 predicted proteins | sample 19_EM_MG_FD_203310 | JGI IMG/M metagenome (GOLD analysis project Ga0307516, IMG submission 203310) | Populus trichocarpa ectomycorrhiza microbial communities from riparian zone in the Pacific Northwest, United States - 19_EM | ecosystem: Host-associated > Plants > Roots > Unclassified | place... | reverse complement strand
TTTGTTCTTTTCGTTCTGTAAAATAGTTGCTTTTTCATTGATTGTGTTAGAACCCACTAACCAAAACAAAAGACTATTTGGATAAGATAACCTTTTGACTTTTTTAGTTTCGTTGTCGATAAATTTGGAGGAAATATTGAATATGAATTCAGATTCTATTAACACTGTAAACTAAAAGAAAAAGATATTTCACCACTAGAAAAATAGCAAAAACAAATGAAAATACTGATGAAAATTTTCTATCAGTAAATTGCGATGAACTTTACCGATAAAATAATCTCTTGCTGTATTCGTCAGTAAATACAGACGAAAATACTTCCTCAGCATATACCGAGAGAATTACAATGAAAAAAAATGAATTAAAAAAGACAAAGCCAAAAGGTACAATGATAAGCCCCAACAAATATTCAACAATAAATGTTTGTTTCTCTTCGGATGAGAAAGTACCACAAATTTAAGATAAGATACTGATTGATCGCCTTATTGATAATTTTCATCTGCCTTAAATAAGCAAAACCGGTACAGGAAACTGAAATAAAGGGAAAGCTGGTAACTCACAATTTGAGATTACCCACGTAAAAACTAAATGTAACACGTACGAAACAATAAGCATAACAACTATAACAAACTGAAATAAAAGTGATGAAAAATTCACAACTGCAAATGACCCAGTCCTGTAGGTGACCCAGTCCTCCCCAACACAATCTTTTCTTTCTTTACGTGACCATATATACACGTCGCCTGTCTATAAACTCTCTTCTGCATACCTGTATGCCACATGCATATACTATTCACGTTCCAATCTTCCTGCATGACACATGCAGCTAACAATTCACGTTCAACTTCAACTCATATATTTGGGATTTGGCCTAAAGGCCCTTGCTGATCGACGTGACTTATCAATACCTCCCCCATTATATGAAACCTTGTCCCTAAAGTTCACGTCTGGAAACAACTCCAGCAGCTGTTTGGTGGATACTCACATCCCCTCCTCTACTGTAGATATTTCCAGTGCACTAAACTCTCTTCGACAATTTGGGCGCCTTGTTTGATCCAGCGATGATCGATAACAGCCTGTGGTGTCAGTAGGACTTCCTTATCTTCACTGAATGATGGTATCTCTGTGTTGTGTTTGTCAACATCTGTGTAAGTGTAATACCGTTTGAGTAGGGAGACATGGAATATCGGATGAATATGCGACTCTGCTGGTAAGTGGAATTTGTAAGCGACGGGGCCGATTTTTTTCCAGAATTTCATAGGGCCCATAGAAGCGGCTGGCAAGTTTCTGGTATTCTCTTTTAAAAACTGTTTGCTGGCGATAAGGATGGAGTTTCAGAAGCACTAAATCACCAACATCAAATGACACATCTCTTCGTTTTTTATCTGCGATTTGTTTCATCCAATTAACTGAGCGTGTAAAGTTGACCTTGAGTTATTGGAGTAATTCATCTCGGTCCTGTAATTGCTGATCCACTTCATGCTCTAGCGATAATCCTTCATTGTATGATGGAATAGTGGGTGGTAGCCTTCCATACAGTGCTTGAAAAGGGGTCATGCCGGTTGAGAAGTGGTACGTTGTATTGTACCAGTATTCTGCCTAAGGTAAGTAGAAGCTCTATTTTCTTGGTCATTGGTGGACAAAGCATCTAAGATATTGTTCAACGCATCGATTAACAACTTCTGTTTGGCCATCAGTCTGGGGGTGATACGCGGAGCTGAACTGCAATTTAGTACCTGACATCTTGAAGAACTCTTGCCAGAAATGGCTCACAAAAACTGGATCACGGTCGCTGACGATAGACTTTGGCATGCCATGGAGTTTAATAACACCTTCCATAAATTTCTCTGAAACACTTTTAGCTATAAAAGGATGTTTTAAGGGAAGAAATGAGCTGATTTACTGAGCCTATCGACGACTACCATGATGGTATCCTTGCCCTGTGAGGTGGGTAACCTCTCAATAAAATCCAGTGTGATGTCATCCCACACTTGGCAAGGAATGGGCAGTGGCTGGAGGAGACCTGCGGGTGCTAATGTTTTCGACTTTGTTTTCTGGCACACCACACAATTCTTGATATATTCTTGGACTGATTTACGCATCCCTGGCCAATAGAATTGTTGTCCCAGTTTTTTGTAGGTGCGCAGTACACCAGAATGGCCGCCTATCTTGGTATCATGCATTTCATACAGCAGCTTTGCACGTAGGGTAAAATCTGCTAGGATGATGACCCATTCCTTGTAACGAAGTAGGCCATTGCGCCACACATAGTGGCTGTGTAGTTGGTCTGTGGCTGCCTGGCTCATGGATTGTATGTACGAATATGTCTTTGCCATTTGCTTAATTTCTTCCCATAAGGTAACCTGAGGAACAAAACGATGGTGAAGAACAGGACTACCTTGTTTGCGAGAGAGAGCATCAGCTGCAGAATTTTCACGTTCGGGACGAGATGTGATCTCATAGTCATAGCCTAAGAGCTTGACTACCTATTTTTGTTGCTTTTGTGTGGTGATATGTTGCTCTAACAAATACTTTAGGCTTCGTTGATCCATCTGAATATAAAACTTTCAGCCTAGAAGATATGGTCGCCATAAACGTATAGCTTCAATGATGGCCAACATCTCTTAGGCGTAAGTAGACCAAGATTATTTTTCCACCCCAAGTGCTCGACTCATAAATGCCACTGGTTTGCCTTGCTGAGTTAATACTGCTCCAATATCGTCTCCTGATGCATCAGTTTCGACAGTGAAAACGTCTTTGAAGTTGGGCATTGCTAGCATTGGTGTAGTTGTCATGGCTTGTTTGAGCGCAAGGAAAGCAGTTTCAACTTCCTCATGCCATCCGAATTGGCCTTTTTTAAGGAGATTGTTGAGAGCCCGCGCCACAATGCTATAATTTTTTACAAACTTCCTGTAATATCTTGTCAACTCTAAAAACCCACGTAGCTCAGAAATATTAGTGGGTCGTGGCCATGCCACCATTGCTGCAATTTTATTTTCGTCTACCTTCACTTCATGATTGGTGATTATGTGCCCTAGATACTCTAGCTCTTGTAGGCCAAAAACACATTTGCTAGTTTTGACAAAGAACTGATGCTGCTTTAATATCGCCAGAGTCTGTCTTACATGCATCAAATGCATGTCCCAAGTAGGACTATAGACTAATGTGATCGAAGAAAACCAGTATAAATTTTCTAAGATGAGGTCAAAATATAGAGTTCATGATAGCTTGAAATGTATAGGGTGCATTACACAAGCCAAATGACATAACCAAGTATTCATAATGTTCGTTATGAGTGTGGAAAGCAGTTTTTGGAATATCTATAGGATTAACCCGTACCTGGTGATACCCAGCTCTAATATCTAGCTTGGTGAAATATGAAGCACCATAGAGCTCGTCTAACATATCATCAACTGTGGGAATAGGGAAGGGATCCTTCACGGTGGCAGCATTGAGTGCCTTGTAATCTATGCAGAAACGCCAAGTTCCATCCTTTTTCTTCACCAACAGTACAGGTGATGAAAACAGACTTGTACTTGGTCGAATAAGGCCGAAATTTAGCATTTCATGGGCTTGTTTCTCAATTTCCTCCTTTTGATAGTATGCATAACGGTATGGTCGAATATTAATAGGTTTGGTTCCGTTCTTGATGGAGATGCAGTGATCAACTTCTTTGATGCGTGGTAGACCTGTCGGTTCCTTTAAAAATTCTGAGAACTCATGCAAGATTGCCTTCATGTCAGGATGAATTGTCTTGTTGTGCGGCTCCGCAACACTGACCTGTAGACATATTGCAAAAATATCATGGTTCTGACGAGCCTCTTTAGTTAATTCATTGATTGATGCAATTTGAATGGCTTTATCGTCCGTTCTTTGTAACCGTCTAATTTGGTTCTTCCAAAGAAATTCCATGGTTAATTGTTTCCAGTTGCAAACCATGGAACCCAACATTTCCAGCCATTGGATTCCCAGGACTAGATCTAACCCTGTATTGTTTTTTTTTTTGTGTTTGTGGTTGTTATGGTCTAATAGTATTTTTTATTTCTATCAGTGAACCTATGACAAGATTGCTACAATAAACAAACCCTAGTTTCTTGGGTCAAGAACTTCATCTAAAAGATCATGGGTTAAAAAAAATATTAGAAGAAAGCAAGCTCATTTGGAACTAATGTGTTGTAAAGAAGATGAAGTTAGAAATCCAAAGATATTTGGTGATTACTGAAATTTCACTTTTCCCTTTGGTATTTTAAATGTCCATGACTCTTATACCATAGGAAACAAGTTGAAATATCCCTAATTATCCTTTAGGTTTCTTTCAAACAAATATGACATCTTTTACTACTACATCATTCCAAATAATATTGCAGATAAAACTCATTGTAATTTTTATCCTTCTATTAAAAATAAATAAGTTGTATTACACCCAGTAATATTTTGGACGTTGACCCCATATAATTTTTTATCCTTATATTAAAGGTAAATAATAAAAAATTATTACCCCTAATATTTTGGATATTAAACCCTTTTGTAGGATTTTTATCCTTATATTAAAACTTGATAATATATTTTCTTGCTAATTTTTTTTTATACAGGCCAAAATCCTTTGGAATTTTACAAACTGTTTTTAAAATCCATGAAATACTTTTTGTGTTTTTAAACATGCAAAAATATTTTTTCGTGAGATTTTTCTTAATTTAAGGACATGCTCCAATATTTTTAGGATTTTTAGCATGTTTGCTAAACACACATTTAAGCAAAAAAAATTCTTTATAAAAAAAGTTGAAAACCAAACAAGGCCTTACGCTTCTAACCCGAATTTGACCTACTCGAGTTGACTCGAAATCGTCGGTTTAACCATAAACCGAACAAAAAACACTAGTCTAACAAAAAAAAAAAAACCAAAACCAAAATTAAAATCTAAACTAGATCACACATGCAAAAAAAAAAACATAAAAAAATAAATTTTTTTGACCAAAACGAATCAAATGCACAAAACTCAAAAACAACTCAAGAACATAAAGGTCATTCAAAACAAACCTAGCCACATGACTCTCAAATCTGACCAGATACAAGAAAATAAAAGGCATAGACATGTTGGAAATCAATCACTGAACAATAATCAAGCATCAAACATCAATGATTATTAACCAATAATCATGATTTGATCAAAATAGGTTTTGATGCAAAAAAACAAAACCTTAAGATTAAAACTCAGAAATCATGATTATTGATGCGAATTAATCCTTCATTATTGATTAATCAATCCTTATGAAGTTTTAAGTGCAAAGAATTGGACCAAAGCTGGTCCAAATAATTGAGTTAAGACAATGTTCTTACAAAAAACCTAAAGAACAGAGACTTGGAAAACCCAGAAAATGCCCAAGTACTGCCCATCCCTAGAAAATGCATTTTTGACTTCTAAACCCACTACTTTGGGTCCTAATAAACCACATTACCAATACCAAGCATATTTGAATAAAAAAAACTAACAAATAACAATAAACCATCAAAATCATGCATGAAGTTCTAATCTAAAAAACTATCAAACCAAAACAGCAAATAAACTCGAGAATTTAGAGCTCAAAACTGATATTTTAACATCCAATAGGCCTCAACCAAAACCAAAAGACAAGAACATGTATTAGCCAACATAGAACTAATATCACAAACCTTACTGCCATATTCTGCAGATTTCAAAACAGTTTTATTTCATCAAAATCAATCCAATGAACATCATCTAAGTATTCAGGAACATCAACAACCAACTCAAAACAACATTTAAACAATAAAAACAACATTTTTATATATTAATTGAAACCAAAAAACAATACAACACCAAAAATGCTTAAAAACATCATCAAACATCCATGAACAAGCTAGAGATGTGCCTCATGAACATCATCTACTAGACTAAATGAAGGTTTTTACATTCTAACCTCAAACGGTGGTTACTGCCCTTTTATTCTTTCTTTTCTATGCTTGTTACTTTCTCTCATAGTTGAAGAAATCCTTGTGCTAGGCTCTTGAATATTCACACTTAGGGCTTTCTTATCAATACTTTTCTGCTCCCTTTTAACTCCTTTTTCTCCATTTTTTCTCTGAATTTTTAGTGGGTATTTATAAGGTTTCAAGTCGAGATTTTTATCAAAGGTTTGATAATGATTGATCAATATTTTACATTATAATCAAAACGAGGAGGGTTTTGAATGGTTTAAGTAGTTGGAAGCTCTGCACTTTGCTGGTTTTGCAATGGTGGTTTAGCAACAAACTTAGTTTTGAAGATTTTGGTTATTTTCCTAAACTTGGACACCAAAGAGTTTTTTTTTAGCCTTTTAATATTGAGAGAAACATGGTCAACCCTTGATAAGACCCCAATAAGAAGTTTTGAAGTGTGAACACACAAAAAGAATAAGTGGTTTTGTAAAATGAGTGTCATAGTCAAGGCTGACTAAGTTGACCACTTTCGAGGCTTCATTAAAGCAACTCTGATGTAAAACATCATCGGAGATGACCAAAAGTTGGTAGAGGAGGTGCACAATTTTCATTTGGATCTAACTTTACTCAAATTTGAAGGTTTGTAGAAACATATTCACTTATTTGAAGGTGTCAACTTGATTAGCCCAGAACTGTCAAATAAGAAAATGAATAGTAGGCAGACATCATGTCATCTGCCATTTACTCCAACTGATATGTCGTCTAGGTTAACCATCGAGAAATTAGGATTTTTTAAATTAGGATTTGGCTAAAATTCAATTTGGTCTCTAAACTCTCAAATCTTCTTGATTATATCCTTAATTACCCTCTAACTTCCAATTTTATCCTTGTCAAATTCAATTACAAACCCTAAAGTTCAGCACCTTTTTCATTTTAGTACTTGGTTTCTGATTTATGCAAATTGACCCTCAATAGATCAACAAACTTCTTTTTTTCTTCAATTTAGCCCTTGATTTGCTAGTTCTTGAAGTCTTGCACCTTTTAGAAATTGGTATTTGATTTTGAATTTCATCAATCAAGTCCCTAATTGCCCATCAAACTTCAATATTTATGCAATTAATCCATTGATTTGACCAAATTAACTTTTTAAAACTATAATTTAACCCTCAGATTTTAGTTTCTTCCAATTAAAACTCAAATTGAACTCAAAAACCATTTTTTTTTGGAATTAAGCCCTCAATAAATTCAATTAAACCCTGAAAAAATTCAATTGAGTCCTTAAATATCAAATTTTAAATTTTCCTTCCCAAATTTAATTTTTCAGTTAATAAGGTCCCTCATCAGTCAAAATTGAACTGTTAATTTTCCAATATTTTTTTATCCTCCCTAACCAGTCTTTGGCAATTTTCTAGGCATTCTACGTGTTCTCTCCACTGATATATTGTTTTGATTTTTTTTCAACTTTTTTAAATTTTTTTTGTATTTCTTTTTTCTTATGGTTTTCTTTTTTCTGATTTTTTATATATTTATATAAGCCCCCAAAATGGGTAACAACAAGGTGCCACTTACTTTATAAGCCTACAAGCAGCCTCAAGCAAGTTACATGGCCTAATAACCTTGCCTGCAGACCTTGCCTACAGATAACCTTACCTATAATTTGGCAATACAATGCTTTATAGGCGATGTAAATCCTCATATACCTCAAGAACCCCTTTTTAAATAATAACCAAGATGAAGGATTGATAGGATTAAACTAGCCTAATACTTATGAGAGATGGGGCTAGATATTAGACATACAAATAATCATGTATACCCTTGTTCATGCCTTAAGTGAGTCAATTGACTTTATCCAATTCTCAAAGATATCAAAATTGTTGATTTCAAATAGTTCTTTAGGGAAGACAATGAGTTAATAAGGGAACATATTTCTAAATTCATTCATCAATATGGTGATGGTGATACCAATCCCTTCGTAAAACTAAGGTTGTTTAGTTCTTCATTAACCAAAACTATCTTTCATTAGTTCTCCATGCTACCACCTAATTTCATCAATGTTGAAATGAAATTAAGGCTTGTTTTTATAAACTTTTATATAATAGAACTACATGTAACACTAACTGACTTGGCTAGATCATTCAAGACCTAGGACAATCAATAAAAAGCGTATTTAACTTTATAACTCTCAAAAGCAAGTGTACCATAGATATGAAAAAGCAAGAGTGTAGTAATTTAACTCTAAAAGGGTTGCATAAAATATTAAAAAGAGGTTTATTGAAACCAAATATATTGTTATCCACAACCTTATAGACGATGATGCTTGGAATGAAAAGATGTTAGGAAAACAAGTTGAAAAGAAATCATTAAAGGCAACTTACATAGTTGTCTACTTGAATGAGGTCATAATTCCCATTTAATGATTGACTTAGACTTCGATGAAGAGTTTAAGGAAGATCAATAATAGCTAATTTTGGATTTAGAATTCAAAGAGACAAGACATTTTGAGATTGTTATATTAAAAACCACTTAAAGGACTTAGCAAGCCTGGTAGCAAAGTAATAAAGGCTATCAAAGTGATCAATGATGGTATAGAATACTCTTTTAACATGAAAACACCTAAAGAAATCTTATGCCAACTTATGCATGTAGGGTAATCCAAACTCCTTGGCAGTTAGATAATCCCTACTATTGAAACAACTCAAAGGGTATAAATACTACAAATGACATGACTCATGAAAATATGGCACCAATAATTATTATCTTCAAGAATTAAATCTAGATGGAATTGAGGTTGTTGTATTTGTTTCTTGGAAATAATGATTAAAATGAGCTGATAATAATAATAAATACCTTTAAACTACAAGGACTGGAAAGCAAAACTTATAGAAAATAAGGTATGATAAACCATGATAGAGGCAATAGTTAGTCACGGATACTACTTGGAAAAAGGTATAGTTTTTTTACTTGTCATTTCATTCTTTCTAAAGGAGAAGACTTGGGGGTAACTGAACAATCTACAACTCAATGATAGATTAAGACTTTAAAGTGTAAAGGACCTACTAACAACAACCAGCACAAATACCAGACATAAAAAAAATCACCCAAAACTAATGATGAAGGTAAAGATTTGGTTATAAACCACTAACATCTCCTAGATCTAGAAAGATGGTTGAAAAAAGGTCAATTATATAAAATCCAGTTTAGAATAATGCAATAACAAAATACATTGGTAAGAAAGGAAAGGGCAAAACCATACACCTTACCAAGAAAATAGGTTTTGGATATAGAAGAGACCAGTCATGTGGTCAATGACTAATAACCTCAAGCACTTTTAGGTTGCTAACATGAGGTGTATAAGATTGTTCTCGGTCAATGCTAGACATGATTAAGCCTAATCCTATATAAAATAGTAGTATTGTGCAATGGTCAATTTATGCTAAAAAAAATAGCATTCCAAACAAAAAATCATGGAAGAAATAATGAAGAAAGTTCCAATCCAAACAATATACTCATACATTCAAAGGCTTATATAAATCTTAAATAACTTAAGAGATAGATTTCTAAAGAAGTCTCTAGGAAAGTAGACAATATATTGCTAAGATAATAATGTAATATGTAAGAAACAATAATCATGCATTGAGGAAAATAAGGTCAATTCAAGTACCATAAACAAGATAGAAATCATCCAAAAACATCAATAGAACAAAGTTGTCCAATATATTAGGCCAATAATTAAAGAACTTGAGTAAAGAAAATGAGTTATACAGTATTGGCTAAAAGCATTAATAGTTAAGCAACATGATAAGGAGATAGCTTCAAGTATTAATATACGTTCTACTTTATGTACAATGATAAAACCTTATTCACATACCTTCTATTAGTCAACAACCACTTAAGAAATAAAAAAAATAAAAGACATTGCTTTTAAAGAAACTAAGAAAGTCACCCCAAATCTTTATAAGTAAAATGATAGTTGAGAAATTTAAGGAAAAAATCATTATCCAATAGACAAAACGTTTACTATCATAAAGCTTAAGCTAGCTACCATAAATATCTTCATCAATAAGGAAAATCAGCTCAAAAAAGAAAATAATTTGAAAGTTGATGCTCATAATTTCTTAGAAAAGGATAGAACATAAAAAGAGAAACTAAAACCCTTATTTATGATATTGCACACCCTATAGAGATAAAAGTTAGTGAATTTGTAATCTTAATGCAATAACTGGATGAATAGAATGCAATAACATAAATGAATACATTGGAAATTCTTTCTTAAAAAGAAATGAGTAACCATGGTGATGTTATATCAACAAACATGGTTTTTGGCCAGTTGCCAGTTGCCAGTTGCCAGTTGCCTGTTGTCTTATATTGATAGTGACAATAAATATAATGCAGAATAAAAGGCAAAAACTATCGAAATTAACCGGTCAGAACTTGTGATTGACCAATAACTAAGTCTAGTATTTTCTAAACCAATGGTGGTTATGAGCAAGGTTGTCAAAAACACTTTTTTAACACTACACGAAAAATATAATATAAACTCGGATCGTAAACTCGTAAAATTGTAAGTAATTTTTTTTAACTAATTATATATTGATAATTCTAGTCAAGAAATTAAATTACATTAAAATATGATAAAATAAGTCAACAATATTATAATCAATGAGTGATCTAAATAAAATAAGAGAGATAGATATTATGAATCAATAAATTAATGACATGGAGAAATAAAAAGTCTCAGAACAAAATTTCGCAATACAAGGGAATCACTGAAAGGTAGGAAGCACATATAAACCTAGTGACAACCTGGTTGTTCCCATCATATTAAGTCTTGATAGACCCCTTTTAGGTTGCAAGCTAATGAGTTTAAATTAGTAATTAACTAACGTAAATTCAATAATGAAATAAACCCCTAAACAATGTATAATGCTCTAGAAAAAATTCAAATTAAAAATAATTATTTAAAATTAAATAAATAAATAAAATAGAATAATAAAAAGTATTCATATTAAAATTCATCCATGTAGCCTGAATCTTTAATTTTTGAATATTCTTGACATTTTGAGTCCTGATTTCAAACATGTTGTTCTCTCCTGATTTCAAACATGTCGTTCTCTCTTGTTTGGATGAATTATTGGACCTACATATATAGTTGGAAAGTTTCAGATATCTAGTTTCTATCCCAACTTTAATCAAAGCAAAATTCCACCGGTAACTCTAGATATGTCCCAAACAGTGCACGAAGGTCTTGTTTGACATATTTGACAATATTAGTTTACTAACTTTGACCCTCTGAATATTATTTCCCTAACTCCATTTGACCTGAAAATTTACCATAATATATTTTCATGTATCTAATATTTCCTTGTAAAATTTCAGTTTTATTCAACATACGGTTTGAAAGATATGCTCAATCTCGCAAAACTAGTTAGCAGACATTTTAAGGCCAAATTTAGATCTGACTTGGTTCATATCACAAATTTAGTAAACTTGTAAAATCGAACCGAGTTTACCAATTTTGCACGAATTAAGTCTGATTTTACTGGTTTTGAGTTTTTAGTCTGATTTAGCACGTTAGATACATGTTAACTCATAAAATCATAAAATTTTACTAGTTAACTTGCGATTTTAACAACCTTGGCTATGAGTCACCATCTTAAAACTTGGTACATCATAATCAGTTTTAATGGTTTACTAATATAAAGATTTTTAATTTTTTGTTTTTTTTTTTTGTCGATAATATTGTAACACTGAATAATTATGCCTTTAACCATGATAAAAACAAAAATTAGCCACAACAAGGCTGACATGATTCTATTTAAAGTGGTCATATCAAATCTTACATGAGACGAAGAGATATTATATGAGTGTTGTAAGTGGATCTAACAGTTGGATCATAGACCTCTAGTATAACTTTCTTTATGGTTAAAAGAAAGCCAAGTTATAACACCTTACTTGGATGAGATTAAATACATGTTAATATGTGTATGTCATCATCTCTACATCAAGCATTAATGTTTTGGCAACTAGATAGGTCAACAAAGATAGTTGAAGTAGATGACAAGCCATTTATGGTGAACTCAAGGATGACAGATGGATGGTTTTATAAATATGGTGTCGGACTGGTCCAATTCATGGGAATAGATAATATGGGTCATCCAATCAACTTTTTAATTAACAAGAAGACTATGTGAATGGGGTGAGTAACATTAGACTTTGTTTGCCCTAGTGACTTGCAATTCGAAGATATTGGGCAGGGATTTAAAACATGAAAATAAATGAATTACCAAGACTTATTTACATGTGTTTGAGGCTTTTGATAAAGCCTAAAAATATTTTACCATAAGAACAAAATTTTCTCAATAAAACTAGATCATGATTATTAATTGATTGTGTCTAATATAATAAGTCTTGCTTTATTACCATCTAAGATGGATGATGGATAAGAAAAATTCATGACCCTTTAATTGAAGTTAATATGAGGATTGAAGAGAAGCCTAAACCAACTTATATAAGTTTGAATTTACTAATAGATTATAAAACAATCTAGTGTCGTTACTTCACACTTATAAGAACTACCTTGATTGAGATTAGAATGGAATATATGGTTTAAATAGAAGTTTGATAAAAAAAAAAATCTATCACCAATCAAGCTTGGATTTAATCTATACAAATAGTCTCCAAGAAGAATGGCTCTAGATGTGATTGATCATGTGAAAGAGATAACTGAATGACTATTAAATGGTGGATTTTTTAGACCAATAAGTTATGTTGAGTGGATATATAGCATTATAAAAGTAATTATAAAGAATTGCAAGTTGAGAATATGAATAGATTTTAGAAGCCTTAAATCTTACACGTTTAAAAAATGAGTATCTAATGTTAATGGATGATATGTTTATTAATTCAAAAAACTAGTAATGAAATCCTCATCTTTATGGATAGAATTAGGCTATAATCATAAGTTTATTATTGAAAACAATGTGTCAAATACTACTTTAAGGTGTGCTAGCTCACTAAGATTGTATTAGTGGTTAGTAATGTCATTTAACCTATAAAATGTAAGTGCTACATACTAAAAAGCCATGAATTTGATCTTTTATGATTTAATCAAATACAATATAGAGGTATACATCAATGATATCATTCAAAATCTAAAGTCAATCACTAGGGTGAATTTAGTTTTTCCTTTGAACATATGATAATAGATAATATCAAGATGAACCACTAAGATATACCTTTGGTGTACAGATAGGGAACGATTTAGGATTTCTGGTACAGTAATGAGGAATAGAGGTGTATAAAAACAAAGCAAAGGCCATTAATAAAGTAACAGTGGGTTTCAAGTTTCCAATTCCTCGGTTAGATGACATGCTAAATTAGTTACATAATGAAACATTTTGTATGAAGATTGACTCAATAATAGCACCAATACAGAAGCTCCTCCCAGTCCTGGGATGACCAAAAGGATGCATGTCTCTCCTTCTGGTTCTCTAGAGGATGTGGCTCTAGAGGGCTCTGTCCCATCTAGTCCTCCTGCTGCATCTCTTCCTTGTCCTCAGGTTACTGAAGCTGGTAGTGGGGATGCTGTTAGATGGGGGAAAAAGGCAAAATTGCTTCCTAAGTGCTCTCAGTATGCCCAGGATTTTGGTAATGTTGTTGATGATCCATCTGCTACTGACGATCCCCCTTAGGACGCGAGTCTTGTCTAAAGTAAGAGACCATACATAACTAGGAGTAAAAGCTTGCTTATCCCATTTATACTTTGATTGGTGTGGTTAAAACTGCTGGTAGGAGGCCTGGTCGATCTCGACTAGGAGCTGTTAGCAAACCTCTTAAGCCTCCTAAGCCTTAATCTGTTAAAGGGTTTTCCAGAAAGCATCTGTTGGCTTCTAGTGTAATGGTGTTGGTGTTCCTGGTTTGCTTTGTGTTGTTTGGTAGTTGTTATGTGGTGATTAGTACTTAAAAGTGCATTATCACTAAGGCTTTATATCATAATATTGTACTTAAAGTGTCATTAAATTCCCTAACTTAAGCATGTTTTATTATAACAAGTCTGATAATATAAGATAGCTATAATTTATGGTAAATGCTCATTTTAAATGTAGGCCTATCACATAAATCAAAAGATTGATTGATGAGTTCAAATACTGAAATTGAGAAGACGAAGAGAAGGTTAAGCTTAGAAAAGAGATGTTGGTTCAGTCCAAACTGGAACACTTTTCAGTCATTGGGTCATATCTGGAGCTGTAGATCTTGGATTTCAATTTGGTTTATATGGCTAGAAAGCTAAGACATGGGTCTAAAACATTCATGGGAGTCCAAGACTCAATTCTATTATTTGGAAGTCCAAATCTTAGTAACAACGGAGAAGTCAGAATCTGTCCTACAGCCCATACACTGTTCAGTGTTCAGCCCATATCTTGAGTTTAGAAGTCCAAATGCACCGATTCTTTTTTTGTTGGAAAGCTGAGACAATTTCCTAAAACTTTCATGAGGACAATCTATTCAAATTCTGATGTTAGCAATGACGTTTTGTTCAGACAAGAAGATAAAGATTGTCACCATGTCAAGATGTGGCCACCCACTCAACAATTAGTCATCAAATCAATAGTTTCAAATTTTGGCCTATAAAATGAGGCATTTGCCATGCATTTTGGCATCTTGATTTTCAGATCAAGATCATGTTCTTGCTCACTCTCTCTTTATATTTTGTAATGCTTAAGTTTTGTTTATATTAATCTCTTGTTTATGCTTTTCATTTCCTTTTCTTTACTTAGTTAACTTATATCTTATTTATGTTCTTATCTTGTTTATCTATGTTTCTCTCTTTTATTATGTTTAACTAAGTTTATTATGTCAAGGTGAAAAGGTTACACTAATGGTGTAAGAATAAGTATAGTATAAACTCAACATGGACCTTAATGCTTGATACTAACATGTTTTGTATTTGTTATCTTATTCACTCTTAATACTCTGCTTGTTAAATGGTTACTCTAGATTTATGTTGTATAACCCTTGGTACAACAAATACTTGACACTTTCATAGCCCAACCATATGGTATAACCGACACATGTGCTATGAAAGGAACTTGATTTGTTGTTAACATAAGTTATAATATGAATACCTGACAACATTTACAAGTATTAGCATTATTCAAATAAGATAACTAATGTAATCATGTTTTTTTCCTTTGAGATGAAATAATATAGAAGGTAATGACTTGGCTTAACATGGATCATGATAAAAAAATAAATAACCTTTGATTATTATGATATCATCCTTAAAAAGATTATTGATAAATTAGCTATTGTTGATATGCATTATAGATATAATGATGAGCAAAGTAGTAAAATTCAATTGTCAAGAATGCAGAAGATATTAATTAATAAAATAAATGTTTTTAACCCATAAATTGATTGAAGATAACAAATAAAAGCTTATTTATAGGACCCTTTGCATAAATTTTAGATTGAAAATGACAAATTATATTCTCCTAGTAGAAATATTATAAAAGAGACATAAAACTAGAGTTTCACTCGGATTTTTAGGACCAAATAAGACATTATTGGTCATTATTAAGATTCATGATGGACTCTTTGGAGATCATCAATCTAGAACTAAAATGAAGTGACTAATTATTAACCATGAGTTTTATTAGCAAGAAATAACCAAGAATTGTGTTAGTTATACAAAAAGGTGTTAAGCATGACAATAGTTTGGTATTATCTAGCATGTGCCATCTAACAAGCTCAATGTAGTTTTCATAATCCATTTTGACCTTTATTTTACAATGCATTTTCAAAAAATATAAAATTTCTAAAAAAATATTTTTAATACAATTGAGTTAATTTACAGTCATTTCATAATTTTTGAAACTTTCACTTATTATATTTTGTGAACTAGTTAAATAAATAAATAAAAAAAGATTAGTTAGTGAAGTGATAAGCAAGAAAGAAACAAAAGACCAAAATAAACATCAAAGTTTTAAAAGATCAAATAAGATAATGAGATATTTAGATTCAAATAAAATTAAAAAGATTATAGTTGACTTGGACTACATGGAAAGTTTTAATGAAGATATTTAGAGCATTTTCAATTGTGGATTTCATTAAAGTAAATAAGGAAAGGAAAAGATCCTACATAGTTCAAGAATGTAAAAAAAAATGATATTTGACCACAAAATTACCAACATTTAAGATTCTCGTCAAAATATTAAAGAATAAAAGAGATCTTATAATTGTTAATGGATTTTATTTTCTATTTTGAAATGGTTCCCAACACTATAAATTGATGCTTGGGGAAAAGAGAAAAAGACACCATGAAGACCCAAAAAAGAGACCAGGAAAGGGGGAGAAAAAATATTTGAGTGAAAAAATAAAAAAACAAAGAAATAGAAAAAATAATAATAAAAGAGCTTTCGTCCAAAAAAATAAGAAAAGAAAACATATACACACTCTCTCTTTAACAATGAAAAAGAAAAACCCTAGCAGCCAAACCTTTTCACCCATACTAGAATGTGGTAACCCACACCAATAACCTTAACTATATATCTTTCTAGCCACCTACACCACCACTGACAACCTCCTCACCATCACATAGCAACCACAATGCTAATAGTAGCAGACAACTAACCATCAACCAAGCCCCAAACAAATCCCTACCTCTCTTCTACTTCACCGAACACACTGCCTAATATTTCTCCCTTCGGTCCAATAACTAACAACCATAAAAAAATCAATAAAACTTTCCCTTATTCCTCTTTCACCAAACAACCATAACCACTATGAAACATTTTTTTTCCCTCAACAAAAATACACTCAACAACGGCACTACCATTAATGAACAACAATGACAATATTAGCAGCAACAAAGAACCCATGAAAAGAGATAAAAATAAAAGAAAGAGAAAAAACCCAAAACTTCTTTTAGCTTGATCTCTTTTTTTAGATGGTGGTAGACTTCATTGATGGTGTATAAGAGAAGATGAGAGGAATGTGCTAATGATCCTGAGCAAAACTTGCTACCAATAGTGACAGTGCATGATTCCATGCATCAATAATAGTGGCATTTTCATTCCTTTTAAACCTTTTATATTTAATTTTGTGTTTGGGGTATGAAGCCATTATGAGTTTACTTTTCAAGGTGTGACAAGGTTGTAATCAATAGACCTACGATAGGGTTGGAAGGATGGGTTATAATAAGATTATCCAAGCTGTAATTGTTTGGCCATAATTTTAAAAAATTTATATATAGATGTACATGTTTGTTTATTATGAAATTTATGCCAAAAAAAATATTTTCAATGAATTTTAATCTATTTAAATAAATAGTAGAATTACTTTCATATAAAAAACAAAAAAAATAGAGTTTTGTTTTCACTTTTCTTTGCGTTAATGTTTTGGGTGCATATGTAATATTTTAGGATTGTAAGATCCTTAAAAGGTCTCATCCCTCAAAAGTTGAAAGATATTGAAGATAGTCGATATATTACTTTATTTTTTTTTTAAATCATTTTACTATTGTCTGTCTAAATCTAGACTTGTGGATTCAATGGTGCTCTCAGCAATACCTTCTTGATCTACTTTCAAGTTATCTAGTAAACCATTATCCTACTAACAGAGTCACCTTTGAGGTGAAAACATTACACACGCGCGCGCGCGCGCACACACACACACCAATAGAAATAGAAACCAGTACGTGTCGTTGTTACACCTAAGAATGATCTAAAGATCTGGTCACAAGTTTCCAGCCAATATACTTGATTTCAAAACAAAGCAAAACTATAAAAAAAACAAAATAAATTTCTGATGTGAATGAAGAGGCAAGTCAAGGAATGATAGGATTCTCTAACAAACACAGAGCATACTTAATTTTGCAGAAATATAAATACAGAATAACAATAAGATTTGAAGGAATTTTACTTAAATTTGTATAGAAACCAGTACAGGAGATATAGATTTTTGGTTTGGATCCAAAAATATGAATCTGTTTATAGGATATTAGAGAGCAATAGGTTACAAGGAAATATAAAGAGAGAGGTTTTGATGCCTTCTGTAGATGATCTGTTGTAAGTGGTTCTACCTCTAGAGCTTGGAAAGAGTCCCTTTATATAATTTGGGCTAGAAATTTGTATTGCGGATTTGGGTTTATAATTTGGGCCTTCTGGTGTTGCTGAAGTCATTCTGTTACAGCAGGTTTCAAACTTTTGCTTTATGTTGCATAGGAGTCTTGCCATTTTACTTTGTATGTCCTGATAAGGATGGGATACCTATAGTGGTAATTATAGTCAAAATACCAAGAACAAACCCAGAGATAAAGAATTTGGAATAGAACATGAGAATTTGTGGGAATTTCTTATCATTTTCAAAAGGTTTAAAATTTTGTTTGAAATAAATGTAGCCATTTTTAACTAAAGGGTGGGGTTTTAGTATTTCATAAATACAACCAAAGTAATCCTATCATTGAAGGAACCAGGTTGGTAAGTTTGAAGTTTTGATGGAAGTATTGAAATAGAATATCTAGGAGTGATTACCTTTATTATTTTGAAGAAAAAAGGCATCGAACCATGCTTGTTAATAATCCTAGTATGAATAAGAACAAGCAATAGAATCACCAAGTTTGACATGGTAGCTGATCGAAAATTGGATTGTTTGGTGAAGGGGTTATTTCCAATCAGAAAGATGAAAGATATTTTGGATAATGCATGTGGAATGGGCATATTGGGAATGGTTTTGTTGTCGTTTGAAATGTTTAAATTTGACAGATCCTGTTATTTCAAGTATTCATATGTAATAAGATTGAGATTTGTATAAGTCTCATGGTTTGAAGTACAAATTTAGAGGGAAGATCTTTGTGGTTGCAATAGAAGGATCGGGATGGAAAAATCCATTTTCCATAGTTAAAATATTTTAATAATTTGGTTTTTTAATATAATCAGACCTTTCTTTTGAAACATTTTGAGATAGTTCAGATAGAAAATTTAGATTAAAAGGAAGTAGGGATTTTTTAGAGGAAGATCCTGCCTTGATTTTGGAAATTGATTTAGAGGATTTACCTGTCTGGAAAGATCTCTCATCCCGTGAGGACTTCTGGTTAATAGTTTGTAAAGCCAGAAGTAATTATGGTGAATTGGATAGGGATTCTATCCAATTTTGTATTTGTGAAAAGCGTTATATATATATATATATATATATATATATAACTGCATCATATCATGATTTTATTGGTTTTGTAGAGGAAATTGCTTATGCAAGTAGTTTTGTAGGGTTTTGAGATTTTGGAGACTTAGACTTTGTTTATAAGTCTTTGCCTTTGCCTTTGAATTTGGATTTCGAAGGCATCAGGACTTGTTTCCGAGGAATTCTCTGGTTAGAAAATTAGGAATATAATTTGTATCTCTTTTTATATATTCTATATCAAAATAAAAAATACTTAATATAGCTTGCCATTGAGCAAAAATCTGAAGCAATTTTTTGATCATCTTTTTTTAATACTTCTTTAGTAGATTTGCAATCAATATGTAAATTTTTTTTTTAATTTAGTAAATCGCTTTGAAATTTCATAATGCATTATATAATAGAAAGAATTTCTTTTTTAATAGTAGAGTAATTCTTTTGACAATTATTCCAATGTGCAGATGTAAATTAAAGGATTTGTTCTTTGTTTTCTTGAACCTGCTTGAGGATACCCTTGTACCCCAATTCCAAGACATCTGTTTCAACTATTTTGGGAGCTAAGGGATTGGCAATGTGTAGGCAAGTAATCTCCTGGGCTTGTTTTTTAATTTATCGAATGATTCTAGTATGTTCATTAGAACAAGAAACAAGGTTCTTTCTTAGTTTACCATTTAAAGGTTTTGCTATTATGCTCACATTGGGATGAAAATCTAGAACATAATGAAGACTTCTTAAAAGTCTTTGTAACTAGGTTTTATCTAAGATTTTATTAGGAAATTTGCTAGCAAAAATAAAGGATATCTTTATAGGTGTGATAGTTTCTTGGGAGATATAATGACCCAGAAAATGAACACGAGTTTGAAATAAAGAAATTTTTGTTTTTGAAATAACTAAACCATTTTTCTTTATGACATAAAAGAATGTTTGTAAATGTATAAAATGTTGTTCTATAGAATTCGAAAAGATAAGAATATCATTAATGTATACAATGCAGAATTTTGAATATGCATTGACCAAATAGAACTGTGAATGCAATTTTATAATGATCTTTTGGATGAATTTGAATTTGCCAAAATCTTGACTTCATATCAAACTTTGAAAATATGAATGCAGAATGTAATTTTTGTAATATTTCTTTTTTATTTGGAATTGGATATCTAATCCATTTTAAAGCTTTGTTCAGAGGTTTATAATTTATGACAAGCCTTTGGTGTACCTCTTTCAATCTCAAAATTTTTGTTAGCATAAAAAGCTGCACATGACCAAGGTGATCTAGATTTTTGTATAAGGCCTTTAGATTCAAAGTCTTTGATCTCAAGACGACAATGTTGTTCTAATATAGCATTGATTTGAATAGGTCTTACTTTAGTATGAATTTGCTTTTCATTAAAACTATCATCATAAGAAAAATCAACAACATGTTGCTTTCTCTTCCAAAAGGCATTTGGTAAATCAAATCAAATTTCTTTTTCTATCTTGTTTTGAAATTCTAAAATTATTTTTTGTAAAATAGGATTTTGTAATTGTTGCTCAATTTTTTATAAAATTACATCTTTTTTTAGATGCATAAGATGACTTTGTTTTCCGTGGATCAATGCATTAATGTAATGAGTATAAATAAAACATGCTTTAATTAGATTTAAATTCCTAGTCTTTGGCTTTTTTAGGAAAGGAAAAATAAGTTTTGAACCATTGATTTTTGAAATAATATTTTCATGAATAATTTTGTAAGGAGTAATCATATCAATAAAAGGAGTGTCAAGAATAATAGAATGATTAATATCATTAGTAACGATAAATAAATTTTTGAGATAAATTCTGTTATTGAAAATTGATTCTTGATTTTTATATTCAATAGTTAGTTTAGTATTATTTGTTGCACAAATCCAACAGGGAACTTTTCTTTCTAGAAATGTTGGTTTGAATCTTCTCAGAGTATGACACGAGTGAGGAAAGTGTTTTTGTACCATTGGAAGTCACTAAGTTTTTTACATCTAAAGTTGGAGAGGAGTTCAATATTTTTATCTTTAAAGCGGAAGGATCTCTTACAAAATGTAGAGAAATGGTTAAAATAAAGGTTGAGACTGCATCTTGGACGGTGTTTCCGTTAAAGTCAAGGATGGGTATTTGGTCTTCAATCATTTGGATGGAGTTAAGGATCTCAAGGTGTTGGGTTTCAGTGAGATGGTAATCCCACCATCCTTTTAACTAGCTAGAAAATCTGGTTATAAGAAATTCAGCTATGGCTTTTTCTGAGGTTCCAGTTTGGGTCTTATAGACATTGGCTATAATGGTCATTTGTTGTAAGATGTTTAGGATGTTGTATTCAGACATTCCATTTATGTTCCATTCATAGAGGGAAAAGGCATTGAATTTGTGTTGGTTTATAATGGTTGATTCATTATGGGTGATTATATAAGGGGAAATGGTTGTTGTAGGAGTAGGATTCCTCTAAATAAGTTTATTAATTTCAGGAGTTTCTTCTTTAAATGCTTCTTCATCAGAGATTTAAGTTCGGTAATTTTGGATAATGTGCATATGACTTGTGGAGGTATAGGGATCATTGTTGACTTGTGGGGTGTTAGGAACAATTAGAGTCGAAGTTTCAAGGTGATTAAGGTGACTTTTAATGGCTTTAAAAAAGTCTTCTCTGTTGTTTTGATATTGAGAAGCTTGATTTTGTGATTTGGTATGGCTTGAATTTGGGTTTTTTAGTTTCTAGTCTATGGATTTGGTAACCTCAACAGGAGAAACAATAGTTTTTGTAT
>Ga0307516_10003047_pt1 | contig 21876 bp, 27 predicted proteins | sample 19_EM_MG_FD_203310 | JGI IMG/M metagenome (GOLD analysis project Ga0307516, IMG submission 203310) | Populus trichocarpa ectomycorrhiza microbial communities from riparian zone in the Pacific Northwest, United States - 19_EM | ecosystem: Host-associated > Plants > Roots > Unclassified | place... | reverse complement strand
TTTGCTAGACACCGCGGTGTCGAGGTCGTCGACATGGCTGGTGGCTGGATTTCCCACGGGTACTGTCAATTGATCGGCAATTCGGAATCACCCTCCGAAACGAGTTGTCGACGCAGCCGGCACGGAACTAAAAGGGGCCACAAGAGACAGTAGTCATCCTAGGTACCCTCCAGATTTCGAACTATCGTTATGGCACCCTCCAACTGAGATCGCGCTGGCGCAATCACGACGTTTCCACCATAAGCGCAGGATCTGATGAAGCCTACAGCCGGCTGTCTCATCCGACGCGGCCCGCGGCGTCAAGTGGCAAGGTATAAATACGGCCGAGTCCGCACGCCGGATCCCCAGCTGCGCTCGCCCCTTCGCTTCTACATTGGTACTGGTTGCCCTCTAACTCGGCCCCACCCACGAAATACCTGACGTCATCCCAACTGCTTCATCTTACGACCTTCCTTCACCATGTTCAAGTCTGTGATCTACTCGATTGTCGTTGCTGCTCTCTTCGCGGCTTCCGTTCATTCCGCTCCCCTTGACAAGAGGGCCCCAATTGTGTAGGTCTCGCACTCGGGTAGGATCAATACGGAATGCTCACCCGAAACAGCTTGGCTCCAGGATCGCAACCTCTGTACAACTTCGACCCCGGTATGCCGGTCCACATTTTCAAGCGGGACCCAATCGTGTAGGTTTTGCGCTCAGGTGGGATCGATACGGAATCCTCACCCGATACAGTCTGCCTCCAGGGTCGAAACCTATGTACGAGTTCAACCCCGATATGCCATTCCATGTCCTCAAGCGGGCCCCAATCGTGTAGGTCTCGCCCTTCGGCAGGATTGATACAATATTCTCACCGGAAGTAGCTTGCCTCCAGGTTCTACCCCTATGTTCGGGTGGAACCCAAATCGCCCATCCAATGTTCTCTAGAGGGACCTCTCTCGGGACTGTTTAAAGACCCTTCAACCTTTGGAAACATGGGTGACCGTCCAAGCGCCCTCGACCTTGCCCGTGATATCTGACCTCCACTCGCTACTTCAATAGGAGCGTGATGATGTGCTGACCGCGAGGTGGCCTCGACCGTCGCAACTTGATGACTGTTATGCTAATTTATTCTCCTATTATGTGGGCCTGTATCAATGCGTAGCGAACGGCAAAAATTCTCGAAAATCCGCGTGTGAACAGCACTTCAGCGATGAGACTCAGCGTAACCATTACGAACCCATCACACCGATGGTCTCCACGATTGAGCTAACAGTGCGACCACCCCCTAAAACTCTGACCCGTTCCCTATGCAAGTGATGGTGGGTACGCTCCTACCGTTATGTCTGGGCGTGGTGACCTTGGTGGATACAGGGCGTCAATTTTCGGGGTCCAATGCGTCTTCCATGGAAACTTTGAGCTCTGTATCTCTCGCAAGCTGTACGCCTTAACGACGCAGACGTTGTGTGGTTATTTTGTACATTACACGGTATTATTCATCCCTTACGACACATGGGCTGCGCGGAACCTGTTTGTGTCGCTCCTGTCGGAGGAGCAACCGTGAGAAGTTTTTGATCTTTCGCGTCCTCCCGTCGCGCACGTAGCCACCGATCTTCTTTCACCCACTGCGACCGGGGCTGACTCTGAACTCCATGCTTCCGCATTGGTGCGATACACCCACGTTGTGAAGCATCATGGATGTAGTTGTCAACGGGGTCCCTCCGATATCGCCCCCGCCACCACAGCCCTCACACGAGCCTCAAGTCAACGGATTCCACCATGACCCAACAATAGAACGACTGGAACAAGAACTCCCCATGGTTTTTGACGGACAGATACCCCTCGGGGACCTTGTATCGAGAGTTGTGCAGTCCATCTATGCTGAACTCGTCGAACATGCGGATACGTGAGCCTTGGTGAAAAGGATTACGAGTCCTCATGCGCTGATGCCACCGTGGTGTCATAGGTTGCCCGGCACGTCCTCCGATCAAGCACGGAAGAGGATTCTGGCGGACTGGGTGGTCAAGACGAAGAAGCAGGTCGTCAAATTGTACGCCATTGCGAAGTGGTCCAGAGAGGCAGATGTTGTACAGAAGGCGATGGTACGTCAGGCTCGGGTGCTTGATCCTCATTCTTGGAATAAAACTTCTTGGACACTAGAACATTACCGCCTTCTTGATGGATCAAAACCGGCAATTTCAAGACACTATTCACGGACTAAATTACGCGAAAGAGAGCCTTGACCCCGCAAGGTCAGAGATGTCTGGAGAATCAAGGCGCCGGCGTTACTGATCCACGCAGGCTTCGGAACCACGACCTTCTCACGTCTCTGGATGTTTTGACGACTGGCACATACCGGCGGCTACCGAGCGCCATCAAGGTTGGTCCATGTCCATGCCATCATCACGCTCCATCCGCTAACTTGTGGTGCGCGTCCCTAGCAACTCATCATCCCACCAACACCTCTGACGGATGAACAAGTTGAGAAGGTTCTTACTGATTTGGAGCATGCGATCCGCTACCGCCTACGGATGGATGAGATTATTCCTGTCGAGATGGTTTCTTACACCGTTCACGATGGCCGTGTGTTCTTTACCGCCCCAAAGTTGTTCGAAGCCTCCCTGTTCCTCGGAGGCTCACAGCGAGGCGATGGATGGTTTTTCGCCAACGTCCGGTTCCTGTTCACAATTGGGGGGGACCTGACCGGGATCCAAGGTGCGCGTTCTTCGCCTCGTTCACCTCTCTGGTCCCAACTGCCATGCAGATTTCCCTCGCCAGCCGACGGGAATGCTAAATCGGCATATCACGGACGAAGCCAATGCCCGGCTACGTTATTACACTCCTGACCCACCGGAATTCCAACCTCCGCCCGAAGCTCCCCAAAAACCCCAACTCCCCGCAAACGCCGTTGACGCACCACTAGTACGGGTGTTTAACTTCCTTCGTAGGGTTTGCTTCGCATTTCCGTCGATCTAGCCCTGATAATTTTTATAGAGTTTATGTCGCTTGCATACCAACTAGAAATCCTTTGTTATCAGGCCGAAAGGGTGCGGACCCTAGGGTGGGCAGAATACTTGGCCGTAGAAATGACACCCACGCGGAAATCATTCAAAGTTTCATACTGGATGCACGTCACGTTCACCTCTCCGCGAACCCTCACCCTCTGACGCTTATCTTAGCCGGAAACAACCGCTGGTAATGCCCGGGCGACCCCCACCACGGACAAAACTCCCGCCACAGGGCGGAACTCTGACTGTGTCGATTGTCGAGGCAAAGGATTCGTCAAAACCTGGCTCCCGGCCACTTGGGGGTCTGATCGGTGGTCCGGCGAGGTGCGCGAATGCGAGGGTCCTAGCGGAGGTGCAGGAGAAGTCAAAACTCCAACACGGGCACTGCCCATCAGACGATGTTGAATCGTTGAAGCTAGAGGTCAGGTGGGAACCGTCGCCCGGCGCGCTGGGAGTTACACTCACAACCGAGGAGAGTAAACTGCCGGTCGAACTTGCAACCGTCGTACGTGCACCTTTTGACTGCCTGATTGTGGTGACTCAGGATCGCGCGTTTAGGATGCGGACAGCCTTGACTTGGAAGGGTTGCTGCGAAAGGTGTTGGATCGGCACGCACATGCGATCTTGCAATCATTACAATCTCAACTGAAGCGAAGCCCGACCTCGTCATTCGGAGAGGCTCAGCTAGATCGGGAAGGCGCGTGTTCAACGTGGGGTCCAGAACTCGGGCTAACCATCTGCTTTCACAGCCGGCGAGCCTTGCCTGCGTATCAACCTGTGCGCTGACGAAGCTGTCGTTGTGAATATCGATCCAAGAACCGGAAGGTTGAACCTGAGGGATACGGGAAATCTCGCCACTGCTAAGCGCGGCCCACGGTTCCTCAAGGTCTCCGATCAGCTGAACGAGAACCCTGGAATGCTATTCAACGTGCTGCATGCGCTGAGACTGTCACTCATCACCGAGTTGGTTGAACATAAGGCCAACTACCTTGGACTCCAGTTCTATCGGACACGAAACTTTTCTCGAGAAGGTGACCGTACCTCCCAACTTTCAATTTGGCTACGACTGAAGGTTGGCACAGAGCTAGCCAAGCTTGGACCCGCTGCCAGGGGGACGGTGTATATCCAGCTTTTGAGTTTCCCAAGTCACTACCTCGTTCTCGTCATCACGGATGACGACTTCCGATACGCTCTCATCCACGTGACGGTGTTAGTAGAGTCGCCGCTTACCGCTCTGGTGATGGAGGATATTGGCTGGTTGAACGTGAAACGTATCAAGGGAGAGTCGGAGTATTCGATCACAGAAGAAACTCCTGCTCTCTACCCTGTTCTCCCTCTTCCTCGAAAGAGAACAGACCAGGGTGATGGCCAGGAGAAGCGTGGCGGAAAGTGGGTCCAAAGGAACGTTTTGGTCAGCCCCCGTGACTGACTTCCATCAAAGCTTCTCGCTCGATAACCAGTTACTTCGGGAACTGTATGCGTACTGCTGGTAAGTCTCCATCTCCGATCACATAGACCACCAATAACGTGGCTCTGGCTCTCTGTAGTGCGCGGGTCGCATATGCCAAGGTGGAACGCCAATTCAAGCTTCGAGGAATACCGTTCTTGAACGTAACCCCTACAAGCCCCGGTACCCCCGCTCACCTGCAATCGTGTCTCGCTCGTTCTATTCCGGCACTTTGCGTTCAATCCTCTGACATTCTCTCGGGGGCACCCGCCGCGGAGGCCGCTATGCCGAACATCCGGGTGATCCCCCTGAACTGGTGGTCTGAGAAGAAGGTCCAGGTGGTAACCTGCGTGAAGCTCAAATACGTTCAACAACCGATCGGGAAGAAGGCCCGGACGAGCAACATAATTCGACCGTCGAAAGCGATCATATACGATACGACTGAGGCCGTGGTTTCGTTCCTCTCTGAAGATGTGGACAAGTGCGTGGATGAGTTCCTGGAGGAGTGGGCGAATGTGTCGAAGATGGTGGTCATCGCTCGTGAAGGTGAGTGGGCATGGTGAGCGACGGTATGTCCGTTGACCATTGCGCTACAGTTGCGCGAATGGCAAAAGTGAGGAATTGGCACGATGTGAGGTTACTCTCATTCGACCTCCAGACTGTGGAGTTTGCGTATGCAGCGGTATGCTCCTTTCACTTCTTCTGGGGCTTGAGGATGGCTGATGAATTTGTTCCAGTCCTACTCCGTGTCTATAACATCCATCGACCAGCTTTCGGCCACGGGAGGCTCCTACAGCCTACGGTTCTCGCGTTGTGACGGCCATGGTGGAGATAACCCTCACGGAGACGCGGAACCTCTCTTCCAAAATCTCCTTCGCGCTGGCAAATTGCTCCCTTCCCTCAACCGCGTCGTTTCGGTCCTTCGGGACACATTACCTATAGTTGCCCTGCTTGAGACATTTAGATCTGAGGCTGTGGCGAGAGGAAGCTTTTTGGACTCGTTCCCCAAGGCTGCGGGGTGGTATCGGTTACTTTACGGTGATTCCAGGTGAGTTCCTTGAGATGTTTTACCCAGTCACTTTGGTTGAGTTGACCTTGCGTGATTAGGTATGCTTTCGATTTCCGGTTAATGACTGAACAGAGGATCACCATTTTGGACGCCTCGTATTCCATCTTTTCCGCAGACACCCCTGCGTCGAAGTTTAAACCTCTTTCCAACGGCAACGCGAACGGGATCAACCACAACAAAATCTCGAACTCGAACTCAGTGGATAGTTCGGTAATGCTTCAGAAAATACCCAACTTCAAAAAGGTGGTATCAGAAATCGTCGCTGGGGAGTCTGGGAATGGTGTTTTCAGCATCGACGTTGGACTGATATGTGGTGTCGACGCTGTGAAGAGGGTGGGGAAGGCTTTGCATGATAGGTTGGTGGTCGAGGGCACAAAACCCTCCGCCCCACGCGAAAATTCTGCTTCGAGTTAGATTCCGGTTGTCAAGTTTCTTGTTAAGGCTCGGTTGCGGGACCTTGCTTTCATACATTCTTTTCTTTTCTTTTTTCTCAGCCGCAGGATTCCGTTCTTTGTTTTCGTCCTTGATGGGTTGGACTTACTTTGCAATGCGAGGAAGAGGACCCTCATCGTGTTGTAATCTATACGTACAATATAGTAATAGTATTTAGATACCCTGGCTTGCATCCTAACCTGCCTGGTAGTTTGATCATCAGAGGACTGTGGCTCCCGTCCCTTTTGTGAAGAAGGTGGCAGAGAAGTCGGTGAGGCGGTACTGGAAGGTCCTGTCTGGTTCGATGATCGTGAGAGACTTGTCATAGAGGGGGCCCAGGTGAATGCGTATCTGCGGGTGATTATTCAGTCTTTGCGTCTGTGCAGGCGAGCAATCTCTGACCTCTCCGCTAACGGCACCACTTTTCCCACTTGAGAGGGATCGAACTTCAACCCGGTACGCCACGAGTTGTTGGAGAAGGGAGAAGGTGCTATCGATTATCTCGCGGTCGAGGATATGGTACCTGAAGAGCAGCGAAGCGGAGGACTGGGGTTACCGTGTTAAAACGATTCCAAGGAATGGGTCACTTTGGGGGGTACCTTTCTACACAGCGAGCTGAGTGCCCGGCTCAGACGGCCAACCTCGGTGGCAGCAAAGCCTAGCCACTCCAAGGTGGATACCCCGTCGAAGACAACGAGAAAGTGAGGAGAGACGTCGCCGATGAATGTTTGTACGAGGTCGAGCAGAGGACGAAGGGTGTCCACCCCTGGTTGAACGTGAGATAAGATATCCACGAATTTGAGTGATCCGGATGTAACCAACTGGTCCACGTTCAGAGCCTACTTCACCCTCGGGTCAGGATAAGGTCCTGATACCTCCACTGGAGAGAGTCGTACCGACTTGGAGGCAATTGCCTTCCACCGCGGGACGTCATTAAACGTGGACAAGATTAAGCAATGATTTTGCTTGTTTTCCTTCAGATGCGTTATCACCGTGCGGAAGACCAGGAACTCTGCCGGTGCCTGCAGCTGGTCTGTTATGAGCACCGGCTTCCTGACCGCCAAAAGGTCCGCGGTGGGATACATTCAACTGGCGGATCGAGGGCAGTACAGTCCGGCGATTGCCGAGTGAATCATCTTGACTTTTTGATCTCGGACCCGGTCACCACCCTCCCGCCTCAAAAACCAACGCCGCTCGCGAAAAACCACAGAAAAACACACAATGGTTTCCCGTTTCTTTAGACAAGCCGGCGACTCTGATTCAGACACCGAATCCTCCGACGAGGAATCCCTCACGAGCGGCGATGAGGCTTCGAAGCCCGCTGCCCAAGCGAAACCCAAATCTCGTTTCCTCCGTTCTGGAGGCTCATCTGGTGCTGAATCGTCCTCCTCCTCTTCCTCCTCGGAAGAAGAGACCGATGATTCCGACGAAGAACAGAAACCAGCGGCAGGTGGTCAGAAGGTCTCGAGGTTCTTGGCCACTGGTTCCGACGATGAAGACAGCGATGAAGAGGTTAAACGAGTCGTCAAGAGTGCCAAGGATAAGAGGCTGGAGGAGATGGAAGCTACAGGAAACTCGATGAACAATGCCCTTAAGATTAACGACTGGACCGCGATTTCCACAGGTGAGCCCTGTTCCGTGGGAGTTCAACTTTTGGGTGGAGGAATCAACAAACTTTCAGAATTCGATAAACTCCTACGGATGATCCAGAGGCAGCAAAACGTCGGAGAGCCCATCCCTCCATTCTTCATACGCACGATCACCGACCTTGAAACCTCTGTGAACGACGCCCAATTGAAAGATGCGAAGAAGAAAATGAATGCAACCAACGCTCGAGCCTTTACCGCGATGAAGCAGAAGGTCAAAAAGACTCTGAAGGATTTTGAGAAGGAGGTCAAACAGTACCAAGCGGTAGGTTGGGGCGATAGATGGGGTGACTAAATTTTCGTCTTGACCTCCCTGCACTAGGACCCCGAAGCTTTTGAACGCGAATACACCGCGGCAGTTACTCCGGAGGTTACTACCAAGGCGGCCAGGACCCGTAGGACCGAGGGCGACGGGGAAGATGATGATAGTTTCCAGACTGTGGGCAAGGGAGGAAGGGTTCTGCAGTTTACCTCTGAAAGCATCTTCAAGGAACTGCAGCTCATTCAGGAGGCCCGAGGAAAGAAGGTGATTGTGCAATTGCGAGGCCGTTTTCCTTTTGTTGACATCAAACATCTAGAACACCGATAGGCCTGAGCAAATCCGAATCCTCGAAAAACTGCTCGAGGTCGCCACGACCCAGTATCAACGGATCCGAGTCCTTTTGGCACTCGTGTCCGCTCGATTTGACTACAACGCCTCCGTGATGACGCATATGCCCGTCGACCTTTGGGTTGCCGCTCAGAAAGAGGTCGACCAGTTGATCAACATCGTGGCCACAGACAACGGTTACACCGTGGAGGAAATCACATCCGACTATGATGAGCTCGCCGAGAGAACCCCGGACGACGAGAAGGACGGTATTGTCCGAATCCGAGGTAGCATCATCAGTTTTGTGGACCGACTCGACGACGAATTCACTAAAAGTCTGCAAAACATCGACCCACACGGCACGGAGTACGTCGAACGGCTCAAGGATGAGAAGTACTTGTACACGACCATCACTCTGGCTCAGGCCTACTACGAGAAGGCTACGACCCAGGGTGACTCGCTCACGCGAGTGATTATGCGGCGACTGGAGCATATCTATTCGAAAGTTTGTGGTCCAAATGACTTATCACATGATCTCGGAATGACCGACAGATTGTATAGCCCGACGCCGTCGTAAACGCACTGGAAGTTGCTGCATCCAACACAGACACCAGGGCGGCCGCATCAAAGCTCGGATCGTCGTCGTCGTTGATCCACTCATTATGCGTCCACCTCTATAAGTCTGGGAACTCCTTGCTCCGGACCCGGGCAGTCCTCTGCCATATTTACCACTACGCCCTCCACAACGACTTCCACACCTCGCGTGACATGTTGCTTATGTCTCACCTTCAAGAGTCGATCCACTCCGCCGATGTTGCCACCCAGATCCTGTACAACCGTACCATCGTGCAACTTGGCCTGTGCGCCTTTAGGTGCGGTTTGATCAAGGAGGCGCAGGGCACCCTTCAAGAAATCTTCGCCACTCAGCGCGTCAAGGAGTTGCTCGCTCAAGGTGTTCACCAGCAGAGGTTCCAGGTTCTCACCCCGGAACAGGAGAAGGCCGAGCGACAACGCCAACTTCCCTTCCACATGCACATCAACACCGAACTCCTCGAGGCTGCGTTTTTGGTCTCGAGCATGTTGGTTGAGATCCCCTTGCTCGCTAGCATCGACTCGGAGGAACAGAAGCGCAAGGCGATCTCGAAACCATTCAGGAGACTCTTGGACTTTGCTGATAGGCAGATCTTTACCGGCCCCCCCGAAAGCACCAGGGACCACATCATGCAAGCGAGCAAGGCGTTGCAGAACGGGGACTGGCAACAATGTAGGGACCTTATCCAGAGTATCAAGATCTGGGGTTTGATGCCCGAGGCTGCTGCAGTCAAGGAGATGCTGGCCAAGTAAGTACATTCCCTCCCCTCGACCCCTGATGGTACTGATGTGCGTTCGATAGGCGCACCCAAGAAGAAGGCCTGAGGACATATCTCTTCACATACGCCCCGTACTACAGCTCACTCTCGCTTTCACTGCTCTCACGAACCTTCCATCTGGAGGTTCGGGCCGTTACGTCAATTATCTCTCGGATGATCTGGAATGAGGAGCTCTCTGCCTCGTTAGATCAATCAGCTGGGGTAGTTGCGTTCCATAGGGTCGAATTGACGAGGACGCAACAACTTGCACAAGTGCTGGCGGACAAGGTCAACACATTGGTGGAGCAGAACGAAAAGACCCTGGACAACAAGCTCGGCGGGTCTACTGGCTGGGGAGACCGCGGTGAGGGTGGCAAGGGTGACAAGAGAGAACAGGTGCAGGAGAGAAGAGGGAGACCTGGCGGGAGGGGTGGTACATCACGAGGTAGGGCTCCATAGTCGACACCTCACCATTTTGCTGACTGGAACCTAGGTCGCGGTCGCGGTGGCCGATTCCAACAGGGACTGGGCAGCCAGATGACGAAGTGAGAGCACAATAATTGTTCGTCGTTCCCCCCTACATTTGTTTTGCTCGTCGATATCGTTCCTCTTCATCGCTTTTTTCGTTTCTTCGCTGTCGTGTTTATGTTGTTTTTCTTGGCATTATGTATGTACACGAAAAAAGCGCGACAAAGGCACGCAACAAAGAGTTCTATTCCTCTCGCAATGTGCATGGTGTCTGTTACATTTTTGGACAGGGAGAAGTGCCGGATACGCATACAAGTCGTGTGCGGTCATCGCCTGATGCCCCTGGGTTGGGGCATGCCACGTCCACGTCGGGCATTGGCTAAAAATGATGATCAGTGGTGAAGGATGTGAGTGAAGTCAAAAGGATGACGAACCCCGCATGATCGTGGCACGTCCACGAGCCGTACCGATACCCCTACCCCTCATCGCGTTCACTCCCGTTCGTTTGAACCTAGGCAAGCGTAAATGGTAGTCAGCACGAAGAAAATGGGAGTGGCGGGCCGCTAGGAACTGACATCGGCGCGTTCTGCAACATATCCGGGACAATGAAAAATCGGACCATGCTCCCTCTGATGTAAACCTGGTCTAACTGAGATACGCGGCCATCGCGACCGGTGACGGTGATTTCTTTTAGGGCGATGTTGAGGTTATCCTCAGCTGTTTTTGGGTTTCGAATGGATCATGCGAGATATGGGAGTTTGATCAGTCGGTTTTGTTGGGAATGTGGGTGTGGAAGGGGGTTTTTGGGGTGCGTACCTTCTGCGAGCTTCCCTCGGTAGAGCTGACCGGTTTTGAGCTCTACTGTGATGACGTGGCCGAGGGATTCGTGGAGGAGCTTCACTGGGACTCCTAATCCGCTCATGGTGGTCAGGATTGGGATTCTGTTAGACGCGTGGGTGACCTTGCGTTTGGTGAGAGGTTTGATGGGACTACGCAGTGGTTACAAAGCATTTGTATTGAGACTACGTTTCTCGTGTAGTCAGATCAGGCTTTTTCTTATGGGGATAAGCAGGGGATTTGATCGGAATCCGCCTGACAGGTCTTATGCTCGGCGGGACAAACCCAGACGGGTGTCTTTGGATCCTTGTGCCAGGCCACAATGATGCCGATACCCAGGACATCGTCTAACCCCAGCATCTCAGACACGAACCCGCCAGCTTTCGACCCTCTCAGTGGCCCGTTGGACACCACATGGCGTAGGCGGAGGCTCTTGGCCATCGGTTCCGGTCAATCCGTGGACGGCAGCTCGAACGCCGACGAACGCACTCCTTTGACCCGTCACGACTCCCTCCCCCGTAGCAATACCTATGGCTCCGTCCACCATCCGGTCGGTGCCTCGCCTACCCGCTCGTCGTTTGTATCTATCCGACGCTTTAATTCAATCGGCATCAGCATACCAGGAATGGCGACTGTTCAGTCGAGCCCACAGGTCTCCCCCACCACCTCAGTGTTCCGCAGGTCGTACTTCGGTGGCCAGAGACCAATCTCCGCATACGACGCCTCGCTGGTGAAACCACAGGGTCCCGAGCCCGACGCCCCTCCCCTCCTCGGGGCGAACGGAATCCGAGTTTGGTATTCATCCTATTCGTCTGTCGACTGGCTCCATGACGCGATCAAAGATTCCGCCCGAAGGTTCCGCCTCCGGAAGCGTGCATCCTTTCGCGGGAGAATGCGCAGTAGAATCGACAGCAGCGTCGGGTGGATAATCGTGACCATCGTCGGGTTTCTGTCGGCGGTCGTGGCCTTCATGATCGTGCGGAGTGAGCAGTGGTTGTTCGATCTCAAGGATGGGTATTGCACAACCGGGTGGTGGAATGCCGAGAGGTTCTGTTGTCCGGGCTTTGCAGATGAGCTGTTCACCACACCGTACTTCGTTCCACAGCAGCGATCGGAGGTTTGTAAGAATTGGCGCACATGGGCGGATGTGTTCGCGGGAAAGGGAAATCCCAAGCCGGGAGATGACATTCTGGCATATTCAATGTATGCTGGGATTGCTGTGAGTGCAAACGCGTCCTGGCTTCCGTGGCACGCTCTTTAATCTCCTACCCTTAGCTTACTTGGGCCCTCGTTTCCTCCATGTTGACCATTTATTTGACCGCATCCAACTCTTTCGTGACCCGCAAGGATTCCGGTGTTCTCAGACCGTCGTTTGCTGACGTGGCCGAAGCCAAGGCCTCGAATGCCGCCCAATCCCCTGCCAAGCGCAAGGTCATGTACTATGTGAGATCCCGATCAATCGGCCGCCTTATATCGTAGCTGAACCTTGCACAGGCTGCTGGGAGTGGTATCCCAGAGATCAAGACGATCCTCTCGGGTTTTGTGATTCATGGGTATCTCGGTGGTCGAACTCTGTTCACTAAATCTGTGGGTCTTGCGCTCTCTGTTGCTTCGGGATTGTCGCTAGGTAGTTGCCGAGGTTTTCCACGAAGGTGGGAGTGACTGACGTCCACCTCTAGGCAAAGAGGGTCCGTTCGTCCATATCGCAAGCTGCATTGGGAACATCGTTAGCCGTTTCTTTGTCAAGTACGAGACAAACGAAGGTTCGCCCCTTTCACGATCGCCGCTACCCCGCGTGCCCTGTGAGGGGTGATCTAATCACTAGTGTCCAGGTAAAAGACGCGAGATCCTGAGTGCCGCTTCCGCCGCTGGTGTTGCAGTCGCATTCGGTGCGCCGATTGGTGGTGTATTGTTCAGTTTGGAGGAAGTATCGTATTTCTTCCCCCCTAAGGTCATGTGGAGAAGGTCTGTGTGGTGGGGAATAATCGATTTTACCGTCTTTGACCATTTGAATAGTTTCTTCTGCGCGATGATCGCCGCCATGACCTTGAAGTTCCTTGATCCGTTTGGCACTGGAAAGTTGGTCTTGTTCCAGGTCACATACGATAAGGTGTGCACCCGTATCCTTGATCACGCGTGTCCGCGTATCCTGTATCCTGACATGCTCATCACCCTTTAGGACTGGCACGCACAAGAGCTACTGTTTTTCTTGATCCTCGGGGTCTTTGGTGTAAGATTCATCGGGAATGTATGTGGTACTGGGCGTTTATCTCTAAAACTTCTTGATAGGGTGTATATGGTGCTTGGTTCTCCAAACTCAATTACCGCTGGAGCAAGAACGTCCGCAACGTAACTTGGCTCAGGACCCACCCTGTATCTGAGGTCATCCTGGTACTATCACGGCTCGCCCTTCGTTGATCAGGGGCGATATCTCATTTCGTTCATCGTAGGTTACCGCGATCACCACCGTCTTCGCCTTCGTAAACCCTTACACGAAAATGGGTGGGACGGAACTCGTGTACAAGCTTTTCGAAGAGTGCAAACCTGGCAATCAGTCTGGCCTTTGTGTCCTTGATCCCGCCAAGCAAGCCATACCCATCATCAATGCTCTCCTCGTTGCGCTTGCCATTAAGGGGGGACTGACCGTCATTACTTTCGGTATCAAAGTCCCAGCGGGTATCTTCATTCCAACCTTGGGGGTTGGTGCGTGTGCGGGAAGGATACTGGGCATCCTTGTCCAGTGGATGCAGGTAAAGTCGGCCCCGGACTCGGTCTTCTTCACCTTCTGTCGCGGTGATTTGGATTGCGTGGTACCCGGACTGTATGCTATGGTTGGCGCTGCAGCTACGTTGTCTGGTGTTACTGTAAGTGCCCCCGTCTCGTTGTATTTTGTCTGAATTTGAGCCTTTCTCTTTAATAGAGAACGACGGTCTCTTTGGCTGTCATCATGTTCGAATTGACCGATACCCTGACTTATGCCGTCCCTGTCATGTTATCTGTGCTCGTCGCTAAGACCGTTGCTGACGCTCTGGAGCCGAAGGGGATCTACGATCTTGTTATCGAGTAGGTTGTCTCCCTACCCCATGGTGTTAACCACTCATTCTTTTCTCGCTCTCCTAGTTTGAACCAGCTTCCATACCTCGATTCCAAACACGTATACCTTTGGGGTGACAACACGGTTCCTGATGTGGTACGTTTTCTTCACTTGCTCTCGCCCTTCTCTTTGGGACTAACCATTAGTTGACCTCTCCCAGACCGATCGCGAAGTGGATACCATCCGACTCGACCACCAAAACACCGTAGAGTCGCTTCGAGACCAGCTCATGAGCCTCGTATCCGCCGAAGAAGACGCAGGGTTCCCGATCCTTAAACAGGAGGAAGACGGATCACGCATGGTCGGGTACATCGGAGCCAACGAACTCGAACACGCCTTGAGTATCGTCGCGGACGAAGCCGACGCCACCGTGACTTTCCACACCACTTCCGCGTACGGTCACGAAGTGTTCAGAACCTCTTCCATCACTTCACTCTCGGAGGAAGGCGCGAACGGAGTGGCAGGGGGTGATCCCTTCGATTTCAGTATATATATGGACAAGGCCCCGTTGACGGTGCAAGATAATTCGCCGCTGGAGCTCCTCCAGGAGTTCTTTACCAAGCTCGGAGCGAGATACGTGGTTGTCACGGATTCGGATGGATATTGTGGGTTTCTGTCCCTTTTGTTATCACGGCGTGGCGTTGATATCCCTTTTTTTCCCCGCGTGTGCAGACGAGGGTGTGATCGATAAGAAAGCTTGGTTGGCGTTCCTCCGCACTCTCGGAGAGAAACACTGAGTCGATTATTCACCCCGAACGCACCGCATCCGGTCACTACCTGATGGGGCGATCCACTCATGGATTCCTTATCCGCTCCCTTTACTAACATATAACCCCATCCAACAGATTCTCCTCACACTACTACCTCGCTGGAAGCTTTTACCACCCCCGCCCATCTCATCCTTTTCTTGTTTCTTGCTCACACCTTCGGACTTATGATCGTGCTCCCTCTTTCTCAGTTTCGCAGTCCCGCATACCATCTCATTCTCCCCCCATGCATCTAATGCACTGTCAAACTCCTCCAATCAAATCTAGTCCTCCCTTATTCCATCCTACTCCCATCCCCTCTTTCGCATTTGAATCGATGTTTCCAAATGTTCTGGTCAGTACTACCATGTGTCCGTGTTCTCTCCTACCTGTGCTCGTTGTAAGGTTTCTGCAATACCACGTTCTGGTTGATTCTCTCTCCCATTCAGACGAAAGGTCCCATCACGACGCATTGATATTCTTCCTCCTCGTAGTTGGTAAGGGTCTATTTCTAAAGGTGTGGCCGACGGACAAAGCAAGGGGATATTAAAGATTAACAAACCGAGGGGTAAGGGGGACGGACAAGAGCCCTGAAATTCGAAAGAGGTCTCTACAGTCCCAGAGAAAAAATAAACAAGTAGGAGGGGGGTCGAGCCTTGGGGCCTTAGGTCCCGGTAGATGATGCCCCGGACTGACTGGAAGTCGCAGATATGGCTTGAGCGGCAATCGCATTGATGATCAAGGCCAATCCGGATACCTGTGTCGCCTGGAGTTGCCCAATATTGATCTCCAGGCTTAACATCGTTCCGTTTGCCGTTGTCCCTTTCAGAACCGCTTGCGGCTGAGGCTGGCCTGGCGGTGGAACGGCTAGCGACGATACAGGCATGATGCCCAGAGCGTGGAGAGCGGGAAGCGACGAGATAGGGAGGGATATCGAGACAGGTTTTGACAGGGCATCTGAAGTTGTAGTTGTAGACTGAGTTTGGGTGGTCGCAGTTGTGGGGGTGGTGGTGCCAGCGGCGGAGATGGTGATGGGGGTGGTCGCGACAGGGTACTGATACTGTGTCGTAGAAGGGGTCGTGAATCCAGGATAAACTTGCGTGTAACCTGACTGGTACTGTGCATAAGGGTAGGTATAATGTCGGTATTGGGGGGTGTAGGAGTATGTCGTTGAGGTAAAGGGTAGGGTGGGTCTCGCTGTGGTCTGGGCGATCTGCGGTCTGTGTTCTCGGTTGTATTTCTCTAGCTCCGCCCGGGCAGCCCGGAGCTGGGCGTTCAGCGCCGTCATTTCGTTTCGTTCTGCATCCAGAACGGCGTGGGCGAGCACATATGCTTGATCTCCAGGGGATGTGCGCTATATGGATTTAAGAATGCCTAGCCTTGCACGAGGAACAGATGCTCTATACCTGCGAAGACTCCACTTTCGCTTGTTGAAACCGTCGGTGAAGTGAACGGACCCTCCGGTAGTATTCGATCATAAACTTGGTGTCTAGGCAGGTTGTGAGTGGCAAGGAAGTATGCCAGATCACACAACGAGCACCTTCAATATCCATCTCGTTTCCCTCCTCGTTTTTGTGGGGTGCCTTAGCCTTTCCTTTGCCGGACGGGTCAAAAATGACTTCGAGTAAGTCTTTTGCCGGTTGTTGCAGGACGTGATATGGCAGCAACCTCCGTACGACATCCTCCGTATCAGCAAACGGAGTGTCGACATCCGGAAACATAACAGAGAGATGATCTGCCGCAAGCAAGGACGCAACCCTAATCACAACCGCAAAGAGAGGGGGTATTGTCAATCTCCGGCCGCTCGATCCAGTAAAAGCGAGAAAATAGAACCTCTCGGAAGCCTTGTTAATTATCCTTTGGTCCGTTACGAGCCTCTGTTTTCCTTTCCTTCCACCGCCGACGGGTATCACCCGTACTCCGGAGCCATTAACGTCCGGGTAAGTAGGTGGTTGGCCGGCGGAGGGTTGCAAAGTCGAAGTCGACGCAGTCGGATAGCCATTGCTGGCGACGGACGGCGTGGAGGGAGTTGAGGGCGTATCTAGGCTTTGGGCGGCGTGAAAGGACGATTGGGAGGAGAGAACGTCGGTGAAAACGTTTGCCTTGGACATTTTTTGTCTGCCACTGTTTACCACACCGACGTCACGCTGTGACTGGTCTGTACCATCGCGTCACGCGCCATTACAGTCACCCAGTCAAGATAAGATAAGATAGAATCCGATGGCTACAACTACACGGTACATATACAAGACAAAGCTCAATCTGTGAATTCAACTCGACCACTGCCAAACGCGATCAACCCGTTGTTCTTCAACGGGGTGAGATCGACGCCCTTCTCCGTCCAATCCCTCTCCAGCTTCAACGCCGAATCGAGCCCATCATCAACCGTCTTCCTCCACGGTGTCAATGTGATCCCCAGAACATCCAACGCCTTCTTGCTGTCGATGATAGGACGGTCCTGGCCGCTGGAGGTCGTCTTGATGAGGCGAGGGGCCAGCTCAGGTCGAGTGGCCGAGATGTACTTGATGGCGTCGGCATAGTCGAACCACTCCCCAGTGAGGAGCAAACGGTGGTTACCCTTCACTTTGATACTGGCAACCAGCGCTGTGGCTACGTCGCGGACGTCTATGAAACCCATCGAGAGAGTGCCCAATGTTACTTCGGGGCCGGCCAAAGCGTTGTACAACGCGACTGAGGAGCTGAGTTCAGTGACGTTTCCGGGGGTGATGATGAAGTCTTCCGCATAGGGGCCGACGAAGCCTGTTGGACTGACTAGAACTTCTGTCAGGGGCACCGCAGGAGCATGACCGATTTACCTTGGACATACTAGTTGTGAGGTTCAGCTCCGGATGCCCTTCAGCAAACTTCCAGAGGCCTTGCTCCGCCTGTGTCTTCGCGACACTGTAGACGAGAACCGGACTGCCTGAAGCCAAGGCAGTTTCCTCTGTTAGGGGGTTCCAATCCTTGTCGGACAAAGGGGCCTTGATCAACGGGTTGGTGAAATCCAAAATGGTGGCGACGGTTCCAGCGAAGGAGATACGTTTGACACCGGCAGCGACAGCCTGGCGGACGATGTTGAGTGCTCCCTCCCTGGTGATCTGAAGGACACTGATGTGAGTCAGAGGTCGGAAAGGAATCGGGGAGGTAGCCAACCTCGAGGATATCCGTGAGCTCCTGGCTGAATCCAGGTGTCGCAACGTGGATAACAGCGGAAACACCCTTGAGTGCGTCGGTGAAATCACCCTTCACAAGGTCCTCCACGACGACAATGTCGACCCTGTCGCCGTACTTGACGTACGACTTCCTCAGCGTGTCAGCCTTTCGCGACCGCACAATCCTAATAGAGCGTCAATCATCGCGGCGGTCGATCGGAATATGGTAGGCTCCCCTACCCCCGAACGCGGTAGCCCTCCTTTAAGAGGCGTACCAAAACGTGTGAACCAGCGTAGCCAGTCACGCCAGTAAGCTGTACATCGATGAGCGCCCGCGCGGGACGATATGTGAGGCGACAGTCCGCACCAAAACGAGTTCTGAAGACATCGGTTCTGAGAGTAGTATTTGGGTTCGAGGTTGGGGTTTGGGATGGGGACGGTGGTCGTGGGGTCGCAGGTTATATATGCCTGCATTAATGCCCCACATCTCGTCCACTAAGAAAATATCCCCTCAGCCACTCTCGAACCCACTCGAACCCCACTCGAGTGGGTACTCGTAATCTAACAACTTAAGTTACGCGGTGTATGGAATGGAAGGTAAGGCTGATGTTACGTTTGTAAGCACAGTATTTGTAAGACACATCGGGTTCAGGGGAACACCAAGTTATCAACTGAAGTCGCCCCACTCCAAGTACGCGGGTCGTGCAGCCTGGGAGGTTGAGTGGGTATATATAGTCACTGGTGGGGATCGGCAACCCGCTGCCAAAAAGCGATCGCGCCCGGATTTTCCCACACGCTCAAACCAGGCCGCACTTTTGTAACCTCTTGATCACCGGACTACCGCGTACCGCACATGGTTTGAATGCACATACTTATTGTGAGGGGGCCGGGTAAATGTTAATGCACTGACAGGATTCCATGGGGGGATTGCATAAAACAGTAGAAATTTAAGTTTTGCTCTGGAATCCCTCAACCCACTGATCGAGTTGCGTGAAGGAACTCCACCCGAACTATATCCACACCACTACGATGTACAGAAACCGCAGAAAACCACACTCCGAAGCACAACGTCGTCACGACAGACTCCTTCGCCAATCTGATAAAGATCTCGTTGGATGTGTGGACGGGTATGTGATGAACACATTGGCATTGATGGACTGTCCGGCTTGACACATTCCTCCGCCTGCCGTATGTTCCTCCCACGTCTCGCGTACTTTCCCGTTCCCAACGCACGGCCTTGATTTTCCGGTGCCGGCCGTCACAGTGGATTTGGGTTGATCGCGGTGGTAACCCGGAGATCTATCTCAGGGAAAGGTATACAACATGTCCAATGCATGATTTGCCAGCGGTCTCAGATGGTATTTTGAGCGTGATGTTCGGCGGCCTGGAGCGCGGTAAAACTGGATGTCTTTAGCTCCCCCATCGCTGAGGAGAGGTACATCGTCCGTTGCCTTTAAGATGGTCATTCCAAGGGATGTACCTCTCCTGAGAAATATTCCTGTTGGGGAGTAGACACGTCATAACCCCGCGCGTTGCTTCCGTGTACCTCATTCAATGTTGTTTTTCTGGATGCGCTTTTGAGAGAGGCGATGAGGTTCTCGCTAGGTAACCAACTTCAAATCATCACGATAAGATAAAGGACTCCTTTCATCGGAATGGCTACAACTACACGGTACATGTACAGGACAGTGCTCAATCGGTGAATTCAACCCGGGTGTTGTTCCCACTTCTTCCAAACGCGATCCACTCGTTGTTCTTCAACGGTGTGAGATCGACACCTTTCTCTGTCCAATCCCTCTCCAGCTTCAACACTGAATCGAGCCCATCATCAACCGTCTTCCTCCATGGTGTCAATGTGATCCCCAGAACGTCCAACGCCTTCTCGCTGTCGATGATAGGGCGGTCCTGGCCGCTGGAGGTCGTCTTGATGAGGCGAGGGGCCAGCTCAGGTCGAGTGGCCGAGATGTACTTGAGCGCGTCTACATAGTCGAACCACTCCCCAGTGAGAAGCAAACGGTGGTTACCATTCACTTTGATGCCGGCAACCAGTGCTGTGGCTACGTCGCGGACATCTATGAAGCCCATCGGCAACGTGCCAAATGTTACTTCGGGGCCGGCCAAAACGTTGTACAACGTGACCGAGGTGCTAAGTTCAGTGACGTTTCCGGGAGTGATGATGAAGTCTTCCGCATAGGGGCCGACGAAGCTTGTTGGGCTAACTAGAACCTCTGTCAGGGGTACCGCAGGGGCATGACCGATTTACCTTGGACGTACTAGTTGTGAGGTTCAGCTCCGGATGCCCTTCAGCAAACTTCCAGAGGGCTTTCTCCGCCTGTGTCTTCGCGACACTGTAGACGAGAACCGGATTGCCTGAAGCCAAGGCGGTTTCCTCTGTTAGGGGGTTCCAATCCTTGTCGGACAAAGGTGCCTTAATCAACGGGTTGGTGATATCCAAAATGGTGACGACGGTTCCAGCGAAGGAGATACGTTTGACACCGGCAGCAACAGCCTGGCGGACGACGTTGAGTGCTCCCTCCCTAGTGATCTGAAGGACACTGATGTGAGTCGGACGTCGAAAAGCAACAGGGGAGGAAGCCAACCTCGAGGATATCCCTGAGATCTTCGCTGATTCCAGGTGTCGCAACGTGGATAACAGCGGAAACACCCTTGAGTGCGTTGGTAAAATCACCCTTCACAAGGTCGTCCACGACGACGATGTCGACCTTGTCGCCGTACTTGGCGTATGACTTCCTCAGCGTGTCAGCCTTTCGCGACCGCACAATCCTAATAGAGTGTTAGTCATCGTGGTCGACCGGAATACGGTAGGTTCCCCTACCCCCTGACACGGTAGCCCTCCTTTAAGAGGTGTACCAAAACATGTGAACCGGCGTAGCCGGTCACGCCAGTAAGCTGTGCATCGATGAGTATACCCGCGGGACGAAGTATGTGTGGGCCAACAGTCCGCACCAAAACGACTTCCGAAGACATTGGTTCTGAGAGTAGTATTTGGATCCGAGGTTGGGGTTTGGGATGGTAGGTGGCCGTCGTGGGGTCGTAGTACACTACGAACGGACTCGGTCCACCAGGTGGGGCGACAAAGTGTGGGTTATATATACCTGCACTAACGCCCCACATCTCGTTTGTAAGCCATCGATACGATATATAGAACGGAAGCCCAGGCTGATGTTACGTTTGTAAGCATATTTGTAAGACGCCGGGTTCAGGGGGAATAAGTACCAAGCTGGGGGAATCAACTGAAGACACCCCTCCCAAGTACGCGGGTCGTGCAGTGCGGGGGGCAGTCGCTTGTGCGGGTATACGGCCGACAGTGAGATTCAAGATTACGGCGACCTCCTGCAATCACTGGTACATAAGTACCCTCCACCTCCAAGTTAGCCCTTGCCCAACCACCTTGACTACGGTAGCACCCGATTCCACGATTGGACGCCCGGGTGGGCAGCGGGGGGCCCCTCAACCTCAGGCCTCAGCTGTTTGTATAGCGTTAGGTGGGGGCGATGACTAACGGCGATCTGCGTTCGTAGAAAATGACAATCCGGGGGGGCGTGGAAAGGTTTCGACCGATGCGGGGGCTCGGATTGAATGGGGAGCGGTAAATGGTCAGTTGTAACTGTTACACACCCGTAGAGCGGTGAGAGGCGACAGTCGAGTAACGTCGTTGCCGAGAGTCGGAGACGGATGGGCACCAAGCTCTGTGAACTCGGAGACACACCCCCGCTAGGCCGTACCTTGGCTGTACCCGCACTATACTAGCATATATAAAGTGAGCGGTGACTTCGCGAAATTCTCATTCCTTCCCCCACTCTTCGGAGGACGGAGGAGGGAAGGTGGAGGTCCAGCCACCCCTGGCGGGGTTGGCGCTCAGTGTTGGGATCGGCTTCGCTGGCAGTTGGCGGGACCTGACCCGCCCACAATGTCCACCTCTCAGGCCTTACAACGCCTCTATTCGCTCGATACCTCTTCCCCAGACTTCTCCCGCCATCTCTATTGCTTGATTCAGTATGACGAAGGGGAACAATATTTGGCCAGCCTTGGGGGGTCGGAGTTG
>Ga0307516_10003046_pt1 | contig 21879 bp, 13 predicted proteins | sample 19_EM_MG_FD_203310 | JGI IMG/M metagenome (GOLD analysis project Ga0307516, IMG submission 203310) | Populus trichocarpa ectomycorrhiza microbial communities from riparian zone in the Pacific Northwest, United States - 19_EM | ecosystem: Host-associated > Plants > Roots > Unclassified | place... | reverse complement strand
TTGGCCCAGACGCGGAAGGACTCCGGGCCGAGCGCCGGGTCGGTGCCAGTGGACTGGATGCGGCTGAAGTTGTCGACGTCGGTGCGGTATTCGGCAGCGGCGCCATGGGTGCCGCTGGCCAGCAGCAGCCGGCGGCCGTCCATGCAGAAGGCATCGTCGGCGCTGAGCTTCACCGCAGTGGAGTTGCCATCCTGCGCGATGGTCTTGCCGCAGCGGGTGATGCTGGACAGGCCGCTCAGGCCCCAGCCTTGGCCCAGCAGGCCCATGCCGGCTTGGCTGGAGTACTCAAGGCCCACGGTGGGCGACATGCCTGCGGTGCCGGGAGGCACGGCGAGCGGGACGCTGTAGGTGGCGGCACCTCCTGGTGAAACCGAGGCCGTGCCCGGCAAGGTGCCGGCGACCGGACCGGACAGGTTGGGCGGGGTGATCGTGACGGCGGTCTGCGCCGTCGCAGCAACGGGCTGCATGAGCAGCGACCCGATGGCCAGCGTTGCCAGCAGGCGCCCGGGCCACCAGGGGCTTTGTGCAGGGTCTTTCCTGGCGCCTGCGGCGCCCGTGTGCTGCTTCATGCGCACTCCTCCCCAATGCCCTCGCCTTGGGATCGTTGTTCGTGATGGCGCGCAGGATACAGGGATACGGCGAGGCCGCTTGCTGGCGCTTCCTCAAAACAGTGGAGGCGGCACACAGTCCCGCCTTACCAACGGTCCGGGCACTTCCCTGCCCTGATAAAGTTCAATCGGAACAAGGGGTTGTGTGTATGGACAGCTTGAGTTGAACTCCCGTTGTACCGGCCAATTCCCAAAGGTAGCGTGGCAGCGTTTGCTTAACAGAGCGGGCAGACGGATGCCGATTCAGTGTTTGTGAAACCAGGGGTTGTTTTGAAGACTTTCATTCAAGTGCTTGTGGTTCTATCCGTTGTTGGCTGCGCCTCTGCCCCCGCAGACCCGGCCGCAAAAACAGCGTCGGCACGCTGTGCACAGGAAACGCCGACGGGCTCAAACATTCCAGTCACTCGATGCCGCCCGGCAGAAGAGATGGAGCGTGACAAGGAAGCCGCAAGATCGGTGGAAGACGCAGTCAGCCGCAACAGATCCGGCATCCGGGGCGCACCCGGCCAGTAGTCACAAGCCTTAGGGCGAACCCGCTCCAGCGCACCCACACTGCAGCCAGCCCCCAGCGCAGAACACAGCGCGCCCAGGCCATAGGCCACCGCGATCTGCCGCGCGCTTGCGGCAGCATTGCCCCCGCCCCATGGCACACTGCCCGCCTCCTGAACCCGCAAGGCTGTACCCCTTGGAAAACATCCTGCTGCAAATCGCCGCCGAACTGAAGGTTCGGCCGGCTCAAGTCAAGGCCGCCGTGGACCTGATCGACGGGGGCGCCACGGTCCCTTTCATTGCGCGTTACCGCAAGGAGGCCACCGACAACCTGGACGACGTGCAACTGCGCGAACTGCATGCAAGACTGGGCTACCTGCGCGAGCTGGAAGAACGCCGCACCGCGGTGCGGAAGAGCATCGACGAACAAGGCAAGCTCACGCCGGACCTGCGCAGCGCCATCGAGGCCGCGGCCACCAAGCAGGACCTGGAAGACCTGTACCTGCCCTACAAGCCCAAGCGCCGCACCAAGGCCATGATCGCGCGCGAAGCCGGCATCGAGCCGCTGGCCGATGCCTTGTTCGCCGACCCCACGCTGGATCCGGCCGCGCAGGCCGCCGCCTACGTGAAGCCCGATGCCGGTTTTGCCGACGTGCCCGCGGTGCTGGACGGCGTGCGCGACATCCTCTCCGAGCGCTGGGCCGAAGACGCCACCCTGGTGGGCAGCCTGCGCGACTGGCTGTGGCAAGACGCCCTCCTGGCCTCCAAGCGCGTGGACGGCAAGGACGAGAACGATCCCGACGTGGGCAAGTTCCGCGACTACTTCGACTACTCCGAAACCATCCGCACCGTGCCCTCGCACCGCGCGCTGGCCGTGATGCGCGGCCGCACGCTGGAGATCCTCGAAGTCAAGCTGATGGTGGACGAGGACCCCCCGCCGCCGGGTCAGCCCGGCCAGGCCGAAGGCCGCATCGCCCGCCACCTGGGCTGGAGCCATGCCCGCCGCCCGGCCGATGAGCTGCTGCGCAAGTGCGTGGCCTGGACCTGGAAGGTCAAGCTCAGCCTGAGCCTGGAGCGCGACCTCTTCACGCGCCTGCGCGAAGCGGCCGAACAAGTGGCCATCAAGGTGTTTGCCGAGAACCTGCGCGACCTGCTGCTGGCCGCCCCGGCCGGCAAGCGCGTGGTGATGGGCCTGGACCCGGGCATCCGCACCGGCGTGAAGGTGGCCGTGGTCAGCGACACCGGTCGCGTGCTCGACACCTCCACCGTGTACCCGCACGAACCACGGCGCGATTGGGAAGGTTCGCTGCACACGCTGGCCAAGCTGTGCGCGGCGCACGGCGTGAACCTCATCGCCATCGGCAACGGCACCGCCAGCCGCGAGACCGACAAGCTGGCCGGCGACCTGATCAAGCGCCTGACGCAGATCGCGCCTGATGTGGCGATCCAGAAGGTGGTGGTCAGCGAGGCCGGCGCCTCGGTGTACTCGGCCAGCGAGTATGCGAGCCAGGAACTGCCCGAGCTGGACGTGAGCCTGCGCGGCGCGGTGAGCATCGCGCGGCGGCTGCAGGATCCATTGGCCGAGTTGGTGAAGATCGACCCCAAGAGCATCGGCGTGGGCCAGTACCAGCACGACGTGAGCCAGCTGGAGCTGGCCCGCACGCTGGACACCGTGGTGGAAGACTGTGTGAATGCCGTGGGCGTGGACTTGAACACCGCGTCGGCGCCGCTGCTGGCGCGCGTGTCGGGCTTGTCCAATGCGGTGGCCACCAGCATCGTGCGCTGGCGCGACGCGAACGGTGCCTTCCGCAGCCGCCAGCAGTTGCTGGACGTGAGCGGCCTGGGGCCCAAGACCTTTGAGCAGGCGGCGGGCTTTCTGCGCGTGCGCAACGGCGACAACCCGCTCGACATGTCGGGCGTGCACCCGGAGACCTACCCGCTGGTGCAACGCATCCTGGAGCAATCCAAGCGCCCGATCGGTGAACTGGTGGGGCGCACCGACGTGATCCGCAGCCTCAAGCCCGAGTCACTGGCCGATGAGCGCTTCGGCCTCATCACCGTGAAGGACGTGCTGAAGGAACTGGAGAAGCCCGGCCGCGACCCGCGCCCGGACTTCAAGGTGGCGCGCTTCAGCGAAGGCGTGGAAGACCTGAAGGACTTGAAGCCCGGCATGGTGCTGGAAGGCACCGTGAGCAACGTGGCGCAGTTCGGTGCCTTCATCGACCTGGGCGTGCATCAGGACGGCCTGGTGCATGTGAGCCAGTTGTCGAACAAGTTCGTCAACGATGCCCGCGAGGTGGTGAAGACCGGCGACATCGTCAAGGTGCGGGTGCTCGAAATCGACCTGCCGCGCAAGCGCATCTCGCTGACCATGAAGCTGGATGCGCCGGTGCCGGCACCGGGCGGCGGCACGGGGTTCAAAGCGGCAGGGCGGCAGGAGCGTGCGGGCGCTGGGCGGGGTGCGGGGCCGGCACCCGGGGGCGCCATGGCGGCGGCGTTTGCCAAGCTGCAGGGCAAGCGGTGAGCTGAGCGGACCGAGCCTGTCGAAGGCCACCCTGGTGCCCTGCACACAGGCACTTCGACAAGCTCAGTGCGAACGGAGTCTTGCGGGGCCCGCCCTGCTCACAAGCTCTCCGGCTGCGCATCATGCAGGAGGATCTGCCGCAGATCCTCCTGCGCCTGCTGCAGTGACTCGCGGATCTGGGCCTGTTGCGCCGCCAGCGCCAGCAGGGCGCCGAACTGGCACAGGAAATCGCAGTCGTTGCCGCTGAATGCATGCGCCGGCCGGCGCGCCGCCAGCAACACGCCCAGCACCTGGCTGCCCGCATACAGAGGCACCACCACCAGCGCACGCAGGCCGGCCCGCGCCAGGCGCTGCGGGAACGGAAAAGCCAGTTCGCTGATGTCCGGCTCGTGCACCAGCTCGCCATGCACGCCGCGCCACAGCACGCTGGAATCCACCAGCAGATGGGCCGATTCGCTCAAGGCCAGCTCAGCCGCCACCACCGTGCTGCGCATGCTCATGCGGCCCATTACGAGCACATGCCCGTCGGGGTCCCAGCGGCACATGCCGCTGAAGTCGAGCGGCATGTGTTCTTCCAGGTGGCCCAGCGCGGCCTGGCACAGGCTGGGCAGGTCCTTCTGCTCGCCGATCGCGCCGGCGATCTGCTCCAGCAGGTCCAGGCGATCGGCCTGCACCTGCAGTTGCCCGGCGGCGTGCTTGAGCGCGGTGACGTCGGTGCTGATGCCACAGATGCCGTAGACCCGCCCGGTGCGGTCGTGCAGCGGGCACTTGACCGTGAGGTAGTCGTGCACGCTGCCATCCTCATGCGGTATGCGCTCTTCCTCCACCAGCGCAAACGCCGCGGAGGCGGCGCGCTGGTCGCTGGCACGCATCAGATCCGCCAACTCCGGGGCATAGAGCTCGTGGTCGGTCTTGCCCCGCAGGGCTTCTTCATCCAGGCCGCGCAGTTCGCGCAGCCGGCGGTTCACCAGCAGGTAGCGGCCTTTCAGGTCCTTCACCAGGATGATGGTGCTCGAATGGTCGATGATGGCCTGCAGCAGCTGCTGGCCCTCGTGCATGGCTTCTTCGGCCAGGTGGCGCTCGGCCGCCTGGGCCTCCAGCTTGTGGGTGGCGCGATGCAGCTCGCCGGTGCGCACCTGCACCCGCGTGTCGAGCATGTCGCGCGAGCGCTGCAGGTCCACGATCTGGGCCTGCAGGCGCGCGGCCATGGTGTTGAAGCTCAGGCCCAGGCGCCCCAGCTCGTCGGCACTGTGCTCGTGGCCGCGCGCCTCCAGGTGGCCGCCGGCAATGGCCGTGGTGACCGCGGACAGGTTGCGCACCGAGCGCACGATGCCGCGCACGAACAGCAGCCCGGCGCCGTAGGCCAGCAGCAGCAGCACAGCGGCCTGCACCAGCTTGTCCAGCCGCAGGGCGGCCAGTGGTGCGTCCAGCGAGGCCCGCGGCGCAAAGTAGAAAACCGTCCACGGCACGCTGGCGGCACGGCGCGCCACGCCGTAGTCGCCGCCGCTGGGCACCACCACGGCCGACGCGCTGACGGGCCGCCTGGGGGGGTCGGTGCCGCTGGGGGCGCTGGGAGTGCCTACGGGGCTGGGGGACTCGCTCAGGAACATGGCCGCCTCGGGCGTGGCCGCGCGGGCCCGTTCGAACAGGCCGGGTGCGGGCCGCACGTCGTCGAGCAGGGCCCGGGTGTTGGCCCCGAAGCGGGCCTGCGCCACCATGACCTCCACCACGGCGGGTTCCAGGCGGCCGGCCGGCCTGAACAGCAGGTCGTCGCCGGCGCTATGGGCAATGCGGATGCCTTGTGCGTCGAACAGCATGGCAAAGCTGCCCGGCCCGGCCAGGGCGTCGGAGTTCCTGAGCACCTGCGACAGCGCGGCCGCACGGACCCACAGCACGGCCACGCAGGCGAACTGGCCGTCCGGCGCCAGCACGGGGGCCAGGTAGGCGATGCGGGGCTTCTCGGTGAGTTCGGGGATGGCCAGGTGCACGTCCGACACCACGGCGGCGCCCCGCAAAGCCGCGCGCACATGCGGCTGACGCGACAGGTCCAGGCCCGCCAGCGGCATTTCGGTGGCCATCAGCACGTGGCCGTGGCGGTCCAGCAGCGCGGCACCACGCACCTCTGCGTCGCTGGCCGGGTAGGCGGCCAGGAGGTCCTGCACCTGCGGTTCCAGCCCGGCAGCCGGCGCCGTGCCGCTTGCTGCCGCACCGCAATAGGCCCGTACCGCCTGGAAACGCGCCATGCGCGCCGCCCCGGGCTGATAGGCCCGATGAAAGCTGTCCACCTCACGCACCACCTGGTCGCTGCGGGCCTCGAGCACCTCCTGCAGGGTGACCTGCAAACGCTCGCGCGCCTGGCGCCAGTCCAGCACGCCAACCACGGTCAGCGGTAGCACCGAGGCCACCGCCCAGAGCATCGCCATCTTGGCGCGCAACGACCCACTGGCAATCCATGACACCATCAAGTCGGTCCTCCTGGGGCCTCCGGTCGCCGCCAACGGCACCGGGGCTCCAGGCGGCTATCGTCGTCCGACTTGTGACTTTCCGCAACCTCTATCGGGGCAGACAGCGGCACAAACACCGATCCCGCGAGAAACCGGATTGTGCTAGGCGCTCAGTGCCGCGGCCGCGAGCGGCGGTGCTTTCTCGGTTTCGACCACCGCGGTGTAGAGCGGCAGGTCCAGCGTGACCTCGGTGCTGCCCGGGCGCGAACGCAGGGTCAGGCGGCCCTGCAGCGCGCGCGCCCGGCTGCGCAGGTTGCGCAGGCCCCGGCCGGACGCGTCGCCCTCCAGGCGGGCCGGATCGAAGCCGCAGCCGTCGTCGACGATGGTGACGCGCACCCAGCGGCGCTCACCGTCGTCGTGCAGGCAGGTGGCCAGCGCCACCGACTGCGCGCGAGCGTGCTTGAGCACGTTGGTGAGCGACTCCTGCACGATGCGCAGGATCTGCAGGGCCGAGCCGGCGTCCATCCAGTCCAGCCGCGGCACGTCGGCCACCTGCCAGGTGAGGCGCACGCCGGACAGCTCCATGCGCCGGCCAAGCCGGTAGCGCAGCGAGGCCAGCAGCGCGATCAGGTCATGGTCCACCGGCTCCATGGAATCGATCACGAGCCGGATGTCGTCCATGCATTCGCGCAGCAACTCGGCCACGCCGCGCATGTCGAGCCGGCCCTGCTCCACCAGCACCAGGGCGCTCATCAGCGTGGACCCCACGCCGTCGTGCATGTCGCGCATCAGGCGCTGGCGCTCGCGCAGCACCGCCTGCTGGCGCTCGGCGGCGCGCAGCTGCTGCCAGCCGGCGTCGAGCAGGCCCTGGCGTTCACCGAGCCGGGCTTCGAGCGTGGCGTGGGCCAGATCCACTTGCGCCATGGCATGCAGGTAGCGGCGCTGCATGGCGTGCAGGAACGCGCCGAACAGCAGCAGCGAGGCATACGGCAGCAGCCACACGGCCTGAGGCGCGATCAAGCCGGCAAGCTGCAGCAGATCATGCACCCCGAAGGCCAGCGCGAGCCACGACACCCCCGCGAGCAGGCGCAGGTCCGGCGCACGCCGGCGCCATATCTGGGCGGACATCAAGGCCAGCAAGCCCGCCGCGACGAGGGCATCAAGCACGCAGGCCGGCAGCACCAGGCCGGCCGGTGCCCAAGGCCAGGCCGGCAAGGCGGCCACCGAGGTCACCCCGGCATAGGCGACGAGCGCACGCCCGATGCGCGGGTGGCTGAGGCCACAGAGGCGCCAGGCGAAATGGAACGCCAGCACCAGGACCCATGCCATGGCCACGGATGCAGCCACCGAGCCCGTGCCGGCGGGCTGGGCCGGCCAGGACGCCACCTGCTGCGGGAGGTTCGCCACGAGCAGGCAAGGCCCAGCCCGCACCCCACATCGCGAGGCATCGGGCGCCTCGTGCAGCGCGGCCGTGCAGCCGCCCAGTTGCAGGGCCACGACCCACAGCCACACCCGCATCCACCCGGCGACACCGGGGTGCTGGCGCGCCTGATGCGGCGCTGACGGGGGAAGAGGATGCATGACCAAGGAACCGGGCTGTGGCATCGAGTTTATGAATGAAGCACCGCTGGCCGCTTCCCCTAAATTAACCGTATTGCCGGGGCGGCGGCTCACCCCGATGGGGGATGCGCGCGGGCACGGCGCGTGCATGCGCCCGCCCAGCGAGCCCGGGGCCCGCCCAAGGGAAATACCGCATTGCGCGGCCCCAGGGCGCGCCAGCCCATCCGCCCGAGCGTCTACGTCTATAGTGCTCGCCTGCCCACCGCCCCGCACGCCTCCATGCAACTGCTCGTCAACCAGCAGCTCCGCGACATCCCCGACGATCAGGTCGATCCGGGCATGCCTTTGCTGTGGGTCCTGCGCGATGTGCTGCACATGACCGGTACCAAGTTCGGCTGCGGGGTGGCGGCCTGCGGCGCCTGCACGGTGTTGGTCGACGGCCAGGCCGCGCGCTCCTGTGTCATGCCCTTGTCCTCGGCGGTGGGCCGTGCGGTGCAGACGATCGAAGGCCTGGGCACGCCCGAGCGGCCGCATGCGCTGCAGCGCGCCTGGGTGGAGCACCAGGTGCCGCAATGCGGCTATTGCCAGAGCGGCATGCTGATGGCGGCCGCGGCGCTGTTGGCGCGCGTGCCGGACCCGGGCGATGCAGACATCGACAACGCCATGACCAACCTGTGCCGTTGCGGCACGTACCCGCGCGTGCGCGTGGCAATCAAGGCCGCGGCACAAGCGCAGCCGCCCGTCACCCCCAAGCCCGCAGCCACACCCATCACCCCACTCACGCCCGCGCCTCGCGAACCTCGCGAACCTCGCAAAGGCGGCGGCGGCGGCAGCGGCAGCCCGGGATGAAACGCCGCTTCGTGCTGAGCGCACTGACCGCGGCCGGTGCGCTGGTGGTGGGCTGGGGCGTGCTGCCGCCGCGCGCGCGCGTGGGCTCGCGCGACATGCTGCCGGTGGTGGAGGGTGAGATCGGCCTGAATGGCTGGATCAAGATCTCCACCGCAGACCACCACGTGGTGCTGGCCATGCACCGCAGCGAGATGGGCCAGGGCGTGCACACCGCCTTGCCCATGCTGGTGGCCGAGGAACTGAGCGTGCCGCTGGAACACGTGCGGCTCATCCCGGCCGGCCCCGACAAGCTCTATGGCAACGTCGCCATGTTCGTGGGCAGCCTGCCGCTGCACCCCAGCGCCACGGAACCGGGCCGCGAAAGCCTGGGCGCACGCACCGGTACCTGGTTCGTGAGCAAGGTGGCGCGCGAGCTGGGCATCAATGCCACCGGCGGTTCGTCCAGCGTGGCCGATGCCTGGGACGCCTTGCGCATGGCCGCAGCCACCGTGCGGGCCCAATTGCTGGGCGCGGCGGCGCTGAAGTGGAAGCTGGCGGTGGACGAACTCACCATCACCGACGGCGTGATCAGCCATTCCTCAGGGCCTTCGGCGCGCTTCGGCGAGCTGGCGCGTGCCGCGGCCTCGCTGCCGCCCGGCGACGTGCGCTTCAAGGACCCCAGCACCTGGACCGTAATCGGCCGCAGCCTGCCGCGCCCCGACGTGCCGCCCAAGTGCCAGGGCCAGGCGCGCTTCGGCCTCGACGTGCGCGAGCCCGGCCAGGTGTTCGCCGCGCTGCGCATGCCGGGCCCGTTCGGCGGCAGCCCGGCGGCCATCAGGAACGAAGACGAAGTGCTGCGCCGGCCCGGCGTGCTGCGCGTGATGCGCCTGCGCCCGGCGGCCGGCTCACCCCCTTCGGTGGCGGTGATCGCCCGCACCACCTGGCATGCGATGCAGGCGGCGCGTGCGCTGGACATCGAGTGGCATGCGCCGCCGCACGACCCGGAGGTGGGCCTGCTGGAATCGGCCAGGATTCTGCGCAACCTGGAGGCGCAGGCGCGCCAGGCGCATGAACACAGCGAGGGCTTTGCCTTCTACGCGGTGGGCGACGTAGGCATTGCCGAACGCGAGGCGCAGCAGCGCGGCCCCGATGGCGGGCTGCGCGTGGATGCCACCTACCGGGCGCCCTACTTGGCGCACGCGGCGATGGAGCCGATGAACTGCACCGCCCAGTGGCGCAATGGCCGGCTCACGGTCTGGGCGCCCACGCAGGCGCCCGGCATGGCCCGGGCCGCCGCGGCACGGGTGTTGAGCCTGGCCGAGTCCGACGTCACCGTGCACGTCACGCTGCTGGGCGGCGCCTTCGGCCGCCGGCTGGAGCAAGATTTCGTGGTGCAGGCCGCGCTGCTGGCACCGCACACCGGCGGCGCGCCGGTGCAGGTGGTGTGGACGCGTGAAGACGACATGAAGCACGACTTCTACCGCCCGGCCGCCGTGGCCGTGATGCGGGCCGTGCTCGACCCGCGTGGCGACCCGCAGTCGCTGCGCCTCACCAGCGCCGGCGACGCCATCACGCCGCGCTGGATGGAGCGCGGCCTGCCGGCGCTGGCGGGCCCTGTGGACACGCCCGACAAGACCACCAGCGAGGGCTTGTTCGACCTGCCCTATGGCGTGCCGAACCAGCGCATCGCGCACGTGGCCACGCGCAGCGGCGTGCCGGTGGGCTTTTGGCGCAGCGTGGGGCATTCGCACAATGCGTTCTTCAGCGAGAGCTTCATCGACGAACTGGCACATGCCACCAAGAAGGACCCGGTGGCCTACCGCCTGGGCCTGCTGCGCCTCATGCCGCGCCATGCCGCGGTGCTGAAGCTGGCGGCCGAAAAAGCCGGCTGGGGCAGCCCGCTGCCGGCCGGCCGGGCCCGCGGCGTGGCCTTGCACGAGAGCTTCGGCACGATCGTGGCGCAGGTGCTGGAGGTGTCGCTCGACGCAGGCCAGCCGCGCGTGCACCGGGTGGTGTGCGCGCTCGACTGCGGCGTGGCGGTGAACCCGGGCATCATCGCGCAGCAGATGGAAGGCTCCATCGTCTTCGGCCTGTCGGCGGCGTTGTACGGCCGCATCGACATCGTGCAGGGCGAGGTGCAGCAGACCAACTACCCGAGCTACCCGCTGCTGACCCTGGCCCGCACACCGGTGATCGAGACCTACATCGTGTCCAGCACCCACGCGCCCACCGGGGCGGGCGAGCCCGGCACGCCGCCGGTGGCACCGGCGCTGGCCAATGCGCTGTTTGCGCTCACGGGCAAGCGGCTGCGCGAGTTGCCGCTGCAGGTCTGAAAGCATGCGGGCACCCGGCACCGGAAATGCCGGCGCCACCCGCCGAGCGGGTGCTCAACCGCCTTGGGGCGGCCCGGCGGTGACGGCGGGCGGCGGCTGTATGGCCTTGCGCAGGCGCCCCGGCGGCATGCCGTACATCAGCTGGAAGTGCCGGATGAAGTGCGACGAATCCGAGAACCCGCTTTCGACCGCGATCGTGAGGATGGGCAGGTCGGTCGTGGTCAGCAGGTAGCGCGCGTACTTCAGGCGCAGCCGCCGGTATTGTTCCGAGGGCGTGCAACCGGTTTCGGCCAGGAACACGCGTTCCAGCTGCCGGCTGCTGGAGTTCACCAGCCGCGCGAGCACGGCAATCTCCAGCGGCGTGGCGATGTTCTTCTCCATCAGCACCAGCGCCTTGCGCAGCTTCTCGTGGTCGCTGGAGTGGTAGCCCAGCGCATGGCGCCGGCCGATGTGCGTGCCGGCACCGGTGGACGTCACCGTCATCTGGTGCACGACCTTGGCCGCGCGGTCGGCACCGCAATGCTGGCGCACCAGTTCCGTGACCAGCTCGACAATGGAGACGCCACCCGGGCAGGTGATGCGGTCATGGCTGATCGCATAGTGGGAATCGGTTTCGAACGGCAGGTCCGGGTGCGCGGCCTTCCAGTCGTCCACGTGGTACGGATGGATACACGGCGCATGGCCGTTGAGGAGGCCCAGCCGCGCCAGCACGAAGCTGCCGGTGCAAATGCCCATCAGCGGCGTCCCGGCCTGGGCCACCTCGCGCAGGAAGGCGGGGAACTGTGGGTTCATCTCATTCAACTGCGGCAGCAAGCCACCGATGACGGCCACGTAGTCGAAATTGCGTGGGGCCGACAGCGGCAGGCCGGTCTGCACACGGGCATTGCAGCTGGCCACCACGCTGTCGCCGGGGTGGCCCAGGATGGCCCACGAGCAGCGCACCTGGCGGCTCTGGTCGCCAATGTCGGCGGCATGCCGCAACCCGTCGCACAAGCCCGCCAATGACAGCAGCGGAAAGCCCGGCCACAGCAGGATCCCCACGCGCAACTCCGAACTGGAAGCCTGCCGCTTGCCCACCGGCGGCGCGTCCACGCGGTCGAGCTGGTCCAGCCGCACCGGAACCGGGCCGTCGAAGGCCATCGCGGCTGCGCGGCGGGTTGCCTTAGGGGCTTTCAGCGAGGTGACCATGGGGAATGCCCGACGTGTCGCTTCCGTTCAATCCGGCCGCCTGTACCTGCCATGGCGTGCCGGCACTTTTCCTTAGCATGGGCTCTTGCTGGGAGACAGGCTCCTGACCCATGGTTCTACGCGAGGGAAACCGCCTGTGAACGACACGCTGCTGACAGTCAACGGTTTGAAGAAAAGCTACGGGGGAACGCCGGTCCTGCGCGACATCTCATTCAGCCTCAGGAAAGGCGAAACGCTGTCGCTGATCGGACCCAGTGGTTCAGGCAAATCGACCTGTCTGCGCTGCATCAACTTCCTTGAACGCCCGGACGCCGGGGAGATTTCTCTGGATGGTGAACGCATTGGCCGCGTCATGAAGCGGGGACGCGAACGGGACATGTCCGATCGCGAACTGGCCCCGCAGCGGCGCCATATCGGGATGGTGTTCCAGCTATTTTATCTGTGGCCCCATTTGACCGTACGCGACAACGTGGCGCTGCCTGCCCTCAAGGCGGGCGGCATGTCGCGCAGCGATGCGCGCAAGCTGGCGCTGCAGTCGCTGGACCGGGTGCACCTGCTGCACAAGGCCGATGACTACCCGGAACGTCTGTCCGGCGGCGAGCAGCAGCGTGTGGCGATTGCCCGCACGTTGGCCCAGAAGGCCAAGCTGATCCTGTTCGACGAGCCCACCTCCGCGCTGGACCCGGAACTGGTGGGCGAGGTGCTGACCGTGATCCGCGAGCTGGCCGACGACGGGCTCTCGATGATCCTCGTCACGCACGAGATCCGCTTCGCGCGCGACGTGGCGGACCGGGTCATCTTCATGGACGGCGGCGTCATCGTCGAGGAAGGCCCCGCCGCCAAGGTCATCGACCGGCCGCAGAAGGAGCGCACGCGCGCCTTCCTGGGCCAGGTGGGTGCCGCCGAGGGGTTGCCGGCATGAACCCCGGCAGCGTGCCGGCGATCCTGGCCACGCTGCTGGCCGGCGCGCTGACCGCGCTGCAGATCGCCACAGGCGCGGCGCTGCTCGCCTTCGCGCTGGGTCTGCTGCTGGCCGTGGTGAACGTGTTCGTGCGGGCGCCGCTGGCACGCGCAACACATCTTGTGATTGGCGCCTACGTGGAGTGGATGCGCAACGTGCCGGCGCTGGCGCATCTGTTCATCCTGTACTTCGGCCTGGCCTCGGTGGGCTGGCAGTTGTCGCCCAAGGTGGCCGCGATCACCGGCCTGGGCCTGGTGGGCGCCGCGGTGCTGTGCGACGTGTTCTCCGCCGCCATGCGGGCCTTGCCCGCAGGCCAGCGCGAGGCCGCACTGGCCTGCGGGCTCACGCCGCTGCAGGCGCTGCAAACCGTCGTCCTGCCCCAGGTGCTGCAGTTCACGCTGCCGGCGCTGGGCAACTACGCCACCCAGCTCATCAAGGACACCGCGATCGCCTCGGCCATCGCGGCACCGGAAATCATGTTCTACGCCCGCAGCCTGGTGACCTCCACGTTCCAGACGCCACTGATCTACGGCTGCGCCATCCTGCTGTACGCCTCGGTCATCTACCCCGTGAACTGGGCCTTCGCCCGCCTGGAACGGCGCCTGGGGGCGGGCCGATGAACCACTTCCTGCAGGTGGTTGCGGAGTACCTGCCGCAATGGGGGCCGCGGCTGGTGGAGGCGGCGTGGGTCACGGCCGGGCTGTCGCTGGCGGGCTTCCTGCTGGCGCTGGTGCTGGGCGCGCTGCTGGTGGCCCTGCAGCGCTCGCACCTTGCGCCGCTGCGGCACGCGGCGCGGGGCTTCATCCAGTTCATGCGTGCCGTGCCGCTGCTGGCGCTGCTGCTGGCGCTGTATTTCGGCCTGCCCTCGCTGGGCCTCACGTTGTCGGGCTACGGGGCCGGCATCCTGGGCCTGGGCGTGCAGGGCTCGGCCTACGTGGCCGAGGTGCTGCGCGGCGGGCTGGACGCCGTGCACCGCGGCCAGCGCGAGTCGGCGCTGGCGGCCGGGCTGACGCCGCGCCAGGTGTTCATGCACATCGTGTTGCCGCAGGCGCTGCGCGTGATGCTGCCGCCGCTGGTGAACTGCTACGTCTCGCTGCTCAAGGACAGCTCGCTGTGCGCGCTGATCGCGACCAACGAGCTGATGCTGACGGCGCGCGCCATCGCCAGCGAGGATTTCCTGCCTCTGCACATCTTCGTGCTGGTGGGCTTGTTCTATTTCGCCATCGCGTTCCCGCTGTCGATGCTGTCGCGCCTGCTGGGCATGCGGCTGGCGCGCGGCCGTCGGTCCATGGGCGGCAGCCCTGGGCCGTCGCGGCTCGGCGCGTTCCCTCGCCTGCGGTGGCGCCGCCTGCGCGCAGCCCGGCTGCCGGTCACCGAGCGGTTGTGAAGAAACTTCCTCGCCGAACAGCGCCAGCTGTCCGCCTGACCCCGCCTGCATTCCCCTCAAGGAGCGTCATGACCAAGCTTGCCACCTCCCCCTACCTGTCGGTCCAGGACACCACCCGTGCGCTGCGCAGCGGCGAGCTCAGCAGCGAGGCGCTGGTCGAGAGCCAGCTGGCCCGCATTGCACGCCTGGACCCCCAGCTGCATGCGTTCGTGGAGGTATACACCCATGAGGCGCGCCGGACGGCCCATGCACTCGATGAACTGCGGCGCTCCGGCGTGGACCTGGGTCCGCTGCACGGTGTCACCGTGGCGATCAAGGACTTGTTCCACATCAAGGGCCACTACCTGCAGGCCGGCTCGGTGGCGCGGCCGGCCCAGTTGTCCGAGATCACGGCCACCGTCGTGGACCGGCTGCGGGCGGCCGGCGCCATCATCATCGGCAAGACCCACACCGTGGAGTTTGCGTTCGGCGGCTGGGGCACCAATGCCACGATGGGCACGCCCTGGAACCCATGGGACATGAAGCTGCACCGCGTGCCCGGTGGGTCCAGCAGCGGCTCGGCCGTGGCCGTGGCCGCGGGCCTGAGCTGCGCCGCGCTCGGCACCGACACCGGCGGGTCAGTGCGCATCCCGGCCGGCTTGTGCGGGCTGGTGGGCCTGAAGACCACGCACGGGCTGGTGAGCCGCCACGGGCTGATGGAGCTGTGCCCCACGCACGACACGGTCGGCCCCATCACCCGCACCGTGGCGGACGCGGCGCTGCTGCTGGATGCGATCGCAGGCCCCGACCCACAGGACCCGGCCAGCGCGGCCGCGCCGATGCGCCGCGTGCTGCCGCACCTGGACAAGGACGTGCGCGGCCTGCGCGTCTGGGTGCTGCCGCGGACCGAGCGTGAGGGGGTCGAGCCGGAGGTCCTGGCGTTGTACGACCGTGCACTGCGCAAGCTCGTGGAACTGGGCATGCAGCCGGTGGAACGTGCACTGCCGCAGTCGCTGGCGGATTCGATGCGCATCGCCGGCCAGTTGATGAGCGCCGAGGGCTACGCCAACCTCGGCGAGTTGTTCGAGCAGAACCTGAAGTTCGATCCGCACGTGCGCCGGCGCATCCTGCTGGGCCGCGACATCGGTGCGGCCAAGTACATCGCGCTGCTGAAGGAACGCGACCAGGCCCGGCGCGACATGCTGGCGGCACTGGAAAACATCGACGTGCTGTTCCTGCCCACCAATGCGATTTCAGCCATCCCGGTGTCTGCAGTCGATGAGCTGGCCACGCCGCTGTCGCGCTTCGGGCGCTTTGCGAACCTGCTCGACCTGTGCTCGGTCGCGGTCCCGGCCGGCCTGTCGCCGCAAGGCCTGCCGGTTTCGGTGCAGTTCGTCGGCGGCCCGCTCCAGGAGCCGCTGATCATGCGCGCGGCGCAAGCCTATGAGCGCGGCACGCCTTGGCATACCGCGGTGCCGCCGGGGCTGAAATGAGCTGTTCCTGGGCTTGACGTGAGAGGGGGCGGGCGACATGTGAATGCATACAACATCGCAGGCCCGTCCGACGTGACGGGCCGCGGCGCTTCGAGCCCCTTGAGGTCGTGCTTTCCCGATCTGTCGCAAGCGTGCAATTACAGTGCGCATGCCTGCAATCCCGGCCACGCATGCCCCCTTACAGTGGGTTGCCGCTTCCCTCGGGAACAAGCGCTCTTCACCCAGCCACAAGATATCGGGATCATCGATGCTCAACGCACGACACACACAACTCTCCGCGTGGACCGCATCGCTGCTGGCCGCGTGCCTGCTGGCCACCGGCGCCCAGGCGCAGCCGACCGACGCCATCGAGCCGGGCGTGCTGGCCATCGCGTTCACCGGCGACATGCCCGGCACGGGCTACCAGGACGGCAAGATGATCGGCTATGACGGCGAGATCCTCCAGCGCATTGCCGACAAGCTCAAGCTCAAGGTCAAGCCGGCCCTGATGGAGTGGTCCGGCACGATCGCATCGGTGCAGTCGCGCCGCGTGGACGTCATGGCCGGCACGATGGGCTGGACCGAGCAGCGCTCGAAGATCATGACGCTGAGCGATCCGATCCATTACTTCAAGAACGGCATCACGCAGCTGGACAAAACCAACTGGACCCGGCTCAAGGACCTCGAAAACAAGAAGGTCGGCACGATCACGGGCTTCTCGTTCGTGCCTGAACTGCGCAAGATCAGCGGCTTGCAGCTGTCGCTCTACGACACCTCGGACGCCGCCGTGCGCGACCTGCTCGCCGGCCGGCTGGACGCGGTGATCGGCGACCCGCCCGTCATGCAGTACGCGATCTCGCGCAACCCGCAGTGGCACCTGAAGTTCAATGCGTTCACGGACGCCTCGCCCGACTTCCCGCTGCTCACGGGCCTGGGCCAGGTGGTGTTCGGGCTCAACAAGGCCAGCCCGGAACTGGCCAGGGCCGTGAATGCCGAGATCGCCCAGCTCTGGAAGAACTGCGAGCTGCGCAAGATCGGCGCCACCTACGGGTTGGTGCAGGACGTGTGGTACACGCCGGCCGGGCAGAACTACCGTGCCGGCGTGGACCGCTCGTCCGAGTGGCCACTGCCGTCCTGCAAGTAGCTCGGGGCCTGAGGGCCTTGCCTCTCAGCCCCTGAGCGAACTCCACACGTTCGCGGAGGCCCGCCGGGTGTCTGCCTCCGGGGGCCTGGCTTCGTCGATCACGACCTTGTGGACGCGGCCGGTCAGCTTGGTTTGCGTCTCGGAGGCACTGGTGCCGTAGAGCTGGCCCATGTGGTCGGTGCTGAGGCCATCGCCGATCACGGTCACCGAGGTGCCGGGCAGCCGGGCCTCGGGCGGCACCGCTGAGACGTCGACCCGGGTCAGGTTCATCGACGTGGCACCCACCAGCGGCGCCTTGTGCTTGCCGTCCACCAGCACGTAGGCCTGGATGGGGGCATCGCCGGCGCCCACGCGCGGCGGGCCGTCGGCATAGCCGATCGGGAGGGTTGCGACCCGCCGCGGGCTGGTCGCGATCCTGGACTTCAGCGTCAGCACTTGCTCCAGCGGGTTGCTGTCGGCATCGAACGGCGCCTGGCCGTGGAAAACACCGCCCATGCGCACCATGTCCTTCTGCAGGTCCTCGCCCAGGTACACGGTGGACGAGGCCCCGATCGAGGCCTTCACACCGGGGAAGAGCTTGCAGATGGCCTCGAACCGGGACAGTTGCCTGCGCGTGGCCTCGCCCGGCTGCGGCGTGCCGTCCGGGCCCGGCGTCACCTCGCCGGCATTGGCCAGGTGCGACATGACGAACTGCAGCTTCACGTAGCCCGGGTGTTGCTCGTGCCGCTTCGGCAAGGCCAGCAAGGCCACCAAGGCCTCCAGCTCCGCCTCGGGCAGGCCGGAGCGGTTCATGCCGGTGTCCACCTGCAGGATCGCCGGCAATTGGCGCTTCAGTGCCCGGCCCGCTTCGTTCCAGGCCTGCACCTGCGCCAGGCTGTTGAGCACCGGGGTGAGGCGATGCTCGATCAGCCACTGCGGATCGCTGCCGGGCAGGTTGCCGTCCAGCACGTTGATGGCCACCTTGTCCGCCAGCCGCGGCCGCTCGGCGCGCAAGGCCTTGCGCAGGTCCACCCCCTCGCTGATGCGCGCCACGAAGAAGTCACGGCAGCCTTCTTCGATCAGCACCTTGGCCAGCCGTGTGGCGCCCAGCCCATAGCCATCGGCCTTGATCACCGCGGCCGGCGTCACGCCCTGGCCCAGCTTCTGCAGCCCGGCGCGGTAGTTGCGCCGCACCGCCCCCAGGTCCAGCGTCAACACCGCGCCGGCGGCCTCTTTCCCGAGCCGTTCGGTCCGCAGGTTTTCGATCGCCTGGCGCCGCAGCGACACGGGCGCCGTGGCGCCGCGCGGCGGTGTGCCGGCCTCCCCGCGCCTGGCTTCGTCACGGACCTCCAGATGGACACGGCGGGTCAGCTTGGTCTGCACCTCGTGGGCACGGGTGCCGTACATCTGGTCCAGGCACTCGGCCGTGATGTCGCCGCCGAGCACGGTCACCGGGGTCCCGGGCAGCCGGGCTTCGGCCGGCAGGCCAGTGAGGTCGATGGTGGTCAGGTCCATCGACGTGGCACCCACCAGCGGTGCCTTGTGCTTGCCGTCCACCAGCACGTAGGCCTTGCTGGGGGCGTCACCCGGACGGTTGCCGCCACCGATGCGTGGCATGCCGTCGGCATAGCCGATCGGGATCGTCGCCACCGGCATCTCTTTGCCGGCCACATACCGGGACCCATAGCCGATTGCATCCGACGATGACAGTTGCCGCACCTGCGCGATCCGGGACGTCAGCGTCAGTTCCTGCTCCAGCGGGCGGCCGCCGGCTTCGAACGCCGCCTGCAAGGCCGGCAGGACCGCGGGCACCACCGGGGTGAGGTGGTGCTCGGCCAGCCACTGCGGATTGCTGCCGGCCAGGTGGCCGTCCATCACATGGATGGCCACCTCCTTGTCGGCCAGATCCGGCCGCTCGGCACGCAAGGCCTTGCGCAGGTTCACCCCCTCGATGATGCGCGCCACGTGGAAGTCCCGGCAGCCTTCTTCGATCAGTACCTTGGCCCGCTGCGTGGCGCCCACGGCCCCGATCACCAGGGCGCACGTCGCATTCGGGCCCAGCTCCCTCAGCCTGGCGCGGTAGTTGCGCCGCACCGCCCCCAGATCCAGCGTTGCCACCGCCCCGGCCGCGTCTTTGCGGCGCTGTGGCTCGTTGGACAGCACGGTGCCATCGATCGGCATCCGCGACCAGGCCACGCCGCGCGGTCCGGGCAATGCCGTGGCGTGACCCACCGGCCTTGTCCGCAAAGGCAACGGGCCCGGCACCGCAGGGACATGGGCCGGGCCTCCGGCGCCCTTGGCCGGCGGCAAATCCCTCGCGGCAGCCAGAGGGCTGGGAGCAAAGCATGCGGCAGCAGATCGTTTGAGCATGGGTGAGCTTGCAAGGGGTTGAACAAGGCAACGAGCGCCGCCTTGACTGCTGGTGAACGAAGACAGACAGGCCGCGCCAGCAGCGGGCCAATCAGAGGCCTGGATGCGCCAGGAGAAGGTCAGGTTGCGAGGCCTCCGGATCGAAGGCAAGACGCCTGGAACTGACGGCGAAGCGATTCGAGTCGAACGGCACGGCCGAGTCCTGCAGCCCCGGGGCGGTGCTGGGCTGCGCCGATCCCGCGTTCGCAAAAGGCTCGTACAAGATGCCGTTGACGGCACCGATGATGAGGTCGCCCACCGCCTCGACCAGCCGGGGGTTGTTGGCGTAGGACGGGTCCTTGGCGTAGGCCGAGAGCATCGACAGCCCGCCGATCGTCGCGGTGAGGATGCCGGTGCGAACCGCCCAGGGGCCCAAAGCGCCGTTGACGACGTGGTTCTGCTGGTAGCCCACGTCCCGGATGCTCAACTGCAGCGCGTGGCTCGGCTGCGCCGGGTCCAGCGTGGAGCGCACGGCCGGGATGCCCTGGAACATCAGGTCCTCGGCCACTTCACCGGCCCAGTTCAGCGCGCCGCGCCGGATTGCATTCCACGCCTGGACGCCGGCGTGCTTGAGGTAGGCATCGGCCCCCGAGGGCGAGGCCAGCAGCGACATCCCGAGGCTGACCAGCCCCTGGTCGAGGCCATAGCCGGCACTGATGAGTGCAAAGTGCGTGGCATCCGGCACATAGTCGCTCGTGTTGGCATTGGCCATGCGCAGGCGCGGATGCACCAGCAGGTCACGCATCGCGGTGTAGGCGGTGAACGCCACCATCAGGGAGGCCACGCCCGGCATGGCGCCCGTGGCGGCCGTGGCCAGGCCGGCCACGGCCGTGGTGGTAGCCATGATGGCGCGCGAGCGTTCGCTGGTTCGCGTGTACGTGCCGGCCATGCGGTCGCGCATGGCCCCCATTAACAGCGCGCCTACCGCCAGCATGGGCGCCACCAGGCCCAGCGTGGTGCGGGCCGAATCGCTGGCGCCGGCCCGGGTCAACCCGGCCTCGATGCCATAACTGAGGAACTGCCGGATCAACGTGGGCAGGAACACCGCCAGCGCATTGCGCATGGCGACGTTGGCCACCGAGGCGGCCACCTTGGCGGGCGTGCTTTCGAAGTTTTCGTTCGCGTTCACGCGCTGCAGGAAGGCCTTCGCCATGTGGCCGGCGCGCAGCATTGAACCGGCCGCACCGGCCACGCTGCGGGCCACGCCTGCGCCCAGGCCGACCTGACGGATGAGGTGCCGAGCCAGCGTGATGTGGCCCGGGTTTCTGGCTGGGCTTTGGGGGGGGATCTCCCCGTCAGCGACAAAGGCCATGACCATTGACACCGCCGCCCGTTCCTCGGCGGTCGTAGGCTCCGGTGCGTTGCCGACGAGTGTCTGGATCATCAGGTCGAAGACCGCGGCGGTGGGTACCGGTGCCGCGGCCAGCCCATGCGGATCGACCCCGGCTTGCGCGCCGAACTCGCGCAGCGTGTTCATCAGAGCCTGGCGCTGCTGCAGTACCTGTTCCACGGTGGGCTCGGGAGCCGTGGGCGAATCGGTGCCGCGCCGCCCCAGGTGACCCGCCCCGGCCGAGGGGGCCGGGGCCGCGAAGCCGGCCGGCGGCGGCACCAACCACGCGGCGACCCGCTCGCGCCAGGAGGACCCCGCCGAACTTGACGAATCGGTGTCCACCGCCGGGAACTCATGGAGCGGCACATCGACGAACGATTCCGACTCGGCCAGCGACTGGGCCGGTTGTGCCACCGCCCGGGGACCGGACCGGACGCGGGGTGAGGGACTCGTGCCGGCATCGGCACGCTGCAGGCGGTCTGTCACGGGCCGGCGGGCCAGTTCCGGCGGGCTGTTGAGCGATGTGGGGCGGGGTGAGCCCTGCCGCGGCGGTGCCGGGACATGCGCGTCTCCTTGAACGGCCACATGGGGGAACTGGGCAGCATGTAGAGGCATCATGGGGTGTGGATGGCTTGCGGGAAATGCAAGGCCAACGCCCGCAGTCTCTGCGGGACGTCGCGGCCGATTTGCTGCAGTGCGAAACGATGTCGGCGAATTCGCATGGCCTGTGCGGCCGCGGCAGGTCAGCGACGCGGGGCGCCTCCTTCGTGCGTGCGCGCCACGCTTCGCCTGGACCGCGGCCGCACGCGCGCCCCACCCTGCATGCTGGTGGCCTCGTCAACCGACCCACCCGCCTTGCATCATGACCCGTGAAGACTTCCTGGGAACCGTGTTTGCCACCACGCAGGCCCACCTGCAGCAGCAGGCGCTGGCAGGGATCCTGCGCGACGGCCATGCCGCGGCAGAAGCGCTGGCCACCCCTGCCGCCCGGACGCTCGCCCACTTGCAGCATGTCCTGCGTTGCAAGGACTTCATCACCTTGCTGGCGACCCCGCAAGGCATGTCCACCGTGCAGCAAGCCGGCTTGAACGTCTGCGCGGCCGGCCCCGCGCAGGGGGCCCCTGAGGCCCAGGCGCCCGATCCGATGGTGCTCCTCGCGCGCCAGTTGCTGCTGGTGCAGGGCGGCGGGAACCAGTTGCTCTCCTTGATCAAGAAGGTGCGGTACCAGTATCGCCACCGGGTCC
>Ga0307516_10003045_pt1 | contig 21879 bp, 31 predicted proteins | sample 19_EM_MG_FD_203310 | JGI IMG/M metagenome (GOLD analysis project Ga0307516, IMG submission 203310) | Populus trichocarpa ectomycorrhiza microbial communities from riparian zone in the Pacific Northwest, United States - 19_EM | ecosystem: Host-associated > Plants > Roots > Unclassified | place... | reverse complement strand
GTATGTCGTTTCAGTTCCATGCAGAACTGGGCGGAGAGTTGGTGGTCTAGATGAGGAACATACTGCGGCGTGTCGTTGGCCAAAGGGGGAACACGGTAGAGAGAAGGCCAGAAGGCGGAGAGTCAAAGGGATGCATTCCGCCATCGGAGAGGGTGGAAGAAAGAATAGGATCTGGGTTTTCCGCTGTCTTTTTCGATCGCTCCCACCTTTTCGCGCCCAACTTGCACGACGCTCAGCACACCGCTGGGTTTTTCACCAACTAAAGGGTCAAAATTTCACAACCATCCCACCCCCGGCGCCCCATTTGGTGTCCAGCCGCCTCAACGCACGCGTTTTCTGGCCCGAGGCCGTTTTTAGTGACACCTGGTGAGTGTGCACTATGATGGAATTTTGGAACAAATTCCGCCTTACTTACACGTCGTTGTAAAACCGCAGGACCATGGGGGACCATATGCCGGATGATATCCGTGAGGTGGTGATTCGCGCGTCCCAGCTTGGGGCAGTGAGTCCCACGATGACCGAAGTTATCACTGGTGTCGACGAGCGGACCATCATTGTCTCCGAGTCCCAACGCGGTTATAACCAGGGTTCCGAACCGGGACGTCTCACGCTCTTACAAGACTGCCCCCACTGAACGCGACCACTTCAAACCCTGCCCTCATTTCCACGGCAAGCACCACAACCTTTCCCGAAGCCGGTCAGCTCGGACAGTTTATCCCCAATACCGCTTTATTTCAACAATACGTGGCACCGGCGATGGTACATACTCCACCGTTCGCAGCCAACCAATTTCATGGACCCAGTCCGCTTCCGTTCCACCCTGGCCCCCACCGTCGCCATTTCCCCAAGTTGCCAACCACCACTACCTCCCTGCGTCAATGGCGTATGCATCATTGGCAAACGAACGTTCCCAGGCCAAACTACCAGTACCCGGCGTGGCCATACGAGAACATTTACCCGCCGGCCTATCCTCCCGCCAGCTGGCAACCAACTACCATTCCATACACCACCCGACCACCTGCGTTTGGCACAACCCGGAGTCTTCCAGGTTCCTTGCACCGCCCTCGAAGCTCCAGCCGGGCAGTCGAGACCGACGGTCCCTCAGATTACCCAGAGTTAATCGACTTGCTTGAACACGTCGACCAAGATCACCTCCACGGTAGCTGTTTTCCCAGTTCTCCCCTCAGTTTGAGCTTGCAGGGCTTACATCCCTGTTTCACCTTGAGCGGGTGCCCTTGCCTAACCTTATCGCCATGACTGGCATGGGGAGGATCGCAGCGGAGAGGCTTCTCCGATTTGCGCGCGAAGATGTTGGTGAATTTAACATCTGCGGCGAAACCAGGGCAGTTGCTGGCTGGAGGGGAAACCCTCATGCGACGTTGAGTCCATCGAACGTCCCGTCTGCATAGACCCGGACGGTGCCCATCTTCTCAACGAGAACTTGAGCGTGTCCGTAGATCTGGGGAAGGGAACGAGCCTCCTCCGGGGACTTTCTAGCGTAGTCCTGCATCTGATCCGCAGTAAGCCTCACAGTTTCTAACCTGTCCCTGGCAGGCTGTAAAGATTCGGGTTCCCAATTGCTGCTCCTGGGTGAGGAGGTCCGATCGCTCTGCGTCGGACGGCATTGTGAGCAGTAGGCGGGACCGGGTGGGAGCCACCGTTGCTGGAGTTGGGAGTGTGGAGGTCGGAAGGGAACTCGAGTTCTTCGGAGGGGCAGTGCGCGTTGAGATCGACCATGGTGGATTCCAATTATCTGCTACTGCCCTCTGAAATGACGTCGTAATCGACACTGAGAGTTTGGGAGGTGTTCAGGCTGCTCATAGGGAAACGGCGGGGGTATTTGGATCCGAGGATGGCGAGATGCGGTTGCACCTTCACGCATATATACTAGGATCATCATCATTCTTCGGATAAGATCAAAACCTCGTTTATTTATCTAATCGTCCCGTTGGAAGATTTGAAACTTCAACGGCCAGGGTGTCCCCATCCAACTCGCCAGAGTCGAGTGGTCTTTGAGGCCGTCGCCAGTGTTTGGGTGGACGAGGACGCTGAAGGGTTTCAGTCGATCGACGGCTGTTTTTGGCGAGACAATAGGGGGTCGCTCACGAGAGGGGGCCTCGATTCACAGCCAGCCAGGTAAACAAGGTACCAGTCTCGTGCGGCGTGAAGGTGTCGACTTCAAACATGGCCACGGGATGGGGACCGATTGGTTCCTCCCAGAGGCGAAAAATCTTGAGCTGTGAGCCGCAGTGAGGGGGATGTTTTTTAGGATTCGACGGTGGGTGGAGGTACCTCTGGGAATTCCCTTCGAATTCTCTCGTGGAGCTCTCGTGCGAACTGAGTTTCTTTCTCATCGCTTCGGTTGAAATAGACTACGGGCGAATGGATGAGCGGGAGTCCGAGGGGGGTTCGCGATGATGCTCACCGTGAAAGTCGAAGTTGGGACCATTGGGGCGAAAGCGTTGTGGGGTGGGGTCCCAAACGGAGGACCTGGGAGCGGGGGTGTTTTTCGTGTTTGACATGGCGGGGCGAGATGAGACTCGTGAACCAGGAGATTACCCGAGGGGATCGTGTGCTCATCATCACATTTCCCTGATGTCAGCGCGGGAGTCAGAACATATCCTCCCTGCAAGGGAGACGTTGGACAGTGAGTGGATTCTGCCGGAGTGGCTCCCTGGATCCAGCCGAGGACCCGCAGCCCTGTACGATATCTCGCAACTCTTGAAGCTTGAGCACGCGACCCGCATCCAGATGATAGAGAGCGGCGTGAGGCCGCAGGCACTCGCGGTACGGAACTCGTCGCCGTCGGGCCAGAGTCCCTCCCCAGATATTTACGCGACCCCAGGCGGTAATCCAAGAGTTGGCGTTGAGGAGCCGCCCTTCAGCTTCAGTTTCAGTCGTCGTATTCGTTCTGCACGTGTTGGATGCCAGGAAATAGCAGAGATGGCTTGGGAGCTCTTGGCCACGACACCCGCCGTCGAACCATTATTCCCATCCCACCAGATATAATGGAACATCCCTCCGCCCACAATGGGTACACCGTGACCGTCTCATCCCTCCTCCCTCTCACCCTATCCCAGTTCAGAGCTGCTTCCCTTTGAACTCGAGGCCGGATTCCAGCTACCTTATCCATCCATTTCGCCCGTGTCCTCGAAAGGTTCACAGCAGAGGTACTCACGCTGCAATTGCTCGGATACATTCTCAATCTCATCCACAGCTGGGAGCTCAGTACAAGAACTCAGACTCCAGCTCTGGTAGGATATAAAACCACTCCATTTGCCCCACCAGTTCATGCTCACCCTCCCTAGGTCCGACTCCGTCTACAGTCCTGCATACAAGTCAAAAATAACGCCTAGGCCTTCGTTTCACCTAGGAGCGGATGCCTCGTTCATCTTCACCCATATACCGTCCTGTCGCGAGCGCATTAGGTGTGAATCGGCACAAACATGGGTCAAAACTCACCTTTGTCGATAGACCGAGATGGACCGTAAGTAGGTCTCTCTCGACCTCTCGTCTCTTTGTCTTCCACTCGAGTACGCTCGTCGTTCTCTTCGGTTGGGCGTCCGTATCAATGGTGATCTCGTCGAAGTTCTGCAGCAACCGAACGATGAAGAAAGACATCTCGTTGTATGCAAACTAAACAGTCGCATCAGATGTGCAAGGTCAATGTGTGAAGGCGACAAGCAACTGGACAGAAGGCATACTTGTTGAGCAAGGCAAATCCTCGGACCCGCTTGGAAGGGTAGGAAGATAAAGGGGTTTGAAACGAGATACTTCTTCACTCGTTCATCGATGAACCGGTCGGGATCAAACTCGTCAGCTGGTGGGCGACTCGTCAGTACGTGACGGTGGGTGTAACTCGATAAACACTCACCGTCGGGACCCCAGAGGTCTTTCCTGCGGTGCATAGTGATGGATGAAAACAGGACCCTGAGTCTGGGTTAGTCATCCTCTCAAAATAGATAACGACCTCTCCATACAGTGTTCGTGCAGGAACGTAGATGGGCCTTCCGTCCTTTCCACCTTCTGGAAGGGTGCTCTCGTTGATAGAGTCTCTCCCATTCATAGGGCTGGGAGTAGCAATTGATTATGAATCATCGGATACTCCCAAGGGGGAAGAGATCACGCACACTGGTGGGTATAGACGAAGAGTTTCTGTTCATAACAAGTTAAAAACCGATTCGACGTTCCCATGGCGGAGGACCGACCGTTCAGAACTGCACGGAGATACTTCATTTCCCGGATATGTTCGTACGTCGGCGGTTCTGTGGGACCAACCACTCCAAGTATCTCATCCCTGAGACGTTGCAGCACCTCTGGGTGGAGTGAGAGGAGAAATATCACAAATGTGAGAGTGGAGGCGGTCTGCGGGGGTAGTTTAGTACCATAGTCTGGAAGGGGATGATAAACACTCACTGCGCCGCCTCCAGCAATGAGGATATTCAATATTCCATCCCGGAGGGCATTCCTATCTGCCTTGTTTCAGTTGGATGGTTTGCAACACAACGTGGAAGTAAACCGACCTGTTGTCTCTCGTAAGAGAGAGTCCAGCAATGTCTCACCCTCACGGTCTGTCAGTTCGGCTTCACTTTTTGCGGCGTGTTTTGCTAGGCCGTCTTCAAGGATCGGGTTCAGGAGCCCGTCGATAACCTTCATGTACGGTTCCGACTTGTCCTTGAAGAATTCGACGAGGAGCCACCGACTTCCCATATACAGCCTATCAGACAAAAGTGACTGTGCGCCGATGATTGCCTGGAAGAATCCTTCCTCTCGGGACGTTTCCCTGGCTGACGCTTGACCATCGGATTGCGGTTGGACAGTGTGGGGGTAGAGGAGCTCAGAGTCCAGGGTTTGCAAGTTCGCGTCGAAAAGAAATTGGGAAGCGGCGTCGAGAGTGAAACGGTGGATCGTATCCTAGGTTCACGTTCGTTCTGTTAGGTTTTTCGAGGAGCTATCTCGTGTGCCACCCACCTCAAGGTTAAGTGCGTAACCTTCGTTAAACCGTTGTTTCATTTTATCGATTGCCTTCGTCACGTACTTGTCGAATATTTCAAAATCCTTGATGCGATCCTTGGCAAAAAAGGGGCGTGCGATGGTCCTATGCATCCTGGAAAACCCTCAGCGAAAGGTGGATAGTTTGGACCAGTGTTCGCCTTACTTCCATACGTCCCCTGCACAAACTTAGAATTCCACACTAGCGAGGACGAGGGAACGGAGCTCACCATTGGCATTGAAAACACCTTCTCCGAGTACTGACTCCATGGCTACACGATCGAAGGAACCTAATTAAGGACACAGTCAAAGGGTGCCCCGTTGGAATACGATCTGGCGTACCCTTCTCGTAGTTGTTGAATTCCGTAGCGAGTATCGCCTTGAGATTCCCTGGATCCGCGGTGGATATAAGGTACCCCCCCATCAGTGCGGCACCAAACGTCCCGGATCCAGCCTTCTCATACTGAGTCGCGAACCATTCCCCTATCAAATGGAGAGTGCTGTGTTCGACAAAACGATACGCGGCGTACGTCCTGAACGTATGAGCTCACCGATGAATCCATTCTTGTTGGCCTCCTGCATATCCCGTAGAACGCTCATATCGTTTGACAACTCCCAGCGCGATCCGGGAGCTGTAACGGCGCCTAACGCCATAGCTCTGCGCCTTCTGTACCAATCACCATACCTGACCCCAAGTGAAAACTTGACCGGCCAGCCGACGACGATGCCACACAGAACCAGGAAAGGTTTGTACGCAAAGCCGAACCGCGAAGCCAGATAGTAGACAGCGGAACCGATAACCGTCGGGGCCAAAAGAGTCTTGCAAATAAAACGCACGGCAAGGACCCGCCTCCTATTGTGGGAGGCCACCATTGTCCTGATGAGGCTCGTGAAGGGGTTTGTTGATGTTCTTGGACGCTGGATGTCCGGGGGCTGAACCGGTGGTGGAGGTCGACGATGAACGTTGAAAGTTGAACGCCGGTGGGGTCCTGATAACAGGGTGGTGGGTGGGCCTGCTCCTTGGTGTATCTAGGTGATATAGTTCGTGTAGTTCGCGTTAGTCTAAGAGGTTTACTATTAATAATGTCCTAGGGTTGGGCAACGCACTAGAGCGGACGGTCTTGGACCTGGCGGTGCAGGACCCAAACCTGCCAATCTTTGATACAACGCGACCGAATAGTATGCTGCGCTGGCCAGCGGGGCGCCGGATGATGATCGGCGGTCAAGACATGTGGCCCGTCCTGCGTCGAATCTTGCCAAATTTGCCAGGCCCTGTGGGTTACTTAGTCCAAAACCACCAGCTGCGTACTCCAGCCGCAGGTCGAACAAAAACGAATGCCGATCCCATCAGTTGGTCATTGGCTTGTGCAAATTGTGCGCCCAGCTGCGCCGCAACTGCGATCAGTGCGTATGAATTGCAAACGCTGACGAGAAACTCGACGCACCGAAACACCCGCCCCCCCTCCGAACTTTCCAAGACTAACCCCTGAAAATCATTGATCCCAACCAGCGACCCGCAGAATGAGAGAACAGCCTTTTCGGCGAGTATGTCGTTCCAGTTTCACGCAGAACCGGGCGGAGAGGGAACGAACTGCGGCTTAGATGCACGTGTCGTTGGCCAAAGGGGGAACACGGTAGGGAGAAGGCCAGAAGGCGGAAAGTCAAAGGGATGAGGTGGAAGAAGAGGATCCGGCGGGCCTTCCGCTATTTTTTCGATCGCTCCCACCGTTTCACGTCGACTTGCACGACGCTCAGCGCATCGGTGGGTTTTTCACCAACTCAAAGATCAAATCTTCGCAACCATCCCGCCCCCGGCGCCCCGTTTCGTGTCCAGCGCCTCAACGCACGCGTTTTCTGGCCCGAGGCCATTTTTAGTCCCATCCGGTGAGTGTATACTATGATGTAATTTTGAAACGCGCTTCCGCTTACATGTCGTGTAAAACCGCAGGACCATGGGGGACCAGGTCGACCATGTGCCGGATGATATCCGTGAGGTGGTGATTCGCGCGTCCCAGCTTGGGGTGAGTCCCACGATGACCGAAGTTATCACTGGTGTCGACGAGCGGACCATCCAACACATCGTCTCCGAGTCCAAACGCGCTCTTACAAGACTGCCCCCATCGAACGCGACCACTTCAAACCCTGCCCTCATTTCCACGGCAAGCACCACAACCTTTCCCGAAGCCGGTCAGCTCGGACAGTTTATCCCCAATACCGCTTTATTTCAACAATACGTGGCACCGGCGATGGTGCATACTCCACCGTTCGCAGCCAACCAATTTCATGGACCCAGTCCGCTTCCGTTCCACCCTGGCCATTATCCCCTACCATCGCCATTTCCACAAGTTGCCAACTCTCACTACCTCTCTGGGTCAATGGCGTATGCATCATGGGCAAATATTCCCGGGCCAAACTACCAGTACCCTGCGTGGCCATACGAGAACATCTACCCGCCGGTCTATCCTCCCACCAGCTGGCGACCAACTACCATTCCATACACCGCCCAACCACCTGCGTTTGGCACAACCCGGAGTCTTCCAGGTTCCTTGCGCCGCCCTCGAAGCTCCAGCCGGGCAGTCGAGACCGAAGGCCCCTCAGATTACCAGAGTTAATCGGCTGGCTTGAACACGTCGATCAAGATCACCTCCGCGGTAGCTGGGGGCATCAATTTTCCCAGTTCTCCCCTCAGTTTGAGTTTGCAGGGCTTACATCCCTGCTTCACCTTGAGCGGGTGCCCTTGCCTAACCTTATCGCCATGACTGGCATGGGGAAGATCGCAGCGGAGAGGCTTCTCCGGTTCGCGCGCGAGGATATTGCTGAATTCCGCGCCAACGGATGCCCACGCCAAAAGCGAATGAGATACTCCTACCGACGGATGTACAATAGACCTACTACTCTATTCTCCTTTATGTTTTTGACGACTATAGGATCCCCAATACGTAGAATCCCCCCCTCACCCGCGAATGTGTCCACAAGAAAGGAACTTCCAAAAGCTCAATGGTGCGCGGCGGGATAACCCGTCAAGGTTCTGCCCGACAGCATTGGTAGATTTGCAATACACCTATCTCGCGGATGATAAAATGTCTCTCAGACCGACCTGAGTTGCCTCCCCCCCCGCTGTCCGTGGGGGTGACTCCCGACTACGTTATGTAAAGAGGTCCGTATAGTCAACGGAATCGTATTCCTCAAAACGGGTCAACTATATCCTTCAATAAGCCCACTTCCCTCAAACAGGCCATAACCAGCTTCCCTTGCAGGGGAGGGGCGAAGGGTGGGACGAGCGTCAGGTTGCCCTCTGGCTTGCACTCCCAGGGATCCCAAGAGTCCGATGTGCCGTCACGCGTCATTCCTCCGCCGGGCCCACCCGACTTTGCCATGCGTCTTCGGGGTCAGATTCGACCCATCACCAAGGGTGCCAGAAGTGAGATTGGAATCAGCGCTAGGGTTAGGAATCCATTATTCTATAGTTCGCATTGGAAAGCCCAGCCCAGGGGGAAATACAAATGCAGATGTGAGAGTAGTTTTACATTCGTCCAACAAGGAGTGTTGGTATGATGGGGAAAGAGGGAATGGAGGGGTTGCGAGGATCGAATGGGCGCGGGTGCCTATGTTCTCCAGGACGAAGCAGGTGGAAAATCTAGGGTGATCATCCCAGTCCGTTGTAGAGCAACTTGTTGATGGTGCCGTCAGCTACGGGTGACTTCAGCATCCGGAGGTCAAACATGCAACATGCGGCGAAAAAAACTCACGGACGCCACTGAGAACACCATCGAGTGCGCCGTCCTTAATGCTGCGGCCGACTTGGGTTGGGGTCAAAGAGCTGTCGATCCCGAGGAGGTATGCGGCGTAACCAGCAACGTGAGGGGTGGCCATGGAAGTTCCAGAGAGGATTTTGGTCCCCCAATCGACATTCCAAGTGGAAGTGACGTTCAAACCGGCAGCCCAGATATCAACGGGGGCACCATAATTGGAGAAGCTGGCCTTTGCATCATTGATAGTAGAAGCGGCGACAGTGATAGCTTCCTCAACGCGGGCGGGAGAGTAGTGGCTCGCGTCATCGTTACTATTCCCGGCTGCTACAACGACGGTAACACCGCCGTCGAAAAGCTAAAGGCGGAATCACTCGTCAGTGATGTTGCCGTCACGTTCCACCCACTCGGCGCGTACCGCTTTAATAGCCTTGTCGAGGCTGTCAGAAGCACCGCCGCCCAAGCTCATAGAAGCAACAGAGGGGTCGCCAGTGTTCGCTGCTTGTTGGGCGACCCAGTCAACGCCGGAGATACTGTAGTTCGGTGACGTGGATCAGCCACCACAAGCGACGAGAAAGAGTGGAAGAATGCTTACACGTCGGAGGTAGAGCCAGAGCCAGAGTCACTCAGAACCTTCACAGAAATGACTTTGGCAGCTTTGGCAACACCGTAATGCCTCGAAACGGCGGTTCCAGCACAGTGAGTACCGTGGCCATTTCCATCCTTGTCATTGTATCCGCCAAAGGTCTTCCCCCATGAGGCACGTCCTTCAAAGTCAGAGTGGCTGATGTCGATACCGGTGTCTGTGGGATCCAGTAAGCGGAGGCGCGTTAGATGATGAGGGAAAGGAAGATCACCGATGATGTAGACGGTAGCGCCAAGCCCGGCGGTGCTCTCGTACTTGTACTCAAAGTCCAAGCCGGTGTCATCGCCGGCAACCTTGTCCACAGATGAGATCCTGCCAAGACCCCAAGTGGCGTCAGTCCTGTCAGAAATGAAATCGGTCAGCTCGCTCGGGTAACTTGGAGGGGGACGGACTGAGTCTCAAGGCAGGTGTTGACGACACCATCCTCCTCGATCGAAGCGATTTCCGGGTGGGCACGTAAGTCGTTCAAATCATCTTCAGAGAACTCTCCGGCGTAACCGTTGATGATGCCGAACTCATGGGTGACATTGCTTGGGGTGGATGCGATCCTGCTCTGGATGGAGCTAGTGTGGGCGGCGAGAGATACCTCCCCTTTGAGGGTAACGATATACCTGCCAGGGACAGGTTTTTTAACTTTAGAAACGGTGAGAAGGGAGGACATCAGGGAAAGGTGCCTTGATGAGATGGACCTCGAAGGCTCGTCCTCTTTTATAGGGCGTTTGATTGTTATTCACTATCCTTTGGGTGCAGGGATCAGTAGCCTCACGACACCGATCGCCGTCGTCCATGCAAAGCATCTATAAAGCCGTTTCAAAATAGTCTTACTATCTTTTGGAAGTCGCCGCGTCCCACGTAGGCGTATGAATGGCGTCTTGATATCTAACTGAAAGATAACAGCACCTTTACGGTATGTTTACATTCTTGACAATACACTCGTCCCTGCACGTGGTGATGTTCTCAACGGTTTTATATCTGCTTGTCCTGAGCCGTCAGCTATCCCATCTGGGAATTGGGCTGCATGGGAATCTGACCCTCTCAGGTGACTTCGTTAGCCTGAATCACCGAGTGACTTTCCGTCAGCTTTTAGAACCTGTCCCCACTGGCACCGTTGGCATGGTTCCGCTTGTCTACTTGGAGTTTGGAACTTGGCCACACCGCGGGGGGGGGTATTCAGGATTGGTTACGCCGAAAGATTCTGTGCACATTTCTTGTCGTCCAACAGCGACAACGGCGTTCCATACGGCTATATTCGTTCGTGACCCGAACACAGTCGGCCGTTGAGTCTGATAACACTAACGTCACATCGACTCCGGTATGATTTTCTGCCAGTGCGTCCAGTTCAGGACATGACGACTTTGTCCTGTCTTAGATTGCCACTACCTAGGTATTGGTCCACTTGAATCCCCTCCAGCTTCGCTCGATCCCCTAACTTCCACACACGTTACTCAAGTGACACGGGGATGGCCATGGGGCTCGTGGACGATAAAATGAGTGTCTCAAACCGACCCGCTACTTCCCCTGATCCCATTCTTTTGTGATGGCGTTAGGTGGTCAGGAAACGCAACCTCCCACTTCACGATCAGGTCTCACTTCCCGCACACCTTCCCTTCCCTTCGCACTGGCATCCCTTCACCCGACACAACCGTCTCATGTCCAGGTTTGACTACACCCGGCGGCACTGGCACCTGCAGCATTCGGCCATCTAGATGCTCAACCGTCTTCCTCTCTACTTTTCCTATCAGCGCCTCGACGAGCGACAGCTCCTTGGTAACTATGAGGTTATTCCTGATTCGGGTAAACCTCGGGTGTGGCTTTTCCTCGACAACGAAGACGACATCCCGTTATCCCCCCGTAGGTCTCTCGTCTCCTGCTTGAAGAAAGCGGATCGTCGTTCCAGCTCTCCAACCTGGAAACACGTTAATCTCCAAAACCTGTCAACCAGATGAATCAGCCAAACACATTCACGAAACACTTTGGGCGCGGGACGAATTTACCTTTTCTTCTGTTGTGCCATTAAGCAACTTCCGCGAAACCTTCATCCGCTTGGCCGCCGCGCCGTGGTAGAGATCCTCAAGCGAAACTTGGAGCGGCTTCGAGGTCTCGGTTGGTTGCGCACACTCAGTGGATGGTGTTTGTGGCGAGTGCTGGCTGGGGCCTGGTCTGCCACCCGAGCCGGCGGACGGCCCAATATCACCATCGTTGGACGTGGGTACCCCCCTGTTTTTGGTGTCGCCAAACCCGCCACCGAAGACGCCCCTTCCCAAAATTTCACCGCAGAAGCCGTCCCACATCTGCCTGGAGTGGGGTTAGACCCTTCGACTGGAGTCACCGATGTACTCACTCAAAGCCCTTGATTTGGTCCGTTGGGGGGACTGGAAAAGTGTAAGAACCACGTGCGGCATTCCCGATTCTCCAACCAGCCACACTTGGAGGACCCATGTTTGGAAGTTGGCCTATTCGGAAAACATCCCCGTTCCAGGTCTGAACCACACTGCGCCCATCCGCTCTGAATCAAGCGCGCGCAACGCACCAGCGGAAAGCTGGCCCCTCTCATCAGTACATGTTCAGCTGGACAAAGTCTTCAACTCAGAAACCCTTTCCCCGGGCTGATGGACGTATGACGTCGGTTAACCTCGCAAGATAGGTGATAATCATCTGATTCACACTTTCACAGGATGGTAAAATCCAAGAAACTACGTGGCCACGTTCCAGCATGGGAGTTAGCGCAATCGATTCAGGCGTAGCCAGCCTTCACTCGAATCGTCGGATCCAGTGACATTCTCTCCTCCCCGGGCAGCCCATAATAGATTTCGATTATTCCCGCATCTTCCGCGAGCTTTGCGTAGGCCTTGAATTTGCTGACGCCGCAGGCGTTCAGCGTTCTCACCCTTCTCCGTCCATCCTTCAATAGCTGAGCTCCAACGAAGGAAAAAAGCGGTTTCTCCTCCCCGTTCTTCCATATCTCCCCCAACGTCTCGACCAAATCCACGAACTTCGGGTCGACCCCACCTCCCTTCGAGCTGACGAACGGGGGTGGAGCAGTGTCCATTCCATCCCCGGATGATTTGCTAGACTGGAGGGAGGCATCTGGCCCTCCGGGTCTTTGGTCACTAAGCGATACCCAGCCATGATCTTGGTCTATTTCTTCGACCGTGACCACACCGTTCTCCATCGCAAGGGTGACGTAGTCTATGAACCTCGTGACACCAACAGATGCGTAAGCGTTTGGCTTCCTCCTCAGAAGGAGCGGGACCACTCTGGAAAACCTAAATACTGATTCCCCGGTTGACACCCGAAGCTCTGTCAGGACTGCGGTGAGGTCCCAAAAAGAGCTCGGTGTGACATTTACGGGCGGCGGGGAAACGATGATTTCTTTGAGGGGAGGGAAGGTGGAGACACTTGGTTGTACCGGGGGTGAGGAGCTGTCCGGTGACCCCACGCGGAGAGAAACCAACGCGGTTCTGGAGGCTATCGTTCCCTCAACCAGTGAAACAAGTCCGGAAGCGATTGCCGCGTCAAGATATTGACCGAAGGTCGTCACACCAGGAACGCTGGTGCATAAGGAAACCAAATCGGCGTAGCCGAGCGTTGAGTTGAGGTGGGCAAAGGTCTCGGAGAACGAAATCGGTTGAGGGCTCGCCAATCGTTTGGACTTCAGGAATTCAACCAATGGGGCGAAGGGGGAAGCGGCATTAGCCACGAGTATCGGTGGAGTGCTAGCGGCCATTATGGGTGTCGGGGAATACACAGGGGAGCTGCGGTAAGCCGAGCGTAGCCTGAGCCTGCCATCACTGCTCTCCACGCCGTGAACGGTGATAACACCTGCTTCCGCTGCCGCTTGGACGTACTCCTCGAACTTTGTCACACCCGTGACCCGATAGATGGAGGGATTCTTCCTCAGCAGTCGTGGACCAACGGTGGAGAACTGGGGCTCGGGGTCTCCCGCGAGCTGTAGATCGTTCAGGATCTTAATGAGATCACGGAACTGCGACCCGGCGTGTTGTGGGGGGCTGTTGGAGTTGGTATTCCATCGATGAGGGAGGGTAACCCACCCATCTCCGTCTTGACGTCGTTCGACGGCGACGATTCCGGCTGACTCGGCGAGTCGGAGATAAGCTTCGAACTGGACGGTACCAGCTATTTCGACTCGGAACGCGTCCGATTTCCTGTCCCTCCACAGCGAGAAAATAGTAGAAAATCGAGGCGTTGAGCCCCCGTTCGCGGATAGCTCGTTTAAAATGATTATCAAGTCTTCGAAATAACGCGCAACGTCCGCTTCTGAAGGAGGTTTAGGGACCTCTGCCAAGGAAAGGTGGGGTGCCTTTGAAGGAAACGTTTTGGTTCGAAGGCTCGAGGGAGTCTGCTGGGTTGGAGGTAATTCTAGGGGTTGGACCGCCTCAGCTGGCGGTACCATGGTCGGCAGTGACGAAGATGGTTCCCTAGCAACAGTATATATTGAGCCGAGGACGTATGTAGTGGCAAAGCTCTTACCAAGAAGTGGACTCAACCCGATGGTCGCACACGATCCCCTGGGCTAGGGTCTGTGACGAGAGGGGAACGTTGGACTTTGCACAGATCTTGCACTCGCAGGTTCGTAAAACAGGTTCGATGGTATCCAATGGACGAATGTTCCCACTGAGGCCTTGGATGTTTGGCCCAACCGAACCTTCCCCGTCAATGAGGATCAGGCGTCCTGGGGAGGAGGGGATGTCGCCTTGACCCTTTGACAGAGTCATTTCCGGTGAACTCTAAGATCCCGGGATTAGCAGCTGAGTGGAGGTAAATCTTGGCACACATGCTTACAAACGCGGAAGAGTGGAAACTATCTTCATCAATTGAATCGGTTGCAGAACCCTGTTGAAATACGAGGTCAACGACGATACCATGAACAATTGAGAGATGTACCATGGTGGATCCACCTGCCAAACCGGCCACAATCCAGTCGTCGGACATGTGGTTCATCGGGATACCGGCCGATGCAACATCGACGGAAGTTCCCGTCTTCGGAGGCATAGGCGTGGCCTCTAACTCCATGGGCCGGACGTCTGGCAGTGGGGTTGCACGTCTAGAGCGGACTGTGTTGGTAGTAGCGGTGCTAGCCGGCCGAGGGGGCGGAGTCAAAGGTAGTATGGCGGGAGCGACGCGCTCGTTCGGAAGGCCAACAAGGTGAAAATCAGACTCGGGCAAGTTATCCGACTCTTGAGATCTGAACAACGGTGGCTTGTATGAAGGCCGCCCTTTCAATATATCAGATTTCCAATCACACACGACGGAGGCTTGGACGGTCAGGCTCTCGTGAGTCATAGAAGAGTTGCTGATGAGCACCACGTTGTACTTTCTCCATCGGACCGTGGACAGAAGATAGGCGAAATCACGGTCGCCGGAGATGAGAATGACGGTGGCTGGTGGTGGGTTGTCCTTGATGAACGCCATGATATCCACTGAGCGAGATGTGAGGACTGTAGCGCAGTTTCCTACACAGTGGAAACGACTCGCCTGTCATCATCAAGTCCACTGGGTTCTTTCCATTGTGCGGGCAGTCTAGGTGAGAGGTAAGCAAGGACGGATGACGGGCGGGGTGTGGCGGACGGACCCGTCAGGGACAATCCACAGGACTGGAGTTCGGATCGGAGGGTAGATTGCTTCGGAGAAGATTCGTCTGGGAGTTGGAGGTACACCTTGAAGATGTTGACCGCTCCGAACTGGCTTGCCAGGGTGCGAATATACTCGACGATGCTGTACCCGGAGGAATTCGTGGAGGGCGAGCAGTTCTCTGCCTGGGAGTCAGCTCCGGAACGTGTGGTAGGGTGAGAATGGGCTGACCATAGTCCCAGAAGATGCCTACGGGGTCATATGAAGGCGCGGTGGACGAGAAGGGCGGACCAGGTTGTGGCGGGGGAGAGTACGCCATCTGTTATGGGTGTGGCCGCGATAGCCTGCAGATTGCGGATTCATATTCACGACCGGAGGGAAGGAATCTTAAGCTTATCTTCCTTCGGTCAAGTCAACCGATCAAAGCTCCCACTTCACAATCAGGTCTCCCCTCCCGCACACCTGACCCTCCTTCCGCACCGGTATACCCTCACCCGACAGAGTCATCTCCTGTCCAGGTTTGACCACCCCTAGCGGCACCGGCACCCGCAGCGTTCGGCCATTCAGGTGCTCAACCTCCTTCCTCTCTCCTTCCCCCACCAGCGCCTCGACGTGACGATTGGATCGTTCCCAGCTCGGGTAAACTTCGGGTGAGGTTTTTCCTCGACAACGAAGACGAGGTCCTGCGATTCCTCCGCAGGTTGTTCGTTCCCTGCTCGAGGAAAACGGATTTTCGTTCCGGCTTTCCATCCTGGAACTACGCTAATCTCCAAAACCCGCCAACCAGACAGATCAGCCGAACCCGTTCACGAAACACTTTGGAGGCGGGGCGAACTTACCTTTTCTTCTGTTGTGCCATTCAACAACTTTCGCGAAACATTCATGCGCTTGGCCGCCACGCCGTGGTAGAGATCCTCAAGCGAAACTGCTCTGCTGTTTGTCGGGCATGTGTCTTACGAGTACGGGTGTGAGTGATGGCAGCGAGTTTGATCTAGTCCGTGCTAGATCTCGACGAGTGATCCAATCGTAAAAATACCCCCATCGTCCCTCCCTCTTGCTTTCGAACGGTTTATGCTTGAGGGGCCGAAGCTTTAACAGCTGACGAGCAGATAGGAAGAGATGTTGCAACCCGGAGCGATACACTAGAGGAACATGTGAAGGTACTTTGAGAGTTTACACTACAGACGCTCAGCACGATACAAGCGTTATCATAATCAAGAAACCACATATCCCACAGCGAACCCACGTTCCAGCATGGGAACTAGTTGCAATCCGGCCCTCCAGCAATTCAGGTATAACCGGCCTTCACTCGAATCGTCGGATTCAGTGACATCGACTCTTTCCCTGCCTCCCCATAGATCTCGACTATTCCCGCCTCCCTCGCGAGCTTTACGTAGGGCTTGAACTTGCTAACACCGCAAGCGGTCAGCGTCCTCGCCCTGCTCCCCGCGATCTTCATCAACTCAGATCCAGCGTGGGCCAAAAGCGGTTTCCTGTCCCCCTTCTTCCATAGCTCTCCCAACATCTCGACCAAGTCCACGAACTTCGGGTCGACCCCACCCCCTTTCGATGTGACGGATGGAGGTGGAGAAGTGACCATCCCATCCTCCGGTGATTTGCTGGGCTGGGGGGAGGCATCCCATCCTCCGGGGCCACGAAGCAACACCCAACCATCGCCTTGATCCATCCCTCCGGCATTGACTACACCGTTCTCCATCGCGAGAGCGATATAGTCCATGAACCTTGCGACGCCGACAGATGCGTAAACATTGGGTTTCCTCTCCAGAAGCAACGGGATCACGCTAGAAAACCGAAATGCGGATACCCCAGTCGACGCCTCAAGTTCTGTCAGGACCGCGGTGAGGTCCCGAAAAGAGCTTGGTGTGACATTTACGGACGGCGGGGGAGCGGTGGTTTCTTTGGAAGGAGGGGGAGAGGGTGGGGGTATGGTGGATACGTTTGGTTGCGCCTGGGGTGGCGGGCCTTCCGGTAACCTCCCGTGGAGGGAAATCAGCGCGTCTCTGGAGGCCGTCGTTCCCCCAACCAGTGAAACAAGTCCGGAATCAATTGCTTCGTCAATATATTGACCAAAGGTCGTCACACCGGGGACGCTAGAGCATAGAGAAACCAAATTGCCATAGCCGAGGGTCGAGACGAGGTGAGCAAAGATCTCGGAGAACGAAATCGGTTGACCACCCGCCGGTTGTCTGGATTTCAAGAATTCAACCAGTGGGGCGAAGGGAGAAGCGACGTTGGCTGCGAGTGTCGGTGGAGCGCTGACGGTCCTCGCAGGTGTCGAATAACACACAGGGGAGCTGCAGTAAGCCGGGGATAGTTTGAGCGAGCCATCTCCGTTCTTCACTCCGCGAACAGTAATCACGCCTGCTTCCACCGCCGCTTGGACGTACTCCTCGAACTTTCTCACACCTGCGTCCTTATAAACGGAAGAATTCTCTCTTGACAGTCGTGGACCGACGGTGGAGAGCTGAGGCTCAGGGTCTCCCGCGAGCCGTAGGTCGTTCAGGACCTTGATGAGATCATGGAACTGCGACCCGGCGTCTTGTGGGGGGAGGTTGGAGTTGGTGTTCCACTGGTGGCGGAGAATAACCCATCCATCCCCGTCTTGACGTTGTTCGATGACGATGACCCCCGCTGACTCGGCGAGTTGAAGGTGAGCCTTGAACTCGTCGGCACCGACCGATCCGAACGCGTCCGGTTCCCTGTCCCTCCACAGAGAGAAAACAGTAGAAAATCGGGGTGTTGGGCCCCCGTTCGCGGACAAGTCGCTCAGGATGGCAATCAAGTCTTCAAAGTCACCCTCTGTGTCTGCGTCTGAAGAGAATTCGACGACTTCGACGTGGGAAAGGTTGGGCGTTCTCGGAGCAAGTGTTGGGGTGGGGGCATCCAAAGGAATCTCGTGAATCGGGGATAGTTCTGGGGCTGGAACCACCTTGGTTGGTGGTGTTACGGCAAGCAACGACGTAGATAGTTCACTAGTGACAGTATGCATTGAGTCGAGGACGCGTGGAGCGGCAAAGCTCTTACCAAGAAGTAGACTCAACCTGGTGACCGCCGACGGTCCCCTGGGATGTAGGGGGAACGGGAGACTTTGCACAAATCTTGCACTCGCAGGCCCGCAAAACTGGTCTGATGGTACCAGATGGATCCATGACCGTGAGATTGTGGACACCGGGCTCGACCGAACTTTCCTCATCGATGAGAAGCAGGCGTCCCGGAGTGAGGGGGATGTCGCTTTCGTCCTTCAACAGTGTCATTTCCGGAGAACTCTAAGATCCCGCGATTAGCGGCCGAGTAGGGATACATTATGGCACACATGCTCACGAACGCAGGAGAGTAGACACCATCTTCATCAACCGGATCGGTTGCCCCAGGCGAGGCAGGATCCTGTTGATACGAGGAGGTCAACGGCGACACCTTGAACAACTAAGGGACGTACTATGGTGGATCCACCCACCAAATTGGCCACAATCCAACCGTCGGGGGTAGGGTTTGTCGGAATACTGGGCGAAGCACTATTGGTGGGGGTTCCTGCCTTGGGAGGTATAGGTGTGGGCTCGAACTCCATGGACGGAGCGTCCGACAGTATGGTTGCACGCCTAGGGCGGGTAGTGGTAATTGCAGCAGTGCTAGCCGGACGAGGGGGCGGCGTCATGGGTTGAATGGCCGGAGCGACACGCTCATTTGAAAGACTCGACTCGGATCGGTTATCCGACTCTCGAGGGGTGGTGAGAGACGCAACGGAGGGGAAAGTCTGAGATCCGGGCAACGCCAGTGGCTTGGATGAAGGTTGTGTTTTCAATATGTCAGATTTCCAGTCGTACACGACGGAGGCTTGGACCGTCAGGCTCTCGTGAGTCATGAAAGAGTTGCTGATGAGCACGACGTTGTACTTTCTCCATCGGACTGTGGACAGAAGATAGGCGAAATCACGGTCGCCGGAGATGAGGATGATGGTGGCTGGGGGCGGGTTGTCCTTGATGAACGCCATGATATCCACTGGGCAAAATGTAAGGACTGCAGCGCTGTTTCCTGCACGGTGGGAGCGGCTCACCTATCATCATCAGGTCTACCGAGTTCTTTCCATTGTGTGGGCAGTCTAGGGTGAGAGGTAAGCGAGGAGGCGAGGCGGGCGGGGCGTGGCGACGGACCGGTTAGGGACAACCCGCACGACTGAAGTTCGGATCGGAGAGTGGATTGTTTCGGAGAGGATTTGTCTGGGAGCTGGAGGTACGTCTTGAAGATGTTGACCGCCCCAAACTGGCCTGCCAGGTTGCGAATATTCTCGACGATGCTGTACCCGGAGGAATTCGTGGAGGGCGAGCAGTTCTCTGTCTAAAATTCAGCTCGGGAATGCGTGGTCGGGTGAGAGTGAGCTGACCATAGTCCCAGAAGATGCCCACAGGGTCATATGAGGGTGTGGGGGACGAGGGAGTCGGGTTTGGTTGTTCGGCGCGCGGTGGGGGAGAGTACGACATGTGTTGTGGGCGTCCACGCGGTGACCTGCAGGTTGCGAATTCATAAGCTGGCGTTGCACAGCATGGCAGACTAGCGCCGCATTGTCTACCGCAGTCGCTTCCAACTGCTCTTTCCCCCAATGAGTTCAAAGCCTTTTCCCAGCTCAAACGGGTGAGGTGGTCCTCGATCGTCGCTGAGGGATCACGAGACGGAAGTTCACGAGTTCGAGGTGTTTGGGTTCCGGGAGCCCAATTGCCCCTCGAAAACTCACCGACGGCCCACGTATACCCAGGATATGCTAGTGCCTGCTTCCAACTTGAGCATTTTTGGGTTCGCCTCGTCTGTGGCCTTGCGATCGCTTTCAAGAGCTTTCAAAACCAAAAAAGACACTCCAGTTTCGCCGGTGCTTGAAGCTTGATTGTGTAGGCTGAGTGTGGAGCGCCTTGGTTGGGACCTAGTCTACTGCCCGTCATGGCTCCCTGCGTGTCATCTGAGCCGGTGAACCCCCCCCATATCACCACCACCGAACGCGCATGCCACCTGCTTCTGGTGCTGCCCATACCTTCCCATCCACCGCTGAGGTTATTGAACGCCCAGCTGGGGTGCGGTTAGGCCCTTCGACCGCACGACCGGGGCGGAGAGATCCACTGGAAGAGCACAATGATACTTTGAGAGCATACACCACAGGTACTTGATACAATGGGTGACTATCCGTAAGGTTACACCGTGTGCACGCGAGTCCAGACGAATATCTCGAACCTTTTAAGGGGACTGTCAGGACCCCGTCCGTTGTGTCGGACCGGGGATATTGTCTCCAAACCGCGCATCTGGAGTCACGGCGTTACAGCCGTTTCGCTCGAAAACCGTCCGTCCGTCTGGATTACGGGGGCTGGGAAGCACCGTAACCTCGCCTAGTTCAACCCCGTCAGGTGTCAGCGTCACCTCGACGCTTGGTTTCTCGATTTCGTCGGTGTACGCAAGGCGGAAGTCCCAAGATACTGGTAGTAGATCTCGGCTAGTGGCACCCTTCTACGATGGATATGATAGTATCTAGTGTTACGGATAGTCACCCAATACAAGGTTATCATAATTTAGGTGTAGCCAGCCTTCGCTCGAATCGTGGGATCCAGCACCATCGTCTCCTTCCCGGATTGTCCATAGATCTGGATGATTCCCGCACTCTCCGCGAGCTTTGCGTAGGCCATGAAGGTGCCTACGCCGCAGGCGGTCAGCGTTCTCTCCCTCTCCTTTGGGTCCTTAAATAACTCAGCTGCAACGCGGTATAAAAGCGGTTTCTTTTCCCCCTTCTTCCAAAGCGCCCCCAACGCCTCGACCAGGTCCACGAACTTTGGGTCGACCCCACCCCCTTTCAAGCTAGTGAACGGGGGCGGAGCGGAGACCACTTCACCCTCCAATGGTTTACTGGACTGGAGGGAGACGGCCGGTCCTCCGGCTCTTGAGTCGCTAAGTGACACCCAGCCATCAACTTGATCCACCCATCCGACCGTGACAACGCCATTCTCTATCGCAAGGGTGACGTAGTCCACGAAGCTCGCGACCCCAACAGATGCGTAAGCGTTGGGGTTCCTCTCCAAAAGGGGTGGGATCACAATAGAAAACCGGGACGCTGATTCCCCGGTCGACGCCTGAAGATCTGTCAGGACCACAGTGAGGTCCAGAAAAGACCTTGGTGTAACATTTACGGATGGCGGGGAAACCGTGACGTCTTGAGGGGGAGGGAGGGAGGGTAGAGGCGTAGTGGAGGCGATTTCTTGCGCCGGGGGTGATGGGCTGTTTGGTAACCGTAGTCCCATGCCCAAAGCTGGACTCGCACCGGGGAGAGAAACTGGCGTACTTCTGGAGGCTCCATTTCCCCCAACCAGTGAAACGAGTCCGGAAGCAATCGCTGCATCAATATATTGACCAAAGGTCGTCGCACCAGGGACGCCAGAGCATAAGGAAACCAAATTGGCGTAGCCAATGGTCGAGACGAGGTGGGCAAAGATCTCAGAGGGCGAAACCGATTGACCACTCGCCAGTTGTTTGGATTTCAAGAATTCAACCAGTGGGGCGAAGGGAGAAGTGGTGTCGCTTGCGAATGTTGGTGGAGCGTTGGTAGCCCTCGTCGGTGCCGAAGCGCACACAGGTGGGCAACAGTAAGTCGGGCAAAGCTTGAGCGAGCCACCACCACTCTTCACTCCGCTAACGGTAACAACGCCTGCTTCCGCCGCCCCCCCGACGTACTCCTCGAACTTTCTCACACCCGCATCCTCGTAGGCGGAAGGATTCTTTCTCAACAGTCTTGGACCGACAATCATGAACTGAGGTTCAGGATCTCCTGCGAGCCGTAGATCGTTCAGGATCTGAATGAGATCACGGAATGGCGACCCGAAGTGCTGTGGTAGGATATGTTGTGGGAGGCTA
>Ga0307516_10003043_pt1 | contig 21888 bp, 29 predicted proteins | sample 19_EM_MG_FD_203310 | JGI IMG/M metagenome (GOLD analysis project Ga0307516, IMG submission 203310) | Populus trichocarpa ectomycorrhiza microbial communities from riparian zone in the Pacific Northwest, United States - 19_EM | ecosystem: Host-associated > Plants > Roots > Unclassified | place... | reverse complement strand
TTTACGACCTTGACGAACTCATTTTACGATCTTTTACTTCCATTTACTCTATTACCAGTATCACGTTTATCCACCCCCTGTTTTCCGTTTGCTGTTATATGTTCACATGATAGATGTCGTTTATGCTACCCGTGATTGAGGCGGAGGCGTCATCCATCGTGTGATGGATAACTCTCCTCTTAGAAGGGCGCCAGCAACCGAGGTTCTCGCTGTCGGTGGGGCCTCTCGCCTCCCTTGAAAGCACTGGAATATTCGTCTATACACGCCTACGTACATAGCCTCGTGGATACCCCCTGATACACACCTACTCGAAATATCCCGGCCGAAACACTACTTGGGGGTTTCTACAGGGGTGACGATGGGACTCGGTAGCAGGTCGAGAGGGGGGGGCTGGAGACCCCCGCTTCCCCTCGGTGCTGGTGCTCGTCTGTTTAGAGGCGACTTGGTGTCGCAATAGCTAATGCACTCCAGGAAGAACCGGAAGAACCTGGGGACCTGAGGGTAAAAGTTGTGGTCAGGGAACCCGAGCGATTGAGGCTCGAAGGATAGGGCGTCTCACGTCGAGCGACTCAGCGACCAAGCAGTTCTTTCCTTCCGGGCCCCAACGATCCTCCGTGGCCCCACTGTAGTTCCAGATGTCGACAACCGTCTGTCCAAGTGAATGAGCCCCCGAGAGTTCTACGTCCACGCGATACCTCCTGCACGCGAAGAACTCGGGATGAGCGATGTACGCGATGGTGAGAGCGTCATGTAGAGGTGGGCCGGTGTTGAAACCGAACGTGTGTTTGTAGGTGTCGGCGAAGAAAGTGATAAGGGTCGAGAGTGTGTATCGGAGGCTGCTGATCGGAGGAGGGACCGAAAACCCATTGTAAGTTGAGCCGCCAAGGATCTTAGAATGTATATCGTGAGTGACGATAGCGGTGTGGGTGACGTTGATTGGAATCATGGTTTTCTTCACTGGGGCATTGAGCACGATCTGAGCCGCTTCGGGGTCACAAAGGACGTTAAATTCTACTCGTTTGCCAAGGTGAGCAGGAGGGCTGGACTGGACTGGACTGAAAGCAGGGCACTCACCCGCAACTGCACCACGATTACCGATTCCGACTCCTCCACCCATGAAGACGATCTCATCCACGCAGTAAAGGAGTTCCGGGTATACAGAAATAAAGAGAGCGACATTCGTCATTGGACCACAGGACACGATGGAAACCTTCTCCCGGAGTTCATCCATGACGAACTTCATGGAGGCCGCCATACCGTCAATTGCCTTTATCGGGGAGACAATGGACTTGACAATATTTGAATTTGCATCAGGCAAGCCCCTGACGCCGCCCAAACCGTCAGCGCCGTGGATTTCTGGGTCGTGTCTCGCGTTTCTTATCAAGGGTTTGGCCGCACCCATGTGGACTTTCTGACCCTTGTCTGCGCAGAAGGCGTAGAGACAACGAGCGGCGTTTTTTGTGGTACAGAGCAGATCGCTGTTTCCGTGGACCTGAGGATAGTTTGGTTGGTTTGGACCCAGTGCCGACCACGTGGAACACATACCGTTGAGACACCAAGGAGGTCGACGTACTCCGGTGCACTTAGCGCTAACATTATCGCGGTGGCATCATCGTGCCCCTCGAATTATCAAGATAGATAATGACATGGCGAGAGCTCCGTTGGGTGCACTTACTGGGTCAACGTCAAGCCAGACGTGTCGCAGCTTGTCCTCAGACATGAGAGTGTGGAATGAGGGGAAGAAAGGCTGGGAGGAGTCGATCACCGTCGAACGGTTGCTGTTACATTGACGACCTGATATGGAATGGGCCCGCGATCTCAATCATCGGCATTCACGCGAAGGACAAAGGATGGTGGAAGGAATTGATTGATTATTATGGCAAAGGTATTCAATGGTGACCGTGGGCTTCGTGGTCAAAGATTGGTTCAATTGGAGGCTGATGTGGGGGGAGGGTAAGCATACTACCGAGGCAACGCAAGTGATTCGGACGCACAGGCACATTACGTTCCCTGTACAAAGCTCAGGTCAGCATTGACGCATATAACGGCGTTGCAGGGAGTACTTGCCACTTTGTACCCTCCGGCATCGACGGAGCTGGAAGAAACGCGAGAACCTGTCAAAGTTTGGCTCGGATGGAGGGTGGGCATGAACTGACGAATGTAACGATCTGGGTGACGGTGTTCGGCGAGGTAAGCCTCAGCCTTCTGAAGTATTGTAGCCAAAGCCCTAGGGTCGTGAACGGTTCTGCCCGAACGGTGAGGACGCTGAAGCCGGTTTCGTCCCGGTTGGAGGTGCGAACCTGTTGCGTTCAAACTCTGCCCTGACGCTCATTGCCCTGGCCCTCCATTCCTGTCTGTTGACGGCCCAGTCGAGTTCGTTTGTGAGGAAACGTCTGTAGAGAGACTTGACGTAGAGTCTATGCGCGGTCGAGAACGAGGAGGACATGGCAGAGGGTGAGCTAGGGCGGGATTACATAAGTCACCTTACCGCCCTCCGTCCTTGCAGAAAGTAATGGATCCCCATTCCCGCCTCTCCCAGTACAACCATCGCCCTCCAAAGGCTGGCCCACCCACCCAGAACACCCGGACGCTGCTCGCGGACAAGAAGAAACAGGATGTACCGCGCAAGCAGCAGTTTGACACCTCGAGTTTGCTCCTCGTTGCCCGGCCGATTGCTACGAATTCAAGGGTGAAAAGAAATCAAAAGCTGCACAGAGACATGCACCTCGCGTTCATCGACAATGCGCTCGAGGGCAAGTCCCAGGTACGGGCTTCTCCCCACTGTCTCCTAGCACACCGGCTCACACTCGATCACAGGGAAATTCTGAAGATTTTGACGAGCTGGTCCGCCAGTTCAATTTCAAGGGTCTGCCCAACGAGACACCCACACCAGGTCCCCAGCTGAGGTTGTGGATCTCCGCACTCTCACATGTCGTCTCCCGCCTGGAGCGCATACACTCCGCCCTTCCCGAGGCGATCATCGCGATGCCGTGGACGACGATGGACAATCAGTTCGTCAAGTCATACACCTCGTTTATTGGCATGCTTGTCAGTGCGCGACCGGAGTACCTCTCCCTCGTGCTTGAAAGGATCGTCCGGGGTCTTACGTACTGTGCGTGTGACTGCTTGATAGCCCACACGGATCCCTCAACTGACTTTCCAAAGATTCTGGAATGAATACCCTTAATTTCGCTATGCCGGAATCTTCATCTGCACCACTTACAAGACGAGTGATCTATGACCGACTTCACTACTTACTGCGACATTTACTTGTCCTCATACCCACCTTGCCATCCACCCTTCAAAACCATCTGATACGACATTTCCCACACAAGCGGTTGCCACTTGCCGCCCAAGTCACTTACATTCGGAACACCCTACGCATAGCGGAATACTGTCCCGAGCTGGCTGACGGAATCCTTGCCACCATCGTGGATCGTGTAATACAAATAGACGTAAGTGAATCAGCCTCCCTGGTGCGCCAAATACTTCCCTTACCATCCCTAGGTTGAGGTCCAGGTTGAGATTGAGGAAATCGAGGAAAATCTGGACGGCGCCGGGCTTGAAGTTTTTGAGCTCGATCCGTTCGACACTGTTTTCGGACAGGAGGATGTTGGACAAGAAGGGGAAGCATCCGAAGATGACCGAGATTGCTTCAGTGACTTATCGTCCGAAGCCGAAGATCCTGAGGAACCCGTCGATGACCCCGACGAATTTACCACCGACTTCCACCATATTAAAGACATGGTCAATAAGTTGGACACGATCCTCACCCTCGTCTTCGACTACCTCAATCGGTCCCCCACCGCTGTTAGGCCCACACTATCCGCCGATTCACCACCTTCAGAATCACCTCCACCGACACCACTCGTGTCCGGGAACCATCCTTCCACGCAACCACCCAGCATAATGGTGTTAGACCCAGAACTCGAAAAGGTGGCTCGCCGTTCCCAATTTCACGCGCTCCTTTCCGTATTCGACCGCGCAATCATCCGAACTTTTAAATCGCGTTACACCCAGTTCCTGATATTTTGGTACTCCTCACTCGATCCTGAATTCAGCGATCTCTTCCAAGGGATGCTCGTCGAGAAAGCACTATTGGATGAGAACCTCCCCATGGTCACCCGAATAGCCGCATCAAGTTACATCTCCAGTTTTGTCAGCCGCGCCACCTTCGTCGACAAAGAGAGCACACGAAACGTCGTCTCTGTCCTCTGTGATTTCCTAACCAGTCGAATGGACGCACTCGATCACACTCTTAGAGCGGGTGGTGAACTAACCGGAACGCACTGTGGGATGTTTTATGCCGTGTGCCAAGCGATCTTCCTGATATTCTGTTTCCGCTGGAGGGACTTGATCGAGGATCAGACTGAGGACGTAGATGAGTTGGCAGAGCACCATGCGGGCAGACCAGGAAAGAAGTGGCTACCGAGGTTGTACGTGCTGGAGAGGGCAGTGTCATCTTTCTTAAACCCCCTGAAGGTACGTCCATGGGCTGCCCATCGCTGTGGATTGCCTCTGATGGTTCTTCACAGCACTGCGCCTCGAATGTGGTCATGCAGTTTGCGCGGGTGGCTCATGCTACAGATTTTATTTATTGTTTCCCGATTCTGGAGGCCAACAAGCGAAGTTCTGATGGCGATACCTCCCAACGCACCCCCGCCCGTCAGGCCTTCGTGCCACCCCAGGCCAACACGGACCTGAACACTTTCTTCCCCTTCGATCCATACAAACTCCCGAAATCCAGCCGTTACATCGATGGGGTGTATCGAGAGTGGTCCACGGTGGCCATTGGCGACGACGACGACGACGATGAAGGAGAAGACGAGGATGAGGGTGAGGGTGAAGATGTCGACTCTGCCAGGATCGGGGTGTCCATCGCCCGAACTGCTCCCGACCCCCTGGCGGATACTTTGGGTGTCTCACTCGAGGCAATGAGCATCAGTCCTGCGAGACCCCAAGGGTAAAACGTGCTTATTTGTAGGTGTACAACCATACACATTAATTCGTGCTGCCATATATTAGTGAATAGGGAGGGAGTGCTCTGCTGTCCGTCCCGTTTGGTCTCAACAAGAATAATATGTGCCACCCTTATAAGAAAGGCACGTTCTCCATCTCTCCAGTCGCGAAAATGTCATCATCAAACGTCTGTTCCTCGTGCTCGGCGTCGTAACCGTAATCGTCCTCCACTTCACTCCCCTCCCCTTCCTCGTCGCCGTGGTCGCGCTCGTCCTTTTCGTCGTCCAAATTTCCCGGTAATGATCCTGGCATACTGTTTCGACGAACCCTAATCATCCCTCCCGCTTGCCGTTCCAGGTCTATCTCCTCGCCTTCGTCTCCAGAATCCAGGACTGAGGACGATGCGATGCGACTCGCGGTGTTGGATGACGTGGAGGGGACGAAATTCGAGAGGGTGTTACTCAACCTCTCAAAACTCGACATCTGCCTTAGGTGTGAATTCCTGGTCCCAGGCCCTCCATCCCCTTTCTCGTCTTCTTTCGATGTTCCCTTGATAGAAGATTCCGTCGCTGGTGGGGGGAGGGAAAATTGTTTCTGGTGGCTTGCCCTATTTCCCCTCAGACTCATGTTCTTCAAACGAGAGAGCGTGCTCCTATTCGACGTGTCCGATCGCGCGCTCAACGCGGGTGAAGGTGGGGTCAGTTCGGGCAAGTCATTTTCATCCATCGGTGGCCGCCAGAAATTGAAATCGGTGAAATGGGCGTCCATATGACGGTGAATTGGTGGGAACATCTGGTCCACCAGGTCCGTCATATGGATATACCTAACACCGCGTGAATGCGAAGGGAATACACGGTGAGAAACGACGAGGAGATATGCGGCTTCATTACGTACGATGACTTGTAACCAGCCAGTTCGAGAAGTTCCATCTTAACCTCCCCAGCCGAGTCGATCGTGAAGATTCTCGAGCTTGGAACGTCAACGCTGCGGTAGGATAGAGCGTCTGTGATACGGTTACCAAAGCCGGCGTAGAATGGGTTCACAGAGGTCTTCCCGAAAAGTCTACGAATGTCCCTCAAGCAGGCCATCTTGAATACTTCAGGCTTACGCATGATCACTTCCCTGTGTCCAGGAAAAGCGTCGAAAAATGTCACAACTCTGGAAGAGCGCGGAGCAAACCCAGCCTCACCTATGAAGGGATGCCATCAATCGGTCGGGACTCATGACGACGGGACCCTCGGGCAGCTGGTAGTCGTTCTGTTTAATTCCTTTGAGATAGTATCTTGTCCAATCGGCCTGGCCAATGGCTCTCGACGTGAGGTACATGATCTTGTAGCCGTTACGGCATATATCGGTGTACAATTTCGCCACGCCAAGGTGCGTCCAATCTCGGCCGACCATTGCAAACACGTGCCCAAGGGCGTCAGACCTTTATGATGAAGGGGGAGACGTGAGCTATCATTGCAGCACTGGAAGAGAGCGAGCCTATACTTAGTGATGGTCCCGTCGATGTCAGAGACGACAATCGAATCTGTATGGTCCCAGACAAATATCCTTGCTGTACACGCCGCGACACCAGAGGCAGACAGGGAGAATGTGACGGCGTTCGCACCGGGCTTAAGGTCAAGTTGCTTTAGCTGATCCGAAGTCAGCCTCAGCGTCTTTGCGTACTTCTTCCTCTTCTTTTCCTGTGGTTTCATCCCCTCCAGGGTGAGGACACTTGCGGGGATAATCGGAGGAGCAGAGGCAGTGGAGGTTGTTCGTGACAGAGTGGTGGGATCACCCGCTGTCTGGATAACTGTCAGGATAAATAAGGGAGGTCTATGTGTGACTCTACCTTTGTTGCGTCGACAGGTTCGGAGCTTCGCCCGGTGATAGCTGGACGGGATCCAGCCGCCCGTTGCTCTGATGATCCTCGAGTCCGCTTGCTGCGATTCCACCATCTTATCCACGACACTGAAGTCGTTCTCGCATTTTGGACCTGCGGAACACCCTTCGTGCCTTCGTCTCCAGATGATAAGGGCTCTTCGTCGTCACTCTTTGCACTTGCAGCAGGGGATGGTGAACGCGAAGCTGTGCCTTGGTTTCGGTGCTTGAGGGTCGATTGTCGCCACTTTGACAAGGCGTCCATAAGGGGGGACCCATCGGAACGGGTGATGTATCTGGGAACAGCGTACCGTTAGACTTTTGAAACTATCCTCCAATGAAGGTGAATAAACCTCCCTGTCACCAGCCCATCGGATCACCAGGTCACCTTCTTGGAAAATGGATTCGTCATCCAAAAAGGCCCCATACTCTATCCTCCGTTCATTAAAAATATGGGCGTCATCCACCTCGTTTCTCCCAAACTTTCTCCTTGATTCATCCTTTGGGAAAAGCGCCAGCTCAAAATAGGTGGTCTTTCTCTCGATTAATAGAATGAACCTGTGTGGTTCGTTGCGATCAGGTCGCAACCGACCACCAGTACCATACCCACCCTCTTCCTCGCCTACATTAGCTCCCGAGTTACCTTCGTGCGGCGAATTGAAGCCATGAGGAAGTGTGGTCGCCTTATCCTTGTCCCACCCAGAATTGAGCGGCTCGGAGATTCCTGGAGGGCCAAACGTGGTATTGAGCGGAGTTTTTTGCGGGAAGCCACCCCACTCCCAGAGGTATTCGTCGCCAGATAACGCGGGAACATTCAAAGGGCGGGATAAATGCCGGGTGTGACTGGAAATCGAAGAGGGGAGTTTGTTCTCCTCCTCCATATCTGGCGGTGGCTCCGAGGTGGCACGTAGAGTGGGGAAGGGGAGGCCGACATTGTGTATTGTCGGAGAAGAAGAACTGGGTCCATAGAGAGGTGGAGTAGTTGACCCTATATTATCTCCAAGATGAGAGGCGCGATTGAGCATCAGGGAGCTAACAATACGTACTAGATGGTCCCGGGGTCAGATCTGGGCTGGAGGGTGATGTGGTGTCTTCCCTTTCGCTCGAGGCGGTTACAGTTTGGTCGGATTGTTCCTTCCTATGGCGAGAGTGGTAGCCCTCCATATCAAGAACCACATCTTTACCGGAAGTTAGAGGTCGACAGTGAGATACGGGGTGAATTTTGCACACCGTCGTTGTATATCGGTTCAACAGGTGTGCCTTCGGGTTGTCTCGAAGGGGAGTCATCGTCGGAGTCGGTCGTCGTATGATGAGCAACGTCTTGAGCTGTCCGGTAGAAGGCCTTGGCCCTCTCCTTCGCTTTCAGATACTCGTCGCGTTCCTTTTCAAGGATAGCGTTACCGATGGACGCGCCGATGGCTGTGGCACGGTCAAGCAAAGACGAAGGGCTGACCGCGTCCCCCTCGTCTTCCCTCTCCGCTTGTAGAACGGACGTTGACTCCGTCTGACTGGAAGCGGGAGGCGGAGATGGAGCGTCGAGGTCAAGAAAGTCGGGTTCGGATTGTGCCAACTGTCCCAAGTTCTCTATATCCGGGTCTTTCCTTCCGTTGGCTTCAAATGGACCGGTCTTCGCATCTTGTTCATGGACCTCCGGCGAATGGGTAGCTTCGAGTAGAGGACTCGTTATGAGTTCGTCAGGGACATCTCCGGTGGTCTCAAAGATGAAGAAAGCCTCGCCGGCCTCTCCGATTTTCATGTTGAATGGGATGTGCTTCCCATTGACAGTGAGGTTAACCTAAGGGGGATATCGGCGGGCGGATCTAGAGGCTCGGAGTTGTCTGGAGGGCACGTACCTTCTTATCCGCCGGCCGGAGGACTTGCCATTTGCCGAAGCGAACGTGGAAAGGGGAACTAGTGAGTTCTACATCGGTTCCGTCTTCGGTCGGACGCCTGACAACTATGACATCGATGGCACCGGTGAGGGTGGAAGGGTTTAGCGGCGCGAGTTCCTTGTAGTATTGGTACGGAGCGCTGATGGCGTAGACAGCACCGCGGATGTAGTTCATGGAAAACCGGGCGCGAGACAGTTGCCTGATGAGGGAGGGCGAATGTCCGGACGAACCCTTTTAATCGCGAGTGAGGTCGTCTAGGCAAGAGGCGGCGGAACCGCACCACGGGGTTGGCACCGGCTTATGCCTCCGAACAACTCATATACCATAAGATAAACAATAAACTATCCGACTTAGATACCACAAAACAACAGTTTCCGCCGTACACGATAACGTTCATTCGACCTTCAAAGTCGCTCGGGGACGGATCAACCCTCCTCGGTTCTCCTTACCCGCAATGAACCTACGAACGTTTGAGATGGCGGATAGTGGACCGCTCCTATGAAGCATCAGATAACCCTGTAGCTCAGCCATCGATATCAACCGTTCCGGAACGAGGCTGGCGAATTTTCGAGCCTCATCGTCCAGAGCGATGGCTGGCCACACCTTCTGCTGATCCGGCTTTGTGGTCTCAAGTTCGTGATTCGAGGATTCCGAGGAAACCGTCCTCGAAATCGGGCTATCCGTATCGACATCGACGAGGGTAATGGCAGCAGAGTCTGGGGAGCAGGAGCGACAGTCTCCCACGCTGTTTCGTTCGCCCTCCTCGTCCAGGTGAAGGGGTGACGACTTCTCCGAGCAAGGGGGAAGGGAGCCTGTGGTGGTGGGAGCGTAGAATCGTTGGAACATCTCTGCAACCTGGTTTCGGCTCGCCAGCCTGAATTCGATGTGACGATCCATACGACCAGGTCTACGGAGGGCTGGATCCAACGCCTCGTAGTGATTTGTAGTTGCGAACAGGAGCCTTCCCTCATGGGCAGCGACTCCATCAATGGCATTTAAGAGGCCACTCAAGGTCACCCCTCGAGACTGGCTCGCGGTGGTAACCCCAGGGAATGCGGCGTGGGAGTCGTCCGTGGAGGGTGGTTCCCTGTTGATGTCGTGGCGGAAGGCTGCATCGATGTCCTCCATCAACGCGATACACTTCTCGGGCAGGAATGAGATTAGCTCTTGCAAGGTGGCATCATCCAACCCGGTCCGTGAAAGGGAAATCATGTAAACATCGAGGCCCAGTTCTCCTGCGAGGCTGTGGATGAGCGAGGTCTTTCCAGACCCTGGGACACCATACTTGGAAGTGAATGAGCAAAAGAAGAGCCTGCGCCGCACTACGTGGAACTTACGAGAAGGTAACCTCTCCGGAAAGGGATGCCACGTTCGGAGTACCAAGATCTGCTCCCAAGGAAGGTGCGAGCATCGGACAGGAGATCCTCCTTGACACCCCGGTCAAGGACGATAGAATCGAGCGGTCGTTTAGGGCGCGAAGCGACCTGGTGCCACTGGTTCATTGATGTGGAGGAGTAAATTGTGACATGTTCCGTCTTCGCCTCCTTCCAGCAACGTTCAGCATCCGCAAGAAGCTCGTCAACGATTCTAGGGTTGTGACCGTAGATTCTACAACCGCATCAGCAAGGTGATTTGGGCCACGTTATGTGCTGAACACCCACTGGATTTTCAGCGTCTGGAGTCCAACATGTGCGGTACCCTGCGCCCTCGTCCTCGTCGCACGTAGGTAGTGACCTCTGTACCAGAGGGAGGTCGTGACAAAGAACGATGGTTGCTTCCTGACTCTGAGGTCCTCGGAACAGTGGCTTCCATCGCGATATTCTCCATACTGTCTGGACCCCGTCTCGAGACCGAAAGATCGGGTTGTGATGGAAAGGTCTCGAGCGGTACACCACTCCGGTTGCCGAGCCAACCAGATGTTGATCCAGGCTAAACAGCGTCCAGAGAATTAGCCCAACCTCTTCCCAAGTCCGTAGAATCTCACTCACAGAAGGTGGAGTCGAATTCATCGAACTCGACCGTCGTGTAGAAACGGCGCATCAGCGCTCCCCACACGTAACTGACGACCGACGAAAGAACATGGGTGTTGAGGAAATTGCTGATCAGGATGAGTTTCAACCAATCCGCAAGCGTATCCGTCGATAGGAATGGATCCATGAAAACAATCAGACTGATTGGATTGTGATATGGATAAACTAGAGGGTGGATGAAGAGGTTCGGAGGTGGGTGGTGGCCACTTGACATGGACCGTGTCCTTTATATCCCCCACCCGTGAATGCCCCATGCCGAGTACGCCATGGCGAAACATCTGGTCCATTGCGGGAGGCACGTCGCTGCACAAGCGTGTGCTACTAGCCCGGGCATCATGGCTCCCCGCCACGATCGGGAGAGGGAAGATCCAGCGATAAGTAATGCAAATTGTACCCAAACACCTCGTCATACAGAGTTGGCGCCAAACTGTCAACGCGTCTCTTTCACGTACCGATTGGCGCCTTTGCGGGATGAAGCGTGCCAATGCGCCGGACAACATGAAAGGATACAGTTGGGAAACATGACTCGGGGATCTCCATGCTTGATAGCGCATGGTCCATTCAAAATAGGCAACGACTGTAACAGGGTACTTCCCCCGACATCGTCGATGGCAAATTGTGGCGGAACGTCCTCGCCACAGAAACAGGATAGCGGACAGGTTCCAGCGCAAGCCAAAACACGTCCAGGATTGGTGAGATATCTTGATAAGACGTGGATTATTACGATATGGTTACTCAAAGTCAGACATAACATCACTTACCCAGCAGAGGCAGGAGATATCAGAAGTCGTGGTCTTTCCGCGAGGCGGACACTCTGGCGAACGGTGACTCGACGATCGTCACCCCTCCCCGTGCTTCAGTATCCCACGTACCCGGACCCACCGACAATAAAAGCCGCCACCTGCCCAACAAAAGGAGCCCACCGTAACCTTGACTGGGTGGCCGTATCCCGGCTCTTAGGGCGTCCACAGGTAAGAAGGGCGGTTGACGGGCCAATCTTTGACGGCTCTTCGGGACGAGTGGGCCTCGTGATATGACCCAGTTGACACTAGCGCCACCTCCAGTACTCCTGACCTGTGCCTTCGGCTATGCCGACAGACACCCGCAGAGGAGGATACTGGAACAGACCAAGGCTGAAGTCGGCACCACCAGCAGTTGGTCACGCGGTTTCGGGTCATCCTATTAATTGAGGCAGTGAGTACTCCTTGCCCCGGTTATGAACACCCAACAATCCTCGCACCATACAACAGTCGCCCCGTAATAGCATTGCACCTGTCTGATGTACCTGTCACAAGTACTGCAAGACCTCGCTGGTGAACACCTTACATATCAGGGAGGTGTTTTTTCTCCCTGCTTCTGGTAGGATCTAAAAAGGTACCAAACCCTGGGGTGGACATCGACAGGGTGGCAAGGTGAACCGCTCGAATTGCTCACCCTCGTGCTTGATCCGCGTTCCTCACCCAAGTCGCTCGCCAGCTAAAAGTCGATTCCTAATGGTTCCGAACCCTCCTCCACCACTACACGCGTTTTTTCAATGCTGGGGTTGAGGGATTGTCCGGTCGGAAGTTCATGAGCACCGCAGTGAAACATGTTCCCATTTGCACTCACGTTTGGCGTGTTCTCACTCTAGATCCGGTGGAGCTTGACCGTCTTATCGAGATCATCGGTCGCGATGCAACTCGGCTGAGCGAAGACCAGCTGAGTCGTGTTCGGGCGTCAGCATTTTCTTTGGACATCCCAAGACGGGCGGTGTGACTGCGGTCACCCCACAACCCATTGCTATCAGCAATGATAATGAGACTACGGTACGGGCGGTGAAGTTCATGCGGTCGGACCGATCGAGTTGCCCCGAGAAAAGGTGTAACACCGCTATGAAACCCATGCGCAAGCCCACAACGCTGACACGATACAACCTATTCCTACAATGCACACACTTCTTGCGCTACCCTCTACCCAATCTGCTGAGCAAGCTCACTTAACCGTTTATGGATCCCCGAAATGTCTTCCACAAGCTTCGCATGCCTCCGGCCCAATCCATCGAAGACGTCATCGGACGGCGAATCTTCTTCCTTGTTCTGAACGCTACTCGCTCGGACATGGCTAGGATTCGGTGCAGTGACGGTGAGTGGAGTGGGTGTAGGAACTGGCAGCATTGGTTCTGGATACACGCTTGGGACGGCCAGGTAACTTCCGCTGCTCCTCCGCTGCACCGTCCCGAATCCCGTATTTAGTGAACCAGAAGAAGGCAGCGTACCGAAGCTCATCGTCACTGTTGGTGTTTGGCTTCGCCTCGACATCATAGACATCGCGGACCCAGGTCGAGGACCGGGAGTGGGACTCGCGGGTATCTCTGTCTCCGTTTCTGTGTCCTCATCTTCCTCCGCACCATCGAAGTAGTCCTCCACCTCCTCTTCCTCTAACCCAGACCCAAAACTGACTCCCATGGTGGTCGGTTGTAGAGGGATTCGCGACCACGTCGGGTCACTCATCCTCGAACTCGCATCTGCAGAGGGCATCGAACCGGTGTAGGACAGAGATGCCGACGACGCCCTCCTCCGTTGCTTGGTTTTTTCATCGGGAGGGACGACTGTGGGCGTCATATCAAATCGGAGTTCCTTGATGGTCCCGCTTGAGGTTCTCCGACTGCTTCTTTCCCCAATTGACATTCCGGCGAGTATCCTGGGTTTACGTCCACTCTCTATCACCCTCTTCCTTGCGCTCATTCCCACGAGATTCACAAGTTCCTTCATTGCCTCCCGATCTGATACAACTCGCCGTGGGGCCGTACTACGACGAACAGTCGAGGGGCGTGCGAAGGGTGTTGCCGTAGGATCACCTCGTACGGGCGTCGCGAACACCCTGTCTGAGTTCCCTCGTGGCGTCGCTGGCACCATCAGGCGGTTATGAAGAGCCTGGTTCCCTGTGGTGTCAAGCAGATTATGAAAGGCAACCTTCTTCGGCGTGGGAGAGCCAATTTTTTGGTCGAAGGTGTCGAGTGCGGGTCCCCAGGTGAACCCAATGAAAGAAGAAGCTGCTTGACCGGCGTTCCCTGCCACAGATTGGGCGAACTTGCTGGCCGGGGTCATGTGCAAGGAGGACACAGCGAGGGAGTTTGGTGAGGAGAGCTGACGAAGAGCTGACAGAGCGAAGGGTAAAGATGTGTCAGAGTCATCCAGGGGAGGGGGCTGAGCCACTGGATCGGGGGAATCTTGGGGTATAAGGTGCCCGGTCAACGGAACATCATAATTAAACTCCGGGAGATGTAGGTCTTGAGGCTTGGGTCCTGGGCGTTTGAGGTGAATGAAGTGCACACTCTTGAATGGCAAAATACAACCTTACTTCCAAGGACGGCGTTCCAGGAGATGCCACGAAAAATCCCTTGAGATTTTATTTCCTTGGACCCGCGCCTCCCCAAACGGAGCTCAGCGTCGACGAGGAACCTAGGACAATGTCAAGAAAAACCGTGAAGGGTTGACTGGTTGGCGCACCCCTTGAGCAGTGCTTGGAATTGGTCTGAGACGGCCACATTCCTGTCGAATCGTAGGTACCGCTGGATTCGGAAGGTGTTTGAAACTTTCAAGCGCTCGGAGAGTGCAGACGCACCTGATGGCTCATTATTTTGGCGTACGTCTGTTTGATATCATTGGCAAAGAAAGGAGCAACACCGTAAACCATCTCATAGAGCATTGCGCCTAAGCTCCACCAGTCGACCTCGACACCATAACCAAGCTCATCGCTACTGCTCTTCTCCGCGTTGTGGGACCCACCATCGGACATTTCGAGCGCGATCAAAGCTTCTTCGTGTGCCCGAAGAATCTCCGGTGATATGTAATCGCAGGTTCCACATGGGACCAAACAATGACGTTTGGGGAGTAAACGGACACCATGTTCTGTAGGAGGGAGCAGTGGAGCGGCGGACCCAAAGTCAATCAGCTGGACGCAGGATAAACGGGTCAAGACGAAATTGTGCGGCTTGATATCCCTGTGGGATCCATCAGGGTTAGGGCGGAAGGTTGATGGCGTTGGGACCTTCTCACCGATGAACGTATCCCTGCTCGTGACACCAATCAATGGCGCATATAATCTGAGGTGTCCACCACAAGAGGTCTGCTTCCGAGATTTTGCTGTCGAGTGGACTAGATTCTAGCACGTCCCAAAGGGTTCCCCCTTCGACGAAGTCCATGACGAGGTTTAGTTCAGTTGGAGTCTGAAATGCGCACAAAAGATGGGGGGCCCAATCTGAGTCGGTCTTGAGAGCCTGCAATAAGATATCCCTTTCAAGTTGGGCGAAACATTGCTGGAAATTTGGAGAGTAAGGGAACTGGTGGACGTCTGGGAGGGTACCCTCACATCTCTGTTACGCAGGGCGAAATGCTTGTTGATAATTTTTCGGGCGTAGACCATGCCATTGAGGTTACACGAGACGACCTCGATCTGACCAGAACCAGGGATCAATATGCAGCAGGGTGGAGGGGACGAGAGGCGGTAGCCTACCTCGCCGAAAGAGCCGCGCTCGAGGGTACCGATGCGATTCAGATCCTTTTCTGAAAACCTCAACCTATCAACCTCGATGGTTTTCGCTTGGCAAGAACATCAGAGAGACGGCGCTGCGGCAATTAATGGAGTTGGTGGTAAATACCTGTCTTCCCGATGACATTTTGGCCATGCAGCACGCGGTCAATAGCGAGGGCCTCCTCATCTTCATCCTGTGTAGAGATGGTCAGGAGTTCTCTGAGGCGTGTTCTCCGTTTGAGCCATCTGGAAGACATGCATGGGTCAGGCGCGAGTGTCTGTGTGCCGTCCGTAGGTAGTCTGTGGATCGTGAAGGTTGTGGTCGCGATCAGCCTCGGGACGAGATGATTGGCGTCAGCCTCGTGAGAAGTGGTGGTTGACCGGATCGGTGACCGGTGGTTGCCGGCGAGCAGCGAACAGAAGTCGGACTCGGGGATGGTATGAATTAATTTCTGTGAATTAGGTACTTTGCGCTGCAAGGATACATAAATGTGACGAGCATCGTCTGATGCGATATACGGCATGTTTATAGGGAGAAAACAGAAAGGGGCTACAGGTTTGGGAAAACAAAACATGACAGGAAGATAGCTCTGGTAGTTGACGTATGTACATGTACAATTATAACAGACAATCGTGAAAGCGGTCGCACAATGGTCACGTAGCGTAAATTGGGCGACCGAGACGATCGACTGGGTGTCCAGAGCGATCCGCATACCTGACCCTGTGATTACCAATGCCGAAGAACCTTTTGATACGTTCTCCAAGAGACTCTCTGTGACGGGTCGTGTAGTGGTCCCCGCGGTGACTGTAGTGGGAAGCTCTGTTGGGAATATGGCTGGAGCTACGGTGGTGACGGTCGGGTACGGAATACCGACGGTGAGTCTGATTATTTAGAGTTAGATTTGCATTATCCGGTGATGTGGCAGAAGGGAGATTGACTGACAGCATACTGGTTTTCCGGAAAATAGCGAGCAGACATCGAGCGACTCGGTGTGGTGCTACGGTGACGGTGATGACGACCACCGTGTCTGTCAACAGAATGGGACCGTCTGTGCTTGTGGCTCTTGGAAGAAGACCGGTGGTGACTCCGGGAGCGGCGGGACGGTTCAGAAGCTGGGAGGTGGTAGAGCTGTTGGCCGGCGGGGGGATAAAGCGGACCGATTGATTGGCGGCGTTGGGTGTGGTAGGGGGAAGGGTTGCTGACGGCGTAGAGGACGGGCGGGGGGGCCAGACCGGGGGTGACCATACGGGGGGTACGAGTATAGTGGGACATGTTGGGAGAGGTACGTATGCCTGCGCTCGGACGGGGAGGAAGCTTTATATGCTCTGGTGTGGAGTGAGCCGGAGTCATTGGTTCATCGGTTCATGAAATCGAATGTGGCTTAGCATGAGGCTCTCCTTGACAAGTCCCCTCTCTCTCTTTACGTCTTGCAATCACCAACTCATGCCGTCACCCTCCGCTCGCAAGGTCACGGTGCATGGCACGTTGGTATCTCTCGCTCTAGCCTCGAATCCAGGGTGCCTTCTCTCTGCCCGACGACTTCTCCGTTGTCCCTATGGCTCTCAGAGCAACCCGTTAATCGCGAGCCCGACACGAGGCCCAAGATAAGACAAAGACGCTTTCATATACAATCTCGTCATGCACTGGCTGAATAGATCATACAATTCAGTCTGTGCTGATCCATGTCCCTCAACTGAAGCCGCCTATACGCCATAGATCAAATAACGGCACGCGCTCAATCCCTGCCCTTCCCCCGATAATCCGCCCGCGCCCCAGTTTCTCGCATAGAAAACCGCACAGGCCATCTGGGTGACATCTCCCGCTTGCACTCGGTTTTTTATCCAATTTACTAAGGGAACAGCCTGCGCTCCGAGATCATGGTCTTTCCCACGGCGGGTTGCTTTTCAGTCACATCAGTCACGGGCGGTAAGGTCTGGGACACATTCGGGGTCTCTGTAATATCTCCCACGTGAGCTTCTGCGGGCGAATTTTCCAGGTTGAACGGATCCGAGAACCCAGAGACGCTATCGAGGCAACTCCGGGGATGAAAAGGAGGGTTGCCGCCCCGTCGTGATGACATCTTGGAACCCCTCTTGATACATGATATCCGAGTCGCAATAACCCCGCACATGGCGGACTGGTGCCCAGGCTCTCCACCACATAAGCGCTATCCCAGCAAGCATTTCGACTGACCCCGTTCGCCTTGGACAACGTGCCGACCGGCGGACAAGCCTAGGTACGCTCGGGGTATGACGAAACGCTTCCAAGTTTCCTGTTCAATCGTTCATCCCACATACATCCCTTGAAAATTTTCCATTCTTCGAGATCGGTACACCGGGAGCGAGTGGGGAAACCCCATCCAGCGTGGGGAGTGGTTATCCAGTTATCCACGGCGATCCCGTACATATGGAGACCATCTGAATCGAGAACAGCCGCATCAATCTCTTACACCTGACAGATACAGTGGGTTTTCAATATCCAGAACCCATTGGCCTTTCCTCCAAGCGGGCTTCTGTCATACTAAAAAAACGAGACCAACCCATTCTGTACTACCCATCAACTCGAAATATATTTGGGCAGTCTAGGAGGTTTCACGGTCAAACGGCCACAATACAGACCAGTGGAAGATTTTCCGTACCACGACGTTCTGGCCGACTTCAAGCGCGTTCCGCCTGTTCAACGGCTTTTGTATCTCGGCGGTGATATCAGGGTCCAGAACCTGGTCACCATCATGTTTGTAATGTTCAACGACCCACAATAGACCGCGTTCGATGGGGACCAGACCGTGAAAAACTTCATCTGACGAACCAAAGGAAGAATTCATTGTCTAGGACGCTTGAGGATACTCGGGCCCAAAATCCACGAGTGCAAGGCGATTCGGAATTACCCGAGCCGGCCCGTAAAACTCGGGATCGACGAAATGAAGCCGTACGTACAACGCGACACAACGGAAATCAAGAAAGGGTTATGCGTGCTACGGTGGGGTCGTGGTCACTGGCCCTGGCGTTCAAGTTGCTCGCCCAGTTGTTGACATGGACGTGTTCCACTTGCGTTTCACCATCCGCAATCGCTTTCGAGACAAAGATATGGTCCTTGAACGGGGTTAGCCCACAAACTCCACTTAACCCTTCTCATTAGCACGTACAAGTTGCTGACAGTTCTGATCGAAAATATAAGTGTAGCGCTCTGCGGGATCCAATCCAGCGCTTTCATCGATCTCGCTCACAACGCCTTCGAACGGAGCGTAAACACTCCTGGTCTGGACGAATTCGTTGAAGTCTCCTGCAATGACAATATTTGCCTTCTCGTTCAAGTCGAGAATAGAGTTGACGAAATCCTGGAACAAAATGGGCCCCCGAAGATAATCAAAAACGGGGGGATGTACGCACCGCGGTGACCTGGACCTGCTTGGTACGTTGACCAACAACTCCATTCACGAATGGCCGTGCGTCTCCTTGGACCGAAGAGCTGCCACCCTTGGAACTGAAATGGACGTTGATAGTGTAGAACGTGTCGCCACCCGCAGTCTCCCAGGCAGCAACGAGGGGCTTTCGTGAACTTGTCCATGCCTCATTCGTAGGGTCGATCCGACCAGGGTTTAGCCTTAAGTGTGGCTTCATCAGCGTAGGTCGGGGCGGGAGAGATAGGGGTACTCGTACGTCAACGAGATTGTTTTACCATCCTTACGAACGCTTGTCGAATCTAGAGGACCCCCGGGCGCTCCAGGCACCAACTTCAGTTTGTCTGCCTGGTAGCTGGGCGGAACGGGTGGTAAGTTGGGGTGGAGGAAAACGCCGAGAGCTTACAGGTACGCCTGTCGGATGTTTCCACCAGGCTCTCCCCCATCTTGCCTATCGACGGGGTCAATAGTGGTAAAGCTGTACAATATGCCGCTCTCCTTTTGGATGGCGTTGACAAGGGTCGTTAGCGTGAGGTTAGCGCTCACAACACCGTCGTCCGTTGGTCCGGAATCATCTTGAATTTCCTGGACAAACATAATATCTGGGGTGTTCAAGTATTTCGCAATGTGATTTGCGACGGTGGGGAGGTGACTAGAAGTCGGAGCCATATTCTCCACCTTATGGACGCGAGTGAGTAGTGCAGGGAATACCCGCCGTTAGAGGCTCACATTATAGTCACCAATGGTAATAACGTGCTCCCCCTTTGAGGGTTTGATGGTTGAAGGAGGTACGAAGAAATCGGGGGAGGAAATTATTTTCGGAGCTGTGAAGGGCAAAACATAGTAGAAGCCGAATCTGCGGAAGCGTTAGGCCAACGAGGCATCCGAAGCTGAGAAGCGTACTGGTAGGTTACAACACCGGTGATGTCGTCATGTATATTACCGAGGGCCGTTGCGACGTTCTTGGTCCCGTCAAGCGGTGTTCCCACTATGACCGCTTCTGGATTACCATCCGGGATACCACCAGGTCCTAGGAATGGTATAAGAATCAACGAGACAAGCTTCGCGATGGTGAACGCGCGTACCGAATGTGATCGATAATCCCCCACGACGATTGACACCGGTCGCGCGCCAGTTTCCCCGAACCCAGAACTCTCCAAAGGAGTTACCAAACCCTAGTGAGACAGGCCTGGGAATGGTAACAACCTGCCCCTCGAGGCTTTCCCAGAAATCAAGACCATATATGTTTGGCTGTAACAGACGACCCGGCATGTCCTGAAGGCTTTGGTTCGCAGGAACGGACAAGAAGCCGTCGACGCCTGAATCTAGAGATGAGAAGTGATGGGTTGGTGGGCTTCTGTCTCGTCCAAGGACGACAGGAAAGACGGGGTTTCCAGAAGACAAGACAGTAATGTTCGTTGGAGATGCTAGTTCGGTGAGGTGGAGATCGTTAGGCCGGGACGCAGACCGGAACTCAGCAACCCTGGCAGAAAGGGAGATTAGGTCCCCAACCTTGACGGATCCGAGGACGGTAGACGATGTCGAGAAGACCATGACACCAGTAGATATGGCTTTGTCATCGGTTTTATCACCAGCGAGCCAGAACGCGGTGGGTCCCTTGGAAGGATGAGCTTTAAAATTGAATGGGGAACGATCGAGAAGCCATACCTTTGCCGTAACCAAACCGGTGACGTTGCTCAGAGTCTGCCCATCGTATGCGGAGAGGAAAGCAGGGCCTTGTATGCTGCCGACTGTGGTGGCATACGTGGTGGATATCAAGGAGAGAGCTGGGAAGGAGTTAGGGCCGACTGGATTAGAATAGTTTCCCTCGGCTTACCTCCAAGGGCCAGAGTACTATGCATCGTCTGGGGGACCGGGGGGTTGGAGAATAGGAAACCACCATCGCTGGGTGGTATATACGGTTCAGATGGGGAGCGGGGATACGACACGCACGTTGGACAGTCGATGGAGTACGAATTGGCTGGAATCACCCACATGGTCAATGTCGGACATCAACCCCTCGTACACAATTTCCTCACGAATTCAACTCGGGAATCATCCTCCCACGTCAATCGCGTCAAGAGCACGTGGTTACTAGAATGCGGTGGGAGAGCGTGGCCATGGCACAGCTCGGTCCCAACAGCCTGGGCAATCCCCAGTGGCAGGCGTCAGCACCCAAGTCCGACCAGTTGGTTAACTGGACAGCCCGATGCCAATCGTGACGGTGTGACACGGGGCACGCCCGTCGAACGGGTCGCTGTCTTCCCGGCACTCAAGGCACGGCCCACGTCTCCTCGGAATGACCAACCGTGGGGTATTAGGAGTAGTTAGGGGTTCCTGACAGTTCGCAGCACGTATGTCCGTTGCGAAAGTAGGATGGTCTGAGCATCTCGGTGTCTCAGCACCGACCCGCAAGGTTCGCGTGGCGTCAGGACGAATGATGAAGTCAGTTTGGTATGCTGAGCCGTCTCATAAGTAACCATCACGTTCAGTACGAGGATGGGCTACAAAGAACGCGTCCCTCAGCCGATCAGCGTGTTCTCCGCCTTCAAGTGAAGTCAAGTGACCATCGTCGATCATCGATCGTCACCGACACGTGTGAACGTCACCCATGATGGACAGCCAAGCTCGGAAACGGGTCGGCTTTAAGGCAGACACCGACGGGCTTCCCAACGATGGGGACACAATCCTCGACGAGCAAGGTACGGTTAACCCGTGGCACCCTCTGCGATATGGATCCCCAGCTGATCTTCAACCTGGGCCTCTAGAACAAGACGAAGCTATTGACGATATTCGACACCAGATGGCGAAGTCCGACCGTGAGACTCGAGTCGGCACAGGCATAGTCGCGCTGTTGTCCTGTGTATTGTATGCCTCCCTCCGTCTGTTCTCATCAATGCCTGCTTACGCTCGTGTTAGGCATGTAATATACCTTTTCAACCCACTTCGACCACCTACCGCCGTACTCTTCAAGACTCCCGACACAGACTCCCCGATCCCTCTTGACACCATGTTTACCTGCCTCCACCTCTGTCTCCAGGGATATCTTTGCATCTCCCTCTTTCATCCACCCACCGACCGCAGGATCCGCGCCTATTTTTTCTCTGTGTGGTCGAATGTACGGGGTTCAACAGCGTACAAAACCCCGGTCGATCATCACCTTTACCCGCTGCTTATATCCACGATCGCACCAACACTGTGCATAATTTTGCGCAAAGGTTGGGCAAA
>Ga0307516_10003042_pt1 | contig 21894 bp, 21 predicted proteins | sample 19_EM_MG_FD_203310 | JGI IMG/M metagenome (GOLD analysis project Ga0307516, IMG submission 203310) | Populus trichocarpa ectomycorrhiza microbial communities from riparian zone in the Pacific Northwest, United States - 19_EM | ecosystem: Host-associated > Plants > Roots > Unclassified | place... | reverse complement strand
CTTCATTTCAACCTCTAGAGCTCACGCTCTGCACAAAACATCGACTGAAGGTCAAATCTGCCAATTATCTCCAATTTACTCATTTTTGCATCTTTCATCCAAAAGTGCCTTCAAAACATAAAACAAAGAATATCAAGGCATTTTATATATAAAACATAGGCAAAACACTAGTTAAATGTGGGTGAAACTACCGAATAATATGGTTGCATCATATACTTATATAGAAAGTATTCATAATTGAATTATTACATTATTTGTGTTCTTTTAACAATGGTAGCAATTAAGGGAATAATGATATGATCCAAGCAATGTTAGATTTGGATATTGGCGTAAACGTTCCTACCATCCGGGTTTATACTATTAAGGATAACTTCAAATTAAACCGTTAGATCGAGCTGAAACTTTACCAGAAAATTCCAGAGGTATGTTTCTATGTTGAGGTACAATTTCAGGTGAAATGGAGTACATGAAAGACTTGCGATATAAGTCAGAACAGGTTGTATAAATTTTGTTATTTACTTCCTTTTAACTTGTGGACTTCTTATTCGGCAATGATCCTTTTTTCTATAAGGATGTGGGAGCTTGTTTTGGGAGTTTCCTAGTTCCACATGGATCTTTAATGGGAAGCAACATAAGTTCCAAGTGTAGTAAGGATTCATTAATGTTCCAGAATCCTTTTCATAGAAATATTCCTTATTCATCATAGTTACACAAGGAAAGAAAGGTTTGTGGTATTTAATGACATATTAGTTTTTTTTTTTTCATGTTTGGGCTTAATTAAAACTTTTTTTTAAGCTAGGATCCAAGGCTTGTTTGGATCAAAATTTGGGCTTACTGGTAAAGGTTTATGAGTCAGTTTTGTAAGTGGGCCAAATCAGTTCACTAGGGTAGATCCATTAGGGTTAATTTTTCAAGAATTATTTAAACTCATGTAACCTAAATTTCAGCAGCAATTGATGAATATTACTTCTGAATTTTTTAGTTTTAATGAGTGAGAGTGATTCTTGCATTCTTCGGTTCTTGAACAAACTGAATCTAACTTATTAAAGATTAACTAGCTCCGTGGTATCATTCTACTTCATTCCAATAGTGTTGGTGCATTAGGGCAGCTTTCCATTGTGTCACACTCCTATCAGATCGATTTCAGTTTTCCAGGATAAGATCTCAATCTTGATTATGGGTTGCGTGACCACATCATTATGAGGTTCGTATTAGTTGATATCAGAGCTATGCTCCAAAACAAGGTCATATCCTTTTGTTATTTTCATTTTTTTAGTGTTCCTTTAAGTTGTTCAGTGTTTGTGTCGTTCACTTCATGTTCTTTATGTCAGCAAAAGAAAAAAAAAAGATTTATATTTCATCTTGTTTCTATCTCTAACCATGTCAGTAGCATATAAAAAAAGAAAGAGATTAGATGAAATTTGAAGGATGATTCAATTATGCCACAGAACACAACTCTTAGTGAATCATAAGCAAACCACCACAGAATCAATTGAAACTTCATATTATATCTACTAGGGGTGAGATCACACTGTATATTAAATTTGGGTTTATTTTGATATCATTTGCTTAAGGTTGTAATTCGAGGTTTAATTCTGGCTCAAACTAATCATACGAGAGGTTTGGGTACATGGACATAAAAGAACAACCTATAAACTGAGATGTTTTTGTTTGTTTGGTATCAGAATACTAAATATTGAATTTGTGGACATTTTGAGATTGTTTGGTCTGGATTTCAATTATGTTATGTAAAAATTGCGTAACAGGTTAGATTTGCGTCAAGTTCCAAAATGTGATCCTTACTATTTTTATTTCTATTATAATTAGGTTATTTATTAGTCAAGTGATTGTTTTCACTAATATTCGTTTCTATTTTATTTCATGTCTTCGTTTCGTTCACAATTCGTATGAATTTGCATTATTACTCGTGAAATCATAATCATATTTTTGTTTTGCTTTGTTTTCAGTATATTTATTGATTCCTTTGTCTAAAAATTATAATTGGATTGTTCTGCAAAGACTACTAACTTTGACTTGTTGATTTTAGTTCCTAAAGAACCAAAAGAAAGCAAGTTGTGAGGTAAAACACGTAGGGAGCTTATTAGAGTGAAAAACCTTGATTTTTATATGAAATATGAGAGGTGTAAGGATATATTTTGTGCAACTAACCAAATTTTACAGATTTAAAGAATGTCTGAAAACAACGAATCAGTGACACAAAACGTTGACATCGTTTTCCAATTGCGAGCCTTAGGCCAACAACTCAAGCTTTTGTCTAGGACGTACGAATTTGAAAGATGAGGTGAATTTGATAAAGCAACAGAATAGTGGGGCTGATCGCCAAGAAACTACAGTTCATAGGACCGTACAAAATATCAGATCTGATTTTGAAGAGTTTGTTGATGAAAACACAGATGCTGGTAAAGATGATTATGATTTTGCATATATTAGCTAAGGAATCAGGTTTGGACCAAACAGGGCTAGGAAGAATGTGAATTTTTATGGCATAGGGAATTATGAAGATATGGATGGGAAGTTGGACTCTATTAAACTGAAAATTTCTAACTTTCAAGGTAAAAACAATCTCAAGGTGTATTTGGAGGGGGAGAAAAATATGGATTGGATTTTTTTATTGTAGTAGCTATTTAAAGGCAAAAAAGTTGAAAGATGATATGGATTTGATGAAGCAATAGATTAGTAGGGTTGATCGGAGGAGATTCAATATGAGTAAGGAAAAGTAACGGAGGTTACGAGTTTCAAATATTTATGATCATAATGCTTCTATGAGGTTGGATAAAGAGCGTGAGGCTAAATGACTTGCAAGGGTTTATGAAGAAATAAATAAAGAATGTGAAGAATGAAGAGCTTTAGTTCAGCGCTAAAAGGATGAAAAATGAAAGAGGGCAGCAATGGTTATCATTCAAAAATATGTTGCAAGTGGATGGCAAGGCGTGCTTATTTGAAATTATTATCGACTACTACATTTATACAATGTTGTTGCAGGCAAGTACTTGCAAGAAAACAACTCCAAAGGCTTCAACTAGAGGCTAAGGAATTGTCCATTAAAGCTATTGGTGATTTGAGGACGAATCATCTTGAAGAGAGAGGGAATGATACGATCCAAGCAAGGTCAGATTCGGAATTTGGTGTAAACTTTCCTACCGTCCAGTTTTACGCTATTAAGGATAATTTGAAATTAAATTGTTGGATTAAGCTGAAACTTTACCAGAAGTTTCTAGAGGTATGTTACTATGTTGAGGTTAAATTTCAGGTTAATCGGAGTATGGGAAGAACTTGCGATATAGGTCAGAACAGGTTGTACAAATTTTGTTATTTACTTCCTTTTGACTTGTGGACTTCTTATTTGGCAAGGATCCTTTTTCTACGAGGATGTGAGAGCTTGTTTTGGGAGTTTCCTAGTTCCACAAAGATCTTTAATGGACAACTATATAATTTCCAAGTGTGGCAAGGATTCATTAATGTTCCAAAATCCTTTTCTTATAAGGATTCTTTATTCATCCTAGCTATACAAGGAAAGGAAGACTGGTGATATTTAATGATAGATTAGTTATTTTTATTATTTTCTTTCATGTTTGGGCTTAATTAAAACTTTATTTTAAGCTAGGATCCAAGGCTTATTTGGATAAGAGTTTGGGCTTACTAGTAAAGGCTTTTGGGTCAGAATCAGTCCACTATGGTAGATCCATTAGGATTATTTTTTCAAGAACTATTTAAACTCATGTAACCTAAATTTCATAAGCGATTGATGAAGATTACTTCTAAATTTTTCAATTTTAACGTGTGAGGGTGATTATTGCGTTCTTTAGTTCCTGAGCAAACTGAATCTGACTTATAAAAAATTAGTTGGTTTCATGGTGTCATTCTACTTCATTCTAATAGTGTTGGTGTCTTGGGATAGGTTTTAATTGTGTTACACTCCTATTAGACCTATTTTGGCTCTCCTAGATCATATCTCAATCTTGAGCACTAACCTCTCCATCAATGATGAACACCAATCACCATCATTTTTTTTACATATTCATATTTATTTCTTGGCCAATATTTTAACTACTTTGGTGGAGATTTTTCTCTTTAGTCCTTAATATTTTTCTTAATGTATTATTTTTCAGTTGAAAATCCCTCTAATAAATATAGGGTTTATAATTCTTCCTTATTTTTTGAGATTTTGTCTGTAAAATAAAAAATCACCTTCTTCTAGAAATAGTTCTAGATACTTCCTTTAAATTTCAAACTCTCTTTCCAATGTCTCATTTTCTACTTGTGATTTTCTTCATATCACCTTTCTTTCAGGCACCACTTTATTTCACAAATGTTTTTCCCTTCGGTCAGTAACCTTTACCGACTTAACCTCATATATTAAGTCTTCTCGAATTCCTATTGCCATTTGGGAAAGAACTTGAGAAGGATCCAGTACTACTTTTTTTACTAGATACATATGAAACATGATATGTATTCAATAAATGTATTGACAATGCTAATCGGTAAGTCATTGGTCCAATCCTTAATATAACTTCAATGGGACTAATATACCTTGACATTAACTTCCCTTTCTTTTAAAATTGAATTACATTTTTCTAAGGGATAACTTGTAAAAATACTTGATTACCAACTTTGAATTCCAATGATCTATTTTGGTTATCAATGTAACTTTCTACCTATCTTAAGCCTATTTCATTTTGGCCTTAATTTCCTAAATCTTGTTTATAGTAATATGTACCAATTTTGATCTTAACTGTTTCTTGTCACCAACTACATCCTAACATAATGGAGTATAATATTTTTTTCCCATATAAAGTTTCAAATGAAGCAATACCTATGATGGTCTGATAATTATTATTCTAAGTGAACTTCATAAAGGGAAAATGCTTGAAAAGATTGGAATTTTAGAGGAAAAAATTAAATCTTTACGAAGTCAATTGGTTCAAATCAAGGGTAAAATCACAAGAAAATCAAAATTTTAGGGTCAATTGAGGGTTAAATTAAAGAAATTTATAGTGAAGGATCATTTTGAAAAGGCGCCAAACTCTAAGGACCCAATTGATTGAAATCAGGGGTGAAATTGAAGAGATTTGAAAGTTTAATGGTCAATTTGCATAAATTCGAAACCAAGAACCAAAGTGAAAAGGGTGCTGGAATCTAGGGCTGTAATTGAAGTTTGATAAGGGGAAAATTGCATAAAATCATAAGTTTAAGGTCAATTAAGGGTGCAATTGAAAGAAATTAAAAGCTAGAGGACCAAATTGGACTTCGGCCAAACCCCTAAATTAAAACACTAAAAAGTCCAAAACAATATTTTTTAAACAGTAAAAAAAAGAGATAGACCAAGCAACTTATCATCTAGATATTGTTCATCTTCATCATTTTCACCTGAAAATATTGTTCGGATGGCTACTTTTCAGGGGCATTTCATGCTTCATCTCTCTAATATTTGACTACACCCCAGTATGGTTCGTTCTAGTTGATTCACACTACAATGATCGCAATGCCATTTCATAGATGAACATAAGCATGTTGAGATTGAAAAGTAATATAGATGGGCCATAAATAAGCACAAGCTTGTTGAGATTGGAAAACAAATGATATAGATGAGATGCAATTGGTATAATAATATAAAGATTAAATGTTGATGAGCCATATATAGGTATAACACGTATTGGGATTGGAAAATGATATAGATAAGCCATAATTAGTGTAATAGATGTTGAGATTTAAGAGTGATAATGATGCATCGTAAAAAATGTAATATATGAACTAACAAAATTAGTTGATTCAAAATAACATATTAGGTGTTTTGAAATGATTAAATGTGGTTGGTGAACCCAAAATAGTATTCATGAATGTTAAAGGTATTAAGATGATCCATAATTAAACTAAAGTATAACCTATGAGTATGGTAGGGGATAATAAATCCTAAACTAGTTTTGGACCATGAAATAATAGTATTTGAGATGATTATAGCAAGGTGGTTAAATCAAAATGCAAATGAGAATGATTGTAATGTTATAATGAATTCAATTAATAATGTATTAAGATAGGTAAAGAAATAGATTAATTATCAAGAAGTTATTATGAGTATGACGATGATAGATCAAACGTATAATAAAGAAAATGAGAGTTCATTAATTATTGAATAAAATGTATTAAGTTCGAAATTTGATATATATTTGATGTGCTTATAGAAGTGTTAAAGATGTTATGTTTTGCTCATATAGATTTGTCAAATGCTAGTAACCATAACAGTATTTATTAAAATTTTGTGATCATATATGTTTTACAAGGTATCTTTCCTTGAAGATCCTAGTTCCTAATAAAATGTTATCGAGCTACCTAGCCTTCCATATTGGATATGACTTTTTAATGTCTAATGAATGTTCTATAAACCAATTTATGTTAAGTAATTAACTTAAGCATATGTTAAGTTTAAATCTTTTGGAATAGTAACTACTAAAATATCACATTGTTAGTGTGTGTGTGTGTGTGTTGTGTTATGTTATTTCAAGGATCTCATTAAACAATATTGTATATTAATGATGCAAAACAAAAAGATGATAATGATATTTGATTGTTATGGTTTGAGGGTATGTCTATGGCTACATGTGATATCGGTTGTGTGAGTTGTTTTGTTGGATTGTTATTGTTGTTGTTGTTGTTGTTATATGATGCAAGACAACTTGCTGAAGAAATCCTAAACTGAAATAATAGGCATGAAACAATTACCAGCCACTCTTTCCTTATTTAAACATAGACTCTTATTTGGGGTCCTTGTTGCTTCGCTATTATTGCTGCTTAAGTTTAGGACTTGATTTATATCTTTAGTAGGGATTTTTCTATTTTCTTTATTTTGTTATTTATTTTCATAAGTAATTGTATGATTAGGCTTAGGGTTGACAACTTATAAATACAAGCAACTCCCACACATTGGAGATACTTTTGATTTTGAATAAGAATTTCTTTCAGAAACATTACTATATTACTTGTGAATTCGGGTGTTGTATTTTACTCGTAGATTCAAGTATTTCCTAGAAAAAGGCGGTGCCCTTTTTTGTTGTTAGCTTTTCGTTACATCATTATAGGTATTTGAAACAAGATAAAATTTTGGGTAAAGTTTTAGTATAGAAAAGATTCTGTTGAAATTTTGTTAATATTAAATATTTTATAAATTAAGTGGAAAATAAAATAAATGGAAATATTTTCGAAGATCAGTATTTTCATGCTCAATTGCATGAAATCAACCCTAATTGCATAAATTCATATCTAATTTCAACCAATCCATACAAAATACTCCAAATCAGCAATTTATCCAAACATTCAACGTAACATAAAATTCATCGAAATCCAACCTCATTCACTTTATTTTCATGCTCAATTACATGAAATCAACTCTAATTGCATGAATTCATAGCTAATTTCAACCAATTCATATGAAATCTTCAAATTCAACAACTTACACAAACATTCAACACAACGCAAAATTCAATTTAATTCATATTATTTTCATGTTGAATTGCATAAAATCAACCCTATTTCACTTAATTCATAGATAATTTATATATAAAAAATCAACAAACTTTAATTTCAAACTAACCCTTAACAATAATTTAATCACAACTATATCAATCACAAATTAAATATAAAAACTAGATAATTAAAAGAAACGTAGGATGTTTAACTTACTTTTATGATTGGGAAGTGGTGGTAGTGTGGTGGTCGTGGCTATGGAGTGGTGGTAGCGGTAAAGGCAACGTGAAGAGTGGTGTTCATCATTGATGGAGAGGTTAGTGCTCATTATTGATAATGGTGTTTATTGTGCTATTGGCGGTGAAGTTAGCAATGCTAGAAATAGGTAGAGAATGTCCATTGGCGAGAGAAGTGGGCATGCCTTGCATATGTGCCTGGTATATTGTGCTTGCACATAAATTTTATATGTGAGGTGTGTTGGGCCTACATATAATTTATGTGCGGCAGGTGTGTGCATGCATCAATAGATAGTGCGTGACTCCTAGGAACTTAAAAATATACATTGAGGTCCGTGTTGGGTTAGTATTAGATGGTCCAAGGTGAGTCAAGATTGGACAAAAAAGAGGTCATTTGGGCCAAGTTCAAATGGCTAAGATGCCTAACTATTTGGGTCAAGCCTAAACGAATAGGATTTATAATTGTATAGGCAAAATAACTTTTATTTTATTTTTTTGTATTTATTTTTAAACATCAAGCCTAGAGAAAGAAAAAGTCTACAATCACCACAACCCAAGACATAGTCCGTAGGAAGTCCATTTCTATCTTAAATTTTGATAACTTCATGAACACACATACATACCTATTTTTTTTACTTTATATATAAAGAGTATAATAAAGGCTACATAAACCAATCAATTGTAGGGGTGTTCAAAAACCAACCAATAGATCAAACCAAAAAAAAAATTAACCAAAAAACCAAACTAAGAAAAAAAAACCAAAGAGATCAATTAAGAAACTAGAAAAATTACTTGGTTTGATTCTGTTTTGGTTTTAAAAAGCTGAAACCAATTAAACTGAACAAAATCAGATCGATTCAATCAAATTTGAACAGAAACAAAGGTAAGATTACATGTTGAAACTTGGAGGTTGAAACAATCTAGCATTCCTATCTTGTTCTTTCATTTTGATGAAGACCCAATCCACCCTCACCCCAACCTATCTGATTAGTACTTAAAAGTGCATTTTTATCAAGGTTTATCATCATTTTGCACTTGAAGTATCAATAACTCCTTAACTAGAGTATTTTTTATAATAACAAGTCTGATAATATAAGATACTTTTAATTTATGGTAAATGTTCATTTTAAAAGCAGGCCTATCACATAAATCAAAGGATTGATTGATGAGTTTAACTGCTGAAATTAAGAAGACAAAGAGAGGGCTAAGCTTAGAAAAGAGATGTTGGTTTAGTTCAAACTGGAACATCATTCGGTTATTGGATCATAACTGGAGCTGTAGAACTTGGATTTAGGTCTGGTTTATATGTATGGAAAGCTAAGACATAAAGCTAAAACTTTCAGGAGATTCCAAGATTTAAAAGTGTCATTTTCGAGTTCAAATGGTAGCAACAAGAAAGAAGTCAGAATCTGTCCTGCAGCTCAAACACTGTTCAGTGTTCAGCGCATATCTCGAGTTCTAGAAGTTCAAATGCGTCGATTATTGTTTTTTGGAAAGTTGAGACAATTTCCCAGAACTTGAATGAAGACTATCTGTTCAAATTTTGATGTTAGCAATGACGTTTTATTCAGACAAGAAGATAAGGATTGTCACCAAGTTAAGATGTGGCCACCCACTCAACAATTAGTCATCAAATTAATAATTCTGAATTTTGGCCTATAAAAGGAGGCATTTGCCATGCATTTAGGCATCTTGGTTGTTCAGATCAAGATCTTGCTCTTACTCTCTTTCTTTATATTTTGTAATGTTCAAGTTTTATTCCATGTTATATTTTTCTTAATCTCTTGTTTATCCTTTTCATTTCCTTTACTATACTTATATAATTATATTCTTATCTTATTTATCTATGTTTCTCTTATTCATAATGTTCAGCTAAGTTTATTATATCAAGGTGAAAAGGTTACACTAACGGTGTAAGAATAAGTATAGTATAAACTCAACATGGACTTTAATGTTTGATACTAACATGTTTTGTATTTTTTATCTTACTCACTCTTAATATCTTGCTTGTTAAATGGTTAATCTAGATTTGTGTTGAATAACCCTTGGTACAACAAATACTTGGCACTTTCATAGCCCAACTGTATGGTATAACCAACAACTGTTCTATGAAAGGAACTTGATTTCTTGTTAACATAAGTTATTACCATGAATACTTGATAATATTTACAAGTATTGGCATTACTCGAATAAGATAATTAATGTAATCATGTTAACAATTTATAATCCAATTGGAACCTTCTTTGTGTGTAGTTTCCAGTCAAGTAATAAAAAGAGTTTATACTATACTTGTTTGAAATACCATTAGTGGATCCTATAACCTTGATAATTTGTTTTATATTTGTTTAAATCCTTACATGAATATCACATTTCAAAGCTCTCTTCAACTCCTTTTCTATTATTATCTATTTCTTTATTTGTAGTTTATACAGTTAACCTCCCTGTGGTTCGACCCCTATCTTCCCGGGTTTTTTATTACTTCGACACTCCTGCACTTAGGATAAGATATTAATCTTTTGATCGTTTCAAGTTTTTGACACCGTTGCCGGGGAGGTAAATTCCTGTATAAATTATAATATTTATTTTATTTTCTCTTTTCACTTTTCTTGTATGTAACTTTTGTTTTTTTGTTTTGTTTTCTTCTTTCTTTTATTCTCTTCCCACACGTGCATGAGAGTTTGGTCACGTACATTAAGTGGTAGACTTTGTAAGGTATTCTCTTTTTAGAAAATATGGCCGAAGAAGATAACCAGTCGCTTCATAATGAGAATAATGAGAATAATCGAGTTAGAACACTTAGAGACCACATGAATCCTACAAGAACAAGTGCACCCTTATGTATAGTTTTCCCTCCTGATGCATCTCATTTCAATTTTAAGTCAGATATTATTCAACTTTTACCTATTTTTCATGGCTTAGAACTAGAAAATCCATACTTGCATTTGAGAGAATTTGAAGAAGTTTGTAAGACTTATAATGACTTAAATTGTAGCATAAACACCATCATATTAAAGCTTTTTTCTTTTTCTTTAAAAGATAAAGCTAAAACATGGCTACAAAATCTTAGGTCAGGATCTATTCGTGCTTGCAACAACAGTTTTTAAAGAAGTTTTTCCCATCTCACAGAACAAACTATTTCAAAAAAAGAAATCACCACATTCACTCAAAAGTCAGGAGAAACATTTTACTAGTGTTGGGATAGGTATAAAGACTTGCTTAATGCTTGTCCTCATCATGGTTTTGAAACATTGAGATTGGTTTCACTTTTTTATGAAGGGTTAACACCTAAAGATAGGCAAATGGTGGAAATGATGTGCAATTGAACTTTTGAAAATAAAGACCCTAATGAAGCAATGGAGTACCTAGACTTGCTAGCTGAAAATGCTCAAAATTGGGACACTAAAGGTATTTGTAAGGCACCGGTAAAACTCAACCTCATATATCTAGTGGAGGTATGTACAACCTTAGGGAAGATCATGACCTCTAACCCAAATTTTCATCTTTAGCTAGAAAAGTCAAGGTATTAGAATTAAAAATGAGTGGTCAATTAAAATCTGTTCAAGACATTGTGTGTCAAATCTGTGAAACCAATGAACACCCAACCAATGTATGTTCAACTTTGCCTTCTTTCAAAGAATGCATCCATGAACATGCCCATACTTTAAACAGTTTCCAAAGGCCCAATCATAACCCATACTCGCAAACATACAACCCTGGTTGGAGAAATCACCCAAATTTCAGTTTGAAGAGTGATAACAATAATGCACAAACTTCACAACTACCATTTCAAGCACACCATAATTTCCAAAATTCTCATGGATATGCACCTCCTTATGCTCCACCTCCTAGAAGAAATCTTGAGGAAACATTGCATGCATTCATTGAAAAGCAAGAGACAATCAACACTTAAAATGCTCAAACCATGACAGATCTAAAAGATGCTCTTACAAAGTTCACATCTGCTCTCAGTTTTTAGGAGAAAGGTAAGTTTCCATCTCAACCTCAGCAAAATCTCAAAGGGCAATACAATGCAAATAGTTCTGGAAGCCAACATATGGATCAAGTGAAATCAGTCATCACTCTTCGCAGTGGTAAGGTTATTGAAAAACACACTCTTGAACCTTGTGAGAAAGATGATGAGTTAATCTCTGAGGGTAAGGAAGGGGTTGAATCTGAACATTGCAAAGAAAAGACTGATTCCCTGCCAACACTTCCATTTCCTCATGCCATGACCAAACAAAGGAAAGTCAATCACAACTTTGAAATCTTTGAAACTTTCAAACAGGTAAGGATCAATATACCTTTGTTTGATGTTATTAAACAGGTACCTTCTTATGCTAAATTTTTGAAAGATCTGTGCACTGTGAAGAAAAAACTGAATGTGAAAAAGAAAGTCTTTTTAGCCGAACATGTAAGTGTCATTCTTTAAAACAATAATGCATTGAAATATAAAGACCCTGGTTTTCCTACAATTTCATGCTTTATTGGAGAACATGAAATTGAAAGAGCTTTACTTGATCTTGGAGCTAGTGTGAATTCACTTCCATATTTGGTTTTTTAAAGTCTCAATCTAGGTGAGTTAAAACCAACTTCTGTAACTCTTTTACTTGCTAATAGATCTGTAAAAAGGCCTAAAGGAATAATTAAAGATGTGTTAGTACAAGTTGATAAATTCATTTATCTTGTGGATTTTATTGTCTTAGATACACAACATGTTGAAGCATGTAATTCAATTCCACTTATTTTAGGACGTTCGTTTTTTTGCAACTTCTAATGCATTGATTAATTGTAGGAATGGACTGATGAAGCTATCATTTGGAAACATGACATTGGAGATGAATATTTTCAACATTTGCAAGCAACCTGGAGATGATAATAATTTACAGGAAGTAGACTTTATTGAAAAATTAGTTTATGATCAATTTAAAACTACTTCTAGTGAAATTGAGTTTAATGAATCTTAAGATTTGCAAATGGTTTATTCTTAGGAAGAAATCAAGGACAAGAAAGGCACCGAAAATGTTGTCGCGAATCATTTGTCAAGATTGACAATAGATTCCACATCTGACATCACACAAATCAATGATTACTTTCCTGACGAATCTTTACTTTCTGTCTCTACAATGCCTTGGTTTGCTAATATTGTTAATTTTCTTATTTCAGGATATTTGCTAGCTTATTGGAGTACCCAAGACAAAAGAAAGTTCTTGAATGAAGAGAAGAACTTTTATTGGGATGACCCTTATTTATTCAAATATTGTCTTGATCAAATATTTCGAAGATGTATTCCTGACAATGAGGTAAGTAGTGTCATTAAATTTTTTCATTCTGAGGCATGTGGGGGTCATTTCTCATCAAAAAAGACAAGTGCAAAAATCTTACAAAGTGGATTTTACTGGCCCACCATGTTCAAGGACTCACATGCATTCTGCAAGACTTGTGAAAATTGTCAAAAGTTGGGATCTATTTCAAAACGTCACATGATGCCTTTAAATTCTATTCTTGTCATTGAGATCTTTGACTGTTAGGGTATAGATTTCATGGGTCCATTTCCTCCATCATTTGGTTTCTTGTACATATTAGTCGCAGTAGATTATGTTTCAAAATGGATAGAGGCAATTCCAAGTCGAAATAATGATCATAAAATAGTGATAAAGTTTTTGAAAGAAAATATTTTGAGTCGATTTGAAATACTCGAGCCATGATAAGTGATGGTGGAACACATTACTGCAACAAGCCATTTGAGTCTTTAATGAAGAAATATGGAATCATACATAAAGTTGCCACCCCTTATCACCCTTAAACAAGTGGATAGGTAGAACTTTATAATAGGAAGATCAAACAAATCTTGGAAAAAACAGTGAACCTTAATAGGAAGGACTGGTCTTTAAGACTTAAAGATGTACTTTGGGCTTATCGTACTGCTTTTAAAACATCATTAGGTATGTCACCTTATAGGTTGGTCTATGGAAAATCTTATCACTTACCTGTGGAACTTGAACATAAAGCTTATTGGGCTATTAAAACTTTCAATTCAAACCTCGATGATGCTAGCCAGTTGTGTAAGTTACAAATAAATGAGCTTGAGGAAATAAGAAATGATGCATATGAGAATTCAAAAATTCATAAAGTAAGAATCAAAGAGTTTCATGACAAGAGAAAATCTTGAGAAAAACATTTGATGTTGGTCAAAAAGTTTTGCTTTATAATTCTCGACTCTATTTATTTCCTGGAAAGCTAAGATCAAGATGGAGCGGTCCATTTATTGTGAAACATGTGTATCCATATGGGACCTGTGATATCAAGAATCCAAAGAATGACAATGTTTTCAAGGTAAATGGACATCGTTTGAAAGTTTACTTTGACAATTTTTAATTGAAAATGACTCTATTAAATTGGGTGATCCTGTAAATAAAGATTGATTCTTTTTCTCACATTGTTTTTGTTTTTCTTTTTCGTGTGACTTTTGTTTTGATAGTCTCTCTTACCCCGGTCAAATGGCGGATAACGGTACTCTGTGACTCTTAAGTCGGTTCTTTTAGTTTCCCATGATAACTGATATCTGTGTATATATTTGTTCAATTCCTTGTTCCTTCTCTTTTCTTTGCATCTCTTTTCCACTTCTCTTTTCGAGTTCAAGTGATAGCAACAACGGAGAAGTTGGAATCTGTCCTGCAACCCAGATATTGTTCAGTGTTCGGCGCATATCTCAAGTTCTAGAAGTCCAAATGCGTCGATTATTGTTTTTTTGGAAAGCTGAGACAATTTCCCAGAACTTGCATGAAGACAATCTGTTCAAATTCTGATGTTAGTAATGACATTTTGTTCAGACAAGAAGACAAGGATTGTCACCAAGTCAAGATGTGGCCACCCACTCAACAATTAGTCATCAAATCAATAATTCTGAATTTTGGCCTATAAAAGGAGGCATTTTCCATGCATTTAGGCATCTTGGTTGTTCAGATCAAGATCTTGCTCTTACTCTCTTTCTTTGTATTTTGTAATGTTCAAGTTTTATTCCATGTTATATTTTCCTTAATCTCTTGTTTATGCTTCATTTCCTTTACTATACTTATATAATTATATTCTTATCTTGTTTATCTATATTTCTCTTATTCATAATGTTCACCTAAGTTTATTATGTCAAGGTGAAAAGGTTACACTAACGATGTAAGAATAAGTATAGTATAAACTCAACATGGACTTTAATGTTTGATACTAACATATTTTGTATTTTTTATCTTACTCACTCTTAATACCTTGCTTGTTAAATGGTTAATCTAGATTTGTGTTGAATAACCCTTGGTACAACAAATGCTTGGCACTTTCATAGCCCAACTGTATGGTATAACCGACACTTGTGCTATGAAAGGAACTTGATTTCTTATTAACATAAGTTATCATCATGAATACCTGATAATATTTACAAGTATTGGCATTACTCGAATAAGATAATTAATGTAATCATGTTAACAATTTATAATCCGATTGGAACCTTCTTTGTGTGTGGTTTCCAGTCAAGTAATAAAAAGAGTTTATACTATACTTGTTTGAAATATCATTAGTGGATCCTCTAACCTTTACAATTTGTTTTATATTTGTTTAAATCCTTACATGAATATCACATCTCAAAGCTCTCTTCAACTCCTTTTCTGTTATTATCTATTTCTTTATTTGTAGTTTATACAGTTAACCTCCCTATGGTTCGACCCCGGTCTTACTGGGTTACTTATTACTTCGACACTTCTACACTTGGGATAATACATTAATCTTTTGATCGTGTCACTATCCCCCCCTCCTATATTTATCTTCCTTTACCATTAGGTGATAGAAAGCTATGGTTGTATATATATGATGTACCATTTGATCCTAATGAAACAAGAAACTATTTGTTTTCTTAAGATGGTATCAGAGCAGCATCCTGGTACTTGAACCTTTCTACACCTTAAAAAAAAACCGTTTCCAATCAAACACCACCAAAAGCCAAAAAAATAAAAAAACAATTCCAATAATCCCGATATGGATTCATCACATCCATACTTTGTTCATCAATCAGATCACCCCGGTCTCATGCTCGTACCAATAAAGTTAAACGGGATCAATTACCCATCTTAGAGTAAATCCATGATTCATTCTCTCACATCCAAAAACAAAGTTAGCTTTATCAATAGGTCCATCCAACCTCCTTTAGAAACTGAACAACCAACAGAATATGCTCTCTGGAATCGATGCAACAATATGATTTTATCATGGTTTGCTCACTTGGTGGAACATGATTTTGCCAAAGCAATCGTTCATGCCAAGATTGTTCATCAAGTGTGGCAAGATTTCAAAGGCCAGTTTTCACAAAAGAATGCACCAACCATATATCAGATACAGGAATCCATCACCTCTCTCTCACAAGGCACCATGACAGTTTCAGATACTATTAAAAACTCAAAGATCTCTAGGATGAATTAGAAACATATCGAACCCCTCTTAGATGTAACGAGATGACAACACACAATGCATGAAAGGAAAAAGATTGAATGATGCAATTCCTTATGGGCCTCAATGACACTTACAATAGTGTTCATAGCAACATCCTTATGATGTCTCCATTGCTTAAAGTTCTCCAAGACTATTCACTAGTTGTCCAAGATGAAACACAGCGACAAATAACATCAGAATCAATAAAGAATTTTTATATTGCAGCTGTTATTCATAGCCAATCAAACAATATGTCGAATAATTCCACAAACAAACATTATGAGCATTGTGATAGAAACGGTCATACAATTAAAGAATGTCGGACCCTTAAATTTCGTTGCAACTATTGTGACAGGAGAGGCCACACTGATAGGTGTAAATTTAAAAATGGAATATGGATACCTAATGAAACGGGAACTCAATGCAGTAGGTATAATCAATCCAAGCAACAACGTCTAGGGTCGAAAGGGAACACCAATCCGCGTGGGCCTTTCCTGCTGCCCACATAGTAGACATAATTACAATGCATGGGGGCCAGTCACATAGCTTCAGCAAGCCAACCCAACTGGCTCCTCAAACCAATCTTTTACATGGGCTCTCTACAGAGCAACTCCAACAACTAGCACAAGCTGTTTCTATGATAAGTTCAACTCATTCCTCTGATAATAGCAATGCTTATGTAAATGTTATAGGTTTGGCTTCCTTTTTTATCCTTTCCATCAATTATGTGTTTACCAAACCGTGGATTTTAGATAATGGAGCTACTGATCACATCACTTGTGACTCCACACTTTTCACCAAAACTGAATCATCACAAATTCACACTGTTAATTTACTCATTGGTTCTTGAGCCCCAATCACTTCCACTGATACCATACATTCAATTCAAATATCACATTAGATAAAGTTTTGTGTGTTCCATCTTTTCATCTAAATCTCATGTATGTCATTAAACTCACTAATTCTCTAAATTGTTGTGCCATTTTGTTTCCAACTTTCTATATCTTGCAGGAATTGGCTACAACGAAGATGATTGGCTCGGGTAAATAGCGTGGTGGTCTTTATTACATGTCTCATATCAAGTTTCCCTCTCTTCTCATTTATGACACATGCGACTTGGACACCCGTCCCCTTCTCATCTTAGATTAGCTTGTCCATTATTGCCTTCCAATACTATTTTTCTTGATAATAATTATAGTGTTTGTCCCATGGCCAAACAAACAAGACTTCTGTTTTCTCTAAGTTCAATATCCACTAAAGCTCTTTTCGATTTGTTACATTGTGATATTTAGGGTCCGCATAAAATTCCCACACATTCAGGGGCATGTTTCTTTCTCACCATTGTAGATGACTTTATTAGGTGCATACAGAATTTTTTATGCAACATAAATCTGAAACCCAAAAACTCCTCAAATCTTTTATTACTTTTGCTCATACTCAATTTCAAGTCAACATTAAAACCATTCGGGTAGATAACGAGTCTGAGTTTTTCTCTATGAGGAATTTGTTTTCAAAATAATGACATTGCATATCAGCGCACTTGTGTTTGCACTCCCCAACAAAATGGAGTGGTCAAATGCAAGCATCGCCATATTCTCACTGTCGCACGTGCATTACTTTTTCAATCTCACTTACCCATTATTTTCTAGGGTGAATGTGTCTTGATCGTTGTCTACCTCATTAACCGATTACACTCACTATTACTCTCCAATAAATCACCTTTTGAATTGTTATACAATTTTTCCCCCTCACTCGACCACTTGAAGGTTTTTTATTGTCTCTGTTATGCAACTATTATCCATCCTATTTAAAAATTTGACCCCCAGCCACACATTGTGTCTTTGCTGGATATCCTACTAGCCAAAAGCGTTACAAACTTTACAATTTGGAGACACATAAATTCTTTGTCAGTCGTGATATTCTATTATGTGAAAATCCTTTCCCTTTCTCTCTGTTTTCGACCTCACCTACCTCACAAACCCCTACGCCTCAGTTTTCCTTTGATTTCCATGAGATCTGGACACCACCAGCTGATACACCCAACCCATCAGTCATTACGCCTAACCTAAATGTCAACCCACCATAAGCACCTGACATACCCACTCTCCTACCCCATCTATGTTCCCTTCGCCTGTGTTGTTACCATCCATCAAACCCATCCCTACACAAACAGATTACCTCATTCCTCTTCCTCCTTCCTAGCAATCCACTCGCCCTAAGCATCCTCCGACGTGGCATACATGTCACCACATGTCCAACCACGTCAATCACTCAACCTCAACGCCTCGTTCTGCCTCAGGTACTCAATATCCTTTTTTTCACTTCCTTACCTACTCTTGTTTATCTTCTACCCATTGTGCATTTCTTGCTAAGATTACAGGTCACACAGAACCCATATCCTATGCTCAGGCTATTCTTGATCCAAATTGGCGTCATGATATGACTGCAGAATTAAAGGCATTGCAACAAAACCACACCTGGAGTTTGGTTCCACTACCTATAGGTCATAAACCGATCGATTGCAAATGAGTCTACAAAATCAAAAGCACGTCTGACCGCACCATTGAGCGCTATAAGGCTTGACTTGTTGCTAAAGGCTACACTCAAGTTCAGGGTATTGATTATCACGAGACTTTCTCCCCTACTGCTAAGCTCATTACTCTTTGTTGTCTTCTTACTGTTGTTATTGCTCGTCATTGGTTCATCCACAAATTAAATGTCCATAACGCTTTTCTCCATTGTGATTTATATAAGGAGGTGTACATGGAGCCTCCTCCTAGTCTTCGCCGACAGGGGGAGAATTTTGTGTGTCGGCTTAATAAGTCACTCTATGGCCTCAAACAAGCTTCTAGAAACTGGTTTTCCATCTTCTTAGATACCATTCAAAAAGCTGGTTACCAATAATCCAAAGCTAATTATTCTCTTTTTACCAAGGCTCAAGGCACTTTATTTATTATAGTTCTTATCTATGTTGATGACATACTTCTTTCAGGAAATAATCTTCAAGAAATGGAACGTTTAAAAAGGTTCATTCTCAATCGTTTCCGCACCAAAGATCTCGGAGACTTGAAATACTTCCTGGGCATTGAATTCTCTTGTTCCAAGAAAGGTATTTTCATGTCTCAAAGAAAGTATGCACTTGATATTTTGCAAGATTCAAGACTTCTAGTTGCATGTCCAGACAAGTTTCCAATGGAACAGAATTTTGAAACTCACTCCCACAAATGGAAAATTACTAGATGATCCAACCAAATACAGGAGATTGGTTGGCCGATTGATCTACCTTACTATCACAAGGCCTAATATAGTCTATCCTATTTGAACATTAAGTGAATTCATACACCAGCCCCTCAAAACTTATTAGGATGCCATCATACGAGTCCTTAAATACATCAAAGGGACTCCAGGTCAGAGTTTGTTGTTTTCTACCACCAACAAGCTTACATTAAAGGCTTTTTGTGATTCAGATTGGGAAGGTTATCGTGCAACAAGGAGATCGGTTATAGGATATTGTGTTTTTCTTGAAAATTCACTTATCTCATGGAAATCCAAGAAACAAGCTAATGTTTCAAGATCATCAGCAGAAGTTGAATATCGAGCTATGGCCAACACATGTTTGGCGCTAACTTGGTTACTCTTTATACTACAGGATTTAAAAACCCCACAGACAGCTCATGCACCATTGTTTTGTGATAATCAGGTAGCTTTGCATATTGCAGCTAATCCTGTTTTTCATAAGCATACAAAGCATATTGAAATTGATTGTCACGTAGTTCGAGAAAAACTACAAGCCGGAGTAATTAGTCCTTCATATGTAGCCTTGGGAAAGGATCACTTCGTGACATTGCACAACAAGTTAGGACTTCATGATATTCACTCTCTAACTTGAGGGGGAGTATTAAGAAATATCTTTGTAAATATTAGTAATATCATTACTTGCTCAAAATTAGTGTAGATCATATCCCACTAATTTTGGATCACGGTTTCAAAGCCTTAATAGTAGGATTGATAGAAAGCTATGGTTGTATGTATATGTCGTACCATTTGATCTTAATGAAACAAGAAACCATTTATTTTATTAAGATTAGCCCACCATCTCTAGTGTTCATGTGACTATGCTTGACGTAGGCTTTGGCTCTGCCTATTCTAAACCTCACCTTAACCAGCTTTTTCTTTTCTTTTCTTTTCTTTATTTTTCTTGTAGATTTGGATCTTACTACTTGAGAAAGAGAGTGTCTTTTTAAGAGTCTATTTTTGATACAACACCTTCGTGTAATAACAATGAATTCATTTTTTATTTTTTTTGTTAACGTGTAAAGGGTGCTATAGTAAAGATGTATTAATTAATTATATGCTAATGTTGTTTTCTTTTTTTCTAGTATTGACCTTGAGGGCTACAAGTATTTTTTTGGTAGCTTTCTTTATCTTTCTACTGAAATTGATATTGTTGTCGATTTTTTTTTCTTGATTTTCTATTATTCTCGTGTAATTTAAAAATACTTGAAAAATAATGTTATGGTTAGTAGTTGGGTTGTTAGACAATTTTAATTTTTTTCATATGTTTCCAAGTCTAAACAAGAGATTTTGTGGTTTGGTTTTTAGATATGGGATTAAAAATAACAAAATTTCAAAGGCAATTTTTGGTTTCACAATTTTCAATGCTAAAAAATCAATTTTAACCAAACAAAACCAGTTTAATTTGAACCAGTTTTTAGTTCATTTCGAGTCATATTCTCAAGAAATAGTATCTTTTGATTTGGTTGGATTTTTTAACCCAAACCAGGCCAATTGAATAGGGTTTGTTCCTCCGGAAAATCCTTTTTCTTCTATGTTTCTAATGTGTCCAATTAAAAAAGGTCAAAGAAGCAGTTTGACATTGTCCTTTCTCAGTTTTATTTTTGGTCTGTCATCTTATCAACAGATTATGTTCATAAATAAAATGAAATCGATACAAGCCACCGCAGGTTAAATTACCATAAAAGGTGATCTTCTTGGTTTTGTGATCTTCTTTATTTCAAATAAATTACCATAAAATCTTAGATTTTCTTAAATACATTGGAAGATGTATTATTAACAAAACAATTATATTAAAATTGCATATAAATAATATATAACTTTTTGTGAAGAAATAATATATAATTTAATAAGCAGTAAATGTGGATCACATTAATGGATCGACCTCTTATAAAAAATAATAAATTTAATAAGTATCTGCATAGTATTAATTACTCGAAAACTATTGTCAAAGTAATCTTCTTATGTGCCTTTATGTGGGAATCCCATTGTTAAATCAAAACCTATGGTGTAAATTGCCAATAAAAGCGTAATACATGTATATTTTAAAGAGTTTAACAAATAGCAAACGGAACCCTCAAAAGTATGGTAGTGTTCAAAAGAGATGGGCCACTTGTTGCTAAATCTAATTATTGAACTCGCATCCCCCTTTTTTTTCACTTTACTTTTTATTGATTTTTTTAGGGATTCCATTATTCTTAAACAAGTTGTCATTTTCTACCCTTTTCTCATTCTTTTATTCTCTAAATTATTATAATTTGTCTTTTCTAACCACCCTGTTATCTTCTTTTTTATTTTATTTTTTCTGAAACCATCTCTTTCAATACTTCAATAATTTAGAATATAGCAGAATATGTGAAAGGCTTGCTGGTATGCTCTTCTCTCTCACTGAGTGGCTTTGCCATTCTAATACTTT
>Ga0307516_10003041_pt1 | contig 21897 bp, 22 predicted proteins | sample 19_EM_MG_FD_203310 | JGI IMG/M metagenome (GOLD analysis project Ga0307516, IMG submission 203310) | Populus trichocarpa ectomycorrhiza microbial communities from riparian zone in the Pacific Northwest, United States - 19_EM | ecosystem: Host-associated > Plants > Roots > Unclassified | place... | reverse complement strand
GGACTCCCGCCGGCGTCACACCGCGCAGATCCGGGGACACCCGCCCGGGGCCGCCCGGGTCCGGCCCGTCCACGATCGGCGCCCGCAGGCCCATCGTCCCCACCTCCGGCGCATTCGATCCGATGCTACCCATTCCAGGTGTGGCCGGCGGCCGAATCCAGGGGCGATGGGCCCGGAACCTCGGGACTATCGGCCGACTGCAGGGACGCAGTCCCACCAGCGCTCAGGCCGCTACGTCCAGGTAGAGGCGACCGGGCAGTTCGCCGACGCGGTACCCGACCACATCATCGAGGCCGAGAGCGATGGAGACGTATCCTTCGAAGTCGCCGACCACCGCGTACGACTCGAGCATCGGCAGGTTGACGCGATGGGTGCCCGACACCGTGGCCGTCCCGTTGTCGCGATGCGCCTGTGCGGGGTTCAGGACGACGAGCAGATGCCGCCGTCCGGGAACGGCGACCGGGAGGTCCGACGGATCCGCGCGGACCGAGGAAACGTATCGGATGGAATAGCCGGGCAGCGCGCCGCTGATGTCGAACACGATGCGGTCGAAGCCCTGCTCTGGGTGCGCGGCGTACCGGATGGCGGTCACGACCGGGACCGGTGGGACCGGCGGATTGTGCTGCACGACCACGGGCCCGGAACTCCACGCTGGCTGGCTCGTGGCCCCACCGCCGCCCGGGGCCGTCGTAGTGACCGACGGCGAGCCCGGCTTGGGCGTCGTGGTGACCGACGGCGAGCCCGGCATGGTTGTCGTGGACGGCGCGGGCGCAGGGCCTCCGGAGCCGTTCGCGTCGCAACCGGCGGCGAGGGCAGCCGCCGTCAGAGCAACGGCGATCTTGAACGAGAGCCTCATCATCGCGAGACCTCTGCTTCCTGGTCCGACACACCCGGACCCGATTCCACGCTCCCCCACAATCGTTGCTCCTGGCAGAGCCGATTGTCCTGTCCGGTCGGGCCGGCAGGCGGCGACGAACGGCCGGGACCTTCGCCTCTAGTGACGCTTCCAGCCCGCTCCCTACGTTCGAGGTAAGCGGCCCGAGGGAGGCAAGATGTCGACGGAGACCCGGGGGGAGTTCCCACCACCGGTTCTGATCGAGGCTGCGGCGCTCGCCCGGTTGTTCGACGCGCTGCACGCGAGGGGCTACACCGTCGTCGGTCCCACCGCTCGCGACGGCGCGATCGTCGTCGCCGAGCTGGAGTCAGCGGCGGAGTTGCCGTACGGCGTCGGCGTCGACACCGAGGCCGGCCGGTATCGGTTACGGGCCCGCGACGACCAGGCTGCCTTCGGTCATTCGGCCGGTCCGCAGTCGTGGAAGAGCGTGCTGCATCCCGCACGGGCCCCGCTGTGGTCGGCGGACCGCGCAGCCGACGGCACGGTGATCGTGCGCGAACCGGTGGAACACCACCGGTACGCGTTGCTTGGCGTGCGCCCCTGCGACCTGGCCGCGATCGGCATCCTGGACCGGGTCCTCACCGGCGGCCGGCATGTGGACCCGGTCTATGCCGGCCGGCGAGACGGCAATCTGATCATCGCGGTCGAGTGCACCGAGCCGGGGGCAACGTGCTTCTGCGCCTCGATGGGGACCGGCCCGCACGCCGGCTCCGGCTTCGATCTCGCGATGACCGAGTTGCTCAACGGCGACGACCACAGCTTCCTCGTCCGCGTCGGCACTCCGGCCGGGGCGGAGGTGCTCGCCGAGGTTCCTGCTCGCCCCGCCGACGACGCGGCTATCGCCCAGGCGAGCGGCGCCGTCGCGGAGGCGGCGACCCGGATGGGACGGACGATGCCGGCGCAGGGTCTGCCCGATCTGCTCACGGCAAGCCGGGAGTCGCCGCACTGGGACGACGTCGCCTCGCGGTGTCTCACCTGCGGCAACTGCACCATGGTCTGTCCGACCTGTTTTTGCACCACGACGGAGGACGTCACCGACCTGACCGGCGATCACGCCGAGCGCTGGCGCCGCTGGGATTCCTGCTTCGACCTGGACTTCTCGTATCTGCACGGGGGCAGCGTGCGCACCAGTGGCCAGGCGCGGTACCGCCAGTGGATCAGCCACAAGCTCGGTACCTGGCACGAACAGTTCGGCTCATCGGGCTGTGTCGGGTGCGGCCGGTGTATCGCGTGGTGCCCGACCGGTATCGACATCACTCAGGAGGTGGCCGCGCTGTCGCTGCTGCAGATGGCCTCGGACGCCACTGACAACGGGGAAGAGCGATGACCGACGACGTGCTCTCCCGGGTGGCCAAGCTGCCGTTCTTCGCCGGACTGACGCCGGGGCAGCTCCGGCTGCTGTGCGAGGCCGGGCGACCGGCGTCGTACCAGGCCGGCGAACGCGTCTTCGCCGAGGGAGACCTCGCGGACCGGTTCTGGCTCATCGAGGCGGGCAGCGCGGCGCTGGACCTGCGGGTGCCCGGCCGTGGCGACCAGGTCATCGAGACGCTGGCCGGCGGGTCCGTCCTGGGCTGGTCGTGGCTGTATCCGCCGTACCGCTGGCAGTTCGGCGCCGCCGCGCGCGAGCGGCTCGACACCATCGCGTTCGACGCCGCGGCGGTGCGGAACCGCTGCGACGCCGATCCGGCCTTCGGGTACGCCATACTGCGCCTCTTCATGCCCGTCATCACCGAGCGTCTGCAGGCCACCCGCCTGCGCCTGCTGGACCTGTACGCCACGTCGGCGCAGGTCGGGCAGCCGTGAGTACCTCGACCGCGCCGGCCGTCACCGGCTCGGCGCTGCCCCGCCCCTACCGGGTGGTCTCCCGTCGCGTCGACACCGGCGACACCGTCACGCTCGAACTTGCGCACGACGCCGAGCCGTTGCCGGCCTTCGCGCCCGGCCAGTTCGCGATGCTCACCGCGTACGGCATCGGCGAGGTGCCCATCTCGGTCAGCGGCCTGCCAGAACCGGGGGACAGCCGGGCCCGCCGGCTGGCCCACACGCTACGGGCGGTCGGCGCGGTCACCCGGGCCCTGCACGCCACCGCACCGGGCGCGGTGATCGGTGTTCGCGGCCCGTTCGGCACCTCCTGGAATGTCGCTTCGGCCGCCGGCCAGGACGTCGTGATCGTCGCCGGCGGCATCGGGCTGGCCCCGGTCCGGCCGGTGCTGCAGGCGGTGCTGGCCGAGCGTTCCCGGTACGGCGATGTCGTGCTCCTGGTGGGGGCGCGCACGCCGGCCGACCTGCTGTACCCCGATGAGCTGCGGCGCTGGGGTGCCACCGCCGGCGTGCAGGTCGGCGTCACCGTGGACCGGCCGTCCGACGGCTGGACCGGCCACGTGGGCGTGGTCCCCGCCCTGATCCCGGGCGCCCGCTTCGACCCGGCCCGCAGTGTGGCGTTCGTCTGCGGTCCCGAGGTGATGATGCGGTTCACCGCCCGCGCCCTGCTCGCCTGCGGCCTGCCGGCCACCCGGCTGCGTGTCTCGCTGGAGCGCAACATGCGCTGCGGGGTCGGCTGGTGCGGCCATTGCCAGCTCGGGCCGCTCCTGCTGTGCCGCGACGGCCCGGTCGTCGACTATGCCCGCGCCGAGCCGCTGATAAACGTACGGGAGCTGTAATGAGTACCGATGCGGCAACGACAGTTCCCACGCTGGCGGTGTGGAAATTCGCGTCCTGTGACGGCTGCCAGCTCAGTCTGCTTGACTGCGAGGATGAACTGCTCGCCGTGGCAGATAGGGTACGAATCGCCCACTTCCTGGAGGCGAGCCGGCACGTTGAGCCCGGCCCGTACGACGTGTCGCTGGTCGAGGGTTCAATCACCACCGCGGACGACGTCGAGCGCATCCATCGGGTCCGCGAGATGTCACGCACCCTGGTCACGATAGGCGCCTGCGCCACCGCGGGTGGCGTGCAGGCCTTGCGCAACTTCGCCGACGTCGACGAGTTCCGCTCGGTGGTGTACGCCCGGCCGGAGTATGTGTCGACGCTGGCCACCTCCACCCCGATCGCAGCTCACGTCGACGTCGACTACGAGCTGCACGGCTGTCCGATAGACCGGCGGCAGCTGCTCGAGGTGATCACCTCTCTGCTGGTCGGGAGGCGTCCGAACATTCCGGCGCACAGTGTCTGCTTCGAGTGCAAACAGCGCGGCAACGTCTGCGTGGTGGTCGCACACGGGACACCGTGCCTCGGCCCGGTGACGCACGCAGGCTGCGGCGCGATCTGCCCGGCGTACCAGCGCGGCTGCTACGGCTGTTTCGGCCCCATGGAGACGCCCAACGCCGCCGCCCAGGCGGGGCTGCTCCGCGCAACCGGCATGTCGGAGGCCGACGTGGTCCGGGCCTACCGGACCTACAACGCCAATGCCCCGGCGTTCATCGAGCTCTCCCGCGTCACCGTCGGCCCGCCACCGGGCACCGGACCCCGCGACCTCGGGACGGAGAAGAAATGACGCATCGCTCCGATCGGACCCTCGACGTGCGGGCTCTGGCCCGGGTCGAGGGCGAGGGCGCCATGCACGTCCGGGTGCGCGGCGACACCGTCGAGGACGTACGGCTGGACATCTACGAGCCGCCCCGCTTCTTCGAAGCCCTGCTGCGTGGGCGCCGGCACACCGAACCTCCGGACATCACGGCCCGCATCTGCGGAATCTGCCCGGTCGCGTACCAGATGAGCGCCTGCGCGGCCATCGAGGACGCCTGCGCGGTGACCGTCGACCCGGGCGTGGCCGACCTGCGCCGCCTGATCTACTGCGGCGAGTGGATCGAGAGCCACACGCTGCACATCTACCTGCTGCACGCACCGGACTTCCTCGGCTATCCGAGCGCGTTGGAGCTGGCCAAGGATCGGCGGGACGTGGTCGAGCGCGGCCTGGCGGTGAAAAAGGCCGGCAACGACATCGTTGAGGTGCTGGGCGGACGGGCGATCCATCCGGTCAACGTGCGGGTGGGCGGCTTCTATCGCACACCGTCGCGCCGGGAACTGGCGCCGCTGCGCGAGAAGCTCCGGATCGCCTTGGACCAGGCGCTGGAAACGGTGCAGTGGGTGGCCGGATTCGACTTCCCGGACTTCCGGCACGAGCACGAAATGCTGGCGCTGGTGACTCCCGGCCAGTACGCCATCGAGTCGGGCAGCATCGCGACCACGGCCGGGCTGACGTTCCCGGCGCAGCGCTTCGAGGACCACATCATCGAGGAGCAGGTACCGCACTCCACCGCCCTGCATGCCCGGCTGGCCCGCCGCGGCCGCTACGCCGTCGGGCCTGCGGCCCGGTACACGTTGAACCGGCAATGGTTGTCGCCGCTGGCACTCGAGGCAGCCGACGCCGCCGGGCTCGGCATCGACTGCCGCAACCCGTACCGCAGCATCCTGGTCCGCGCGGTGGAGACGGTGTACGCACTCGACGAGGCGGTGCGATTGATCGACCGATACGAGCCACCGGCCCGGCCCTTCGTGGACGTCCCGCCCCGCGAGGCGGTCGGGTACGGAGCGACCGAGGCGCCGCGCGGCATCCTGTTCCACCGATACGGCCTGGATGCTGACGGCCTGATCACGTCGGCCCGTATCGTGCCGCCGACCTCGCAGAACCAGGCGAGCATCGAGGACGACCTGCGCCGCTTCGTCGCCGCCCGGCTGGACCTGGACGACGAGCACCTCACCTGGCAATGCGAGCAGGCCATCCGCAACTACGACCCATGCATCTCCTGCTCGACACACTTCCTCCAGCTTGAAGTCGAGCGCCGGTGAACCCGCGCGACACCGGCCGGCGGGTGGTGATCGGCGTCGGCAACGACTACCGCCGCGACGACGGGTTCGGTCCGCTGGTCGTCGCCGGGCTGGTCGACCGGAAAGCCTCCGATCAGCGGCTGGCGGCGGTCGATCTACGAGTGAGCGACGGCGAACCTACCCGGCTCATCGACATGTGGACCGGCGCCGACCTCGCCGTGGTGGTGGATGCCGTGCTGGACGACAGCCACCACGCCGGGAACCGCCACGAACTCGTGCTCGAGTCGCTGGACGCACTGGCCGCAGAGGGCTCGGCCAGCTCCCACGGCATCAGCCTGGGCAGCACCGTGGCGCTCGGGCGGGCGCTGGGCAGGCTGCCCCGCCGTCTGGTGGTGCTCGCCGTCTCCGGCAGCGAGTTCGGCTTCGGCCAGGGGCTGACCCCGCAGGTCGCCGCCGCGGTCCCGCCGGTCATCGAGCGAGCCTGCGAACTGGTGGGCTGAGCGATGACCAAGCTCGACAACCAGCACCGCCAATCCTGGCGCGTCCTCGTGCGAGGAACGGTCCAGGGCGTCGGTTTCCGGCCGTTCGTGCACCGGGTGGCCACCAGTCTCGCGCTGGACGGGACCGTCCGCAACGTCGACGGGCACGTCCTGATCGAGGTCAGCGGAGCGCCGTCAGCGGTCGCCGAGCTGGCTCGCGCCGTACGGGAGCAGCCTCCGCCGAACGCCGTCGTCGCGGAGGTCACCATCACGCCGGTCGCGGCAGGCCCGCCGGCGGCCGGCTTCACGGTCGAGGCGAGCGGCACCGAGGCGACCGAACCCGGGCACGGATTCGCCGGCCTGCCCGTCGACCTCGCCGTCTGCGACGACTGCCTGCGGGAGTTGTCCGACCCCGCCGACCGCAGGTACCGCTACCCGTTCATCAACTGCACCGGCTGCGGCCCACGCGCCACCATCATCGACGAACTGCCCTACGACCGGGTCCGCACGGCGATGGCCGGCTTTGCGATGTGTGCCCGCTGCGCCGTCGAATACCACGACCCCGGCGATCGCCGGTTCCACGCCGAACCGATCGCCTGCCCGGACTGCGGGCCGCAACTTTCCTGGCGCCCGACGACCGGACCTGGCGCCCCGGACTGCGCCGGCGAGGCCGCCCTGTCCGCCGCCGTGCGGGCCGTCGGCTCCGGCCGGATCGTGGCGCTCAAAGGCCTCGGGGGCTATCAGCTCGTCTGCGACGCGACCGACGCGACCGCCGTCGAGGCGTTACGCGGACGCAAGGGGCGACCCCGCAAGCCGTTCGCTGTCATGGCTGCCGACGTGACAGCCGCGGAGCAGCTGGGTCGGCTCACTGCGGCGGATCGCGCCCTGCTGCTGGCGTCGGCACGCCCGATCGTGCTGGTCCCCGCTCGACCGGCCGGCCTGGCACCGGTGGCGCACCCCGGCACCGACCGGATCGGATTGTTCCTGCCGTCCACGGCGCTGCACCATCTGCTGGTCCGGGCGCTGTCCCGGCCGCTGATCGTGACCAGCGGCAACCGCAGTGACGAGCCGATCGCCATCGACGACACGGACGCCGTCGCGCGGTTGTCCCCCATCGCCGACGGGTTCCTGCGCCACGACCGTCCGATCCGGGCCCGGTACGACGACTCCGTGGTCTCTACCGTCGCCGGCGAGCGCCGCACGATCAGGCGTGCGCGCGGGTACGCCCCGGCCCCGCTCCCCCTGCCCATCGCGGCCGATCGCCCGGTGCTCGCGGTCGGGGCGCAGCTCAAGCACACGTTCACGCTGGCCCGCGCGGACCGTGCGCTCGTCGGCCCGCACGGCGGCAGCCTGGCGGACGCCGACGCCGTGACCGCGTTCCATGCCACCCGCGCCCAGCTGTGCCGGCTGCACCGGTTCACGCCGGAGTTCGTCGCCCACGATCTGCATCCCGGGTACCTCTCCACCCGGTACGCGATGGACGCCGCGCCCGGCAGCCGGCGCATCGCGGTGCAGCACCACCACGCCCACGTCGTCTCCTGCGCCGCCGAGAACGGGGTCGACGGATCGTTCATCGGCGTCGCGTACGACGGGCTCGGCCTCGGCGACGACGGCACGTTGTGGGGCGGGGAGATCCTGCTGGCCTCGTACACCGGATACCGGCGGCTGGGACGCTTCAGCACCGCACCGCTGCCCGGTGGCGAAGCGGCGATACGCCGCCCGGCCCGGATGGCGCTCGGCCATCTGTACGGCAGCGAGTTCCCGGTTCCGCCGGCCGCGAGCACGGGCTTCCTGGACCGGCTCGACCGCACCGAGCACGACACAATCCGGCGGATGGTGTCCCGGAACGTGAACAGCCCGCGAGCGTCCAGCGCCGGCCGGCTCTTCGACGCCGTCGCCAGCCTGCTCGGTCTCTGCGACGACGCCGGCTATGAGGGCGAGGCCGCCATCATGCTTGAGGCCGCGGCCTCCGCCGTGCCGGCGTTGCCCGCCGCGCTGCCGTGGCGGCTGACCGAGGTAGACGGCCTCTGGGTGTACGACTCCGCCGTCACTCTCGGCGCCGTACTGGCCGCGGCCGCGGCGCGAGAACCGGTCGCAAACTTGGCCGCCGCCTTCCACCGCACGATCGTGGAGGTCACCGTCGCGCTCTGCGAACGTGCCGCCATGCAGGCCGGCGTGCAGGTGGTGTGCCTGTCCGGCGGCTGCCTGCAGAACCGCATTCTCGCCACACATGTGCAGCGAGCGCTCGCCGCCGCCGGACTCGACGCTCGATTCAACCGTGAAGTCCCGTCGGGGGACGGCGGAATCAGCTACGGGCAGGCCGTCGTGGCCGCGGCCCAGATCAGGAAAGGGGGCTGATCGGCGTGTGTCTCGGCATACCGGGCAAGGTCACCGAAATTTACGAGCGAGACGGCCTGCGGATGGGAACGGTCGACTTCAGCGGTGTCCGCAAGGAGGTCTGCCTTGCGTACGTGCCGGACGTCACGGTGGGGGGCTACGTGATCGTCCATGTCGGTTTCGCGATCACCGCCGTGGACGAGGCAGAGGCCGAGCGCACTCTCACGGTGTTGCGCGCGATGGGTGACGCGGTGACGGCGGAGCTGGGTGAGCCCATCCCCGCGGCGGATGGAGCCGGCCGATGAAGTACCTCGACGAATACCGCGACCCGGATCTGGCCCGAGTCCTGCTCAACGAACTGCGCACGGTGGCGACCCGGCCGTGGACACTGATGGAGGTCTGCGGCGGCCAGACCCACACGATCGTGCGGCAGGGCATAGACGAGCTGTTGCCGGCCGGCATCCGGATGATCCACGGGCCGGGTTGCCCCGTCTGCGTGACGCCGCTGGAGACGCTGGACCGGGCGATGGCCATCGCGGCCCGGCCGGACACGATCTTCACCAGCTTCGGGGACATGCTACGGGTGCCCGGTTCCGAGACCGACCTGCTGTCGCTCAAGGCCCGCGGGGCAGACGTCCGGGTGGTCTATTCACCGATGGACGCCGTGCTGCTGGCGCAGCAGCGGCCAGACCGGCAAGTCGTCTTCCTCGCCGTCGGCTTCGAAACGACGGCGCCGGCGAACGCCATGGCCGTCCTGCACGCCGAGGCGCTGGGCCTGTCGAACTTCAGCGTCCTGGTCAGTCACGTGCTCGTGCCGCCCGGGATGACGGCCATTCTGGAGTCGGCCGCGTGCGAAGTGCAGGCATTCCTCGCCGCCGGGCACGTGTGCACGGTGATGGGCTGGACGGAATACGAACCGCTGGCCGCGGCGTACCACGTCCCGATCGTGGTGACCGGATTCGAACCGCTGGACCTGCTGGAGGGAATCCTGATGGCCGTCCGTCAGCTCGAAGAGGGCCGATCCGTGGTCGAGAACCAGTACGTGCGGGCCGTCCATCGCACCGGCAACGCCGCCGCGCAGGAGGCGATCCGGCGCGTCTTCCGGGTCACCGACCGGGCCTGGCGCGGCATCGGGACCATCGGGGCGAGCGGCTTGTCGCTGGCCGGCGAGTACGCCGCCTTCGATGCCGAGATCCGCTTCGACGTGGGGCGTCTGTCCACGGTGGAACATCCGGACTGCATTGCCGGCGAGATCCTCACCGGCGCCAAGGTGCCGACCGACTGCGCCGCGTACGGCGCGGCTTGCACACCACGGTCGCCACTGGGCGCACCGATGGTGTCGAGCGAGGGAACCTGTGCCGCCTACTTCAACGCCGGCCGCCTTCGCACCAACGTCCCGATGGCCGGGGAGGCACTGCGATGACCGCTCTGGACCCGTCAGCCGGCACCTGCCCGATGCCGCTGGGCGAGACCGAGCGGGTACTGCTCGGCCATGGCTCCGGCGGCCAGCTCTCCGCGGAATTGATCGGTGACCTGCTCGTGCCGGCGCTCGGCCGGGCCGCGCCACCCGGACCGCTCGAGGACGCCGCGGTGTTCACCGTCGGCGACACCGACCTGGCGATCAGCACCGACGCGTACGTCGTGAGCCCGATCTTCTTCGCCGGCGGGGATATCGGCAGCCTTGCCGTCCACGGCACGGTCAACGATCTGGCGATGCGCGCGGCAATGCCCCTCGCGCTGACTGTCGCGTACGTCATCGAGGAAGGCTTCGCCCTGGCGGACCTCCGCCGGATCGCCGCGTCCGTCGGCGCTGCCGCCTGCGCCGCAGGCGTCGCGGTGGTGACCGCGGACACGAAGGTGGTAGGCCGCGGCGCGGCCGACGGCATCTTCGTCGTGTCGACCGGAGTGGGCCGGCGGCTGCCCGGGACTGCACCCTCGGCGGCCGCGGCTGCACCAGGTGACGTCGTGCTGCTGTCCGGGCCGATCGGCTGCCACGGGACCACAGTGCTGAGTGCCCGCGAGGGCCTCGGCTTCGACACCGACATCGCTTCGGACACCCAACCGCTGCACCGGCTGGTCGAGGCGATGGTGGCGGCCGGAGGCACCGCCGTGCACTCCCTGCGGGACCCCACCCGCGGCGGACTGGCCTCGGCCCTGAACGAAATAGCCCGCGACTCACACGTCGGTGTCGAGGTGCAGGAGCGAGCCCTGCCTGTGCCGGCTGCGGTGCAGGCGGCCTGTGAGTTGCTCGGCCTGGACCCCGCGCAGGTCGCCAACGAGGGCTGCCTCGTCGCGTTCGTCGCGCCTGACCGGGCCGACGCGGTGCTGGCGGCCATGCGATCGCGGCCAGAGGGCCGCCACGCGGTCCGTATCGGCACCGCGACGGACAAAGATCCAGGCCGGGTCGTGGTGCTTACCGCCGTCGGTTCCCGGCGGGTGCTGGACATGCTCGTCGGCGAACAGCTTCCGCGGATCTGCTGATTGCTGGATCACGCCGCGAGGCTGCCGGTGCCCGAGATCAGGTGGAGGGCACGGCGCGGCGGCTGGTGTTGCCCGCCGGTCGCCGCGTCGACCAGGACCAGCGGGCAATGCGCGCGGCGCGACAGGGCGTCCAGCACCGCTGCCGTATTCGCGTCCGCGGGCTGCGGCATAACGGCCAGGCCACACCCGCGGGTGGCGGCGCTCAAGACAACCGCCGCATCGACGCCATGGCGGACGGCCGTGGCGACAGACACCGCCGGATACTTGTCCGCCCAGCGCTTGACCAAGTCGAACAGAAACACGTCGGAGCCGGTCGCCGCGAGTGATCCGGCGATGACTACCCGGACCGCCACCCCTCGCCGCTGTGCCTCACCGAAGGCGAACCGCAGCACAGCCTCCCCTGCTTGCGCTCCAAGAAGACCTGCGAGAACAGGGCCGCCGGGCGACCCTGTGATATCGAGGAAGACGTTCTGGGCAAGGGATGTCATGGCAGTTCCCCTTCCCGCCGCGGTCGCCGGCCCACGACTCCGCCGCCCTGGCGTAACCAAGACATCGGGAACGCCGATGCCGAGCCGGCACGACGGGCCCGCCGGCCGGATGCTCCCCACATCCATGCCACAATCGACGATCGACTGCTGCGGCACTCGAGATTGTCACCTCGACGCCGGTGGGCTCTCACTTACATACTCCCCCCAGCGGGCGAGCCCGGCCAGGGCCGGAAGTCCTGCCCTGGTGCACGATTCCAGTCGCTCAGCTCTTACCCCGCACGACGACCACCGGGCAGCCGGCGTGCTGGACGCAATGCTGGCTCACCGACCCGAGCAGCGTTCCCGCGAAGGCCCCGTGCCCCCGGGACCCGACCACGAGCAGCGCCGCGTGCGCGGACGCGTCGATCAGCACCTGCGCCGGGTGACCGGGCACGACACTCTCGAGAACCGCGACGTCCGGCTCCTCGAAGCCGAGCGCCTCCTGCACCGATTCACCGAGGACCTTGCCGGCGGCGAGCGCCAGATCCTCGTACGGAACGGCATAGCCCCAACCGTTGACGACCGGTGACTCCCACGCCGCGACCGCGTGCACCCTGGCCCCGCTCAGCCGGGCCTGCGCCAACGCCCAACGCAGCGCGGCCTTCGACGCCGGCGAGCCGTCCACGCCCACCACGATGTCGGTGTGCTGGATCGAGGACAGATTTGAGCCTTCTTGCCGCACCATGACGCATCTCCCGTCGCTTTACCTCTACGGTGCCCGCAACGACCCCGGGGCCTGTCTCAGGCCCCGGGAATCGGTCACTGGGTCTTTCCCTTGGCCTCGGCCTTGGCGACCGCGACAGGAATGACCTTCGTCGCGCCGGCTGGCTCGCCGACCAGGGCCTTGATTTCGAGGATCCCGTCGGCGTAGCTGGCCGACAGGGTGTCCGCCTTGGTTCCGGGCGGCATCGGGATGGTGCGGTAGAACCGGCCGTACCGGAACTCGGAGTGGCCCTTCTCGGTCTCCGTCTCCCTGCGCTCGACCTGCAGGCGCAGCTCGTCTCCGGCGAGACTCACCTGGATGTCATTCGCCGGGTCGATACCCGGCAGTTCGGCGCGGACGATGTAGTGTTCGCCGTCGAGACGCTCCTCGATCCGGATCTCCGGCCCCAGCAGCCAGGACAGCCCCGCAAGGTCGAACGGGCTCGCCACGGCACGGAACCGTGTGATCGTCGACATTTGCCACCTCCTTGTGGTCTGTACACCTCTATCAACCTCCATTGCGCCATTCCCTGCCAGAGGCGGAAGACCCGACTCGGCGGGCTCGGCGCGTGGCGCGGAGGACGAAGGGCCCTAGGGTCCCGGACCTCCGCCTCTTTCCGGCCTGGTCGTTGCCTGCACAGGGTCGAGGTACAGGCGCCCGGCAGACGCCGGGCGCGGACGCGAGGACGGTCGCCATGCAGACCTGGGATCCGATCCGGAAGGACCAAGCGGAACGCGACGGGGCGAACCTGGCGGACTACCCGCAGGTCCGACGGGAGTTCTCCTGGGCGCAGGCGCGCGAGCGGTACCTGCGCGGGCTGCCGGGCGGCGGGCTGAACATCGGTTACGAGGCCGTGGACCGGCACCTGGACACCGAACGCCGCGATCAGATCGCGCTGCGCTGCATCGGCCGCCGAGGCGAGATCACCGAGCTGACCTACGCCGGCCTGAGCCGGCAGACCAACCGCTTCGCCAACCTGCTCGACCAGCTGGGCGTACGCCGGGGAGAACGAGTGTTCCTCCTGCTCAACCGCGGCCTTGAACTATATGTGGCAGCACTGGGCACGCTGAAGTACGGCGCGGTCCTGTCGCCGCTGTTCCCGGCTTTCGGCCCGGAACCCATCCGCGAACGCCTCGACCGCGGCGACGGTGTCGTCCTGGTCACCACCCCGCAGCTGTATGAACGGCGGGTCGCTCCGGTGCGGGACCGGCTGCCGGCACTGCGGCACGTGCTGGTCACCGGCGACGAGCCGGCACCACCGGCCACGCGCAGCCTGGCCGCCGGACTGGCCGCCGCTGACGAGCGGTTCACCGTAGCGCCCACCGGCCCCGACGATCTCGCACTGCTGCACTTCACCAGCGGCACCACCGGACAGCCCAAGGGCGCCATGCACGTACACGGCGCCGTGCTCGCGCACTACGTCACCGCGCGCTACGCCCTGGACCTGCATCCCAGCGACGTGTTCTGGTGCACCGCGGATCCGGGCTGGGTCACCGGCACCTCGTACGGGATCATCGCGCCGCTGACGCACGGCCTCACCCTGATCGTCGACGCCGGCGAGTTCGACGCCAAGCGCTGGTACCGCACGCTGGAGCAGCAGCGCATCACGGTGTGGTACACCGCCCCCACCGCGCTGCGCATGCTGATGCGCCGCGGCGCCGAGCTGGCCCGCGGCTACGACCTCTCCGCCCTGCGCTTCGTCGCGTCGGTCGGCGAACCGCTGAACCCCGAGGCCGTGGTGTGGGGCCGGGAGGCGCTCGGCCGGCCCGTGCACGACAACTGGTGGCAGACCGAGACCGGCGCCATCATGATCGCCAACTACGCCGGCGTCGACATCAAGCCGGGCTCGATGGGGCTGCCGATGCCCGGCGTCGAGGTGGCGCTGCTGGAACGTGGCGACGACGGCCGCGCCCGGGTCACCGACGGCCAGGTACACACCATCGGCGGCGCCGAGGTGGTGGGCGAGCTCGCACTGCGGCCCGGCTGGCCCTCGATGTTCCGCGGCTACCTGCACGAGCCGCAGAGATCGGCCCGGTGCTTCGCCGACGGCTGGTACCTCTCCGGTGACCTGGCCCGCCGCGACGCCGACGGTTACCTGTGGTTCGTCGGGCGGGCCGACGACGTGATCAAGTCGGCCGGCCACCTGATCGGCCCGTTCGAGGTCGAGAGCGCCCTGATGGAGCATCCCGCCGTCGCGGAGGCCGGTGTGATCGGCACCCCGGACCCGGTGGCCGGTGAGGTGGTCAAGGCCTTCGTCACCCTGCGGCCGGGTTTCGCCGAATCCGACGAACTGCGCCTGGAACTGCTCGGCTTCGGCCGGCGGCGGCTGGGGGCGGTCGCGCCCAAGGACATCGCCTTCGACCAGCACCTGCCGCACACCCGCAGCGGCAAAGTGATGCGCCGCCTGCTGAAGGCCCGCGAACTCGGTCTCCCCGAGGGAGACCTGTCGACCCTGGAGAGTGCCCGATGACCAGCACACGTACGGCCCTGGCGTCGCCTGCCCGCGCCGAGCAGCGCACGGACCTGCTGCGCCAGATGCTCCTGATCCGCCGCTTCGAGGAACGCTGCGTCGAGCTCTACAGCGCCGCCCGGATCCGCGGCTTCATGCACCTCTACATCGGTGAGGAGGCGGTCGCCGCGGGCGTCATGGCGGCGCTGACTCCCGCCGACGCAGTGGTGTCGACCTATCGCGATCACGGGCACGCGCTGGCGCGCGGTGTCTCCGCCGAGAAGATCATGGCCGAGATGTACGGCCGGGTCACCGGGTGCAGCCGGGGCCGCGGCGGCTCGATGCACCTGTTCGACGCGGCCACCCGGTTCTACGGCGGCAACGCCATCGTCGGCGGTGGCCTGCCGGTCGCAGTCGGGCTGGCGCTGGCCGACGCCATGGCACAGCGTCCGGTGGTGACCGCGTGCTTCTTCGGCGACGGCGCGGTCGCCGAGGGCGAGTTCCACGAGTGCCTCAACCTGAGCGCGCTATGGCGGCTACCCGTGCTGTTCTGCTGTGAGAACAACCTCTATGCCATGGGTACGGCGATCGCACGCGCCCAGGCAGTGACGGATCTGGCCCGCCGCGCCGCCTCGTACGGGCTGACCGCCGATGCGGTGGACGGCATGGACGTGGAGGCGGTAGCAGATGCCGCCGGCGCCGCGGTGCAGTCCGTCCGGGCCGGCGAAGGGCCACGCTTCCTCGAACTGCAGACCTACCGCTTCCGCGCTCACTCGATGTATGACTCAGACCGCTACCGCGACAAGGCAGAGATCGCCGAGTGGCGCAAACGCGACCCGATCGACATGCTCGTCGCCCGGATGCGCGAGGAACGCCAACTCGACGACGGTGCCCTGGCAGCCATCGAGGACGAGGTGCGGCGGCAGACCGACGCGGCGGTGCAATTCGCCGAGGAGTCACCGGACGAGCCGATCGGCGACCTGACGCGGTTCGTCTACGCCGAACGCGGAGGTGCGCGATGAGCACGATGACCTATCGCGAGGCGATGCGGGAGGCGATCCGCGACGCCATGCGCTCCGACGACCGTGTCTTCCTGATGGGCGAGGACGTCGGCCGGTACGGCGGCTGCTTCGGCGTCAGCCTGGGCCTGCTGGAGGAGTTCGGGCCGGAGCGCATCCGGGACACCCCGCTGTCCGAGTCAGCTTTCGTGGGCGCGGGCATCGGCGCCGCGCTCGGTGGCATGCGGCCGATCGTCGAGATCATGACGGTCAACTTCAGCCTACTGGCGCTGGATCAAATCCTCAACAACGCGGCCACCTTGCGGCATATGTCGGGCGGCCAGTTCGGCGTGCCGCTGGTGATCCGGATGACCACCGGCGCCGGCCGGCAGCTGGCCGCGCAGCATTCACACAGCCTGGAAGGCTGGTACGCGCACATCCCGGGCCTACGGGCCCTGGCGCCGGCAACCGTCGCGGACGCGCGCGGGATGCTGGCCACCGCGCTGGACGACCCCGACCCCGTGCTGATCTTCGAGCACGGCACCCTCTACAACGTCTCCGCCGACGTGCCGGAGCACCCGCCGTCGGACATCGACCACGCCGCGATCCGGCGGCCCGGCCGGGACATCACGCTCATCGCATATGGCGGCACGGTGCGCACCGCGCTGGCCGCCGCCGACCAACTCGCCACCGACGGTATCGAGGCGGAGGTGGTCGACCTGCGGACGCTACGCCCGCTCGACGACGCGACCATCATGGACTCGGTCCGCCGTACCCACCGGGTGATCGTCATCGACGAGGGCTGGCGGACAGGCAGCCTGGCCGCCGAGGTCACTGCCCGGATCGTCGAGAAGGAATTCTACGAGCTGGACGCTCCCGTCACACGGGTGTGCTCGGCAGAGGTGCCCATTCCGTACGCCGCACATCTGGAACAGGCCGCGCTGCCGCAGCCGGACCAGGTCCGCGCGGTCGCAGGCGAGCTGGTGGGCTCCGATGGCTGAATTCCGGATGCCGTCGCTGGGTGCCGACATGACCGACGGCGTCCTGCTGGAGTGGCTCGTCAAGCCCGGCGCCGTGGTACGAAAGGGTGACATCGTAGCGGTGGTGGACACCGACAAAGCGGCGATCGAGGTCGAATGCTTCGACGGCGGCACCGTGCAAAGCCTGCTGGTCGAGCCGGGCACGCGGGTCCCGGTGGGCGCGCCACTAGCGGTCATCGACACTCGGGGGCCGGTCCTGTCGCCGCTGGTCCGCCGCGAAGCGGTAGCCCGGCACGTCGAACTCGATGCGGTGCACGGGACCGGGCCCGGCGGGCGAGTCACCCGCTCCGACGTCGACCACGCGGCCGGCGCCGGCGACGTGACCGAACCAGTCGGTCAGGCGGCCGCGGCCCCCACCCGGCGCAGGACGTCACCGCGGGCCCGGCGGCTCGCTAAAGCCGCCGGCGTCGACCTGTCCGCCGTGCCCGCCACCGGACCGGGCGGCGTCGTGCGGGCTGCTGACGTCGTCAACGCGGCCCATCCCTCCTCAGCGCCCGAGGCCGCGGTCATGTCGGCCGCCGAGTCGACCGCGCAACCCGGGACGGAACAGCCTGCCACCGCGCCGAGTCGCGCGCAGGCCCGCATCGAGGAAACCGGGGCGGGCGAACCCAGCGCTGCCGAACGGACTGCGCAGCGCGCCTTGGCAATGCGCGCCACCATCGCCGCCCTGATGGCCCGCTCCAAACGAGAGATCCCGCATTACTACCTGACGGAGACGATCGACCTCACCGACACCCTGGACTGGCTGCGCGGGCGCAACCAGACTCTGCCGGTGCCGGAGCGCATCGTGCCGGCCGCCCTGCTGCTCAAGGCCACAGCACGCGCGGCGCGCGAGGTCCCCGAGCTGAACGGCTTCTGGCTCGACGACCGGTTCCTGCCCGCCCCCGCCGTTCACCTCGGCGTCGCGATCTCGCTGCGCGGCGGCGGCCTCGTCGCACCGGCGATCGCGGACGCGGACACCCTGGACCTCACCGAGCTGATGCGGGCGTTGAAGGACCTGGTGACCAGAACCCGAGCCGGCAGACTTCGCGGCACTGAGCTGTCCTCCCCCACGCTGACCGTCTCGAATCTGGGCGAGCAAGGCGTCGAGTCGATCATCGGAGTCATCTACCCACCCCAGGTCGCCCTGGTCGGATTCGGCACCATCGCCGAGCGCCCCTGGGCCGTACGCGGCCTGATCGGCGTCCGGCGCCTGGTCACGGCGAGTCTCGCCGCCGACCACCGGGCGACCGACGGCGCAACCGGCGCCCGATACCTGCGGGCGCTGACCCGGCTACTGCACGAACCGGAGGAGCTGTGAAAACCACCGACCCCACCCAGATCATCCGCATGACCCTGCACGAGGTGGCGCCCGAGGCCGACCTGGACCGCCTCGCCCCCACCGCCGACTTCCGCGACGCGCTGGAGCTGGACTCCCTCGACTTCCTGAGGTTCGTCGAACTACTCAGCGAGAGAACCGGGCGCCGGATCGACGAATACGACTATGACCAGTTGGCAACGGTCTCGGACGCGGCAGCGTTCTTGTCCGCGCCTTTTTGAGCCCCGTTTCCGGGCAATCGCTCGACCGACGGCCGGCAACGCGTCGGCTGGGTCCTTCGGCCCTTCCGGGTCCCGTTACACCGGGTCGATTGGCCCTGCTCGACGCCGCCTGGCTGTCCTAGCGTCAGAGAGGGAACCAGCCTGAGGAGGACTCGCGATGACGACCTGGACTGTTGACGATGTGATGACCCGGGCGGTCGTATCGGTGGATCAAGGGGCCTCTTATCGGGCCGTGGTGGATCTGATTGTCGAAAACAGGTTCAGCGCCGTACCCGTCGTGGACGCCTTGGGTCGTGTGACGGGTTTGGTGTCCGAGGCCGACCTGCTCCGCAAGATCGAGTACGCGGACGACGCCGAGCCCCGCCTGTTCGAGGGACGCCGGCGGCGTGGTGAGCGCCGTAAGGCCATGGCACGGACCGCCGCCGACCTGATGAGCACGCCGCCGATCGTGGTGCGTACCGGCACGTCGATCGCCGCGGCCGCCCGCCTGATGGACCGCGAGGGCGTGAAGCGGCTGCCAGTTGTCGATAGTGAGGGGCGGCTGGCCGGGATCGTTTCCCGCAGCGACCTGCTGAAGGTTCACCTGCGGACGGATGAGGAGATCCTGTCGGACATCGAGACTGGCGTGGTGCGCCCGTTGCTGGCCGGAGAGGCCGCGACCGTCACGGTCGCCGTGGTCAACGGTGCGGTCACGCTTGCCGGGCGGGTCGACCGCCGGTCCTCGATGGAGATCGCGGAGCGGCTGTGCCGGCAGGTGCCAGGGGTGGTCGCGGTAACCTCGACCCTCGACTACGGGTTCGACGACGGCGACGTCCACGGCCTCCGGCTGGGCTCCCAGGTGGTCTGATCGTCGCGCCTTGGGACCTTTGTCCGGCCCGGACAGGGCGTGCCGCACTGTCCTGCTTGGACCGCTTCGCTCGATGCTCTATGGAGAGAGCATGAAAAGGAGCGGTCATGAAGACCTACCCCATCCTCGTCGGTGCTGACGGCACCGACTACAGCAAAGCGGCGGTACGGTGGGCGGCGCGCGAAGCGCAGCGCCGCGACCTGCCGCTGCGGGTGACTTTCGTCTACGACTGGGAGTCCCGCGAGGCCTGGAACGACGAGAGCTACAACGACCCGGACTTCATCCGCAAGTGGGCCGAGGGCGTTGCCAGCACCGCCGTCGACGAGGCGCGTGTTGTCGCTCCGCGCCTTGAGGTCGAAGGGGACCCGGTGATCGGCCACCCGGCCGCCCAACTGCTGCTCGAGGCCGAAGGCACCGAGCTGGTCGTGCTGGGCAGCCGGGGTCGCGGCGGGTTCGCCAGCCTGCTGCTGGGCTCGGTGAGTCAGCGGGTGGCCACCCACGCCGCCTGCCCGGTGGTGGTGGTCAGGGGCTGTGGCGACGCCGCAGAGGGACCGGTCGTCGTGGGAGTGGACGATTCCGGTGCGGCCGATCGCGTGATCGAGACGGCCTTCGACGCGGCGGCCGGGCGGGGCTGCGCGCTCACGGCGGTGCGGGCTTTCCTTCCGGCACTCCCGCTCTGGCTGGCCAACGTGCGTGCGACCGAGGTGGAGACACCGGACCAGGACACGGACGAACGCGCCCGGCTGGAGGAGCAGCTTGCTCCGTGGCGGGCCAAGTACCCCGAGACTCGCGTCGAGGTGGTACTCACCCACGACAGCGCCGCCGGGGCCTTGGTCGAGGCGTCCAAGCACGCTCAGCTCGTGGTGGTGGGCAGCCGCGGGCACGGCGCGATCGCTGGGACCTTGCTCGGATCGGCCGGGCTGCAGCTGCTGCACCATGCGGAGTGCCCGGTGTATATCGCGCGGCCGACGGCACACGAGCGGGATTGACGCCGCCGGCCCGGGACTTGGCTCGTCGCGGCGGTGCCGTTTTGCGACGCGCGCCGGCCAGGCCGGCAAGAAGGGGTCCAAGGCCTCTCCCCGGCGGCCGGGCGGCGGCCGACGCTTGATCTGAGGACTTCCTTTCGTCGCGGATCGGAGCGTGACCGCCATGGCCGAGGCGGCTTCTGCGCGCACGATGGTGGGCTACGACGGATCCCTGGCGGCGGGCACCGCCATCGAGGACGCCGCCTTGCTGCTACCGCGTGCGCACGCCTGGATCACCTACCTGTGGGTTCCGCCGTTCGCCAGCGAGCCGCTGCGCCGGCGGCTGTGGACCGGCAGCCGCGGTGTTGACGACTACGTCGCGGCGATCGAGCGAGAAGGCGGGGCCGAGGCCGCCGGGCTCGCCGGAATCGGGGTGACAATCGCCCGCGCGGCCGGATGGGAGGCCGAAGCGCTGGTCGAGCGCAGCTACGGCGGCGGGGGCCTGCAACTGGCCGAGCTGGCCGAGAAGCTCGACGTCGACCTCATCATGCTGGGCTCGCGCGGCCTCGGCGGCGCCCGGGCGATTCTCGGCAGCGTGTCCGACGCAGCCGCACACTATGCGCGCCGGCCCGTCCTGGTGATTCCCCACCCGTTGCTCAGCACCGAGCGGACGGCACTGGCCGGCGGGCCGATCCTCGTCGGTTGGGACGGCTCAGCCGGGGCGCGACAGGCAGTGCATGCGGCACAGGACCTCTTCGGCGTACGCCGGATCGTGCTGGCCGCCGTCCACGACGGCGGGCCCCCGCAGCCGGCGCCGCTGGGCTGCGAACTGGTCGACGCCGGGAGCACGGCTGGGCATCCGTTGACGACCGGCCGGGCGGTGGCCGAAGCCCTCACTCAGCTCGCGGCCGAGCAGTGCGCGGCCGCCGTCGTCGTCGGCTCCCGAGGGCGCTCCGCTCTACGGGAAATCATGCTCGGCAGCGTGGCGCTGGCCACGCTGCACCACTCACCACGCCCGGTCGTCGTCGTGCCGCACCGTACGGCCTTCCCGTACGGCCTTCGATCGGGACATACGAGAGGAGCAATCATGACTGACACACTCAACGGGCCGTCGACGGATGCCGTCATCGAGCTCACCCTACCCGCGAGCACCGTGGTGGGCCTGCGGGAACGGGTCGCAGTGGCGGATCTCGCCGGGTTCTTCGGCCGGGCGATGCCGGCCGTGGTGGCCGAGTTCACCCGCCTCGGGGTCACCCCGATGGGACCGCCGACCGCGGTGTACCGCCACGAGATCGGCCAGGACTTCGACGTGACCGTAGGTTTCCCGGTGGCGGCGCCACCCGCGGACACGGGCAGGCTGGTCGTGGAAAATCTGCCGGCGGGACGGGCAGTCCGGGCCGAGCACGTCGGACCCTACGAGACGCTTCCCGCCGCGTACGCCGCGCTCAGCGCCTGGTTCGGCGCGCACAAGCTGATCCCACCGGACATGATGTGGGAGGAGTACCTGGTGGGACCGGGCAGCGGTAACAAGTCCGGGTACCGGACGGGCGTTGTCTATCCCCTGCCGTAAATGAATGCGAGGGCGGGCCGGCGGCCCGCCCTCGCCTCGGCGTACCGTCCGGACCTGACCTGGGACGCGCGGAGGCCCGGTCCGTTGCCGGCACCGGGCCTCCGCGTGGCGGATGTCGTTCATGGTCAGATGAGCCAGCGGTTCTTCTGGACGACGGGGAGCGAAGCCCACCAGCGGCCGAGGCCCCAGGTGTGCCCGGCGTAGGTCAGGGCCAGGACGATGCCGACGACCGCATAGATGAAGTGGTAGTCGGTGATCGGGTTGCTCGAGCCGGAGGCGAGCGGCCATTCGGCAGCCCAC
>Ga0307516_10003038_pt1 | contig 21900 bp, 18 predicted proteins | sample 19_EM_MG_FD_203310 | JGI IMG/M metagenome (GOLD analysis project Ga0307516, IMG submission 203310) | Populus trichocarpa ectomycorrhiza microbial communities from riparian zone in the Pacific Northwest, United States - 19_EM | ecosystem: Host-associated > Plants > Roots > Unclassified | place... | reverse complement strand
ACTTTATAATATTGTCCACAAGGCCAAACAATGATGGGATGGAAAAGAATAGATAGTTTGTTTAATAAGATGAGAGAGGCATAGTTGATAAGATCAAAGAGATAAGATAAGGGGCTGTTCCATAACAAATGCTTGATTCTCGGCATAGTCTTTGGATTATGCTTTGAGAAGATAGTTAAGTGGTTGCCCTAACACATATGAAGACTTGGTCAGTAAAGTACAGTATTAGACAAGGGGGTGTCAGGATGGAAATGAGAGACTACAGGTTGAACTTTTTTTTCGGCCAAGTGAGACCCCCACCCCCTCCCCCATCTTCCTAATTTTGTATTTTTTACCCACACAAATATGTTTTTCTGGGAAATATTTGCACGGAATTCTTGTATATATCATCTTCGATGTGCATCGCAAGAAGGATGAGTCAGCCCCTTATCTGTGCCCACATAAAATCAAGAATCAAAATCCCCAGTCGACTCCTGCTCACCACCTTGATCCTAATATCCCTTGACCCTCCCTCAAACACACCTGTTGCAGCTCCTTGTGCACCTAGCCCTCGGGTAACCTGTAGTGTTCTGCAAGGGTTTTAAAACCCGTGCAGGTTACAGGTATAGGTATGATTTCCATGACCCTCGCCAAACCCATACCCGCAAGATGGGTTTGATGAGTTTGGAGCGGAGTTTTAATTATAGCCATCAAATGATCAATGATGCCTGCATGCATCCTCCGAGTCTTGCTGTCACCAGAATCCTTCACCAGACAACACCCAATACTCTCCCCCAGCCCACCTTGTGCCTCAATGACCCACCCTGCAGTGTGAAGTCAAGGAATCCTGACGACACTCACAACACCACACTATCCTGTCACAGCAGACAAAGAACCCTGCCACATCGACTGCACGACATGTTGTCTGCAGCGAGCTGAAGGGTCGGACAGTGAATGGCGGTGACCCACCTTCACCACCCTTGGCCCCAACTGGCAGCTCACCACCAGGACCCTGCCGTGTCATGTCAACCCCACCATGCCGGCATGCTCTTTTCTGCTATGGCGGATGACCCCATGGTTATGCTGATGATGACCCAGCCATATATCCTGCCACACTATTCATCACACCTCTGGTAAGCACTGCTCATACTTTTTTCCTCCACACGACCTAACCCTCTCCTGCCAGGTCATACTACCATCTGGGACCCTGGCACCTCTGACTATGCCCAGTGCTGCAGTGCCACGTCCACAGAGTCACAGACCAAGTCCTCACTGTTGGATGGTAGCCCAGCACCTGCCCGATTGGTAGAGTAAAAACTTGTATCATCAATCGGCTCGCTCGCCGCCCTCAACGATGTCCAACCAAGGCGCTGCACAGCCGCCGTGTGGGATACGCTGACATAAGCGTTCCCCGCCAACACCCCCGTGAACCGCCGTGTCCCACGACAACTAAGCAATTCGTGGGATTATTGTTTGGAGGACTTTGTCCTTGGCGCTCTTGACCTCCTGGCCCGACCTACCTTGCCGTGGCAACCACCGAGGATGATCCCTGCATCCACGAATGTTTGAACCAGTTTGCTGGATTGATCGTCTCAAAGCCCTCGAATGTCCGAACCACCAATAATCCGTCTTTTGCCACCAAAATTGATCAAGAATGAGCAGCACGCAAGTAAAAAAAATGACATTGTATGTGCTACCTAAAGAAATAAGGGCTTCATCGTTGGTAGGTACCCATCACCCATCATCAGATCCTCATCTCACCATTTCCAGAGCGCGGAGTGATCGTGGGAATGATAATTGACCAACATATTGACCGTCGTCTCACTGGTCCATCGTGTACGTCCACCCCCTCGACCCCTACAAACCCGACCGACACCGCACAAGACTGTCAATCATCTTCCATTCACGGTGTGGAAGACCACCGAGATCCAGACTTACACAATATCTTATGTGACATAAACCAGCCTCCGCGGCGGTGATCGCCTCGATGCCACTCAGTGAACCGAACACCGCGCGAGCACGGTGCCATCAGTGGCCCATTCAATAGAACTGCCAACAGTCTCATTCGATTAATTATCTTCGATTCCATTCCGCTTGGCACGGCTTCCATGATCACAAAACAAAACCGGTGAGACCTTGTTCATCTATAATGAGAATTCAACTGGAGCGCTCAAGCGTCCGACTTCGGCCTGTTCTCAGATCATAGAACCCCCGAGGTGCTTATGTGTGGATATAGAAATTTCCATCGACAGGGAATAATCGGCAATAGGCCCACTTCTACTTTTGGTTTCCAGGAAATGATCGTATGAGATGCAATAAAAGCCCTCTGACCACCCAAGTCCTTCTTCAGCTTCTGTGCTACCCAGTCCCTTCATGCGCCTCCTTGCACTTCTATTCATTTCGTACGTTGCGATCGCTTTCAAGGGTGTCCAAGCGTGGCATGCTGGGTGAGCTCTGTTCTCCATCTTCTCGTCAGTTCTGAACAGGGCTCCCGGTGCTCGTTAGCCTCGGTCGTGTTTTCGATTCGCCAGCTTACAGTGACAATGGGAACTCGCAGTCCATCCTCGCCGCGAATAAGGAGGTCGACCACGTCCAGGACTTGATTAACAACAGCGGCGGTTGTTACAATGAACTCATTGGGCATGAGTTCCCGCAAAAGCTGGCCAACGCTACTGCATCTCTCGATGGCTTCCGTTACTACATGATTGTAAGTCGTCGTTGCTTTTTTTGCTCGGAGTCTGATCACCTGCCTCTCGTTCACCAGCAGGACTTGTATTACCTTAATGTCTTTTATGGCGTGACGCTCTTGGCGATTGTTGGATCCAAACTACCCTGGGTCAATGTGTCGAACCAGATCGATGATATTCAGTATATCCAGGGATTCAACAATCAAAACCTTGCACAGCTCGGCGTTGAGCAGACAATCATCGACGAGACGCAACCCAGTCAAGCACTCAGCAACTCTAAGAACCACTACCTCAACGATGTGGTCATCAGCATGCCCGGAGATTGGCTTGCGTTTGTCGTATTATAGCGAGTAGCGGAGTGTTTCTGACTGGTCTTCTAACAGATTGCAAGTCGCCTTTCTCCCGTGCCTAATGGTGCAGTGTTCTTTCTATTCATGGAACGCATTGAAATCTTGACATAGAGCCTAAGGGATATGCTGAAATCGCAAGCAATCTGCTGAGCAATCCTTCCACAATCAACAGTCCGTAACGAGCGCCACATCTCCGATCCATGTTCATGCCTCCCTTTAGATACGCTCTACTACCCAAATTGGATTGAATTTAATGCCGGCGACCCTCAGAAATATCGCAGTATGTATTGTGTATCTCCCATACATTAACTCGTCTGACCAAGTTTTCAGGTCGCGTCAATAGTCTTTGGGACGAAGCCAATCCCAGTAACGCGACCATTGAACAATACCAGCAACTCTTCAATCAATCCTGCCAAAATGAAATCAACTTTTTCGACCTCGGGATAAGTGGTCCCGCCAACCCGTATCAAGTCATTACCAACAACACCGACTACTATCTGAAACCCGTCAGCGCGCCGAACTCCGTACTCACCTATGACCTGAGCATCGCGGAGAACAACACTTCCAAGGTGGTTGGAATGCCAGGATCCAGCGCTCGCTTACTAACATGACTTTGTAGTGGCATGCCGTCTCGACTAAGTATGGATACACGTTGCAGTCCAGTGTAGACCAGCAGTATGCTGCGGTGCAGAACTCGACGCTTATCACAAGTATCCAGCCATATCGCTGGTGGATCAATCAGGACAGGGGCTTAGGTTGCTTGCAGTACGTCCTTCCTTTTCTACCAAGACTAGTTGTATCTGTATGCAGGTGTTGTCAGGGTCTTCGACGGAGCTGGCATCAACCATAATTTGCAGGCCCAAGATAGTCCGGTACGATATTTCCTCGTTGAGAGAGAAGCGGCAACTCATGAGAAGATCATCTAGTCGCAGGGAATTTGGGGGCCCACCTCTGTACCAGCTACGAAACAAGACTGTTGGTACTTCACTCCAGCATAGTCCCTGTCGTTTTCGTCGAAGCCCGCCATCATATCCTCGTTGGAGCATGCGCGCTGCAACGACATGGGGCTGTTGTTTTTCTATCCCATCGTCGGACTGTTCTCCCTATTCTCCCTATTCTTAGTCCTCGAATACGTTTGGTCTGGAAGTTAACTTGTACAATCTAACATTTTATTGTATACTCATGCGATTGAAGGTTGTGTACGATCATGCACCGAGGGGGAACGTCATTGCCCGTGGAAACGGCCGGGCGGCGTCACCCATTCCCATCGGTTTCTACAACACCTCCTACGACCTCACTGACGACACATTGCGGCCCTTGGCTATGAGTCATTAGCGTTCAGTCGCGAACGTTGGTATCCGGTTCGTTACGAGATGCTTCTCAGCTTCCGCTAAAATCTAAACTATAGCTGGCATTGAATTTGTCGGTCATCCAAGTTTGCATACCACTTCTCCATCTTCGCAGTCGATATTTCGAATCTTTGAACGTTTACCGTGGTATTGCGAGCCTACCAGCCCCGTTTAGGTTCAGTTCCACGAGAGCTGGACTCAGTGCCTCATCATCGACGCGTTCGATTCAGATCCCTTAACACGACGATTAATGAAGGAACCGGTACCAATCGATTCACTTACTATTCCAGCAGCAGTTGTTCGATATGCGTTCAAGACCTTAGCCTGACCATGCGACGTATGTTCGGGGGAAAGAGGTCCTTAGTAGTAACTCTGGAAGCCCAGGCGGTACTGTGTTTCGCTGAGGCGAGGCACATCAGCGCAGAAGCGTTCATTTCCTACTTGATGAATGAGGGCTCCTACCTTGTACCATAATCCTTCAGATTTTCAGAGACCATATATGAATGAGTCTCCAGTTGGTGAAAGCACTTTATGCGCGAGTGAACAGTTGTCACGCGCACCTTGTCATCTCGGCCACACTTGACCCCCACTGCTCTCGGACACCACCACACATATATCCCTACCCTGTTGGGCACCAAGGGCAATGTACCAATTTCCATTCCCGTCCTTCGTCATCCTTCGTCGTTCTTGCGGTCGATGACTGGTCCCTAGTTTTGGATGCCACGTCACGGCCCGGGATGGACACAGCTTGCTTCCAACACGTCGACTTCCGACGGCTTCACCTTTCATTGACACTCGTGATCCCTGTCGGCTCTTATATGGTATCCTCTTCTCAACAGGGCCGTGCTGAACGTAAACAATTCACCTCCTGCCGCGATAAACCCTCCCTAACCCGGGCTCCCTAAGATGCAACCAGTCACATTCATCACCTTCAGCGGTATCACCCACCGACGCCGGCACAACTACATTCTGATATGATGTGGCGAGCTCACCACCCTCGTCCATAATCACCAGACTCAGTTCCCCACTGGGGGAAAACTCCACTCCAATCTCCAAGACTCCACCGTCAGCCCAACTCGCATAATACGCGCCTCACTGACGCGGCCTTCCCCGCTGCATGCCTAATCGGGTGTGCTCCGTTACAGGACCTTAACTGCCAGTGCTTCAGACACTTCGCAATCGTGCAAGGCGTTAATGACGTGGAGGTCGAGGATTTTTAGTGGCAGGATGACCTCGAGAGTCTGGGATGGCCCCGAATGGGCCGATCAGCAGCGGTGGAGATGGAGATGGCGATGGAGGCCTCTACCCCTCTCTCATCTGAACGCGGACCTTGAGGGGCACCCGAAATGACCATGCAGACCTTCCTTGACAACCACGGTTTCCTCCACCAGTCGCTAACGTTGCACTTCTTCCCAGGTCACGATCTCTCGCTCCCCATAACCCCGACGAATTCACCGCACATAACCCCCCCCCCTCATCCAACCCAACCGGGATGCCCGTCTTGCACCTCCCGCACTGTTCTCTGTCACCATCTCAACCTCAAAATAAACAACATCCTACCAATCGGCCGTTCTCGCAGCTACGGGGCACTGTTCGCTGTCTTGTCGGCTTTGTTCTCGTGGTGCCTTGGTTTTTCGGGTGTGCGTTGTGCGGGAATAGTTGTAGGAGGGGGTGGTGAACGGGAGGGAGAGGGCACAGGAGACCTTGGCGAGTGCGCGGTTTGTTGAGGGGGTAACTCGTTCTCACGACTCGTCGCGTCCGCTCTGCCTCACAACTCCAGACAGCCTTCTCCATCCGGAACGTACAAAAATGACATGTTCTGTCAACCTACATTGGCCCTGCCCTGCCTCGAACAGGGAACTCGTGCATGGGCAAGATACTGGCATGCCAGTGGAACACGAATGAAATGCGCCCGTATTTCCAGTTACACCACAAGGTCGTCGTTACAGGTCATTCTATTCCTCACCACTCTACGAGAATTCAGTACATGTATTAGGTGCGTCGATCGAATTTGAGGTTCGACTTGACCACTGGGAGAACCGCCGGATGTCGACTACGCCCATCTTTCCTCCACAAATTTTCGACTGCATCATCAACCACGCTCATAAAATCGAGTCTGGTTTGTAGAGCCTTCTCTTCTCCGAAGTGGTACTCAGCCCGGAAAGCTGGCAGTCTCACGCAACTCGGACACCCACCTATACACGCGCGCTCTTATACAACCCGCCCCTTACCAAACCTTGGGAGAAGAGCGTGCCATGCCCCTCCTGCCTCGCCGCAACGCCCTTGAGTTGCTCCATTTCGTATACTACTACGAAGACGTACTCGTAGCAATCAGATGATGATCTCTAGTCCTGTCCTATCGAATTCAGAATATCCTGCGTATGCTCGGTGAGTCGTCTTGAATTGTACGTCACCATGATCATGTTGTGACTTCGTGTACACCGTTGTTCAGGGCTTCAATTGCAAGCAAATTCGGTCGTCTTATTGAATGGGATCACCACTTTGAGTGAACCCTCAGCATGGATTCGCTCAGTCGTCACGAAGACGACAGTTGTTGTCCGTGGGATATTGTTGGAAGCGGGTATTGTTGGGGTCTGAGCCATTGTCGTTGGTCATCTGTAACGCCACCCGGTAATTGCCACACAGCATGAAGGATGATCAGATAGCAATTGGACTTCGTCGGCGGTGAATTCCAGTCAAGGTTGGAAATTATGGGTATGCTCTCATATCGACGCGCTATGGCCAACAAAGAGCATATCCCCGCGATCACACCATAATTGGTACTTCCCTTGGAACAAAATAAGCCGAGACCACTCCTCATTGCGCTGAGTCACTGACTCAACAAAATTCACATCTAGCGAGATGGATACGCCCCAGCCTTTCTAGGGATTTTGGTGTCATGATGTTAACGAGATGGCGGCGAAGGCGGGCCGCGGATAGTACATGCTTATCCGTTTCCAACGATATGGGATGTTATGTTATCGACATACCCACAGGGACGATGCAAGCTTGCAAAAGACCCAGGCCCTGGTCCGGGATGTACCGATGAACGTGTCCGACTACTTTCCGAGTTCTTAACTGCTCCCGCCATGTGGTAGCTTCTCCGAATAGATCGAAACAGGAGTGAAACCATAATTAACGTGATCAACTGGCGCTCCGGCCGCCGTGAGGTCGTCTACCGCCAGCTACATCTTTTGGATAACGCGTTGGGTACATTTCAAAGTTGCGTCGTACATTCACGAAAGAGGCGAGCGCCCTCAACAAATTTGCCATGAAAATTGAGACATGTACATAGTACCATCTCTGATGAAAGGATAAGCGTTCTGGGATGTAGCCGGTTAACACTGGTGAATGAACAAGGAACCAAGGTTAAGGAATGGAGAACATCGGGGCAGTCCCAGATAATCTCCAGAATGATGCAAGGTGTATGTACTTACAGGAGTTCTCGGTGTTAGAATATTAATTCAAATTAATGCGACATGTCACATATTCATTTCCGAAGAGTTATGAATTACACTGGATGTCATTGAGGGATGTATCAACAAATGTATCGAGTTCTTCGCCCAAGTTTCCAACTACAAATCTTATAGTACCGGTAGGTCCGGTCGAGTCACCATACCTGTCTTTTACAGATCGAAGATTGAGCACCAGGTGTGAAATCATGATCGACATGATCAGCTGGGTGAACTCCGCTGCGACCACTTTGAGGTCATGTTCCGCCAGCTGCAACCTCATTCAACGACGGGGCAGCGTAAACTTGTGTCATACACTTACCAAGAAGATGAGTGTATTCAACAAATTTGACATAAAGATAACAAGAAAGTACATAGTTCCATCCCTAACGAAGAGATAGAGGGTTCTGTGATGAAACCCGTGGTTAATAGGGAATGGAATTAGGGTCATGAGATGGAGAACGCACGGTGCACTTCTCGAGTTCCTCCAGTATTGTCGTGAACGATGTAGGGTTAGCAGGAAGATGACCGAGTTGGTTACTAGAGGGAAGATCCAGATAGCAGCTGGGATGATGGAATTAACCAGATACAAACCAAGCATCGAACTTTTCCATATGAACTCACCCAAGAGGGGGCTATGTCCGATGAGAATACACCCTTTGGTGGAGTTTAAGAACATCCTGATCCCGAGGTTTATCTAGGAAACTCAATACTTACCGACAGCCCCAGGGGGCAGTTGCAAAGCTGAAGCATCCCAGCTAGTCAGTACTCTATGGGATCTGCGGTAACACGCACTCACCGAATCCAGTTGTAATACCGATAGCAGAGACAGTAACCTGCATGGTCCACAACGTCATCAAGAGCGCGAAAATTCTGATGCTGCGGTTGTAGAGCGCGTAAACTCGGAGTATCATCACGACTTCATGTGAGACGTCAGCATTCTCGAGACCCAACGTATTGGGGACGCACGTTCGCAAACTTGGGTAGACGCTGGTTATGAGCACTCTGCCAGGTGTTCTGGAGCGAAAGAAACTTGAGCTTACTTGCGGTGAGCGCGAGGCACGACGATCCTTCGAAGGGCGCAAAACGTGCACATCTTTCTCACCACCCTTGTATGAGCAGGCGAGCCGTGTATGAGAGAAGATTCGACTCACGCCTGCAAAGGAGTCAGTATTGGATTTGAAAGACGAGCAGTCACCTCTTACGGACTTGGTCCACTTGGGGTAATTGTAGCCTGGAGAAATTGACTTTCCGTCAACTATAACACGGGGAATAACCCGGCCCTTACCGAAAGCACCGATGATGGACTGCAACATAGTGACGTATCGGTTTATGAAGAACAGAAGTGAAGGGCCAGAAAATCGTTGCTTCCATATACCGTTGACCTTTCAGGTAATACATATGTGAGCGAGCGGTGTAAGTCGGTGCCCTTCCCCTCGCACCTCTTGGTCCATAGTCAAGACTGAAGAGTTTTTAGATATACCTAAATCAGGTCTATGCATGAGCCGACATACCATGATCGTAGACGAGCATCACAGTCGCCGCAATCTGGAAATATTTCGTGGCCACACTGTATTCGTGTGAGTAGGCTGCAATTCCGGTTTATGAGGACACTAACAGGTGCTCAAAGAACAACACCGGTGGGTTGGGCATCTCTCTGGTTGTTTTTCTTAACGAATTCCAGCTGCGTCGTGGTCTTGGTTGTCGGTCAGAACTAAGTCTATGAAAGGAAGCAGGGCTGATGTGGGAGTTCCATACACAACGATCACTCACTTTATAGAAAACGGGGTAGGCTTGTCGTGTCCGGTACCTAATAATATAGGACGTATGTCGATGTCAACGGAACACTTTCCAGGATGTCGGGGAAAGCGTGCTCACCATATCAAGCTGATCATGCACGAGGAACCGACGTAAGTTGCAGCCGATTGATCTCACGCGAGTCCCCGACTCCATAATTATTTGTCGACATTGGATGACTTCTCGCAGGATTAAGAAACTCGTAGATTATTGCTCTGGATCTTGTTCGAATCTCGAAACTCGCTCTGGCTCCGACATACCCAATACAGCCGTGATGCAACAGGGTTTCAGCTTATCACCTCTGCCGCCGGTCTCCAGGTCGACCATCCTTGCGATGCCAGCCAGAGTGGAAGATCTTGTGGGAGATATGCGATATTGATAGGCGTTAAGTATGGCAAACGTGGTCTCGCCAGCTTTTAATAAATTATTAATATCAAATTGAATAAAATCGAGCCGTATAACCCTCATTGCACGTCAACCTGGCGTCTCCGGCTGGTTTCAATATATAACTTTAGAAACCTGAATTATTTTGGAAATCTATCAGCGAGTAAATTCTGGAAACATTACGCCTACGTTTCTAAACCGTAAGTGAAAAAAAAAAAGAGAGGCATTCCGCCAAGTGAAGAAGCTCGGCATCCTCGTGCGGAACGGCAATTTCACCACGCCTGTATATCCGGCATTCCTTCGAGCCCAAGAAGATCCTTCTGCATGTCTACCCACAACAAAGAATCCACCGGGGGTGGCACGTTGGTAACACCAGGGGAACACAAAACGTCTGGCAGTAACCCGGGCATTGAGAGAAGGGGCTAGCCGACGGTTAAGGTCAAGCGAGATAGATGTTGGCGCAGGGGTGACACCGGTGACGGTTCAGCCAACGGTCGGCTAGGATGTGTCATCCGGATTAAGGTTTGAAAGAGGTGGCATTTCATAGTCCGACTAGCGACATGGCCGCCAAATTGCGTACACCATCGTCCCTCTACCCGCCTCATCGCCCACCAACAACCCTGGCCTTGTCAACATATATTAGGAGCAAGACCGTACAGTCTACGATAATCAATTGCAAATCCCATTATAAAGCATGGCCAGACGAGGCCGTCGCCGCGTCAAGAAAACAGGGTGACCTCGTCCCTCCTCTAACACCCATTCACCCCGATTGATTCCACGATGGGCGTGGCTTTCCGCAACCGGCCCACACCACGGTCCACAGCTTATCAGTTTTGCATTTGTCGAATTTAGCCCGGCACTTATCGAACCGCTCTCCAGGCTGTTTCTCAGCTCGGAAACACTCTTCAGCATTTAAGGCTTATTTTAGACCTCTGTCTGTCGAATCTCCGTTCTTTTCTCCTGCCAGAATTATACGCTAATGTCCTGCAAATCGTGTTCCACCAGATAATCGTCAGGCCCTTCATCTTATTACCAAAGCTTGAAACACTGCACTACAGCATCTCGATCTCCGAAGTCGAAGAGGTCAGAGCGCCTCCCATCAGCCTAAGTCATGCCAACCGGTAAATAACCCCGGACGCACCCACCAGGATGACAATGCCCGATCCACAGGATCATGTCAACTAGGTGATAAGGTCAATCACTCATACTGTAATTAATACCCAATCAAGAGATCATCAATGTCCTGTTTTCAGTTTGGCTCAACGATGAGAGAAAAGCAACGTTCGAACCTAGGTTCCTCTGCGACTCTACGTCGTACCTGTTGGCGAATGTTCAATGAGTCTTCACGAGACGGACATCCTCGGACAGGTCGACAGCTTCCCAAATGCCGTTTGTTCATGACGTCCAGTTCCTTCGCGATGGGGGCAGCCCAGGTGTCGGGGTGAGTCCATGGTTTTGTCGAAAGAGTGGGGAAGCCGGTGCCTGAGTGTAGAGGGCTTGCGGGGTTGGCAGTGATAGCCACTAATTCTTGGTCCTCTCGTCTTGCGTCCTCAACTCCTCGTTCGGATGCTTGTGAATCAAAGATAGCCTGTGTTGATCTAGCATCCGTGTCGAACGGCGGTTTGGATACCAGGTACGGGAGGACGAGTCCGTGGACTATCGGTCATGGTGTCATACCCCGCACCTGGTGTGGGCGTCGGTTGGGATACCCGCGGTCGGTGCATTGAACAACACGAGATCTTAGATCGGACCGGTGTGGTCGGAGGGATTAGACCCCCTCGATCGATGCACCGACGGAAACAATTGATGCTCAAAGACGGCAGAGAGGTTATCGCGAGATCATAGATCCCGGACCAAAATAACCGACCAGGAGTGGATACAAAGGGTCGTAGGTGAGATACGTCCGGCTTCACAGCTCAAAGTTTGTCACGCTGGGGTTGCAAGTATGGACACGACATTGTACCACAACGAAGGGGGTAGGCCAGATTCGTGAAGAAGGAGCCGGACACGCTCGATAATCATCCCGTGTGCCCGTTCGACGACGCCGTTGGATGGGGAGGAGTAGGGAGAAGTCGCTTCACGTATAATGCCAAACCCCTCCAGGTAGGCGTTCTCTGGTTTGACGACTGACTAATGCGACTCGCATAGTGTTTGAGCACCTTTGGGGTAGTTGCTAGGAAGTATCCTTCTATATGAGCACTATATGTGTCAACAATCGGCATCATTTAGCCGGTGGACTGAGCTCGGGACGGCCCTCCCTCACCGTTTCTTGACGATCGTTGCAAGTCGGCTTGGGATCAGGATTGTCGCATCGGCCCCGTCAACCACCTTATCCTATCTTATCGCGGAACATTGGCGTGATGGTTTGATAACCAACATGACGTAACCCGATGGTAACCTACGGAGCGAAGACCGTGGCCCTGGATTTCGCATGAATCGCGGGTTGGATTTGGGCGGCGGTACATACCTCCGCGAAAGGAACAAATTATGGGATTCGTCCTTCATCGGCGTATACTACAATGGCGCGCTGTATCGCCACAGAATCTGTGAAATCATGATTCCTTATGAGTTAGACGGGGTTTCGCACTAGTTGCCGGCTTAATGAGGAGCGGGAAAGTGGGAGGGACAAAGGGCAAGCTCCTGCGGCTTGCCGTAGTAGTGCATCGCAATGGTATGCGTAGTGGCGAGAATCCTCACGTGTATTTTGGAAGCACCCACGACAAAATAAAGGATGAAGACACACATTTAAAATAATGTGGTGCCATGGAAAGCCGGGTGTACGAAGGGGAACACAAAACGTTCGTCAATAGGCGGCGCCAGTTTCGAGGAAAAAGCACGCAAAAATACAAGGCAAGAAGCCCTGGCCTTGAAAATAAGTAAGTCCGCGGCGTTAGTGGAGTCTACGCACGAGCTTTTGTGGGAATAGAAGTGCTGGCGACCAGGTGAGGGCTTACCAGCTCGCGAGAACATAGTGATAACACTGATAAGTAGCGCGTTCATTCGTTCAACGTTCAACGTTCATCAAGAGCGCCTTGATGGAGGACTCGAACTGAGTTGGAGTGATGCAAATCGACTAGTGGTGACTCGTACGAATCGAAGAGTGCGGTTGGGGTGTCGTCGGCAACTGGTCACATGCAGAAGAAAAGTGCAGTGTCACACTTGGTGTCACTCTCAATCCAGAGTGCGTACCCTTCACACAACCTTTCTTTTCAGTCCACCAACTACGTTCCTATCCAGAGACAACCGACCTCACCACACCCATCCACGAATCCGATCGCCGGACTCGATTCTCCACTGGAGAAAATTCCACACCGATCTCCGAGACTGCACCCGAGACGCATTGAAGCTCAGTTACTACATCGCCTGAAGCTTTGGCTCTTAAGTATAGGTTATGTACCAGAAACAAACAATTACTTGTCGGAATACCGTTTGGTGTAATAACCTGCGTCAATTTGGCGCCGAGCGTGCATTGAAATTAGTCCTTCCGAATGGCGCAGCAGATGACCTATGTCAAGTTGAAGCCGAAAGACGATAGACGACAGGCGTCATGGACGCTCTATGGGTCCATTGGGTTTAGTGACATTAAACCGACGACGCTAATCTTGATTACGCTCGATAGGGATTGGGTTGAGTGGGCCCAGCGGCAGAACTTCAAGTTGGTCATCGAGGGCGTGGTTGAGGACGCCAATGGTGCTCGTGTTGGGTGCGTCCTTCGCCTTTGTTTGTTGCTCTTGCGGTTGATGACTGCTAGATCAAGGAACCTCAGCTTTGGGTGCCACGTCACGGATATATCACCACAAATCTCCCTACCCTGGCTCCCAAACATGCCACCAGTCGCATAGATCACCTTCAGCGGTGCACCAACGCCGATACAGCCACATTCCTATCTGCTATGCTCTAGCCTCTCCCAGATATAACCACCCTCGTCCACGACCACCAGACTCAGTTCCCCCACTAGGGTTGCATAATGCGTTCCTCAACGACGCGGGCCGCGGCTTTTCCCGCTGCATGCCCAAGCTCGCTACAGGACCTTACCTGCCGGTGCTTCGAACACGTCGTGCCTCTATCCCATCTCCATCTCCACCACTGCTGACCGGCCCATTCCAGACTCCCAAGATCATCTCCTGCCACTAAAAGTCCTCGAAATCTCCCCCTCCCCATCGTTACCGTCCCACACATCTACACCCACCTGAAAGATAGAATTTCGGACCTTGCGAGGCACCCGAAACTATGGCTTCGTTCATCAGTCGCTGACCTTCCCAGGTCAAGATCTCTCTCTTCCTCTAATCCCGACGAATTCACCGCGCGTTACCTCCCCGCATCCTCGAATAACCCCATCCAACCTATCCGGGATTTCCCGGAGACGTGGCAGAGGATACGCAGTCGTCGAGTCATCTCGTTTCGGACGCTGGAGTTTGGCAGGCGTGTTGTCGTGGGTGCTGTGGAGATGTGGGTGAATTTTATAGGAGGGCGATAACAGGGCTGACGGGAAAGGCTGAGGTTGGTGTCATGCGGATTCGGACAGCTGCCACAAGGAACTTTTAATTCGCGACAAGACCTTACGAGCGCGTCCCATGCCAATCTGCAACGTTCAAGGACAATGGTGATCTCATACGAAAATACAGCGCCAGGCGGGGGAAAATGCACATGTACATTGGGGTGCAGGTACGTATGTTGGAACTGATGACTCCCCATGCATCGTCACGAAGAAATATGAACTCAGGTATCGCTGGTGCCGTCCTCATCGCCTGATTTGTGAGGTCCACGTCATCGTAGTACACGAAATCGAGCACGTCAAACGCGCTGCAAGCCAGACGTAGCGAACACAAACTTCCGCGCTCATGGGGGCGATAAGAAGTAGGATGTACAGGTGAGGAGAAAGATTTGGGCGAGGGACTCGACGATCATTTTGTTGAGGCTTTACCAGTCGAAAATTCGCCTTCAACTCTCTCATCTCATCTGAATCGTTCAAGAAGGCTGCTTATCTGTGTCATCTATCTAATATTTCGTATCGTTGCAGAATCAAGGAAACGAATGCGCTAGCGTTGCGGGATCATTGATTCGAGGACGAGAGCACAGCGGGCTGAACGACACGGAAGCCTCATGGCTGACTCCTACACTCTAGTATGTACCATACTTTTTATCCGAACGATACGGGATTCTCAATCCTACTCAGCGCCGGAGGGTTCGAGACGTCAGTCACTCTTTATCGTGGGCTAGCATCCAGCTTCTCATCCTGACGGCTCCCAGACCTCCACCACAATGACCTGGTTCATGTTAGCCATGATCGCCTACCCCGACAAACAAAAGAAATCTCAAGAGGAGCTCGACGGTGTGTTTGGTTCGTCTCGCATGCCTACATTCAAGGATCAAGATCATCTTCCATACATCAATGCCACTGTCCGAGAACTCCTTCGGTGGAGATCTGCTTTCCCTCTCGGTGAGCCTTTGTCCAATATGGGAGTTGCACGCTCAGTTGAATTCCCGTCACAAAAGTACACCACGTTACGACCGAGGTATGTACCGTTTCCTCATTTATTCGTTATTGGAGAGCTTGAGCTCGCTCAACACTTTTTCAGGACGATTGGTATGAAGGATTCTTCATTCCCAAAGGCACGATGTGTATAGCCAATGTTTGGTACGAGTTTCCGCTGTGATTCGTAACATGATGAGGATGGCTTTAGCGGTTTGTGCAGGTGTTTAAATCGTGATCGGGCTGTCTACGTGAGTTGTTGCGTTTCTCTGATTCGGTTTCATATCAACTTCTTCCGAACGCACAGGGAGATGATGCGGACGATTTCAATCCGGACCGCTTCATCGGCAAAGATGGACAACTCTCTCCTGCATTATTAGCAAATACGAGCAATGGTGAATGTCCTTCTATTTCCCAAGCTAGTTCTTTTCGTGTTGACCAGGGTCACCTCTCCTTTATAGAAGGTGATGTGGTTTCCATATTGTCCGTGTTTCGGTGTTCAATTATGAATTATCTACGACACAGGACATGTCACATATGTAAGTCATAGACTCTGACCGTTAGAGTCGCCAATCCTTCTCGTCTCCTTGCTGAATCCATCTTTCTCCGACAGGGCTTCGGACCGAGGTACGACTAAAGTAACCTCTCTGCATGCTGGCAACCATAGTAAGAAACAAAATCAATCCTAGAATCTGCATCGGGCGCACATCGCGAACGCCGCGTTATTCATCAACATCGCCTGCATCCTCTGGGCATCCAACATCTCTGCTGTGAAGGACGAAGCCCGGGAATCCCATCATCCCAGACACGTTGGAAACTACCTATCGTGTGAGTCTCGCTCTAATAGAGAGAAATAAAAACTGAACTGAATGTGAACTCACTCTCGTTCATAGACGCCCAGTGTCATTTAGCTGTGTTATCACTCCTGGGTTCCGGGTAGCGTCGGCTATTGTCGCTCAGACGAGGGAGTTGCGCGAGTCAGATGTCGACACAATATATTGATACTTTTTACTCTTTATATTTTCATGTTGTCGTTACGCTGTCAACCGTCAAGATCGATCAGCATAACCGGCTCAAAGAACAGAACTCAAACGGGTGCATGTCGCGTAGGAGATTGCTCTTTCCGCTCTCGCTCCGAGCAATTCGAACAGCCGCGTCCTGTCACTGAGTCCTGACTGAAAGAACGAGCACGGTGCTACATCAGGTCTCAGGTGTGGTGAGACGAGGCCTGACGAGGCTTTCACCCCATACGTACATATATATGTCCCTGTTCAAATCACAGACCCTGACGGGAACATGGACGTTTGTTGAAGACTTGTGGCTGCCGTGAGAGACATTCAAGAGTCTCCCGACATCGATAATGATCGTTCGACGTTGGACGGAACGCTGATGTGACACCTGTGTGAAACAATATGGGTCCTTACAAGGTCCTTATGAACGGAAACAGTATGTAATTTCGTAGGGTTCACAAGCAAGCTGAAATTCAGGTAGCCTTGCCATTAGCATTCCCGACGAAACTATCGGAAGACAAAGTATGAAGCGACGGTGGTTGTGGGAAGGGCCGGAGTTGGTGGTGAACTTATTGCGGAAATACTCCCGATCACACAACAGGGTGGGTACTACCGTGGGAGCAAGACGGACCAAAGCGGGGGCCGAAGACTGTCAACGTCAACGCGACTCAACTGCGACTGCCAATGTTCGACTCAGAAAGCGGTTTTGACCCTGAACACGTCACGGACTCTACAGAGCTCAAGTTGGCTATGGGCTTATGTGAGCTTACTAGGGCTACCTCCGGGGTAACCTGGCAACTTTCTTCCCTTGCCAGGCACACAATTGGCTGACGCAATCGAAGTTGACGTCCGCTAGTCGCGACCGTCCCGCGCTCCCTTTGTTTGGTTGTCTCTGCCGTATAAGTGGACACAAACGACGCTTTGTGCACACCACATCCGAGCCTTGCCGAGGCCTCGACCTTCATCATGTCTCTCATCTTCGAATCTCGCCATCTGGGTTTCTGGGTTTCTGTGGCCCTCGTGTCGGTCTACGTGGTCCGAACTATCAATCGTCGTCTCACACACAAATTGCCACCTGGACCAAAAGGACTCCCCTTCGTCGGCAACCTTTTTCAGCTCTCGATGAGGCCATGGAAAGAGTTTGAAGCCTGGAAAAAAACTGGCCAGTATGGAAAGTCGACTCCATACCCTCCGCTCCTCGACATTCTCGAAGCTGACTTGCGGGTTGAAATACAGATTCACTGATGTACATCACCGCTTTAGGGAGAGGTATCCTCGTGCTCAACTCTCACAAAGTTGCGACCGACTTGTTGGACCGTCGGGGACACATTTATAGTGATCGACCTCGCTTCATTTGTCAGTACATTTCTCTGTCCAACCATCGATGGAATTCTCACTTCCTCCTCGACGCCCAGTGGGGATGGAAATCTTTACCCGTGGCCTTTTATTACCGGGCATGAGGTACGGTGAGCTGTGAGTCCACCGTTTTCCCACTTCTGTTGATTTTCTTATTATAACCGATGTACAGATGGCGGAAAATGCGTCGTGCAGGTCACGAGGCAATCAATAAGTCTCATATGCCCGACTTTAATCCCATCCAATTCAAGGAAGCTGTTCTGATAGCCGACGGTCTGTTGCAAAACCCACAGAGTTGGGATCGTGAATTTCGTCGGTGAGTGGTTCTGATTCATTCATCGGCTCGCACCCGTCGTTGAAGTGATGTCCAGAGCGGCGGCATCTACCATGCTATCCATCGGATATGAACTCCCAACAGTTTTGTCTACCAACGATCCCACAGTTGCCACCATCAACAAGTTTACCGAAGTACTTCTTCGCTACGTCAATCCAGGAAACTACCTGGTTGAATTGCTCCCATGGATGAAAAATATTCCCTCGTCTTTGGCAGAGTGGAAAAGGGAAGCAGAAAAAGGGTACATCCATTATACTGAAATCTGGGAGGACATGTTCAGAGAAGTCGAGAACCGAATCGTGACGTGTCTTCCTCGCTTTCTTATCCATGATATCTATCTAATTTTGTATATCGTTGCAGGACCAAGGAGACGAACGTGCTAGTTTCGCGGGATCGCTAATTAGAGGACGAGAGCATAGCGGGCTGAACCAGACGGAAGCCTCATGGCTGACTGCTACACTCTAGTATGTAACATTATTTTCATCCGAATGATTCGCTATACTCAACTCCACTCAGTGCCGCAGGGTCCGAGACCGTTAGTAACTCTCCTCGCGAGCCAAGGGCTAGCATCCACTTCTGATCCTGACGACCCCCCAGACCTCCACCACAATGATCTGGTTCATGTTAGCCATGATTGCCTACCCCGAAAAACAAAAGAAGTGTCAAGAAGAGCTGGATCGGGTCATTGGCACCTCTCGCATGCCGACGTTCGAAGATCAAGATCATCTTCCCTACGTCAACGCCACTGTCCGAGAGCTCCTCCGGTGGAGACCTGCTTTCCCTCTCGGTGAGCCTTTGTCCTCCAGGAAAGGAGTTGCATACTCAGTCGGCGATTCCTGTCACAGGAATACAACACGTTACAATCGAGGTATGTACCGTTTTCTCGTTTGAGTGCTGGGGCTCAGTCAGCACTTTTTCAGGATGACTGGTACCAAGGATTCTTCATTCCCAAAGGCACGATGTGTATGCCCAATACTTGGTATGACTCTTCCATCACGTTCCGTCCTATGGCAGGCTTAAGCTATCGGTCCAGGTCCTTGAATCGTGAACGGGCTGTCTACGTGGGTTGTTGTGTTGTTCTGGTTCGGTTCGGTATCAAGTTCTTGTCCCCCGTGTGCAGGGAGACGATGCGGACGACTTCAACCCAGACCGCTTCATCAGCGCAGATGGACAACTGTCTCCTGCATTAGCAGATACGAGGAATGGTGAGTGTCCTTTGATTTCGCAGATTAGTTCTTTTGGTGTTGACAAGCCTTGGCTCGCTGCTACTAATATAGAAGGTGAGTTATTTCCATGGTGGTAGAGTTTCGGTGCTCAAGTATAAATCATCCACTATACAGGACATGTGACATATGTAAGTCACAGAGCCTCTCATCCATCTCGTCTCCTAGCTGAATCGATTTTCTCCGACAGGGCTTTGGACCTAGGTACGACCAAAGTGTATCCTCTCTCCATGTTAGTAACCGAAGTAATAATCAATTTCAATCACAGAATCTGCATCGGGCGGCACATCGCGAACGCCGCGCTATTCATCGAAATCGCCTGCGTCCTCTGGGCATCCAACATCTCTGCTGTGAAGGATGAAGCCGGGAAACCCATCATCCCAGACACGTGGGAAACCGTCAACGATGGATTCGTCGTGTGAGTCTCTGCTTAGAAATGTAAAAAGGAGCCGATGTGACCTCGATCTTTTGTCTATAGACGCCCATTGCCGTTTGACTGTGTCATCACTCCTCGGTTCCGGGAAGCATCGGCTATTGTCGCTCAGACGAGGGAGTTGCTCTAGGGCCAAGTTAGATATAGAAGGAGATCCTGAGGTGATCTTAATGTATCACAAATGGAGGATTCCACTTGGACGTCGTCAACATTTTCATACAGTTCTTTTCCTTATTGCGGATAGATCCTCTGGCTAATTGGTCAGACTACTTTGTTCTCAATATCCCTTATTCCCTTCTGAATCTGGGAAGAATTATCAATGCAAAAATGACTAATTCGAGGAATACATATTCACCCTGCCCCGCGTCGAACAGGGAACTCTTACATGAGCAAGATACTAGTAGCCACAGCAAGAATGAGATGCGTGCGTGTTTTCAGTTACACCACAAGGTGATCGTTACAGGTCATTCTATTCCTCACCAACTCTACGAGAAGTGCTAGATGCGTTGAAGCCCACCACGCCGCTCGTGACAATCGCATGGAAGCAGTACATGATCACGTTCTTCAACTAAAGCGGCCATAGCAGTTCGTTCTATGCACAGGACGCGTTCGACCTCGTATGGAATAACAACGTGGTGGCGACAATGACACCTGGTTAACTTAAAGGGCCTGGAAGTATCATTACTCCTTCACGGTACGGGAGCTGGTAATGACGTCCTCGCTTTCCATGGAGGAAAGGCACCGTCCTTCCTAGATGATGTTCATGTCTTCGGGAGTTAAACCATACGGTCCAACGCTTTTGAGGTGATGTTAACTACGTCGTACGACTCGTATTACGTAAACTTGTGTTTGGACTTAGTTTGCTCTTCGTATTCAGCACTGCGGGCACAGGTCAGTGAAACGTGAGGATACACTGAAAAAGAAATATGTTTTGTTTTTCTTGAGTGGTGTTTACGTAGGAAATACAAATCATAGTTCTTGAGATACCCCGAAAGAAATACTTCAAGTATAATCTTTCGTGAACCCTTCAGAAATACAAAATGTGTTTCTCAAAGGGTTTCAAAAAGAAACACCGAAAGAAATACATATTGTATTTCTTTCGGTGTTTCGTTCTCAAGTGGATCTCGAGGAAATACATTTTGTATATATCAAAACAGTATATTTGAAAGAAATACTTTTTTTCTTTCCAAAAGATTCACGAGATACAAAATACTTAAAGTGTTTCAGAACGGAACACAATAAAAGAAATCCTTAAAGTGTTTCTGAACGAAACACAAATCAAAAGAAATACTAAAAGTGTTTCCTAAAGAAACACCTAAAGATATACAAATCGTGGCGCTTTGCGATGAGATCTGCACACGACAAGGGACGGATGCCGCGACTAGATGAGAGACTTGGGACACGATGTCTCGCGGAGTACCCCTCGCGAATCGCTCAGGCAGTCGCGTTGGACGCTGACCATGGCAACCATAGATGTGAAGGGGGAAAAAATTACTCAATCATCGGAACGGACAACCCAGGACCGCTCACAAGCTAAATCTTTGTTGGCAGACAGGCCACTAAGGATTGACCAGTAGAGAAAAGCGGCAAAGGAAGGGATGTGCAGGAAGGCAGGTGACAGCCTAATATGGAAGTCGCTGCGACTCGCGAGGGGGAAAAGGAAGGGCTGTGCAGGAAGGCAGTGGAATGCAAGATATCGGTAATGACGGCTGGGTGGCATGGTCGACCGGGAGGTATAGGTGCGCCCCAGGGATGAGGAGGATCGAAAACAAGAGGCAAACAACGCGACAGAAGTCGCCGTGACTCGCTGTGGCCATCATACAGCATGATGTTCAGGCTTAACTCGGCTTTTGGGGGCTCAGGTTCGCCACAGGCCGTCACCAGGCCTGCCTGTTCGCGCTTCCTCTGATCTGTTTCCCGCCCCGCCCTCTTCCTTTCGCTCTCTGTTCTGTTATAGAACAGCCTCTTGTCTCTTATCTTATCTTATCAACCATGCCTCTCCTATCTTATCAAATGAACTATCCAACACTTCAGTTTGGATGTTATGGAACAGCTCTTTATTTAATCTTTTAC
>Ga0307516_10003037_pt1 | contig 21900 bp, 23 predicted proteins | sample 19_EM_MG_FD_203310 | JGI IMG/M metagenome (GOLD analysis project Ga0307516, IMG submission 203310) | Populus trichocarpa ectomycorrhiza microbial communities from riparian zone in the Pacific Northwest, United States - 19_EM | ecosystem: Host-associated > Plants > Roots > Unclassified | place... | reverse complement strand
CCCTTCCTGTCTTCGCTGTCAATTGCGGACGAGAGAAAAGGCAGATCGGCAAAGCAGGTGAACTCGAGGCCCCACTTTGATTTGTCGTCGGCGTAAATGTTGGTAAGGGTAAGGTCTGATATAATATCGCCGGTACGCTTCCCCCCTTTATTCCCAAGGGCGACCTGTACGTTTTCGCGTGTATCGTGGACTAAATCTTCTCTGAGGAGACGGAATTGGTTCTCGACATGGACCTTGCACATCTCGATCGGGGAGGTCAATTTCAGGTCGTCAATCTCGTCGACGGTTCGAAGATACGGCCGGTCGGTTGAGGCTATTTCGTCGGGGGTAGGGAGGATGGAAATCTTCCGGTAAGGGTAGGGGTCGTTATTGTGTCTCCACCCAGGTGTCTCGGGCCAGTCCGTAGGTACAGTCGCACCATCGGGGTATAATGAAACAATGTGGGCGATCTTGCGTGCGTTAGAGCGAGTTTCTGGGTCAGGGGAGCGGAGTAGGATCCGAGTAATATCCGGACCCGATGCCGTGTTGCGGTACTTTTCTGCGAGGTCGGGCAGGAGGAGGACGAGTTGGAGGAGCAGCCAACTAAAGGAGCGCCTCGCCGGCTGCTGGAGCCTGCCAGTGCTAAACGCGTTCACGAATGAACTCCAGAAGTTGGGGGATTCCACGAGTGCTCGTAAGAGCTGTCGTAGGGTATCCCCGCCTCCAAGATATTCGAGCTTTGAGTCGCGGAAGTAGGTGAGGAGGTGCGCCACATCACCGTTTAGGGATTTAGGCGAAGGGTTCGAGCATATGGCGGTTTGGATGGCGTTGAGTCCATGTTCGGAGGTGACAAGTGTGTGGAGGCAGGTAGCGGGATCTGGATGCGTGGTTATGCATTGGATAAAATGGGGTACGAGGAAAACTGTGAGTTGTCTTTCTCCGCTCAGGACGTTGTCGAAGAAAGTTTTCTTTAGCCTGGGATTCCTCGAATTCATGGAATGGTTGGGGGTGGGAGGAGAAGGGCGCAAGACGATTATCGACCAAAGTGTGGCGGAGTGTGGCGGCCCACGTTGAATTCGTGCACATCAGGAAGACCCCAAAAAGTCAGTCGGCTCTATTAATTTCGAACTGAGCTTATTCGCCACGAATGAATATTAAATGGACGGCCACCAACCTGAGGAAAGGAATGTGGTTGACGGAAGAATCCATGAACACCATTCTCAGCGAGGTGCGTCGAGGGGAACACCGTCGTGTGCTACCAGTCGTCACGAGAGTGGGCCATAGGGTTCGTATCCGTCTACTCTGTGAGATCAGGGCTGTTGGACGAGGTACGAGTGCGTCGGTTGCGGTGACGCGGGGAAGTGAGCGCATTTGTTAGCAGGGGAAGAACGTTGGTCCATGAAGCACACCGTGACGACCGCCGCGGAGCTCAAGTGAACAGGCGCCAAACGACCCTTCGGAGCGCCCGTGTCGGAGGGGAAAATTTCCGCCCGGCAAGGTTCGGTCCGGATCCTCGGCTGTGGGCAGACCTTCAAGCTAATGCGTAGAGGGTCTTAAAATTCTAAACCGGAAATGCGCCCAACGCATAATGAAAGTCACAGGGCGGCCTGGCGGTGGTGGTGACTACTCAGGGCCTCATGAAGACGAAACCAAATGTATCAGCAACTTCTCGTTTCGCGGACTTGTTTGCATCCTTGGGTCGTAAAACGATGCCTGTGGGTATCCGGAATATGTCGCCTGATGACGGTGAGCCGACGTCGTGTAAGGTCAATGAAAGGATTGTCGGAAGGCCCAAAATCCTACAAGATCTGAAAGCCTCGAGACCAACGCGCATTCACCACCATTCCGTCAACAATTCCGGCACCTCTGGGTTCTTCAAATCCACAGCGTGTGCCAGACAGCTCTCTCTTCCGGTCCTTATCCCCGGCCCTGCGTTGATCGCTTCCATAGATTGGACAATTCAACGGAAGAGCATGAAATCCCTCCGGATCGCTTGGAAGCGCATAGAGCGGACTGTAACGCGGGGGCAGCGGAAGATGTAATTGTTGAAGGGTCGTTTCGTTTCTTGGGCCGTGTCCATGGGATGGAGGGACCATCCAAGCGATTGAAGTGCACCAACACCACACAATCGGACTCTAGTTTTTGTTTTTGTGTTTCTATCCCAGGTACGTTATCGTGCATGCCTCACTGCAGCGCGGGATCGGCCGCGATATCGTACGACCTCCCTGAGAACGCCTGCAACTTCCTGGACGCCCACGCCACGGAGATCGGATAGGATTGTTCGCAGAGAGGCAGAGATGCCACTGCGTGCACTATTATCGGAACGTACAACACCGTCGGATAAACGGCTGGTGGGGGAGAAATCACACTGGGTCATCCTGCAAATCCCTTTTGCTTCCCTGTGGTCCCCCGCGCTTCCGGGCACTTTCAAACTCCTCCATTAATATCTTGGTGTTCCAAGCACCAGAGTTCACTGTCAACGATGGAAGCACACCGAAGCGCTTCGAACCTGACTTCTCCATTCGAAGCGATTTCATTCTCCCAACGCTTCCGAGCTTGTGGGGGCTAACCAGGTATTTTCCTGGTGCTATAACCTGACCACCCAATCAAACCCACCGGAAGCCGTTTAAAAAGGGGGCGGAGACGTAGAGACGATCTCACCCAACTACCTCCACCACACCCACACCTGAATATGTCCCCCGAACGTGAAATCGCCGAGAAATTCAAGGAAGCGATGGAGACGAGGAACATCCACGTCTTCGCTCCTTACTTGGCGGAGGACGCGACCTGTGATATTCTTCCTTACACGTTCGTTGCGTTGCTCCGGGGTGGTACTATTCCCGAGTGCTGAGCGTTATGATACAGGGTCGGGAAGAAGCTGACCAGGACTCAGTGGGTCGACCGGATGGCCGGTGAGCTCATTCTCCCGCAGTCCATTCAGGTCAGGACCTGGTCATAGATTGATTTGACGTTACTGAGTGCTGGCTACTCTTCTAGGTGGACCTCACCGATGTCATTGAGCACCCCTTGTTCATATTTTTCCAGGCAAGTGGATCTGACCTTGAGGTATTTCACTCGTTGGCTCATCCACACTACCATGGTAGGCGAACTTCACCGCCACCCTCCCATTCGGCCCATTCGCCCAAAAGATCGCGTTCCTCTTTGAATATACTAAAGAAGCAAATGGCTCTTTGAAGATCGCGAGCGCCATGGAGTATGTGGACACTATCGAAGTGAAAGAGCTCAAGGAGAAACTGGGCGCGGCCCTCCAACTTCCCTGTGATATGTAGAAGAGGCACGGTCGGTATACGGTCTACGGTCTGAGATGTTCTTACACTGTTCGAAGAACGCTACGGACATTTCGAATTAGCCTGTGGATGGTTGAATACAAAGGAAATTACACGGACGTTCTGCGAATCTTCTCGAACCATTGGAATAGGCGTTGGTTGTGTGTACCCCTCCCGGAGTTCCACCGCTATTCCACACCTCGGGCCAATTTTGAGCAATAGGTTAAGGCCTCTTGGTGTCGCTTCAAAGACGACCATAACTACCGGAACGGTGCGCGAAATGAACGAGTGGCGAAAGCCCGCTGTACGCATCTGTACATCAGGGAATCCCTCGATCACTTTCAAAGTGACTAAAAGCACAAAAAGCAGCCGGAAGTGCACAGAAGCGCACTTCCGAAAGCCAAGTGTCCGCTTCTCAAAGTCCTAACGAGAAGTAGAAGCCCTAAGCGCCCAGATTTGGCGGGGGAAATCACCGAGAAAAGTTTGGCGCTCAAAAGTGAAAAGGCATTTTCCTGATGTACTGGGTCACTGTTTGTCATGGCCCCCAGCTCCAAGCCAGGGCTGTAATTGTTAGTAAATCCCAGGGTCCGCTGGGGAACTTCCCTGAGCAAACTCAACAGTCGTACTTCCCCTGCAGTTGCGGAGAGTGCATGTGAATTGGTCGGCAAAATCCGAGCCGCAGAATCTTCGAAGGGAGCCGCTCGAGCGCGACGCGTCTCTCTTGATCACCGTCACGTCCTGGCCTCCCATCTGAGGCCAGAGATTTCTCTACCCAATCAAAAGTACAACAAAATGCTCTGCACGCCGGTGGTGTCGGTGACTTCGCACTCGCCATACTCGCCAAAGCTCACGTATCCCGTTTTACAGTCTCGAAGGACCACGCAAAAACGCGATTGAGGCCATTCAAAAACAGATAGACGCGCACTTCAAAGAAATCAACGAGCTGAGATCCGCCCAGAACTCTCACGTCCCTATCTCCAGTTTACCAGCGGAGCTCCTATCGGAGGTGTTTCTCTGCATCGTCGAGTCCGGCCTACAACACAACAATCTGGGTCTCACTGTGGGAACATTCGAGTTCCGTCATGTTTGCAAGCATTGGAATAACGTCGCCGTTGAGTTCCCTCAACTTTGGGTTCGGTGGGCGGCGCGTGCCGTTAGAGCGTGGCCGCTATTCAACACGCGTTCGAAAGGCGCTCCCATTTTCATAACGTGGCGTCCCTACCATATTCCCGCCGCTGGCCCAGATGCCCTGGTGGACCCCACAATTCCCGGGAGGATTCAACAACTCGACTTTAGTGGGACTAGCGAACAATTGGAGCGGCTCTTCGGTGCCTTCAACTCGAGTCCCCCTTCAAACGCCTTATCCATTCAGGTTCATGTTACCCTGCCCCTCATCAGCCAAGCCACCATACAAGACACACAAGAACACCTTGCTCGTTTCCTCTCCTCTTCTTTCCCAAAACTCTCGAAACTCGACATCTATAACTACCAACCCGACTCCTCATCCTCCGTTTTCACAACTTCCAATCTTATTTCGTTGAGGCTCTCCTTCCCCCACACAACTCGGCCACGTTACACGCTGGCGCAGCTCTCACAAATTATCCGGAAACATCCGAATCTCCGGGAGTTGGAGCTTAAAGATGGCGCAATGCCTCAAGTTGAATCGCCAGGAGCTCTGGTTCCCTTCACCCTCCCACAATTGGCTGACCTCGAGTTACGAGGCACAGCTGAATCAATCTTGGGGCTCGTAAATCTCATCGGTACATCCTCCCCTCTTCAGAACGTGTCCTTCCACTTTTGCTCCAATCGCGATCAGAACATTCCGGGTTTCGTCGATGCCGTGAAGAAAATACTTGCAGCCTACTACGAATGTGAGGGGCTGGACCACCCACGCAAGGCCAACCGCCTCATCGTTTCGGAGGATGATGGGGGTCCCCTCTATTTCGTCGCTCGATCGTGCTCCGCCCCTACGTCCACCCCACAACCCACTCTCGAGCTCCAGTTCAGTCGGGCGAGTGAGCTTTTGAGGATTTTCCCCCTTTTCCCATTAAAGGACGTACGAGAGTTCACTATCGAAGGGGTGGCCCTTTCTTCAAAAGGCTACGATACGATCCTTCGAAAGGTGAAGGGAGTTTCACAACTACACCTCTCCAAACTGGATATCGCGCCGGTGTTGGAAGCACTGGATCCACGCAATCGAGGTGCGTTAACGGGAGCTGCCGAGATATATGTCGAGTGACTGACGCGTACGCAGGCACGTCCGTTCGACAGCTCATCCCCAAACTGGTGTCCTTGACCCTCTCCTATCTCGACTTTCTCCCCGCTGTGGAACAAGATATGTTGTCTGTTCTGCAGGGGCGGCGTGAGCGTAAGATCGACTTGGAACGGCTGGTTATAAAGCGGTGCCGTGTACGCGGAGCTAATAATGATACGACGGGCTTTAAGGAACTAGTGGAAGACGTTAAGTGGATTGACGTGGAGGAGATGAGCTCAGGCGACGATGCGTCATACGAGGACCAGGATTCAGACGAATCTGATTACTCTCTGAACGAGTATGACCGATATTTCTTCTGACCCTGCTGTAGAGATCCACCAATAGAGGTTCAAACGTTCACTTCCAGTTCAAGTCGAGACTGGTTCAGCTTGGAAAAAGGCGAACTCTGTGGGGCATCTCACTCTGAACTACCGTGAAGGAGCTCTGCTCGACGGTACTCGTGACAGTCAAGTGACTGGTACCGGTGAAGGTTGGAAGGAATTACACCACTCCGAATACAAAGTGCAGAGCGGACATTCGGTGATGCTCAGCGGGATCCCAGGTCTGTTCGAGGAGGCAGAACCCTCAGCAAGGGAGTTTCCACTTTCTGCAGTCGTGTGCTTTCAGCGTTTCAGATTTGAGGAGGCCGAGAACGAGACACTTTGGGCGAGCCCCTGGTGGTCCTGGGCGGTTACTCGAGGTTCAAAAGATCCGTTATAAATAAGCGCCTGTACACGCGATTCCCCGGTCAGCCCCGACTCCCAGCCGTGTATGGACCTCAAAGTAGAATTGTGCCCGGCATACGGTGGAAAGTATACAGGTTCTTTCAGTAGCAGTGGCAGCTACCACTCACTGCCTCTTTGCGATGATTGAAATATTGAAACCCAGCGTCTCACATCTTCATTGTCGCAGACCTGTCTAGACCGGTACCCTTGGGTCGCAAAACAATACCTGGTGGTGCCAGAAATACGGCACCCAAAAGCTGCTACAACTATCCCACGCAAGGTCGGTAAAATGTTTGTCGGGTGGCCCTGAATTCTTTGAAACCGGTGGTCATCGACCCCCAAGTCTTTATCTCCTGATATCCACAGATTGACTGAATCCAGTGCTCCGTCGCCTTCCTTTTCCCGTGATGATTGCACCGGGATGGCAGTCACGAGTAGGGAGCTCATACTTCGTCCCCGGTGTAGGGACCCTGTCTGTTCGATCTACCAGACCGGGCTCAAACCCCTGACCAAACGGCTCTGGAAATGTTCAAAGCAGACACATGTTCACCTCCTCCTCGCCAACAACGCCGATGCTCATGAATCCTCAAATTTCGCGACACCGACAAGTGCACCGAACAACCCTCCTCAGTTTCTGGACGCTTCACTCTGGCTCCGCGTTCCCCTTTGTTCCCCCATTCTCGCTTCGGACGGCTCGAACATCCGGAACGCGGGGAGTGGCAACGATATGGTACGGTGTACATGGTTGGTTACGCAGGGGGTGTTTCTTACACGACTGTTGTCGGGTTCCACACCATGGATTTGAGCCTTGAGGTTTTCACCTGCATCTCCCGCTTCACCAGGTGCGACTAACAGGCAACCGACCAGCGGATCAAAAATACCCAGAAAACCCAACACAACCAGGAGCCTCACTAACAGTCTCCAACGCTCCACCGTTCTTCGTTAGTTCGAGAATTACTCGCAGAATGTCACTCTCCCGGGCGTTTCGACGACATCCTCCCCTCGCCGATCCTGTGGTGCCCTTCGCTTTTGGAACCGACCCTCTGGTTACGGTACCCACGAAGGACCCTCGAGCTTCTTTTCCGGTGCCGCACCAAGATGGGGTCGGCGGCGTATGAGGGGATGGTGGGTGGCGGGGGCTTTTGCAACAATTCTGATTCCCGCGGATCAGGCAAGTGAACCCGAAGTTGTAAAACTAGAAGCGATGACCGCCCTTTCCAAAGTTCCCCACTCAGCGCGGGGTCGGTTGGGGGCGTCGGGTGATATCTCTGACGGCGCCTAATCATTGAGGGTGGCGCGGGAGATGTCGGGCAACTCTTCGGGCCTGCTGGACCGCTGGCGAAGACGCGGTCTCCTGGAATTTGTTAGATCCCTTTTCAGAACGGGGTCTGTCGGGACTCCTCAACAAACCTGTGCGAACGAAGGTAAACTTTGGGATATGGTTCGGAATTTCTCGCCATCGGACGACTCATGCATGCCGTTGCTAGAAACAAAGTTTCCCTTGAACATTTACCCAGTTCCCTGCGGAAGTCAAGAATAGGGCGCACCGACCAGCGAGGTCTGTCTGATCCCACGAAAGGAGAACACAGAAGATGGGCATGGTAAGGCGTCGGGTGGACGTTTTCGTATTTGAGGTTTCAGCGGCTATTCGGCCATCCCAAACTTACACAAACAGCCCAAGGCACACTGTGCGCGACACGTCTCCCCTGGCAGCCGCCACTTCCAAGTCTCCCACCTGAAGTGTCATGACCTCCCCACTCAACCGAGAGTATAACAGAATGCTCCGCACACCAGTGCTGTCAGTTCCTCTGCGTTCGCCGCCTCGGTCCGCCTAAACTCACATCCAGTTTTCTAGTTTTGAAGGACCACGCAAAGAAGCGGTCGACGCGCTTCAAAAACAGATAGATGTTTACTTCGAAAAGATCAACAAGCTAAAATCCGCCCAGAACTCCCGCGTCCCTGTCTCCGATTTACCAGCAGAACTACTGTCGGAGGTGTTCCTCTGCATTGTCGAATCCAGTCTACAATATGACGACACGTGTTTCGAGAGGGGAACATTCAGGTTTCGTGAGGTCTGCAGGGGTTGGGATAAAGTCGCTGTTGGGTTTCCTCTGCTTTGGGTCCGGTGGGCGGCAGGTGCTGTCGAAGCGTGGCCGTTGTTCAAGGCGCGTTCGAAAGACGCTCCCGTCTTCGTAACGTTGAAACCTTGCAACTACTGGAAAACGATCCCCGCCTCTAGCCGAGATATCCTGGCGGACCTTGCAGTTTCGGGGAGGATCTCTCGAGTTGACTTCGTTGGGACTGAAGGACAATTGGTGCACCTCTTGGGTGCCATCGATTCGCGCCCCCCTTCAAACGCCCCACCCACTCAGCCACTTATCGCCCCACGTAGCATCAAACAAGACACACAGGACCCTCTCCCACGCTTTCCCCCCTTCTCTCCCCCAAACCTCTCGGAGCTCCATATCAAGAGTTCTCATCCGGATCCCTCATCCACCACTCTCACAACCTCCAATCTTACGTCGTTAAAACTCCGTTCCCTCTACAGCCCTGGGCCGAGTTACACTCTGGCGCGGCTCTCGGGAGTTCTTCAGAAACACCCAAACCTTCGAGAGCTGGACTTGGAAGAAGGCACTATGCCCCGAATCGAATCATCAGAAGCCCCAGTTTACCTCACTCTCCCACACTTGATTGACCTCAAATTGTGTGGCACGGCAGCATGCATCTTGGGGTTCATAAACCTCATCGGAATGTCGTCCCCTCTTCACAACGTCGGTCTAGTCATTCACTACCCCACCAATCAAAATGTTCCGGCACCTGTCGACATTGTGAAGAAAATACTCGCAGCGTATTACGAACGCGAAGGGTTGGATTACCCCCGCAAGGCCGACTACCTCGCCGTTTCATCTGGCTCATGGGGGGGAAATGGCCCCCTAGTCTTCTTCGCTCAGTCGCGCTCCATGCCCGCACCCGCCCCACAGCCCATTCTCAAGCTTCAGCTCGGCAGGACAACTGAGCTCTTGGATATTCTCCCCCTTTTCCCGTTGAGTGATACACAGGAGTTCATTATCGAAGGGCTAGGCCTTCCTTCGGTCAGGTACTATGAAATACTTCAAATGGTTGAGGAAGTTTCGCACTTGCGGCTCACCAAGCTAGACGTCGGACCGGTGTTGGAAGGATTGAGTTTATACTACAATCCGGGTACGTCAAAACTCGGAGTTATCTGAGCGTTGTGTTTCATCAATCGCATCGCTTACGTTTGCTGAAATCTAGACGAGCCGCTCCAACAGCTTGTACCCAAACTGGTATGCTTGACCCTCTCTCAACTTGACTTCCTTCACGATGTCGTTGGGGATCTACTGGAGATCCTGGATGATAGGCGCAGTCATGACATTGGTTTGGAACGGCTGGTTATTGAGCGGTGCCGTGTGCACACGGCTAACGATGCATCAGATTTCAGGGAAATAGTGAAAGAGGTTGAGTTGACCGATGTGACGGAGATGGGCTCAGACTACGAGGAGTCAGATGAGGACTTGGACCTAGATCTAGACTTGTACCGGCGTAGGGGGATGCCATGCCATGACTTAGATTGAACCTTCTGTTAAGATCCTTTCGTGGAGTTTGCGCTCAGTTTGAAATATGACCGGTTTGATTTGGGAACGGAATTAGGAGGTCTTTCACCCGCTCTGGTGATGCGACGCAGCGAAAGTTATCAAGGCGGTTACACGACTTGTGCGACTTTCAACGGTCACCGTCCATCGCCCTCCGCTTCTCCGGGGGCAGTAGTGAACCGTGAACGTAACCGGAGAGTTCGAATTGGATGTGTTGGACTCCGATGATTGAGGTGCGTGTGGGGGGGGAGGGGAGCTACCAAAATTACGTTGAATCACTCACACGTACAGTTGAGCATCTATCGGCCCCTCCTAAGGCCTAATGCATGATGCACGACCCACAGGTAGTTTCACCTCGTGCGGAAACTCTGATTTTGTACACGGAACCGCTCACGTCGTCGTCCGAAGGTCACGCGTTGCATCGTCAGACGACGGGATATTAGCCTGGCGAGGCGTCGGGTACCGTGTTCCCAAGTTTGTCGGCGTTCGGCGCCATCCTACTAGGGCAAACCGACGCGCCCGGTCTCTTGATCGCCGCCACGTCTAAGCCTCCCACCTGATGACCTCCCCACTCAAACAAGAGTACAAAGAAATACTCTGCACACCGGTGCTGTCTGTGAATTCGCAATCGTCGCACTCGCCTGAACTCACATATCCGGTTTTATAGTCTCGAAGGAGCTCGGAAAGACGATATCGACGCGCTTCAAAAACAGATAGACGTTTACTTCAACGAAATCATCAAGCTGAGATCTGCCCAGAACTTCCATGCCCCCATTTATGGTTTACCAGCGGTCATCATGTCGGAGGTGTTCCTCCGCGTCGTAGAGTCTGGCCTACAACGTGACGACACGTGTTTCGCAAACGGAACGTTCAGGTTTCGCCAGGTCTGCAGAAATTGGAACGAAGTGGCCATTGGGTCTCCTCAGCTTTGGGTCCGCTGGGTTTCAGGTGCCTTCAGAGCGTGGCCGCTGTTCAGAGCGCGTTCGAAGGAAGCTCCCATTTTCCTAACGTGGCGGACCCACCAAATTCCCGCCTCTGGGTTAGACGTCCTGGCGGACCCTGCAATTCCGGGGAGGATTCGTCAACTTGACTTCATCGGAACTAGCAAACAATTAGAGCAGGCCCTCGGTGCCTTCAATTCGAGCTCTCCTTCGAACGCTTTATCCATCCGGTTACACGTCACCCAGTCCATCTTCGCAATCGAGGATGACACACAAGATCACGTCGCCCGGTTTCTCCCCTTCTCTTTCCCAAAACTCTCGAAACTTGATATCGAGAATTTCCAACCTGATTCCTCCTCTCCTCTTCTCACAACCTCCAACCTGACTTCATTGAGACTTTCCTTCCACTCCGGCATCCGGCCACGTGATACCTTGGCCCAGTTCTCCCGACTCCTCCAGAAACACCCAAACCTTGAAGAGTTGGATCTGGAGTATGGTGCCATGCCTCGAGTTGAACCAGCAGAAGACCCGGCCCCCATCACCCTCCCGCGGTTGGTCGACCTCAAATTACATGGCACAGCGGAGTGTATCTTGGGACTCGTAAACCTCATCGACATATCCATCCCTCTCCAGAATGTCTTCTTCCAATTTTGCTACCCTCGCGATCAAAATGTTCCGGCCCTTGTCGATATCGTGAAGAAATTGCTTGCAGCGTATTACGAATGCGAAGGGTTGGTTTACCCCCGCAAGGCCAGCCACCTCACCGTCGAATCATGGCCAGGGGGGGATTGGGATCCCCTGGTATTTATGGCTCGCTCACACTCCGCTCCTGCATCTATCCCGCGGCCCGTTCTCAAGCTCCAATTCTACAGGAAGGATGAACTTATGGATGTTTTCCCCCTCTTCCCATTGGACGACACACGAGAGTTCACCATGGATGGGTTGTTCCTCTCGTCAGACGAGCACTACAAGCTGCTCCAGAGAGTGAAGGGTATTTCACGCCTAGAACTGGCCGCACTGGACATTGGGCCGGTGTTTGGAGCATTAGATTCTCGCAATCGAGGTGCGTCGAAGGGAGCTATCAACCTATTACGTTGGACCACTGACGTGTGCACAGATGACCCGGCTCAACGGCTTATCCCCAAACTGGTATCCTTGACCCTCTCTCGCCTCGACTTCCTCCACGGTGTGGTCGATGATACGCTGGATTTCTTGCAGGGGAGGCGTAACCGTAAGATTGGCTTGAAACGGTTGGTCATTCGGTCGTGCCGTGTACACAGAGATGATGATGAGTCATTGGGCTTGGAGGAACTGGTGAAAGTGGTCAGGTGGATTAACTCGGAGGAGATGGGCTCAGACTACGAAAGGTCAGATGGGGGCATAGACTCAGATGAGTTTGACTGCTATTTAGGCGGATATGGCCGCGCGTTCAATTATTACGGTTGCGCTGACTTTGACTGACCGTGCAATAAAACTAGATTTAATTAGAATCTGTAAAGGTTCAAAATTTCACACCGGGCCCAAGTCGGGCTTGTTCAGCCCGAGAACGTTGGGCCAAGTTCGGTGCCCCACCATGAGCTACCCAGGAGTTCCGCTCGTGATGGCCAGGGGATCGTAGTGGAGACAGGAAGGGCTTGCACCGCTCTGGACACACAATGAGAAATCCTATGGGATAAGGTTCGACAACGGTCTACATTAACGGTGGTGCGGGTACTCCAGTCACTGGGCCAGCACGTGCCGTCGTAAGTTACAACTCAGGGGAGATCGCGGAAAGGGGGCCATACACTCTGCTCTTCACCGCCACGTCCGAGTGTCCCGCCTGAAGCACCATGACCCAAAATACACACAACCAAGAGTGCAGCGAGATGCTCTGCACCCCGGCATCGTCAGTAGCCCTCACACTTATCACACTTTCCTGGGCTCACAGATTACGCTGAATAGTCTTGACGGACCACGTAAAGACGATATCGGATCCCTTCAAAAACAGATAGATTATCACTTCGGAGAGATTTACCGGCTGAAACATGCCCAGAACTCGCGTGTCCCAATCTTCTGCCTGCCAGCCAAACTGTTGTCACAGGTGTATCTCTACGTCACCATGGCCGGGATTCAATACGGCAACGCAAAGTTTGCGACTGGAACGTTCAACTCCCCCCAAGTGTGCAGGCATTGGAACGAAGTCGCAGTAATGTTCCCTCAGCTTTGGGTTTGGTTGCGGGTGCTGCAAAATCGTGGCACCTATTCAAGTCTCGTTCAAAAGACTCCCCATTGTTACTGGCCTGGCGACCTCAGCTCCCTGACCCCGTGCGAGACATCCTGACAGACACCGCAATCTCGGGAAGGGTTCATCAACTTGACTTCAGTGGAACTTACGGAAACTGGGGGAACTTCTTAGGCGACCTCAACCAGACCCCTCCTCAACCAGATCCCTCCTCCGAATACTTCGTCGATCCAATTACAGATCATCGGGCCACGGTACCAATCCAAGCCACCGAACAGTTTCGTTCGTTTCCTCTCTTCAGCCTTCCCGAAACTTTCGGAGCTTGCCACTGAATTTTTCTAATCTCGACACCCGGTCCGATCTGGAAGGGAAACTAGTGGACATCTTGGCGTGGGTGTGAACACAGCGTTGGGTTGGAAAGTTTGGTACATGTCGACAGTGATAGGGAGGCGAAGCTCAGGGAAGTTGTGAAGAAGGTTACTACCTGCGAAAACGTGACGGACTCACTCGGAAGACAATGGGTCGGAAGCGAAGGTGAGAAGTCGGAAACTGAAGAAGCCTTCAGCCATTGGGCATACACGAAGGGGTATTACTGCCGTTACGCTGATTAAGGTCAGTCCGCTCTCTGTTCGCCGGAGATACAGTTGGGCGTGAAAGCACGGTAAGTACTAGCGGCTTCAATCCACTGAGTCGGTGAATGCGTTGGTCGAGATTCTGGTGCTTTCAATTGAACGCCAGCACACCTGTGGTATAATTGTATTCGTATATCGTGAACCATGCGCGTGTAACGTTGAGAAGTGGTCCCAGGTTTTCTGGTGTTCTTGGGTCCTGGGGACGACGGGAGGGAAGTCGTTTGTACATCCGACTGTTGGGACGTCTACATTTGGCGCCGATCCTCACCAGCATGTTCAGAAGTGACGTGTCCCTCTTCATCCCCTCACTTCCGAGTCCCATTAAAACCCCATGGCCTCCGCCCTTGACCAAAAGGACCGCGAAATGCTCAAGACTCCAGCACCGTGAGTGACCCTAATGCCGGCCGCACCCGCACCAGCTCATCAACTAGGTTGTAGTCTCGAAGGACCACGGAAAGAAGCTATCAATTCGCGTCAAAACCAGATTGGCTTTTTCGTTGGGGAAGCTAACCGGTTGAAATATGCCCAGAATTCACGCGTCACTATCTCCCGGTTACCGGCGGAGCTTTTGTCGGAAGTATTTCTCTATGTTGTTGAATCGAGCTATGGATAGACAACACGTTTTTCTGTGTGGAAACTTTCAACTTCCTCCTGGTATGCAGGCGTTGGAATGAAGTCGCCCTCGCGTCCCCCCGGCTTTGGGTTTGGTGGGTTGCGGGGGCTTCGAAAGCGTGGCACTTGTTCGACGCGAGTTCGGAGGACACCCCGCTGCTCCTGATCTGGCGACATCAGCTTCCCGCCGCCGCGCAGAGCACATTTATGGACACGAAAATTCCGAGGAGGATCCGCCAATTTGATTTCCACGCTTCCTCTCCAGAGCTGGAACACCTCCTTGGTGCCATCGACTCCAACTCTGTTTCGATAACCACCTCGATCCGGGTGTTTGTCGACTGCGACTACAGCGGAGAATATTTCACTCGTTTCCCCTCCTCGCCTTTCCCGAAACTATCAGAACTCAGAGTTGTGGACCTCCTACCCGATCCCTCGTCCTCCATCTTCACGACTTCCAATCTCACTTCATTGGTTCTCCACCATATCGCCGACAAGCCCCAATGCTTTCGATCACAGCTCTTGCAAATCCTCCAGCAGCACCCGAACCTTCAAGATTTGGTCTTAGAAGGAAGTGCATTACCTGGGCCTGTCGAGGGATCAGGAGCGCCAGTCCACATTGTCCTCCCGCGGTTAGTTGACTTGAGATTGTACGGGGTGGGAACGGCTATCGCGGAGTTTATGGACTTCATCCGCATGTCCCCTCTCCACAACGTTGCCCTCCACCTTCGACGCATCCGGGTTCCAACTGTACCGGCTCTCTCCAGTACCGTGAACAAATACTCACAACGTACTACGAATGTCCGGGGCTGGAGTACCCCCGCAAGGTCGACCACCTTGCCGTTTCGCTGAAAGACGTAATGGTCATCAGCGCTAGCTCTTCCCCCACCGTCGCGTGCCACCCAACATACAACTTCAGGCTTCAATCCATTGAAACGGTGAATGCGTTGGTCGTGGAGATTCTCCCTCTTTTCCCACTGGAGCATACCCGCACATTTGTCGCTACGGAGTTGGACCTCGTCGAAAACGGTTGGTGTGCAGTGCTTCGGAAGATGAAAGGTCTTTCACACCTGCAACTCGATTGCCTAGACATCGGGCCGGTGATGGGCGCGTTGGGTCTCGACGATAGAGGTGCGCACAGGAGGCCACTATGGCCACATCAAATCCCTCACATGCACACAGATAAGCCGTATCCACCGGTTGCCCTAAAATTGCAATCGTTGTCACTCAACAATCTCAACGTACTCTCTGGGCGATACCAGAAATTGTTCAATGTCCTGGAGCAAAGGTCCAACAATCACATTGGTTTGAAAATTTTGGTTGTCGACACATGTCGTGTACCCACAGTAGAAGATTTTGAGGGTCTAGCGGAGGAGATCACCTGGGAAGGTGTGACAGAGATGGGTTCAGATTATGGCGGGTCGGAATTGGATGGACCTGACGATCTTATTGAATAAATTTTCAGTTGCACCTTTCGTGTTGGTTTGGAACGACTCTTTGACGAAAGTCCGGCTGGGTCGCTTGACCAGATAGGCCGGGGCCCAAGTGAGTAAGATCGGGAAGATTTGCGGATACGACCAGCCATTGGGTATGGGAGAGGAAAGTATGGGACGAGGTGACACGGGAACGGCTGGGCTCAGAGAAATCAGGATGGGGAGACGCATCGTTTAGGTCATTAGGCACCGAGGGCGACAAATCTTTCACCGTTTCAGATTCTCGACGGACGACGGGAGGGAGGATACCGGTGCAAGAGGGACGGCAGGTCTCGTAAAAATGCTCGGGACACAAGCACCATCGGTGACCTTGCACTCCTTCCTCACCGGTCCCCTCAAACGGACCGCGTCTTACCGTTGGATGCCAGCCTACGCCTGAAGTTCAAAATCGACATACACACACACACGCGTGCGCTTGGCGCCCAATTTTCATCGATCGTCGATCACCAACACCGGTTGGCGGCGGCGGCGTGGCCTCGGGTCTTTCCTTATCAATCCCCCATCACCTCTGAGTCCCACCCAGGACACCATGGCTTCCAAGCTTGACTCAAAGTACAGTAGAAGACTCGATATACTGTCCCTGTGAGTAACCTCGTCCCCGCTGTGCCCGCCTAGGTTCACAAACCAGGTTGTAGCCTCGACGAACCACCCAGTGATGCGATTAACCTGCGCCAAAAACTGGTAGACCGGGAGGCTAATCAGTTAAGATACGCCAAGAACTTACACGTCGCTATCTCGCGGTTACCGGTGGAACTCTTGTCGGATGTGTTCCTCTACGTCGTCGAGTCCGGTCTACGAAATGACGACACATGTTTTGTTGCGGGAACGTTCGACTTCCTCCAAGTATGCAGACATTGGAACAAAGTGGCCGTCGCGTTTCCCCGGCTTTGGGTTTGGTGGATTGCGAAAGCTGGAAAAGCGTGGGACCTATTCAACGCTCGCTCTGGAGACGCCCCGCTGTTCCTGACCTGGCAAGGTCAGTTCCCCGACCCCACACGAGATGCCTTTATGGACACAAAAACTCCGAGGAGGTTCCGCCGGCTCAACTTCCGCTCCTCTCGTTTAGAGTTGGAATACCTCCTAGGCGCTCTCGACTCCAATTCTTTTTCGATCACCTCCTCAATCCGGGTATTTACCGACTCGGGCAAGCGCGGAGAACATCTTACCCGTTTCCTCTCCCTGCCTTTCCCGAAATTATCAGAGCTCAACATCACGAACTTCCTGCCAGACCCCTCATCCGCCATCTTCACAACCTCCAGCCTCACATCGTTGACGCTCAACCTTCGCGAAGATGACGAGCGCCGGTACACCCGATCCCAGTTCTCTCGAATTCTTCAACAGCATCCAAACCTTCGAGAGCTGAATTTGGGAGAAGGTGCGATCCCCCTGGTCGATCAATCAGAAGAACCGAGCTCCGTCGTCCTCCCTCAGTTAGTCGACCTGAGATTGGACGGCTCGGGAACGGTTATCGCAGGGCTCATGGCCCTCGTCAGCATGTCCCCCCTCCACAATGTCGTCATCCGCTTTCAACACACCTACCTCTCAAACGTTTGGGATCTTTCCGACACTGTTAAACAAATCCTTACAGCATACTACAAATGCCAGGGGCTGGAGCATCCCCGGAAGGTTGACCACCTCACCGTTTCGTCAAGACACGAGCTAGTCGCCAGTGCCAGGTCTTCCCCCACTCTTGAATGCCCTCCAACGTACAGCCTCGAGCTTCAATTCTACGACATGAGGAACGCGTTGGCCAAGGAAACCATTCCTCTTTTTCCCTCCGAGCATACACGTGTATTCGCCACCACAGGGCTGAACCTTGATGTGGATGATTGGCGCATCGTACTTCTAAATATGAAGGGGCTTTTGTCCCTGCGGCTCGATCGCCTAGACATCGGCCCGGTGTTGGATGCGTTGTGTTTTGATGGTGAAAGTGCGTACTTGGACCTCCCAACACCGCATTTAATCATTCACACAATTACAGTTGAGCCGTACCTGCCGATCGCCCCAAGACTGCAATCGTTATCGTTCCGTAATCTTGACATCATCTCCACGCGGAGCCAGAAATTATTCAACGTCCTAGAGAGGAGGTTCAACCGTCACATTGGTTTGAAAATTTTGGCCGTTCAGTTATGTCGCGTGCCCACGGGTGGGTATAGAGAGGGACTTAAGGGCCTTGTGGAAGGGGTTGCCTGGGCGGGTGTTGAGGAGGTGGCCTGAGACTATGATGCGACGGAATCGGGTGAGACTGACGGTCTTAACGGCTGGGACCGCTAGGGTATGCCAGTTTTCTAGTTGTATGTGTTGCGCAAGTTTGGAATGCTCTTTTTCGTCAAAGTCGTGTATAAGTATTTGAGATTGTGGGAAGGAAGATCGTTGAGGTTGGGCACGCGCGTTCGGCGCCAAATTTCATTCGCAACGCGACCTCGAGGCTCAGCGAGCGCCAGCGCTCAGGTCTTTCCTATCGAGGTTCATCATCATCAATTTCAAGTCCCACCAAGATATTATGAACCCCGCGCTCGATCCAGAGTACGGCAGGGCGCTCAGTGCACCAGCACCGTAAGTGACCTCATGCCCGCCTTGCAGAGTTTCCTGAGCTCACAGATCAGGTCATAGCCTCGAAGTACCCCACAAGCACGTGGCTGGCACCCTCCCGAAAGCTTTCTACGTCGAGGCCAGTCAGCCGAAGCGCGCCCAGAACTCGCAGGTCGGCACCTCCTGGCTACCGGCGGAGCTTTTGTCGAGCGTGTTTCTCTATATCGTCAAGTCCGGTCTACCACGCACTGGCCACGCGTATTTCGACCCGGGGACGTTCAATTTTCTCCAAGTCTGTAGGCGTTGGAACAGTGTTGCCATCGCGTTCCCTCGGCTTTGGGTTTGGTGGGTTGCGGGTGCCGCCGAAGCGTGGCCCTTATTCAACGCTCGTTCGAAAGGTGCACCACTTTCCCTGATGTGGCGGCGTGAACTCCCCGAATCCGCGCGAGATATTTTGACGGACACCGGAGTTCTGAGGAGGATCTGCCAACTCGACTTCTACGACACCCGCGCACGACTGGAGCACCTCGTGGGTTCCACCAACTCAACCTCTACTTCAGCCATCTCGTCAATTCGAATCATAATTATTGACTGGGGCAAGAACGAAAAACAGCTCACACGCTTCCTCTCTTCGCCTTTCCCGAAATTGTCAAAGCTTCATATTAGGAACATTCTACCGGACTCCTCCTCCTCCATATTCACAACCTCCAACCTTACCTCGTTGAAAATCAGCCTCCCCTATAATGGCGAGCGTCGACACACTCGATCTCAGCTCTCTCAACTTCTCCAGCAGCACCCGAACCTTGAGAAGTTGGTCTTAGAAGAAGGCGGACTGCCTCCGGTCGAAGGTCCAGGAACACTGGTCCCCGTCATTCTCCCGCGGTTGGTTGACCTGAGATTGTACGGTTTGGAAGCCGTTGTTGTAGGGTTCCTGGACCTCGTCAGCATGTCCTCCCCCCTTCACAGTGTTATCATCCGCCTCAAATTCGCCTACGCTCCTCGCCCCCAGGCTCTTGTTGGCACTGCCGAAAAAATCCTCTCACCCTACTACGAATGTCAGGGACTGGAGTACCCCCGCGGGGTCGAACGCCTTACCGTTTCAACGTCGCTGAAGGGTGGCCTGGAGTTCTGCGCCGGGTCTCGCTCTACCCCTGTGCCCTATCCAATATCCAACCTTAACCTTCAATTCTGTTCCCATGGAATGGAGAAAGAGTTGATCCGGAGGGTCGTTCCTCTTTTCCCATTGAAAGACGTCCTCGAATTCACCGCTGTAGGGTTGAGCTTCTCCACAGACGATTGGCGTTGGATCTTTCGGGATATGGAGAACCTTTTGCACCTGCGACTCGATCAAGTATACCTCTGGTCGGTGTTCGAAGTATTGCGTTTCGCCACAAAACCCCAATCACTGTCATTCCATAATCTCGACATCTGCTCCGGGTTGGCCCTGAAACTGTTGGACATCCTGGAGCGGAGGTTTAACTCTCACAATGGCTTAGAAAGCTTAGTTGTTGAGTCGTGTCGTGTACCCGGGGGTGCATACGAGGCAGGTCTCAGGGAGCTGGTGAAGGATGTTACTTGGAGTAATGTGACGGAGGTGGGTTCGGAACCGTACGAACTCCCCGTAGCCGTCGGACAATTCCAGCGTCACCGGCGTGCATCACCTTGGCTCTATGAGTAACCCTTGGTTCGGTTGTTCTCACTGTTATTCGGCCTGCTCCATCTACAACTGAGGGGTAGGTGCTCATTTATGCCAGGTGTTGTGCGGGTGCTCACGCCTTATGCAGTTCTAACTGGATCGGATCCACTCGTGCACATATTTTGTTGGGGCCAGGATGGGACATAAACCGAGGACGTGACAGACTTGGATGACAATTATCTCGGCTACTGGGGCCGCAGGAAGGGGTAGGACTTTTTCGGTTGGACCTTTTGTATAAATTCGTATTGAAAAGTTTGAAAAACTCTCTTCAGAGTGGAGGACGGCTCCATCGGATTGCGGGTGCTCGGTACTGTGCCTCCTGCTGGAAAAAAACGATCAAATGAAGCTACGAGCAGAGTCACGGGGACAAAGGGGAAGTCTTTAGTCCATCACACGCAGCGTGCCCGACGTCGCGACCCCTGCCAGGGGGAGGCATGATGTGCCACGATTCTCAAGGGTGTTAACGAGCTCGCAGAACCGGGCCAAGGTTTCAGCACATGTACCCAAAAAGGCCGACGTGCAACTGGTGACGTTACACGGGCCTGCATACATTGAGACCGAAGTTGTTCTGGGAGGCGACGAGGTCCGTACCAGTCTCGACTCTGGAGAGTGAAGTGGGTGTTGATTACCCTCCCGGTTTCAGTGAGGAGAATGGGATGAACCGTCAATTGGTTGCAACAGTGTTTTGGGAAAAGGAAGCCAGGAAGAATCCCATCTCGATGCCATCCAGGCCCGGCCGGAGAGGGTACAACGCGACTCGGGCAACGTGGTAGATGGTAGGGATGATGGGAAGATATCTGAATGCCATTCAATTCCTTTCAGCGTGGGTAACCACTTTTTTGTGTTTCAATTTCAGACCTTTCCTGGAGGCAGATAGGTGGTGCAAGCCCCGATTGCTGGGTGGTGAAACAGATGTTAGGCATTCAAGCTCAAACCCGGGACAGCTACTGGCTAGTCTACAGTGCGTGTGGCTTACATTTGGCTTACATAGTCCCCGCAACGTTGTGCCGGCGGTGGGGTTGGAACGGGGTGGTGTCACGAGCGCCAATTATGTAAATTCTGGAGGGGTCCAAGGAAATCACGATGATGGCCGGCCTTGCGCCAATCCCTCGATAAATCCAAAGGGCGTTCTATCAGCCCCGTTCGAAGGGAATCCGTTTGACCCTTTTTTCGCCTGTAACCTACGTACCCGCTGCGGGAGACGTGGTAGGGACCCTCAAAAACTGCTGATGACCTATTGAACGCCTCGGCGCCAGAAAGCAGCCCTTAGCCATATCAATGACGTCTTCTGGTGTGCTAGGTTGAGGAATCAGTCGAGTGGTACGAGGAGAATCTATATTCCCTCTCGAACGCACCCGGGAAGTTCAGTCAGCAGGACGGCAGACATCAAAGCGTCTAACCCAGTGACACGTTTAACCAAGTCATCCAGAGCGCGCCATTGATAGCGGGTCCGCACATGTGTACCAGCGTCGAGAAGATTCGTTCTCGTTACAGGCTAACACGTGGTTAGGCGCGGCTTTTATTGGATTTTCGGAGGTCCCGGCCCTCGGTTGCGCATGAGGTGGAACCTTCCTTTGGTAGTCTGTGTGCTTCCACGAGGCGTTGAGTGAATCGTACCATATGGCGAGATCATTCGGGTGGTTGGTTCAAAGCACAAATAGGAATAGTCAGCCTTGTGGAGACAACGGTGAGCGGCGAGGCACCATGGCCTGAATACTAGGATCCTCAGCAGCATGGGGCACACTGTATTCGCTTTCCATACCGCGGGATTGTCCAGGGAGGCGGGTGGGGCGGTCCGCTTGGATGTACGGGGAGGGATTCTCAGGAAATAAACCCACGGATTCAATTCACAACGGGGGCCGTAGGGGCACCCCGCCACTCCCGATTGTGCTGCGGCTTTCGCGCGAGCGCATGTACAGA
>Ga0307516_10003036_pt1 | contig 21903 bp, 18 predicted proteins | sample 19_EM_MG_FD_203310 | JGI IMG/M metagenome (GOLD analysis project Ga0307516, IMG submission 203310) | Populus trichocarpa ectomycorrhiza microbial communities from riparian zone in the Pacific Northwest, United States - 19_EM | ecosystem: Host-associated > Plants > Roots > Unclassified | place... | reverse complement strand
GACGCCGCCGACCACCAGCAACAGCACCGACAGCGGGTAGCTGGTCGAGACGGCGAACAGCAGGGTGCTGAGGCCGTAGATGCCCGTACTGAAGACGGCCGAGACCACGGTGGGCCGCAGCCGGCCGGTGGCCTCCAGCAGGATCCCCCCGATCACCCCGCCCACGCCGTTGGCGAAAAGCAGGATCCCGTACGCCGTCCCGGCGCCGCCCGCACCCAGATCCTGGGCGAAGATCGGCATCGACGACTGCATGGACGCACCGACGAAGAACGAGCCGAGCCCACCCAGAATGATCATGCTGACCAGCGTCCGGTTGCCGCTGACCTGCCGCAGCACCCGCACGGAGTCGACGATGCCCAGCCGCCGGCGCGGCGCACCGCCGGCCCGGGTGTGCCCGGTGAACCTGGTCCGGAACAGGAACAGCGTGAGCGGCAGGTAGAAGGCGACGTTGACGAAGATCCCGGCGGTCGGGCCGAGACCGAGCAGCAGCGCCGAGCCGATCACCGGCCCGAAGAGCACCCCGAGGCTCTTGAAGGTGGCATTGAGCCGGACGGCGCTCGGCACCTCGTCGTCGCCGACGAAGTCGTGCAGCATCAACTGCTCGGCCGGGCCCCACAGCGACCCGGCGAGGCCGTGCAGCACCAGCAGCACGCAGGCGGACCAGACCTCCAGCGAGCCGGTCAGGAACAGCACCCCCCAGGCCACCGACACCAGCGCGAACAGCGATTGCGCGGCCTGGATGACGCGGCGGCAGTCGAACCGGTCGGCCAGCCCGCCGAAATACACGGAGAAGAACAGGAACGGCAGCCAGTGGCTGATCACCTGGAAGCCCGCCAGCGCGGGCGAGTGGAACTTCTCCCACAGCACCCAGTACGTGATGACGTGCTCGATGTTGTCGGCCATCATCCCCATCGCCGCCCCGAAAAGATAAGGACGGCAATCCGGGTTCCGCAGCGCGGCGAACTTCCGGGGTACGGCCGCAGCAACCGCCGGCAGGTGCGCGGGTATCCCGCAAGCGGCACACATGTCAGTCAGACCTCCCGCCGAGAGCCTCCCCGGCAGCCGCCACCGACGGTCCCCCCGGGTGCCCGCGCAGTGACGTGAACCACCCACCGCCGGCGGTGCGGTGCGGCGCGTCGGTCAGTGCCCGTCCGGCGCCGAGGGGTATTCGCCGTACGCGATGGCCTGCTCCGGTGCCACGAAGTCCGGATAGCCGCTGCCGGCCGCGACGCGCAGGCTCCGGGCGACCGCGGAGACGACCTGCGCCTCGACCCCGCTGCCGACATGGTCGGACGGGTCAGCGGGATCGTTGGCGATGCCCGCCGCGGCGGCCGTCGGGGTGAAACCGACGAACGTCTCGGTGGTGCTGTTCTCAGTGCTGCCCGTCTTGCCGGCCACCGGGCGGCCGTCGAATATCCCGTCGACCTGAGCCGCCGTGCCGCCGTCGCAGGTGTCGTACGCGCTCTGCTGCCCGACCGGGCAGCGGGCCGCGTCCGCCGCGGCCCGGGCCAGCTGAACCGGAATCGCCTGCCGGCACCCGCTGGGGATCGGGACCCTCACGTGCTGGGCATCGGTGATCGACTGCACGGGCACCGGCGCGCAGTATCGGCCGTCGGCCGCGACGGTTGCGTAGGCGGTGGCCAGCTCAAGCGGCGTGGTGTCGGCGACGCCGAGGGTGAAGGAGCCCCACCCGTCGGCGCCGGTGGCGGCCATCCGCGCGTCGGCGGGAGCGGCGAAACCGATACCGAGGTTCTTCGCCTCGGCGACCGCCGCGGCCGGGCCGACCTGCTCCTCCAGGTGCACGAAGTAGGTGTTGACCGACCGGCCGAAGGCGTCCCACATGGTTCGGTTGCCGTCCATCCAGGCGGGGTTGGCGTTGGCCGGGCAGTACCTGCCGCCGCAACTGTCCGGCCCGGAATCCGGCCACTGGGTGACCAGCTTGGCGGGGGCGTCGAAGGCGGTGTCCAGCGGCATCCCCGCCCGCAGCGCGGCGAGCATGGTGAAAAGCTTGAAGGTCGAACCGGCCGGGTAGCCGTACACCGCGCCGCCCCCGCTGATCAGCGGGTCGACGGTGTCGGCGCGAGACTTGCCGGCCCGGTAGTGACGGTTGACGGCGAGCGCGAGAACCTTGCCGGTGCCCGGCTGGACGACCGCGATCGGCAGGGTCTTGCGGTTGGTGAGCGAATACACGGCGCGAGCCTGCTTGGCGGCGGCTTTCTGCACATCGGGGTCGAGGGTGGTGACGATGGTGTATCCGCCGCGGCGGAGTGCGTCCTCACGCTGCGCGGTGGTCGCGCCGAACGCCGGCTGGGTGTCCCACCAGCGTTGCACGTAGTCGCAGAAGAACCCCCAGCCGTCGGTGACACCGGCCGATTCCGTGCAGCCCGTGCGCGGGGCCGTGCCGGCGAAGGTCAACTTCTCCGCCGCCGAGGCGGCCCGCTGGGCCGGGGTGATCATGCCGGCCTTGGCCATCGCGTCCAGGACATAGGCCTGCCGGGTACGCGCCTGAGCGCGGTCGCCGGTGACCGGATTGTCGGTGTCCGGGGACTGAACGACGCCCGCGATCAACGCCGCCTGGGCCAGGTCGAGCCGGGCCGCGGGGACGCCGAAGAAGCGCCGGCTGGCGGCGGCGATCCCGTACGCGCCGTCGCCGAAGTAGGCGATGTTGAGGTAGTCGCGCAGGATCTGCTGCTTGCTGAGGTGTTGTTCGAGCTGGATCGCGTACTCGGCCTCGTGCAGCTTGCGCGCCGGCGTGTCGCTGGTGGCGGCCGATTGCTCTTCCGGGGTGCGGCTCGGGTCGTCCTTGAGCTCGTTGCGGACCAACTGCATCGTCAAGGTCGAGGCGCCCTCACTGGCCCGGCCGTGGCGGGCATCAGTGACGATAGCCCGGAGCACGCCCTTCGGGTCGACGCCGCCGTGCTGGTAGAAGCGGGTGTCCTCGGCGGCCACGATCGCGTTGCGCATGACCGGCGCTATCGCCGTCAGCGCCACATCCTGCCGGTCCTCGTCGTAGAACGTGGTGATCAGGGTGCGGCCGTCGGCGGCATAGACCTGGGTGACCTGGTCGGTGACCGGGTCGAGCAACTGCGGGGGCAGCGGGGCGCGCTGAAGGCCGGTCCAGTACGCCGTGACGGCGCCGGCCGCCGAGCCGAGGGGCACCGCGATCGCGGCGACCATCGCCGTGATCAGCATCGTGACCGCGCCGAGGCGCATGACGGCGTGACGGCGAGTGCGTACGGAATCTCCGGCGACGTACAGGCTCATCCGGGCCCCCCTTCAGCTAGCCGATCCCATGGTTAGCACCGGTTGCTGAGACATCGCTGAAGAGCAGGCGGATGGGCTCAGGCGTCGGGGTCGAGCCGGTAGCCGGCCCCGCGCATCGTGCGGATCGTGTCGCGGCCGAACGGACGGTCCACTTTGTCGCGCAGGTACCGCACATACACGTCCACGACGTTCGAGGCGCCGTCGTAGGCGAAGTCCCAGACGTGTTCGATCAGGTAGGTGCGGGTCAGGGTCTCGCCCGCCCGGCGCATCAGTTCCTGCAGGAGGGCGAATTCCTTGGCCGACAGCGGTATCCGGGTGTCGCCGCGGTGCACCGTTCTGCTGGCCGGATCCAGGACCAGGTCGCCGACGCTCAGCACCGTCGGGCGTCGCATCGGCTCCCGGCGGATCAGCGCCCGCACCCTGGCGAGCAGCTCCTCGAGGGCGAACGGCTTGGTGAGATAGTCGTCGGCGCCGGCGTCGAGGCCACGGATCTTGTCGAAGGTTCCGTCCCGGGCGGTGAGCATCAGCACCGGCACCCAGCGGCCCTTCTCCCGGATCTGGCGGCAGACCTCGAAGCCGTCCGGCGGGGGAATCATGGCGTCGAGGACGACGACGTCGAAGTCGGTCTCGGAGATGCTCCACACCGCGTCCGTACCGTTGCCGGCCGTGTCCACGGCGTAGCCCGCCCGGTGCAGGCCACGGCTCAGCATGGCAGCCATCGCCGGATCGTCCTCGACGACCAAGACTCTCATGAACCCCAGCATAGGGACCGCCGAGGCCGGCCAGGTCATCGCTCACGGTGGTGGGCCGCCGGGTAGCCGGCCTTCTCGGAATACGCGGCGATCCGGGCGACGTCGGCATGCAGCCGCTGCATCTCGCCCCGCAGATCCTCGGCGATCGCCGCCACCCGGCGGGCCTGATCGAGGTCGTACAGGGCGAGCTCGGTGGCGATGCGCTCGGCCCGGCGGGCGGCCATCAGCATGACCGACACCTCCACCAGCGCCAGCACGGCGAGGCCCACGCCCAGGCGGGCGAGCCCGCCGGCACGGCTGTCGTACTGCAGGGCCCCGGCGGCACCGGCCAGAGCGGCGACGGTCACCGTGATCAGGTAGGTCCACGATCCGGCGACCCGGCAGAGCAGGTCGGCGGCATGCTCGCCCGGGCCGAGCCGGCGCCCGGTGCGCACCCCAGGATGCTGATCCCAGCGCTTCCGGCCACTGACGCGCAGCGAGCCAGGGCCCGCGACGGGATCCGGGGCGTGGGGGCGGTGGTCGGGCAAACTCATGCTGGCGATCCTCGGCCTGCTTGCATGAGAGGATGGTGAAAATCGGCGGAGGTACAGCGGTGCGGCTGAGGCCCACTTCACTACGGTCCCGGCTGGCGCTGCTGTTCGGGGCCGGCACCTCCGCGGTGCTGCTGTTCGCGCTGTCCCTGCTCTATGTCGCCCTCAACCAGCAGCTCGGCAACGCTCTCGACGCGGATCTGTCCGACCGCAGCGATGACCTCGCCGCGAGTGTGCGGGCGCACGACCTGACCGCGGTGGCCGGCGACCCGATGGCGCAGCTGTACAACGCCGACGGCGCCCCCGTCGCGACGGCAGTGTCGATTGCCGGCCGTACGCTGCTCGATCCCGCCCAGGTCCGTGCCGTGCACGGCACGAGCGCGATCAGCGCGACGCTGCCGATCGGAGCAGCCGGCGCCCCGGTGCGGGTCCGGCTGCTGTCCCGGCCGGTCGACGACTCCGGTCAGGTCCTGACCGTCGCGCTGCCGTCGGCCGCCCTCGAACGCGCGGGCGAGAGCCAGCTGCTGGTGCTGGCCCTGGCGACCCCCCTGCTGATCGCCATGCTGGCGGCGCTGGGCTGGCTGCTGGTACGGGCAGTGCTACGCCCCGTCGACCTGCTGACCCGCGAAGCCGCCGCCATCTCCACCCTCGACTCCGACCGGCGCCTGCCAGCGATGCCCGGCGACGACGAAATCGCCCGCCTCGCCGCCACGCTGAGCGCCATGCTCGCCCGGCTCTCGGTCGCGTTCGACCGGGAGCGGGCCTTCGTCGACGACGCCAGCCACGAACTGCGCACGCCCATCGCCGTCCTGCGGGGCGAAATCGAGCTCGCGCTGGGCGCCATCGACGACCGTGACGAGGTGCGGCAGTCCCTGCTCGCCGCCCAGGGCCAGGTCAACCGGCTGGGCCGGCTCGCCGAAGACCTCCTGCTGCTGGCCCGCGAGCGCGTCGGCTCGCTGGTCGTGCACCGCGAACCCGTCGACCTGACCGACCTGGCCCGCACCGAGGCCCGCATCCTCGCCCCCGTCAGCGGGCTGACCATCGACGTGCACGGCGATCCGGTGATCATCGAGGCCGACGCCGACCGGCTCCGCCAGGTCCTGACCAACCTGGCGGCCAACAGCGCCGCCGCCGGCGCGGCAACCGCACAAGTCACCATCACCGTCGACCAGCATCTCGCCCAGCTCCACTGGGCCGACGACGGCCCCGGCTTCCCGCTCGGCCTCATCGACGCCGCGTTCGAACGATTCGTCCGCGGCGACACCTCCCGCACCGCCGCCTCCGGCGCCGGCCTGGGCCTGTCCATCGTCCGCGCCGTCGTGGCCGCGCATGCCGGCACCGCCCACCTGAGCAACGGCACCCCGCTCGGCGGCGCGGTCGTCACGGTACGACTCCCGTTGAGCTGACACGCCGCTTCGGGGTCCTCGTGGTTTCTCATCAACGTCCCATGTTCCACGGAGCACCGTGCAGCTATGGACCACTCCCCGCGGCACACACCGGAGGCATCACGATGACCACCACCACCTTCCCCCGCCCGAGCAGCGACGCCGGCACACCGCTGCCGATCGCACCAGACCGATTGGCGCCGGGTGCCGCGCCCCCGTCGTCGAGCGCCGCCACGCCGGCGCCCCGCCTCGTCTGGTACCGCCGGACGCTGCCGGTCTCCATGGCGGTGCTGATGACCGGGCTGCTGCTCTACCTGATCGTCTACGCGGCGCTGACCTACACCGGCGACCCCTTGTTCATCCCCGCGCTCATCCTGGTCGGCGCCTGCACCGTGCCGGCCGCGTTCGCGGTATACGTGTCCCGCCTGGCCGGCGCGACCAGCATCTCCCCCCGGATGCTCGGGCTGTCCGCGCTGTGGGGCGGGGTGCTCGGGGCCGTCATCGCCGGCGTCCTCGAGTCCGACACCGTACGCGTGCTGGGCGGCCTGCCGGCGCCGTTCATCGGCCTGATCGAGGAATCGGCCAAGCTGATCGTGCCCCTCGCCCTGCTGGTCTTCGTCAAGCGACTGCGCCGCAATGAAGCCGACGGGCTGCTCGTCGGCGTCGCCGTCGGCGTGACCTTCGCCGTCCTGGAAACCATGGGATACGCCCTCGTCGCACTGATCCAGACCCGGGGCAACCTGCAGGCCATGGACCAGTTGCTGCTGGTGCGCGGACTGCTCGCCCCGGCCGGACACGCCGCCTGGACGGGCCTGGCAGCCGCGGCCCTGTGGCGGGTCGCCATCCGGCGCACGGCGCGCTCGGCGTTCGGGTTCATCGGCACGTTCGTGCTGGTCGTGGCCCTCCACACCACCTGGGACGGGGTCACCGCGTGGCCCTGGTATCTGGCCCTGGCCACCGTCAGCCTCGGCCTGCTGCACCTGCGCCTGTGGCGGACGCGCCACACCGCGGTCCCCGCCGGCGCCGGCCCCGCCGCGTCCGTCTTGTCGCCGCCGATCGGGGCATGATCCGCCAAGGGCCACGTTGCCGCCGCGTTCCGTTTACGGCTGGGAGTCGCCAGTTCGTTGAGTCAGCCCTGGTCACTTGCGACCAGGGCTGACTCAACACAGTGCTGACGGTCACGGGTGCAGGTCAGGCGGATCGCACGCCTCGGTGTGTGCGGACGAGTGCGTGGATCTGCCGGGTGAGCAGCTGTACGTCCCGGCCCGGCATGGGCGCGCTACCCCAGTCGGCGCGTATAGGAAGAATCACCCTGTGGAAGAGCAGCCCCTGGCTTAGCCGGGGGGCGCGTCCGCGAGATCGGCCAGCAGGCGCGCACCGGCGTGGCTGACCACACCCCGCCCGCCGCCAGTGACCACGATCTTCGGACGTGTTCGGGTAGCCTGCACCCTGCAAGTGCCTTCCGTGACGGGATGATCAGGACCTTCAACAAGCCCTATTTTCCCAGATCAGAAGGCACTTCTCTATTCGCAGCCCAGCCCGTGGACAACCCCTTAACGAAGGGGCCGAGATTAAGCGTCGCTGCCCAGATCTGCGGCGGTAGCCTGTGTGGGAAGCTGTCTTGCGCCGACATCCGTTGCGGCCTTCCGGCTTGCTGTACCGGCTAAAAATGCCGTCGCTAAAGAGACTGAGGACGTTGCGGCGATGGCAGCCCCCGCCACATCGTGGCCAAGCAGCACCACACCTGTCCCAGCGCCCAGGAATAGCACCGCGAGGGTGAAAGCGAAAAGTTGGGCTCTAGACGCCAGACGACCAATAGCCCGGCCCTCTTCGTGCCTGAATCGCTGCTCAGCCAGTAGATAGTTTTCGCGAAATGCATCCTTGGTGGGGCGGGCACGTTTTGGCCGCTCACTCACCATCGGTTCAGTCATGACACCCGCGCCAAATCATCCAGGACGCTTTTCACCTCGGCTGCCCTGTCTTCATTGCTCTGGACTCGCTGCGGCGTCAATCCCATATTTCGATTGTTCGGTCGTTCTTCGGCGGAACCTTCAGTTCTGTGGAGAAGAATCACACGGTTCGCCACACGACGGATTGAACCACGGAGCCCAAAGGCTAGCCCTGCCGAGAAATCGACGATGCGTTTGGCCTCCGCGTTGTCGAGAGACCGGAGGTCCACAAGCACTGATTGGCCGGATCGCAGCAGCTCTCCGATTGCCCTAGCCTCCCCGTAGGCCACTACGGTAAGCCTCACCGCGCTCAAGGCTTCCTGATAAGCGTCTCCGAGGTCGCTGACCCGTTGAACGCCCAGATTTTTGAGCCAGTCCGGCGGTATTTGGCTATACTCGGCCGAGGCCCCACTGCCGCTCTGCTCGCTTTGTTCAGGCACTGTCGGCGCATGTCGCTCATATTGGGCTAGTTCTCTTTCAAACGAGGCTTGGTCACTCTCTGGCCCGCCATCGACGCCCACCAGACGTGACAGTGCCACACGTGTTCCATAACCGCCTAGGTCGACAACGGAACCAGCTCCAACCGAAAGCACCGGGAGCCGTTTCGTGCGAACTGCCTCTAGAAATTCACGAACACGCTGTCCCACGTCTCTGGCTCCCGTCGCCAGTCTCCTTCTACCCACCGTACCGGCTACGGCCCTGCCGCAGGAAGACGCAGCACGACTGCGTGCCGATCCGCCCGAACAGCGTCACGTGCGCAGCCGATCAACTGCAAACGTAAGGATGCGTGGCCCCGTTGGCGAATGCCCCCTTGTGACGTCGACGACGCCTCGGCGGCGTCATCAACGAGTACCACAGAGCAGCCTGAACCGTCTTCAAAGTGCCAGGTCACGCCAGGAACGTAGTGCTTACCGCCGGTCGGGTCAGGCAGGAACGGGCAGGGGCTCCTGCGGCCAGTTGAGGACCTTGGCGCCGAGCACCGCCGCCTGCAGCGTGAAGCGGTGCGCGGGGTCGGCCGGGTCGTAACCGGTCAACGTCTTGACCCGGGCCAGCCGGTAGGTGACGGTGCGTACCGACACGTGCAGCCGTTTCGCCGATTCGGTGGCCACCGCGCCGGTGGCGAAGTAGGCCTCCAGGGTGTCGAGCAGCGGCTCGGCACCCCCGCGGGCCCGGGTGAGCGGGGTCAGCACGGCCTGCACGAGATCGACGATGGCGGGTTGGTCGCGCAGCAGCACCCGGTAGATGAGCAGGTCGTGGGCGTTGATCACGGGAGTGTCGGTGTGCAGTCGGCCGGCCATGGTGAGTGCCTCGCGGGCCTCCTCGTAGGAACGGGCGATGCCGTACAGGCCGGGATGGGCCCGACCGACGGCGACCCGCCAGGGACGGCCGCGGCGCAACCGACTCAACTCCCGGTGCATGAGCCGGCCGAGCTCGTTGCTCGCGTCCAGCCCGGGCGACACCCGGCCCGCTGCCGCGGCGTCGGCGGGCGCCAGCACGACGAGCAGGCCGTCCTTGGTCGCGACGAGGACGTCACGGTCGCCGAGCCGATCGAACATGACCGCCTCCAGGGCGCTGATCGCCGCATCGGCATCCGGCAGCCGCCGGCTCGGTGCGGCCAGCGCCACCTGATGGACCCGGGCGAGGTCGAGGCCGAACGGTTCGGCCCGTCCCACCAGGGTCCCCAGGTCGGAGTCGCCGCGCAGCAGGTCGTCGATCAGCTCTCGGCGCAATGACTCCTCACGGCGCACCAGATCGCGCCGGGCGACCGCATATCCTTCGGCGAGAGTGGCGACCGCGTCGTCGACGACCTGCAGGACGGCGGTCGCGGCTGCACGCACCGCCTCCCGGTCGCGCGATCGCACCACCATAGGTAGGTCCTGCCACAATCGCCGGGCCGCGGACAGATAGAGCTGCACTACCTTTCCCGCGGAGATGCCCTGCTCGGCGGCGCGCCGTCCGAGCAGCCCGACCGCGTCCAGCTCTCGACGCTTGGCCCGGCGTCCGTGGGTGGCCGCGTCGGCGAGCAGCGGCAGATAGTCACCGAGCAACTCCACCGGGACCCCGCCGGCGTCCCGGCTGGCTCCTTCGGCGACGTCGACCAGCCATGCGTCCCCAAGGTCCGGCGTCGCCGGCCGGCGCCTGCCGCGCCGCTGACCACCGTCGGTCATTCCCCGCCTCACCTTCGGGCCGCCACCGACGCCACGGCACCCGTCGGCTCGGTAGCCATCCGCCATGGCGGGTCGGGCGGCAGGACCAGGGGCTCCATCAGCCGTTGTTGCCGACCATCGGCAGTCTAGACCCGCCCGATCTGTGGACCACGGCCCTGCCGAGACGCGGCCCGCCGCGGCGATGATGGAGGCAACCCGCGGGTCAGCGACCCGCCGCTCAACATGTGGACGCGGGGCACCCGGGCCTCGACGGAACCACCCGGCAGCCGTAAGTCCGCGGGTTCCGCACGAAAGGGAGAAGAAACGCCATGCAGGTTCGCAAGTTCCATCTCGTACCGGCTGTCGCCATCACAGCTGTCCTCGTCCTTGCCGTGACCATGCTTCTGGCGCGGGGTCTCGCCGACGCGTTGTTGATGATCGCTGTCGTCACGGTGCTGGCCGGCATGTACATGCTGCGTCGTTACGCCCGCGCTCAGGCGATTTACCGCCGCGCCGACCACCCGGCTGCGTCACGCCACCGAGAGGCACCACCACCCGGCCCGCGCGACCGCGCGGTCCAAACGACCGTCGGCGACAGGGAAGGAGCGGCATGACGACCTGGCGAGTACGCGATGTGATGACCACCGAGGTGATCGCCGCACCCCATGACGCCTCGGTGGCGGAGATCGTCGCCCTGCTGACCGAACGGCAGATCACTGCCGTGCCGGTCGTCGACAGGTTCGACGTCGTGCTCGGCGTGGTCTCCTGGACCGACCTGCGGTGGAAGATCGACGTCGCCGCCCCGGACGGCGAATCCTCCGTCGGTTGGTGGCGCCGGCGGCTGCCGCCGCTGATGGAATGGCCGCGGGGCACCGCCGTGGAGGTCATGAGCGGACCGGCACTGACCATCGGGGCCGACGCGTCGTTGCCGGCCGCCGCCCGGGTGATGTATCGGCGCGGCGTCGGCAGGTTGCTGGTCGTCGACCGCGACAGCAGGCTGCGAGGCATCGTCACCAGATCGGACCTCCTGAAGGTCCACGCCCGTTTGGACGCCGTCCTGCGGGAAGAGGTGATGCGGCAGGTGGTAGGCCGCACGCCGCAGGTCCGGCCCGGGACGGTCCAGGCCACCGTCGACGACGGTGTTGTCACCCTCACCGGGCGCACCGCCCACAAGGCGACCGCCGTCGCCGTGGCGAGGCTGACCGCGACGGTCCCGGGCGTCACCGACGTCGTGGACCTGCTCGCGTTCGACGTCGACGACATGGTCACGGACGCACACCAGGCGGCCGAGCGCCGCCCGTTCCGCGGTTTGCGGACCGCCCGCCGCCCGGCCCGGCCCGTTGCCGACGGCCGGCAAGCAACGACGGGATACGTCGCCGTCGCCGACCGTGGTCGACCCGGACCCTCGCGGCGATGATTGACGTAGCAAATAGAGGCTGTCGAATCAGGACTGCGGTACGGGCGCCTGCCCGGCCTTGACAGTCCGGGGAGGTGTCGAGATGCAGTGGCAGGTCGATGACGTGATGACGCGCGAGGTGATCACCGTGGGGGTGGACACCCCGGTCGGTCAGATCGCGAGTCTGTTCGATCGCGAGGGCATCAGCGCCGTACCGGTGATTGCTGCGACGGGCGGCGTACTCGGTGTTGTCTCCCAGGCCGACCTGCTCGTCGGCGTTGCCGACGGTGAGCGGGACAACCCGCGAGGGGGCCGGCCGAGGGGAAAGGCCACGGCTGCGCGAGCCGGGGACCTGATGACCACCCCAGCACTGTCCATCGACGCTGACGCGTCGCTGACGCGGGCCGCCAGGGCCATGCAGGGCAGCAATGTCCGTCGGTTGCTGGTCACGGGTCCGCAGGGGCGACTGCTCGGCGTGGTGTCCCGCGGCGATCTGCTGCGCCCGTACGCGCGGAACGACGCGGCGATCCGACGCGAGGTCGAGGCGGAGTTGCGCGGCCGGCTGTGGATCCGCCCGGAACAGGTCGGGGTGCGTGTCCACGAGGGCACGGCGACGCTGGCCGGCGCGGTGGGCCGGCGCTCCACCGCCGACATCGTCACCCGGGTGGTGACGGCGGTGCCGGGCGTCACCAAGGTGGACAACCGGATCCGGTACGACTTCGACGACGCCGAACTGGTGCGGTCCACCGTCAGCCGCACCCACCCGTTCAGCGCCGAACCGTTCCAGCCCGGGAAGTGGCGTGGGCGCGGTCGCATCCGGTTCACCAGCGGCAGCAGGCGCAGACAGCGCCAGGACGCCTGAGCCGGGTCTTGGTTGCCGATCGTCGGCAACCAGCGCTGGTTGTTCTTCGCCGGTCACTCATCCTGCACGCCCGCCGTTGATCGGTAACGATGAAAGGCCGCACCACCTGAGACCGCGGCAGCAAGCCGCGGCTCACCGTCCGAAAGGAGCCGGGATGACCGTGCCCGCGAGACCGGCGTCCCCTCCCCTCCGGGCCAGCCTGAACAGCGCCGCCGGCCGGCCGATGGCACTCGCCGTGGACCTCGGCAGCTGCACCGTCGGTGTGTGGGCGGCGCACCACGGCACGGTCAGTGGCTCCTGCGATGACGCATCCACCTCCGCCGGCAGGCTGGTGCGCCGGGGCCGCGTTGTCGACGTCGACGGCTGCACGAGCCTGCTGGCGCGACTCGTCCGCCGGTATCCGCAGCCTCTGCCCCAAGCCGGGGTGGTCGTGGCCTGCCGGCCGGTGCTGGCGTCCGAGGCCGATCAGGAGGCCACCCGTCGCGTGCTCGACGCCGTCTTCGCGCCCGAGCGGCTGGTGTTCATCGACACTGTCCGCGCCGCTGCCGTCGGCTCGGGCGCGGCCGCCGGAAGCCTGCTGGTCGTCGACATCGGCGCCGAGCTGACCGAGGTCGCCCTGCTCACCGACGGTCGGGTCCGCGCCGCCCGGCGCACCGAGATCGGCACCCGGGACCTCACTCGCGGCGCCACCGTGGATCTGATCAGTGACAACGTCCTGCGCCACATCGACGACCTGCGCGCGGGCCCCGACGCGTCGACTCTGGGCACGGCGATGGCGCGGGGAATCCTGCTGGTGGGTGACGGCGCCGTGCATCCCGGGCTGGCTACGGCCATCTCCGGCCTGCTGCGGGTGCGCGTCCACCGGGCGGCCGCACCCCGCACCGCCGCACTCAACGGCGCCGGCCTGGCAGCGATGTCACTCCTGCGCCACCCCTGAGACCACCCGTCCCCGTGGAACTCGTGCTTCTGGAGGCACCATGACCGCTGCGCTGCACGACGCGACCCATCCGTCCGCGGAGCCGATGGAGTTGCTCCGCACCATGCTGGAGGAACAGTTCGCCGTACACACCGCCCGGCTGACACAGCTGACGGTGTACGCCCGGCTGCCCCGGCACGCGGGCTACGACCCCCAGACCCTGGACGTGCTCGCCGCATCGTCCCGTCAGCGGATCGCCCAGACGGCTCAAGCACTCAAGCGCATGTCCGAAGGCACTTACGGTGTCTGCGAGGACTGCCACAAGCCGATCCCGCTGGGCCGGCTCCGAGCCATGCCCTGCGCCACCAACTGCGCCCTCTGCGAGCGACGCCGTCCGGAGACCGTGGTGAACGAGAGCTGACTCCGTCCGGGGCGACGCGCCGGTCAGCGTTCCTGGCCGCAGTCGCGCAGCTCCGCCTCGAGCATGTTCATGGCTTTGAGGAAGGCGGCCTGCTCGGCCGGGTCGAGCCGGTTGAGGACGCGGGCCAGCGGCTGGGCGGCGCTGTCCAGCCACTGCCGGATCTCGGCCGTTTTCGCCGGGGTGATTTCCACGAGGGTGCGCCGGCGGTCGCCGGCGTCGGCTCTCCGTTCGACGTAGCCGGCCCGGTCGAGGTCGGCCAGGACGCCGCTGACCGTGGACATGGTGAGGCCGAGTCGGCCGGCGAGGCAGCCGACGGTCAGCGGTGTGTCGCGTAGGTGTTCGAGGGCGGCCACGTGGCGCGGGCCCAGCGGGGTGATCGTCTCCGGCGCCGTGCGGTCCTGGGACCGCCGCATGCCCCGGGTGATGCGCGGCAGCATCTGCATGAGCCGCAGGCACATCGCGCTGTGCTGTGTGGCGTTCGTCTCCGCGGCCATGCCCCTCCCTTGACGTTGTGATCACCGACTCTATACGGTTCGTCAAGCAAAACAGTTTGTATGCCCGAACAAAATTGTTGAGGAGTACGAGATGGTCATGTCAGTACGAATGACGGAGCCGCGCCTGCGGGCACGGCTGGCGGACGGGTCGCTGACCGGGATGTGGCGGCTCGACCCGGCCCGGTCCGGCGTCAGCCTGCACACCAAGAGCGTGTGGGGCCTCGTGGCGGTCAAGGGCGTCTTCGCTGAGGTCACCGGGGAGGGTGCCCTCGCGGACGACGGCCGGATCAGCGGCCGCATCACGGTGGCGGCGGCGTCCATCGACACCCGGAACTCCAAGCGCGACGTACACCTGCGCTCCGCCGACCTGCTGGACAGCGACGCCCACCCGCACATCGTCTTCACCGCCGAGCGGATCACCCCCGCCGGCGACCAGGCCACCGTGGCCGGGACGCTGCAGATCCACGGCCGCACGCGGCCGATCACCTTCCCCGTCACCATCACCGCCTCGGGCGACGACGAGGTCAGCATCGAGGGCGAGGTGCAGGTCGACCGTTCCGAATTCGGGCTGACCTGGAACCAGATGGGCATGGCGTCGATGAAGAACACCATCACCGTCAGCGCCGTCTTCGTCCGGCACTGACCGACGGCCGACCGCGGGAGGAAACCATGTCAGTACTACCGGCGCCATGGCGTGGGCTGTTCGCTGCTCGCACAGCGACCCGGACGGGCCGGCACCGAGCGGCCCGCCAGACCCGGCCCGTCCTCGCCAGGAGTGAGCGGGCCCTGCTCAACGAACACGACATGCACACCGGGCGGCGCATGGTTGCCACCCGGGACGCCATCCATTACCAGAGCCCCGGAACCGGATTCTGGTACCGGCTCGGCTGGGACCAGGTCGAGCGGGCCGCCTGGGACGCCGGACGAGCCGAACTGCGCCTGGTCAGCAGGCGCCCGCAGACAGCACCCGACGCCGTCCTGCGGACCACGACCCCGGACCGGCTGATCCGCCTGGCCGGCGAGCGGATCAGCGCCACCACCCTCGCGCACGCGCCGCTGCGGCACAACGGCCGCGTGGTCGGCACAGTCTCCGCCCGCCGGCCAGCCGGCGGCGACCACGACATCGCCTGGGTGGCGCACGTGCGTCCCGGGACCGACGTACCGGAAAGCGAGATAGCCGAAGCCATCGAGGGCCTGAAGATCCACATCGGACTGTGACCGGACCGCCGCGGGCCCGCCGGTTCAGGTGGTACGCCCGCGGCGTCGCACGACGGCGTCGAATCCTGCCGCCAGCAGCAGCACAGCACCGGTGACGACGTACTCGTAGCCCGCGGAGTTGGAGCCCTGGATCAGGTCGCTCATGCCGTTGATGATGACCGCGACGACGAGTCCACCGAGGACGGCGTCGATCATCCGGCCGCGGCCGCCGAACAGGGACGTACCGCCGATGACCGCGGCGCCGACCGCGAGCAGCAGCGTGTTGCCGGCACCGGCATTGGATTGGACCGACTGCAGTAGGGACGCGGCGGCGATGCCGGAGACTGCGGCCATCCCCGAACAGATCACGAAGACGGAGATCCGGACCCGGGACACGACGATCCCGGCCCGCCGGGAGGCCTCCTCGTTGCCGCCGACGGCGTACAGGTGCCGGCCGTAGCCGGTGCGGCTCAGCACGAAGTGCCAGCCCGCGAAGAGCACGACCAGCAGGATCACCACCCACGGCATGCCCTGGGCCTTGTTGCTGAAGAACGCGTTCGTGGTCAGGTTGCGGTTGATGCCCATGACGTGCGTGAAGAGCGCTCCGAGCACGGCCAGCGTGATCACCTTGACGGCGATGACCGCCGTCGGCGTCGGTGGCAGGCCGGCGCGGCGCCGCCCGGCCGCGTCGTTGATCTTGATCGCGGCATATCCGGCGACCACGACCCCCAGCAGCACCCATCCGCCCCACAGCGGGATGAAGCTGTTCTCCAACCCGATCAGCGGCGAGTTGTCCGGCAGAATGACCGATCCCTGGCCGCCGATGAGGATCAGGGTGACGCCCTGAAAGGCCAGGAAGGTGGCGAGGGTGATGACGAACGACGGAATGCCGACGCGAGCGCGCAGCCATCCCATCCCCAGCCCGATCGCGACACCGACGACCAGCGCGGCGATCGCACCCAGCCACCAGGGCGCGCCCTGGCGCAGCAGCAGCACGGCCATGATGGCCGCGCAGAGGCCACCGGTGGTGCCCGCGGAGAGGTCGATCTCGCCGAGCAGGAGCACGAAGATCAGTCCCATGGCCATGATGATGATCGGGGCGGCCTGGATCACCAGGGCCTCGATGTTGTACGCGCTGAGGAAGCCGGGATGCACGACCGCGAACACCGCGGAGATGACGATCAGGCCGGCCATGGCCGGGATGGCGCCGAGTTGCCCGCCCTTGACCCGGCCGAGGTAGGCGCGAGTATGGCCGGTCAGTGATTCGACTCCTCCGGCGGTGCCGTGCGGGTCCGTCTCGATCTGGTCGACGATCTCGTCGGTCTGCGTGCTCATATCGTCGCTCCGGTCGATTCGGCGGGCGAGAGTCCCAGGTCACCGGCGCGGCCCGCGGTGATCAGTTCGACGACCTGGGTCTGGGTGACGTCGGTGCGCCGGACCTGCGCGGCCAGCCGGCCGAGGTAGAGCACGGCGATGGAGTCGGCGACCCGCAGCACGTCGTTCATGTTGTGGGAGACGAGGATGACCGCGACACCCTGACCGGCGAGGCGGCGCACCAGGGCGAGGACCTGCTCGGTCTGCGCGACGCCGAGCGCCGCGGTGGGTTCGTCGAGGATGACGACCTTCGACTTCCAGAGCACCGATTTGGCGATCGCCACGGTTTGGCGCTGTCCGCCGGACAGGCTCGCGACGCCTTGGCGTACGGATCTGACGGTGCGCACCGACAGCGACGACAGCGCCTGCCGGGCCAGCTTCTCCATGGTGTTCTCGTCGAGGGTCCGCAGCCGGGTGCGCCGTTCCCGGCCGAGAAACATGTTCTGGACGATGTCCAGGTTCTCGCACAGGGCGAGGTCCTGGTAGACGATCTCGATGCCGAGCGCGGCCGCGTCGCGCGGGTCGTGCACGGTCACCGGCCGGCCGTCGACGAGGAACTCCCCGGCGTCGATCGGGTAGATCCCGCCGACGCATTTGATCAGCGTCGTCTTGCCGGCGCCGTTGTCGCCGACCAGTGCGGTCACCTCGCCTGCCTCGGCGGTGAAGTCCACTCCGGAGAGCACGTGTACCGGGCCGAAGGACTTGTCCACGCCACGCAGGTGCAGCGCCGGGTTGTCGCTCATGATTGACCACCTGTTCTGGGTGCGGGCCGGCACCTGGCTGCGCTGCCGGCCCGCGGTGGGAGGGCTGCGGAAGGATCAACCTGCGTGAACGCCGTTGGCGGTGCACAACTTCGTCAGCGCCGCGCTGGAGCACACGGCGGCGGCGGTGACGTAGCCGTCGGTCACCGGCAGGGCCACGTTGGCCTTGGTGATGACCGTCGGGGTGGCCAGGTACGACGGGACCTCCCGGCCGGTGGTCGGGTCCTTGGTGGTGGCCGGGGCCGTGGGCTTCTGCCCGGAGAGAATCTCGGAGGCCACCTTGATCGCCACGTCGGCCTCACCGGCGACCGGCTTGTAGATGGTGAACGCCTGGGTGCCGGCCATGACGTTGTCCAGGCCGCCGGCGGTGGCGTCCTGGCCGGAGACGGCGACCTTGCCCGCCAGCCCCTGCGACTTGAGCACGTTGATGACCGACTGGGCCATGGTGTCGTTGGCGACCATGACCGCGTTGATGTTCGGGTGCTGGCCGAGCATGGTGGTGAAGACGGTCTGCGCGGTGGCGGGGTCCCAGTTGCCGGTCTGGTCGGCGAGCTTCTTCCAGCCGGGTTGCTTGGCCAGCACCGAGTTGTAGCCCTGCGCGAACAGGGTGGCGTTGTTGTCGGTGGGAGCACCGTCGATCTCGACGTAGTTGACGGCGGTCTTGCCCTTGACCTGCGGGGCCTGGGTCAGGGCGGTGCCCTGGTCCACACCGACTTTGACGTTGTCGTAGGAGACGTAGTAGGAGGCGGTGCCGCCGGTGGTGAGCCGGTCGTAGTCGATGGTGACGACGTTGTGCTGCTGGGCCAGGGCCTCGATGGCCTTGCCGGAGCCCGGGTCGAGGTTGGTGACCAGCAGCACGCCCACTCCGGCATTGATCAGCGCCTGGGCCTGGGCCTGCTGAGTGGTGGCGCTGCCGTTGGCGTTGTCGACATAGCAGGTCAGCTTGTACGCGATGCACTGCTTGTTGATCTCGTTCGGATCGGCGGAAACCCACCGCGGCGACGTCGCGGTGTCCGGCAGCAGGACACCGACCTTGGTGTTCTTCGCCGCTGCCGTGCCTGAGGAGGTGCTCTTGGTACTGCTGCAGCCGGCGAGGCCGCCGACCAGCATCGTCACGACGCCGGTGACCGCCAGAACCTTGCGAGGTGTGGTGCGCATCATTGCGCTTCCTTTCACAATCATTTTGGGAGAGAATTCGAAACACTTATCCCGCGCCCTTATCACTGTGAATCCACCATCATGAGAATGGCGTGAGAGAGCGGCGCCGAGATCGGTCGATCAGACGTCGAGGCGGGGATCGGCGCCCGTCGGCGCGCGCAGCACCGACCGGACCTGATCACCGTCGATGGTTTCCTGCTCAAGCAGCAGCGCGGTGAGCTCGTCGAGGGCATCGCGGTGGGTGGTCAGCAGCTCCAGGGCGGTGCTTTCGGCGCCGCGCATCAGTTCGGCGACCTCCAGGTCGATGACGCACTGGGTGGCCTCCGACAAAGGACGCGCCGACGCCGGCCGGCCCGGCAGGTAGTGGACGGTGCGGTCGCCGTAGCCGACCGGCCCCAGAACCTTCGACAGGCCGAACTCGGTGACCATGCGGGTTGCCAGATCGGTGGCGCCGGCCAGGTCGTCGGCGGCACCCGTGGAGCCCTCGGCGAACACGACCAGTTCGGCGGCTCGCCCGCCCAGGCGCACGGCGAGCGAGTCATGCAGGTACGACTCGCTGTAGAGGTGCCGTTCGACCTCCGGCAGTTGCTGGGTGACGCCCAGAGCCGCGCCGGCGGGCAGGATGGTGACCTTGTCGACCGGGTCCGCGTTGGGGCTCAGCAACGCGACCAGGGCGTGGCCGGCCTCGTGCACCGCGACGGCGTGTTTCTCCTCGGGGAGCAGGGCGTTGGAATCCTCGCGGCGCCCGATCAGGATCCGGTCCCGGGCCGCCGAGACGTCCTCGGGCAGCACGATCTGGCGGTGTTCGCGGACGGCGTGGATGGCGGCCTCGTTGACCAGGTTGGCCAGGTCGGCGCCGGAGAATCCGGGAGTCGAGCGGGCGACCCGGTTCAGGTCGACGGCGCCGGCCACCGGCATGCCGGCGGTGTGCACCCGCAGGATCTCGATCCGATCGGCCAGGGTGGGCAACGGAACAACGACCTGCCGGTCGAAGCGGCCGGGGCGCAGCAGGGCGGCGTCGAGCGTCTCGGGCCGGTTGGTCGCGGCGATGATCACCACCCCGGCGGCCTGCTCGAAGCCGTCCAGCTCGGCGAGCAACTGGTTGAGGGTCTGCTCCCGTTCGTCGTGGCCGCCGACGTCGACGGCGCCGCGGCGCCCACCGATGGCGTCGATCTCGTCGATGAAGATGATCGCCGGGGCGCGCCGCCGGGCCTCGGCGAACAGGTCCCGCACCCGGGAGGCGCCGACGCCGACGAACATCTCCACGAATCCCGACCCGGACACGGACAGGAACGGCACCTTGGCCTCCCCCGCCACGGCCCGGGCGAGCAGGGTCTTGCCGGTTCCGGGCGGGCCCACCAGCAGCACGCCGCGCGGTCCGGTCGCGCCGACCTCTTGGTAGCGGCCGGGGTCGGCCAGGTAGTCGACAACCTCCTGGATCTCGCGCTTCGCGCCGGCGTAACCCGCGACGTCGACGAACCGGGTCGTCGGCCGTTCGGCGTCGATGACCTTCGTGCGGGCCCGGCCGAACCCGCCGATGCCACCGGCAAGCCCTTTCATCGCCTTGCGGCCGCTCCACACGAAGAAGCCGACGAGCAGCAGGAACGGCAGCCAGCCGACCAGAAGGGAGAGCCACGACGTGGTGGTGCCGGTGGCGGTGATCGCCACATGGTGGGTTTGCAGGCTCTGGCTGATCCCGGTGTCGCCGAGCGCGGTCGGCAATTGGGAGGTGAACGTCGACCCACTGGTCAGCGTTCCGGTAACCGCCCCAGCGGCGCTGATCGAGACCTGTTTGACCTGGCCGGCGTCGACCGCGGTGACGAACTGGCTGTAGGTGTAGTCGGCCCGGCCCGCGGCGAACGGGTTCGGGAGGAACAACAGCAGGAAGGTCAGCGCCACGGCAGCCGGCAACAACCACCGCCGCCAGGACGGCGGGGCCGGCGGGCGGGGGCCGGGTTCGGATGCGGGGTCGGTACCGGTACGCGGCGGCGGAGCGTCCCGGCCGGACGGCCGGGACAGACCGGTCGTCGCGGATTCCGGGGCTTGGGCGTCGCCCGTCAGGTCGTATGTCATGACCCCACACGGTGCTCCGGCGAACATGACACGCAGATGAGAGCGTGCCGCGATCCAGATCACCGCGCGACGCCAGGACGCTGCCCCACATCCGCTACCCGTGCCGGGACCGGCTCTCCTCGACCTAGCCCGCGCTCAGCTCATCGACGCAGCCACCCGCTCGGCAACCCGTCAGTCCCGGTGCCAGCGCAGCGGGCCGGGATGCAGGCTCCACCAGAGGCGGCGCCACCAGGACCGCTTCGCCCGCAGTGCCTCGGCATACGCGACCGCCTGCTGCCCCGCCCGCTCGGCCTGCTGCCCGTCGGCCGCGCCCGGCGCGAAGCCGACCGTGTTCACCCCGGCCACGAGCTCATCCAGCGGCGGCAGCCCATACCCGGCGGGCGGCGCGGCGGCCCGCACCGGCGCGGCGCCGCGACGATCCGGCGCGTCCTCCGGCCGCCATCCCACGGAGGCCGCATCGACTGCGACAGCACCCTCCGCCGGGACCGGCCCGGCCCCGACGCCCGCCTGCTCCAGACCGGGCCGATCCACGCCAACGGCCCCGACGCTGTGACCGGCGCCCGCCTGCTCCAGACCGGGCCGAGCCACGCCGCCGGCCCCGGCACTGTGACCGGCGCCTGCCTGGTCCGGGTCGGGGCGACCCACGCCGGCGCCGACCTGGCCCAGGCCGAGGGCAGCGCCGGCCTTGCCGCGGGATCTCGCCTTGCGCTGCCGTGGCGCGGGCGGCTGCGCCGCATAGACCGCCGCCTCGCCAGCGGCCAAATGCGCCGGCACTGGCCGTCCCGCCAGCCGCAAGGCGTCGGTGAACTCCAGCCAAGCCCCGGTGATCCGCTCGTCCGGCGCCCCGGCCCCGAGCCTTCGCCGCCGCAACCCGCGTCGCATCAGCACCACGGTCGCCGCCGCCGCGATCAGCACCAGCAGCACCGACCCGGAGGCCCCCGTCGCCACCAGCACCGCGGGCGGACCGCTGTCCCCGGCCACGGGCGCCTGGGCGACCACCGGCGGCGCCGAAGCACTCGACGCCTCCGGCGCGGGTGGCGGATCGGACGGCGGCGGTGGCGACGGCTTGGGTGTGAAGTCCTCCTCGACCGGCCGCGGCTCGTCGCTCTTGGGCTGCGGATCGAACGCCACCCAGCCCAGCTCGTCGAAGAGCACCTCCGGCCAGGCGATCGCGTCGCCGGCGGTGACCGGGCCGCCGGCCTTGGGCACATCGAAGCCGACCAC
>Ga0307516_10003035_pt1 | contig 21904 bp, 21 predicted proteins | sample 19_EM_MG_FD_203310 | JGI IMG/M metagenome (GOLD analysis project Ga0307516, IMG submission 203310) | Populus trichocarpa ectomycorrhiza microbial communities from riparian zone in the Pacific Northwest, United States - 19_EM | ecosystem: Host-associated > Plants > Roots > Unclassified | place... | reverse complement strand
TGTACCAGCGCCCCGCTGGCGAGCATGTGGGTAAGCGAAGTCATGGGCGTAGAGGATCCATTCGACGGCACCAAGGTCGCCATCAACCGCGCCATGGCGCTGGATCACTGCGTAGCCGCAACTTACGACGCCGCAAGCTTCGACAACTTGCCGATTGGGGGCGGGAATGACCTCGACACGTGCAAGCTCATCCGCGATTGCGACCCGCTCTACCCGCTCGTGGTCTGCCCGCTGCTCGGGTTCAGCCAAAGCAACAATGCCGGCGTCGTGGAACCCGGCTTCTCGACCTTCCTCAAACAGTTCGACGTGCCACCGCTACGCCCAGCCAGCCCTTGACCCAGACGGCCCCGCGTCGCAGTCGAGAGCCCGGTCGCTTCAGTGCACCACGCAACTAGCGCTGCTGGGGTCGAGCTTGCGGTCCCGCGGCTCAGCGTGCTCGGCGTCGAGGCTGCGTGGCTCGGTCACGGCACATTGGCTCAGCGGGACCGCGACATGGTCGATTTCCGGGGGCTCGAGCAGCTTGTTCCAGGCTCTGAAGAAGTGATGGTCGCCTTCGGTTCCGAGGTAGGTGAGGCCATTGGCGCCGCGCACCCTCTTCAATTGCTCGGCCCCGACGATGTAGAAGGTTCGCGGGGCGGGTTTGCAGCCTTTGCAATCCGCTGCCTGGACCACGACCGAGCCCAACGTTTCGTTGGAGGTCAGGAATGCGGAGGCAGGGTGAGGAGTTGAGAACGCGCCGCACCCTGGCAGCAGCGCCAGCGCGGCAGCAGCCGCCAGCAGCCTTCTTCGTCGCCTCCCCTTGTCAGGGCCGCTCATTGCCCTAGGTCTTTTCCTAGGAAACGGCGCGGCGGTCGGCGGTCGGGCGGCTAGAGCTCGCTGGTTCCGACACATAAACGGCCGATTCGCAAAATACGATGGTGCACGAGGACCGGCCGGCTTCGCGCATGCGCGCGCACAGCTCGGAAAGCTCTTCGTCTGAGTCGACCACGTCACCCTCGACGGGCTGGCGGGTAGAGGAATCGTAGCGACAGTTGTCGATCGCTACCCAAAGGCCCTTGTAACGCTCCGACTTACAGAGGTCGGGCCAGGTCATACGACTAGTCATGCAGGGGGTGAACCTTCGCGAAAGAAACTCGCCGTGGCCGCAGAACTCCCCTCTGCGCACAACGCCAAAAGCCCGCGATTTTCGCTGGCTTCTTCGATAATTGGTGGACGGCAGGTGGCCATGTCCGGGTTGACGACTGGAGTTAAGAACAGCTCCTCGGGTCAGTCAAGGGAACGGCCAAAGCTCGGTTTTACAGTGCTGGCAGAACGCCGCTTTCTGACGTAACTCCGGAAGGTTACTTGCAGCTCGACCCATTCAGCCCGCGGGCCGCACCTTTGACGCCGGCTGCTTCCGCCGCCGCAGCGAGTGCCTTGGCGCGGTCGCACTGGCCGTTCATGGCCGCCGACTTCACAGCGCCGACCGCGGTTCGTCCCAAGATCGCCTTGCACTCGGCCTGCTTGGTGGCGTCGGTGCAGCGGCCGAGCGAGGCGTTCACGCCCGAAGCATTGCCGCTGGATGCAGCAGCCTTGCAGGCGTCGCAGGGATCGCCCTTGGGCGGGGCTGCCGGGGTACCGGTGCCCGCGGCCTTGGTCGTGGTGCCGGTGGGAGTCGCGGGCTTGGTAGTTTCGACAGGGGCTGCGGCTGTGCCGCCCCCACCAGCTGGGGGAGGTGTGGCGGTGTCCGGCGGAGGAGTGTCGAGCGGTTTGAGCTGCTCGGTAGGCGGAGTGGTCGCCGTCGCGGGCGCCGTATTGATGGCGATCGGCGGCAGATCGGTGTTTTGCGGTTTGTTGCTGCGCACCGCCAGAATCAAGATCGCGCCGAGCAAGACCGCGCCCACGCCGGCCAAGCCGAAAATCAGTCCCTTGCCGCCGCCCGCGCCGGCGCCGCCCCGAGGCGGAGCATGTGGGATGGGCGCGGCCGCAACGGCCATCGGGGTCGGAGCCGGATGGCCAGGCGGCGGTCCGTAGTGAGAAGCGGCCTGGGCGGGCGCAGCCGCGAAACCGGGCACGGCCTCCATGGCCGCGGTGCCGGTTCGCGCTGCAGCGGCAGTTTCCGCCGGATTCGCCTCGACGGTCATGCGACCGCCGTCGGACAGCTCGGTAAAGAACTCGCGCGCCGTCGACGGCCGCTGTTCGCGCTCTTTCGAAAGCCCGCGCAAGATCGCGTGGCGCATGCCGTCGGGCAGGTGCTTGGCCGGCGCCGAAACCTCGAACGGAATCGGCTGCGCGGTCATGTGCTGGGTCGCCCATTGCCACGGCGTATCGGCTTCGAACGGCAATTTGCCGGTCAGCATTTCGTAAGACATGACGGCGAGCGAGTAGATGTCGCTGCGCGCGTCGAGCGCCTTGCCGGTGAACTGCTCGGGGCTCATGTAGGGCGGCGTGCCCAGCACCATGCCTTGCTGAGTGAGCTTGGCTTCTTTCTGCGCGTCGGCAGATTCGGTGCGCGCGGCGATGCCGAAATCGAGCACCTTCACGAAATCTTTTTCGCCAGCGCGATCGGCGAGCACGATGTTCTCGGGCTTGAGATCGCGATGAATGATGCCCTGCATGTGCGCTTCGTCGAGCGCGCCGCACACCTGGCGCATGATCTTGATCACGCGGTCCGGAGCCATCGGGCCTTGCTGCACTACGTCGGCCAGCGAGTGTCCGGCCACGAACTCCATGGCGATGTACAGCGTGCCGTCCGCCGTCGCGCCGAAGTCGTAGAACTTGATGGTGTTCGGGTGCTCGAGCTGCGCGACCGTGCCGCATTCGCGGTGGAAGCGCGCCAGCACTGCCGGATCTTTCGACAGGTGCTGGTGCAAGGTCTTGATCGCCACCTTGCGGATGGTCGAGCCCATCTGCTGCTCGCCCACGTAGACGATGCCCATGCCGCCTTCGCCGAGCACGCCGGTCACGCGGTAGCGCCCGCCAATCAGCTGGCCGATCATCGCGTCTTGTCCCTTCTCGGGCTCTACCGGCATCAAGCCGCCGCAGTTGGCGCAGAAGCGCGCACCATCGATGTTGGCATGACCGCAAGCATCGCACTTCATGTTGCTCGCGAGATTTGCATGAGTACCGGCCAGAATCACCAAGTTTGGACGCTGGAGCGGGGCAAACGGTCTTGGAAGAACAGATCACGATCGCCATGGAAGCCACGACCCCGAGAAAACCCGGCGAGGCCGGGCGGAAGTTGTGGTTCGGGCCGCGTGTGTCGGGAGGCGCCCGGGCAGCCGATGTGACCAAACCCAAGTACCGGTTTGGCCCAGCTGGGCCCATAGCGCCGGCGGGGCACCGCTCGTCTCTGACGAGCCGGAAGCGACGCAACTCGTCACGCTCCTGGGCCGAACTGGTCGTGTGTGCGGAGGAGAGCTACTTTATGAGCATGGCGATCGGCGGACACCAGCCGCTGCCGGGCAGCGGAGCGGGCGTGACCATTGGCGGCTTTCGCTACGTGCGAGCGCCTCGGCCACTGCACTTCCCGGAGTCGGAAGACGTGGGTGAGTCGAAGCTCCACCTCGAGCTCTGCACCTTGCTCTACCAGGTGCTCAAGCTCGCCTTCGCGGGTCGCGCCAGCGTGGGCTGCGACCAGTTCGTCTATTGGGACGCCAAGGATCCGAGGGCCAATCTCGCGCCTGACGCGTTCGTTCGCCTCGGCCCGTCAGACGAACGATTCCGAACTTGGAAGGTTTGGGAGCGTGGCGCCCCGCACGTTGCGGTGGAGGTGATCAGTCACACGGACGTGGGCGAGAAGGCTTGGGCAACCAAGCTCGAGAAGTACGAGCGCCTCGGCGTACAGGAGCTGGTGCGCTTCGAGCCGGAAGCCGAGCCGCCTTCGCTGCGCGTCTGGGATCGCGTCGAGAACGATTTGGTCGAACGAGAAGTAACGGGCAAGTCAGCCGCGAGCAAGGTCCTGCCGGGGCATTGGGTCATCGCAGCCCATCCCGAGCATGGGCCGGCGCTGCGTCTGAGCCACGACGAAGAGGGAACGTCGCTCTTCCTCACGGAAGCCGAGGCAGAAGCACGGCGCGCCGAGGCAGAAGCACAGCGCGCCGACGCCGAAGCCGAAGGGCGCAGGGTCGCTGAAGCGCGGGTGCGCGAGCTCGAAGCCGAGCGTTCGGGCCGAGTTTGAGTCGGCTGTAACGCGCTCGAAGCCGAGCTCGTGCCGCGTCAGTGCTGAGGCGGCGCGGCAGACGTAGCAGGTCCGGCGGGGGCGGCAGGCGCGGCGTCGGCAGCGCGAGGCGTTTTCTGCGGCACGCTGGGCAGCGGCCAGTCGAGCTCGGTAGCCGTGCTGGTGCCGCGATCGATGAGCGTAGCGCGGCGGACGCGCGGACTTTGTGGCACGAGCACTTTGATGTGCGCGATGGCGTGCTCGGAGAGGGTGAGCGGCGCGTAGAGCGCTTTTTTGGTGCCGACTTGCGGTTCGTCGGCGGCGGTACCGGGAAAGTCGAAGCGGACGCGCTCGAGCAGCTCGTGACCGATGCTGAGCTCGATGGCGTAGCGACCAATGCGGCGCGGCGTGACGATCGGCTCGGCCAGCTTTAGGGCCTTGACGGAGACGACGTGTATTTTGCCTTCGGTCAGCTCGAGCTCGTATTCGACCTGCTCGGCCATCCGCAGCGGCGTCGGGTCCGGCGCGGTGCTGGGCGTGGGCGGCGTGCCGGCCGGCGCGGCGCCGGACGCCGCTGGCGCGGCGCTGGCGCTGCCAGTCGTCGAGGCGGCTGGTGCGCGTGGCGCGGCGCCTTTTGCGCTCGACTCGCCCGAGCCTTCGGCAAAGTGCGCCGGCAACACCAGCGTGGGTGCGCCGGGTTCGGTCGAGTAGCGCGCCCCTGAACAGCCGAGGGCGATGACGAGCGGCGAAATGGCGAGGGTGAGCGAAGCTTTGAGCACGAGCTGCGGCGCAACCTAGTGCACCGCATGTGACCTGCGGTCAACAATCGCTCCGCGATTGTCGGCCTCGCGGCATGCGCCGCACTAGCATCTTTTCCCCTGGGGCTGCGCCCCAGACCCCCGCTTGCTTAGCAAGCGCCTAGTGCAGCGCCGGCACCAAAAGTTGTCTCTATCTCACTTGCGCTGCACTAGCCCCCGCAGCGCGTCTCAGTCGAGCGCGCCTTGAATCGCCGTAAGCTCGCCGCCGAGCGCGAGCCAGGCGTCGACCAAAGCCGCGACGGGCTCGGAGGTGATGCGCCGACGCTGGCCAGCCGCGCCCCACTCGACCCAGGCCGCGTGCAGCAGAATCTGCGAGAACGCTTGGACGGAGCCGTCTGGCCCGGTCATGCGCGCTGGGCCGCCGTATTTGCGATCGCCGAGCAGGGGCGCGCCATGTGCGGCGGCGTGCACGCGCAACTGATGCGTGCGACCCGTGACCGGCGAAAGCGCCAAGAGCGCGGTGGGCTCGCCTTGGGGCAGCGCCGCGCTGGCGCGGGCGACGAGGCGGTAGCGACTGTGTGAAAGCTGTGGCTCTTGTCCGCCAACGACGCGCTTGCCGCCCTTCGCTTTGCCGAGCGTGTCGCGCCATTCGCCTTCGGCCGGCGTAGGCACGCCCGCCGCGAGCGCGACGTAACGGCGCAGCAAGCCGCCCGCAGCTCGCTCACCGAGCAGCCGCTCGCGGCTGCGCGAGCCGAGCGTGACCAGCAGCACACCACTGACCCCGACGTCGAGGCGCGAGATGGCGAACAAGCCTTCGGGCTCGACGCGCAGTAGCTGCCCGAGTTGCTGCAGCACGCAATCGGCGCCTTGGCGATCAGGCTCCGTGGGCAATGCGGCAGGTTTGTGCACCGCAAATACGTCGTCGGTTTCGCTCAGAATTTCGATAGTGGCGCGGGGCCGCGGGGCAAAGACTTCGACCATGGCGCCCGAGGCGAGCTCGCAGGCGCCGGCGCTACGCTTGCCGTCTACGAACACGCGCCCCTCAGCGAGCGCGTTCGACAGCCCTTGCGCGGCGAGCAAGCCTTCGAGCGGCAAGCTCGCCGCGACCACCCAGCGAAACAGCGGGGCGCTCATCCGTTGTTGACGATGCCGCCCGTTGTCTTACGCACGAGCTCGACCAGCACCGGATCGGTCTCGAGAGCGGAGCGCAGCTCGGCGCGTACGAACTCGAGCTGTTCGGGAGAGAGCCGCGAGAGCAGCGGCGCCACCGCGCCTTGGACCCGCGCGTCGAGATATTGGTCGACGTTGATTTCGCCCCGCTCGAGCGCTGCGAAGGCGTCGCTCGAGCCGCTGGCTGCATCGGCGCCGGACACGCCGGCGGGCGTGCCAACTTCGAACGAGCTTGGCGCGGGTACCGCCGCGCCCGGGGTGGGTGCGGTGGGCGTCGCGCCGCCGCGTTTGCCGATGCCGTCGATGCTCATGGAAGCGCGCCTTGTCGGAACTCTAGCAAGAATCAGCGAATGTTGCCGATCGCGTTTTTTACGGTGTCGTGCCGCGCCTTCAGCACGTTGCTCATGGCCGAGTAGCTGCGGCTCTCGGCGCTCATGCGCTCTTGAAGCTCGATGAAGTAGAGATTTTGGTTGGCGCTTTGGTTGAGCGCCGCCTCGACGCCGCCATTTTCTGCGCCCGAGACAGTGCCGCCGGCGTTACCGGCCGTGCCCGCTGAGCCTTCAGGCGTGACCGACCCCACCCCAGCAGGAGTGCCCGCGGCCGGCGCGCTCACCAGCGCGGGACCTACGCTGCTGGCCGTTGGTCGCAGCGCCGCCGCCAAAATGGGACCACCTGGCAGGCGCGTTACCGCTTGTTCCGCCCCGCTGAGAATTGCGCCGGCGCCGGCGCTCATCATTGCACTGAAGGGCTGGCCCGAGGGCGCGGTGACGCGCGCCGCGCTGGGCAAGCCCGAAACTCCGGTCGAAGGACCGCCATTGCCGATTACCGTCGTCATACGCTGTGCTCCTTGGTTGAACGGCGCACGGCGCGAAGGCCGGCGCTTGGTGAACACTGGTCGGTCGGGCTCGGGCCGAGTTGCGCGATTTGGCGATTTTGTGAAACCTGGCTGAGGCCTTGCCCTGACGAGGCCCTTGAAATGAGGCATCTTCCGGGGCCTACGCATGTCCAAAAGCGCCCCTCGAACGCGCGACCTAGCCTTGATCGGCGCAGGGCCCTGGGGTCGGAACCTGGCGCGCTGCTTCCACGGACTGGGGGCGCTCGGCTTCGTGGTGACCGGCGCCGCCGAGCGGGCCGAACGCGAAGAGCTGCGCCGGCTGTGCCCGGGCGTCGACGTCGGGTCGAGCGTCGCGGACGTGCTGCAAGACTCGCGCGTCACGATGCTGGCGATCGCCGCTCCGTCTAGCCTGCACTTCGAGCTGGCCGAGGCGGCACTGAAAGCCAAAAAGCACGTGTTCGTGGAAAAGCCCCTGTGCCTGCGGCTCGACCACGCCAAAGCGCTCGTGAAGTTGGCGGAAGACCAGGGCAAGACCCTCATGGTCGGTCATTTGCTGCAGTACCACCCGTGCGTGGCCAAGCTGCGGCAACTGGTGAGCGCCGGCACGCTGGGCAAACTGCTCACCATCACTTCGAACCGACTGAACCTCGGCGCGTTTCGCAGCGAAAGTAGCGCGCTCTGGAGCTTCGCGCCTCACGACGTATCGGTCATTCTCTCGCTGCTCGACGACCGCTTGCCGGAAACGGTGCGCTGCATGGGCGGCGCCTACCTGAACCCGGAGGTCGCCGACTCGACGGTCACCTTGCTGCGCTTCACGGGCGACGTACTGGCGCACGTGCACGTAAGCTGGCTCAATCCCTTCAAAGAGCAGCGGCTGACCGTGGTCGGCACCGAGGGCATGGCCGTGTTCGACGACACCTTGCCTTGGCCCGAAAAGCTGCAACTTTACCGCAAGTATTTGCGTTACGGCGCGGGCCGCGAGCCGCTGCCGCACAAGCAAGCGGCTGAGGCCGTGCCCGTCGCGGAGCGCGAGCCGCTGGCGATCGAGTGCGAGCATTTCTTGCTGGCGTGCCGCGGTGGTCTACGGCCGCTCACCGATGGCGCCGAGGGCGTGCGCGTGCTGTCGGTGCTCGACATGGCCGAGCGCAGCTTGAAGCGCGACGGCGAAGCGGTGCGCGCTTGGCGCGACGACGCGACCGAGGACTATTTTGCGCACCCCACCGCCACCATCGACGACGGCGCCGTGATCGGCCAGGGCACGAAAATCTGGCACTACTCGCACGTGATGTCGGGCGCCCGCATCGGTGAGCGCTGCAGCTTGGGGCAGAACGTCAACGTGGCCGGCGGAGCCGTGCTCGGCCGCGGCGTGAAGGTGCAGAACAATGTTTCGGTCTACAGCGGCGTCGAGCTGGAGGACGACGTCTTTTTGGGGCCGTCGTGCGTGCTCAGCAACGTGAAAAACCCGCGCGCGGCGCTGGACAGGCGCGGCGCGTATCAGAAGACGCTGCTGCGTCGTGGCGCGACCGTTGGCGCCAACGCCACGATCGTGTGCGGGGTCACGCTCGGGCGACACTGCTTCATCGCCGCCGGCGCCGTGGTCACGAAAAACGTCGCCGACTACGCGCTGATGGTCGGCAACCCTGCGCGCCAGCAAGGCTACATGAGCCGTCACGGGCAGCGCCTCGCGGCGAACGCTGACGGCCTGATGCTTTGCCCAGAAGCTGGCCTGCGTTACCGCGAAATCGAGCCCGGCGTCGTGCGTTGTCTGGACCTGGACGAAGACGCGCCGTTGAATCCGCATGCAGTTTAGTGACCTGAAGACCGAGCACGAGCGCTTCAAAGAGGCCATTGACCGGCGCTTGGCGGCGCTGTTTGCGCATGGCAAGTTCATCATGGGGCCGGAGGTGCGCGAGCTGGAAGACGAGCTCGCGCGCTATGTCGGCGTCGCGCACGCCATCACGGTCAAGAGCGGCACGAGCGCGCTCGAGCTTGCGCTGCGCGCGCTCGGCGTCGGCCCCGGCGACGAAGTCATTACCACGCCGTTCAGCTGGATCAGCGCGGCGGAGACCATCGCCTTGTGCGGCGCGCGGCCGGTGTTCGTCGACATCGAGCCCGCCAGCTTCAATTTGGACGCCACGCTGGTCGAGCGCGCCGTGACCGCGCGCACGCGCGGGATCGTGCCGGTCAGCTTGTTCGGCCAGCTGCCGGACTTCGCGCGGCTCTCGGCCATTGCCGAGCGCCGTGGACTATTCGTGATCGAAGACGGCGCGCAGAGCTTTGGTGCGAGCCAAGCCGGGCGGCGCAGCGGCAGCTTGTCGACCATCGGCGTGACCAGCTTCTTTCCCACCAAACCGTTCGGCTGCTTTGGCGATGGCGGGGCGCTGTTCACGAACGACAGCGCGCTTTCTGACAAGCTGCGCGCGCTGCGCGCTCACGGCGCGGCCGAGCGCGGCCAGCACGCGCTGGTTGGCCACAACGCCAGGCTCGATACGCTGCAGGCGGCGATCTTGCTGGCCAAGTGGCCGCGAGTCGACGCCGAGCTCGACGAGCGCCGGCGCCTGGCGCGCTGCTACGACGACGCGCTCGGAAGCCACTATCGAACGCCAGCGCTCGTGCCGGGTAACAGCCACGTTTATGCCCAATACACGCTGCGCGTCGCCGAGCGTGACCGATTGGCGGCGCGCCTGGCCGAAGGCGGTGTTCCGACCGCGGTTTACTATCGCAAATGCTTGCACGAGCAGCCGGTGTTCGCCGGTTGTGCGGCGCGGGGCTCGCTGCCCGAGGCCGAACGCGCAGCGGGCGAAGTGCTCAGCTTGCCGCTGTACCCGGGCCTCTCTGCAGAGGACCAACAGCGCGTGATCGACGCGCTCGTGCGCTGAGTCGGACGCTCGTAGCAGAGCACGCGCGCGGCGTTCAGCTGCCCGGCGGCGAGTATTCCATCACCCAGTAAATGCTGAGCGGTCCGGGCGCGGGAATATGCGACAGCGAGCGGCGACGAAAACCGAAGCGCTGAATCTGTTTGTCGATCGAGGCCGCGTTACTGTGATGGTAGTGGCCGCTGAAGCCGGCCAAGCGTCGGCCGAGCCGATACAAAGCGTTCTCGGTGGGCAGGCTGACCAGCAGCCGACCGCCCGGCTTGAGCCAGGTCTCGAACTGGCGCAAGGTCGGCGGCAAATCGTCGACGTGCTCGAGCACCTCGGCCGCGATGATCAGGTCGACGCTGCCCTTGCCGACTGCGCTGTCGGCCTCGGCTGGCGAGTGCAGCGTCACGTCTTTCAGGCCAAGCTCGCCAATCAGTGCTTTGGCGGCGCTGAGCACCAAGTCTACGCCGATGACTCGCTCGAAGCGCGCCAGCGTATCGCGAAATAAGACGCCGCTGCCGCAGCCGAAATCGAGCGCCAAGCTGCCGCTCTGCTTGGCCGGCGCGAGCCGCTGCAAAGCGCTGACCACGACCTCGAGCCTGCGCCATGCCATCCAGCGCAGCGCGGGGTTCGAATGCAGATAGCTCGGGATGGCCATCTCGGCGCGGTCCTCGTCCGAAAGGCTCTGGGCGATGCGCTGCAGCAGGTCGGGGGATACGCGTTCCATGGCGAAATCGCGGCCGACAGTTACCCTTCCGAGCCCAAAAGTCGATCGATTTCTGATCCGCGGCGCGGGCGAGAGCTGGCGGAGAAAAGAGGAAAATGCGGCCGAGCGCGCTTCCCCGAGACAGGCTTGCGCGATAGGCTCGCGGCCTTCGATGCAAGAGCGAGCCCTCGCAACGGCAGCCGCGGTGGGCGGCGCAGTCAAAGCTCCAGTGCGGCTGCTGGTGATCTTACCCGCGCTCAACGAAGCCGCGACGATTCAAGCCGTGCTGGGCCGGGTCCCACGCAACATTCCAGGTATCGACTCGGTCGAGATCTTGGTCGTCGACGACGGCTCTACCGACGACACCGTCAAGCTGACACTCGAGGCCGGCGCGAGCGTGATCTCGCACGGCAAAAACCGAGGCGTGGGCGCGGCGATGCAAACCGGTCTCGACGAAGCCGTGCGGCGTGAGGTCGACTTCGCGGTCAACGTCGACTCCGACGGGCAGTTCGCGCCCGAAGACATCCCGAAGCTGCTCGAGCCGCTGATCAGCGGCAAAACCGATTTCGCGACCGCCTCGCGCTTCAAAGATCCGGCGCTTGTGCCGGTGATGCCGCTGGTCAAGCGCATGGGAAATTGGGGCATGGCGCGCATGGTCAGCTACATCGTGGGCCAGCAGTTCGCCGACGTGAGCTGCGGCTACCGCGCGTACACCCGCGAAACGCTGCTGCAGCTGGTGCTGTCGGGCGCGTTCACCTACACGCAAGAGATGCTGCTGGTGCTCGGGCAAAAGGGCCTGCGCATGCTCGAGGTGCCGATGGCCGTGCGCGGGGTGCGCGAGCATGGCCAATCGCGAGTGGCGTCGAACCTGTTTCGCTACGCGTACCGAACGTCGTCGATCATCTTCAGCTGCGTTCGCGATTTTTCGCCGGGAACCTTCTTCAATTTGTCGGCCCTGGTGCTGAGCATCATGGCTACGGGCTTCGCCGCGTTCTTCGTGATCCATCGCATCGTGGCTGGCCAGTTCACGCCGCACATCTGGTCGGGTTTCACGGCCGCCTTCTTGCTCGGCTTGGCGTTCATGACCTTCGGCCTGGGTCAGGTCGCTGCGATGGTCGCGCGCATCCGTCGCATTCAAGACCGCGAGCTGTACCTGCTGCGAAAGTATCTCGATCGCGGAGCGCAGGCACGCCACGCGGCGGACGCGCTCGAGGCTCGTCTCAGGAATGGCTGATGTGGAAGCTGCCGTCGATCACGCCTAGAAGCGGGCGTGTCCTGATCGCGTTACTTTTGTGCATCAAGCTCGTGCTTTTGGTTTGGAACGCCGCCGTCTTCGACGGCAGAACCGACGACGCCGACTATCATGCGGAGCGCGCGCTGTCCGGCGGTCTCAAGCCGAGCGCCACGGGCTACGATCCGCCGCTCTACTACCTACCCGCCCTGCTCGCGAAACGAGCCGTCGACGCAGCGCTCCCTGAGCACGGCTCGGAGCCCAACGCCGGCCCCGTGGCAGCGCTCTCGCGCCGCGAACGCGCGACTCCGGCAGCCCGCGCCGAGCGAGCGTTCCGCGAGCGCTTGCTCACACTGCTGCGTTACAGCAACGTGGCTTGGCTAGGCTTGTTCTACGTGGCTTGGATTGGCTATGCGTTTCCGCGCCTGCTCGGAGGCTTCCAGGGCTGGTTTTTGGCAAGTCTATTGCTGCTCGCGCTGCCCGGTTATCAAAAGCTCGCCGTGATGAGCCACCCCGACAACGCGTTCGCGGGCTGCGCGGCGCTCGCGATCTGCGCCTGGCTGTTCGTGCGCGAGCGTTGGCAGCGCTCAGCCACGCCGCCAGCGTCCGTCGAGGCCGACGCGGCCGCGCCGCGAACAGCTTACGGCGCGAAGCCGCTATTTGGCTTCGCGCTGGCGATCGGGCTCCTGGCGTTGACGCGACCGTTCGCGGTCGTGCCGGTAGCGGTGCTGGCGCTCGTGGCGGTGGTGTACGCGCTGCGGCTGAGCGGCGCGCGCTTACGCGAGCTCTTGCCCCGGCTGGCGCTGATCCTGGCGCTCGTGATCGGCTCGACCACGAGTTGGTACGTGTACCGTTGGAAGAGCTGCGGCGAGCCGACTCGCATCTTTCCCGCTCCGGACAGGGCCCCCGTTGGCCAGAGCCCGAGCAACGTCAGTTTCCGCGAGTATTACGCCACTTTCAAAGTGCGCGACTTGGTCGATCCTCCGACTCGCAAACCAGCCAGGCGGGGCCGAGCCGCGCTCGTGGAAGCGCCGTCGACGAGTAGCTTTTTCACGGTGCTTTACTCGGAGATCTGGGGCGATCAGTGGCTGTATTTTTCTGGAGCGAGGCAGCGAGACGTCAAGGGCTGGCCGAAGCGCTTGAGCATGGCCTGCGCGTTGCTCGTGCCGCCGATCGTCGCCGGGCTCGGCGGCCTCGTGCTCTGGGACTTGTTTCGGCGTGCACGAGACGAGCTGCGGAGGCTGAGCGGCCGTAGGCGCGGGCAGGTTTTGTTGGAGCTGGCGGCGACGTTCGAGCAAGAGTTGGTGCTGCTCACGATCGCTGGGCTTGGAGCGGCGCTGTTCGTGTACTGGCAGGCCGGACCGGCGCTCTTGCCCGACGAGAGCTCGAGCCTGAAGTTCATTCACATCGCAACGCTCTTTCCGCCGCTGCTCGCGCTGGCCTTCGCGCGGCGCATGGAACGGGACAGCTTCAGCCTGCTGGCTGGCTATTTCCTGCTCGTCTACATCGCAGCGTTCCCGCTCGCGATGTATTGGCCTAGCTAGCTTTCTTAGCGCAGCACCAGGCGGCCGTAGGCCCAGACCATGCAGTCGACGATCAGCGAAACCGCGCGCGAAACGATCGCGGTGGCGACTGCGGGCGCGGGGCCCACCACCGGAGCGAGGCCCACCGACAGCACCGCCTCTCTCACGCCGATGCCCGACGGCGTCGCCAGCGCCAAAATGCCCGCGATCGGCGCGAGCACGTAGAACCCGGCGCCGTAGATGGCGTGCGCCGAGCTGATGCCGACGGCGCGCGCGGCCAAATAGCCGTGAATCGCCCAGGTGAGCCAGTACAGAACATGGGCGACCGGCCCACGTCGCGGAACCAACGGACCCGCACCCTCGGCCTTCATCAAGCGCACGACGATGGCCGGCAAACGGCGACGATCCACGAAGACGAGCGCGACGCCGACCAGCACGAACGCCAGCAGGCCGAGCAAGCCGAGCCGACCGAGCACGGCCATCACGCCGCCCGCCCCGCCGCTGGTCGCGACCAGCAATGCAAAACCGACGATGCCGCCGACGGCTACCATCGAAATGGATTCGGTGAGCACCGAGTAGCCCGCCACGGCTGCCGGCACGCCGAGGTCCGCCGCACCCGCCATGCGCACGAGTGGCATGCCTACCTTGCCGGGCGTGTAGCGCGCCATCTGCGACTCGAAGTGCAGCGTGAGCGCCGGCCGCAGCGGCACCTTATGACCGACCATACGCTCCATGATCCACTTCCAACCGATGGCAAGGATCACCGTACCGAGCGCGATCGGCAGACCAGCGGCGACCAGCCACGCCCAGTGCAGCGTGACTTTGCCGCTCTCCCACTTCTTGGCTAGCTTGTAACCGGCGAGCGCGACGAAGATCACCGACGAGCCCGCCAGAACGATGCGGGCTGTCAGCTTGATCAGCGCCACGCGGCGCGCTGTAAGCTCTGCGGCTTCGCTCAAGCAGACGTGGCCCAGTCTCGAGGTCGTTCACTGCTGCGGCCTTGTCGCGCGGCCACCTGCGACTGGCTGTCTCCGGCTCTACGTGCGCGCTCGCGCTGCTGCAGGTCCTCGAGCAAGCGGCGATTCACGCCCTGCAGGTCCGCCAAGATGGCGAGCAGCACGGTTTGAAAAGCTACCAGCAGCAGCACGGCCGCCAAAATCAGCGATTGAATGTGGCCCGAGCCGCCGCCCTGCGCGAAATAGACCAAGAAGCGCGCGCCCAAGGCCAAGCCCGCGAACAGCGGCAAGAGGCTTACGGTGAGGAAGAAGCGCAGCGCGCGGTACACGATGAAGATGCGCAGCATGGTGAGCACCGAGCGCCGCACGTAGCTGCCAATGCTGCGCACCAGACGCGAGGGCCTGAGCTCTCCGTTGACGCGAATCGGCACTGACGAGATGCGCAGATTCTTCTGGCCCGCTTGAATGATGGTTTCGAGCGTGTAGGTGTAGTCACTGAACACGTTCAGCACCAGCGCGACTTCGCGGGACATGGCGCGAAAGCCGCTGGGCGCGTCGGCCACGTCGGTGTTGCTGACGCGGCGTACGACCCAACTACCCAGCCGCTGCAGCACCTTCTTGATCATCGAGAAGTGGCGAATCTGGTCAATCGGTCGCGCCCCGATCACCAAGTCTGCGCGATCTTCCAAGATCGGCGCGACCAAGAGCGCGACGTCTGCCCCGCAGTACTGGTTGTCGGCGTCGGTGTTGACGATGATGTCCGCGCCACGTTCGAGGCAAGCTTGGATGCCGAGCATGAACGCGCGCGCCAGACCCTGGTTGCTGCGAAAGCCCACGACGTGAGTCACGCCCAGCTTGCGTGCCACCGCGACGGTGTCGTCGCGACTGCCGTCGTCGATGATCAGCGTCTCGATCACGTCGACGCCCGGGATTTGCTTGGGCAAGTCGGCGAGGGCGATGGGCAGTGTCGCAGCCTCGTTGAGGCAAGGAATTTGTATGATGAGTTTCATGACCGAGCGGCCTACCCGCGCTGGGGGCGCATTCTGCGCCGGGAGGCGCCCTGTTGCCAATCTTGGAGCTGCGTGGACGCAAGCCAAAGACTGAGCTAGAGGTACCCGCCCGTGAATCCGGCCCGTTTTGCAGCACAAGTCACGCTCCAGCCCAGGAGCTTCTCATGAGCATCAAGGGCGTCGAGCTCATGGAGCATCGGGGGCGCGCTTACGCCATGGTGCTACGCGCAACGGCCACCAGCGACGAAAAGTACAACTTCCTGACCGGGCCCGAGAGTCCGCTGCAGTTGGGTGTCAACTTCTATGCGAGGGGTGACAACGTCAAGGCGCACTACCACCTGCCGCGGCACGTGGAAACGAACCAAATCCAAGAATTCGTCTTGATCGGAGAGGGCCGCACCAAGGTGACCTTGTTCGACGCAGACGACCAGACGCCGTTCGCGGACTTCGAGCTGACCACGGGCGACATGGTGCTGCTGCTCGCGGGCGGCCACAGCCTACAGATGCTGGAGCCGACCAAGGTCGTCGAGGTCAAGCAGGGGCCCTACGACGGCAAGACGAAAGACAAAGTGGTATTCGGCTGATGGCAGAACAAAGCTTCATTCCGGTTTGCGAACCGCTCTTGGCGGGGCGCGAGCTCGAATACGTGACGAAAGCAGTAGCTGGTGGCTGGATTTCTTCCAGCGGCAGCTACGTGAAGGAGTTCGAGCAGGCTTTCGCCAAGTACCTCGACGTGCCCTGCGCCGTGACCACCAACTCCGGTACGGCGGCGCTGCACTTGGCCATGGTCGCGGCCGGTATCGGCCCCGGCGACGAAGTGATCATCCCGGCGTTCACCATGATCGCGACGGCGTTCGCCGTCTGTTACACCGGCGCCAAGCCCGTGTTCGTGGACGCGGAAGCGGCATCCTGGAACATCGACTCCGCGCAGATCGCACAAAAGCTGACCCCGCGCACCAAGGCAATTCTGCCCGTGCACGTCTACGGACACGCCTGCGACATGGGCGCACTCGAGCGCGTCATCGACTCGCGAGATCTGCTGATCATCGAGGACGCGGCGGAGGCCATCGGCTCGCGCTACGAAGGCAAGCTGTGCGGCGCGCTCGGCGATCTGGCGTGTTTCAGCTTCTTCGCGAACAAGTTGGTCACGACCGGTGAGGGCGGCATGGTCGTCGCGCGCGACGAGCGCTTCGCAGAACCCCTGCGCTACTACAAAAACCTGTGTTTTCCCACGCAAGGGCCGCGCCGCTACCTGCACGAAGACATCGGCTTCAACTACCGCATGCCCAACGTGCTGGCCGCCATCGGCCTCGGGCAGCTGGAACGGGCCGATTTTTATCTGGAATGCCGGCGCAAGAACGCTTCGCGCTACGACGAGCGCCTGCGCGGGCAGCGCGGCATCACGACACCGCCCAACCTGCCTTACACGCTCAACTCGTACTGGATGTACGGCATCTTGATCGAAGACGACTTCGGGCTGAGCCGTGATGAAGTGATGGCCGGCCTGCTCGCAGCCGGCATCGACACGCGCTCGTTCTTCGTGTCGATGCACCGCCAGCCGGCGTTGGCCAAATATGGCTGCGACGTGAGCGGGCAGTATCCGGTGGCCGATGCGCTCGCCAAAAAGGGCCTGTACCTGCCGTCCGGCTCTGGCCTCAGCGACGCCGATCTACAGCGCACCGTAGACGTGCTGCTGTCGCTGCGGCGTTGACGCGCTCGTAGCGAGCTCGCGCGGCGCTATGCTAGCGTCGCGCCGCTTTGCGTGTCGCACTGATCGGTCCGACCCACCCTTACAAGGGTGGCATAGCTCACCACACCACCGAGCTGGCACATCGGCTCGCCGGCGCAGGTCACGACGTGAGCTTGATTTCCTGGTCGCACCAGTATCCCGACTGGCTCTATCCGGGAGTGCAACGCCTGCCGCAAGACACGCCGGAGACTCCGCCTTTTCCGGGCACGTCGTATCCGCTGTCTTGGAAGAAGCCGCACAGCTGGCTGAAGGTTGGTCGAGACTTGCGCGCCTTCGATCTGGTCATCATCGTGGTGGTCGCGTCGGTACAAGCGCCCGCCTACTTGGCGATGCTCAGCGCGCGTGGCAAGGCTGGTGGCCGGGTGCTGGCGCTTTGTCACAACGTGCTACCTCACGAACGGCGCTTCTTCGACGCGCCGCTGACGCGGGCCGTGCTGCGTCGGGTCGACAGCGTGCTCGTGCACAGCGAGGCGCAGGTCGAGGTCGTGCGCAGCCTGGTTCAAACTCGCGTCGAGTGCGCCGATATTCCCCCGCACTTGCCAGCCAGACCCAAGCCCGGACACGCGAAACCCGAGTACGGCGCCAAGCGACGCCTACTGTTTTTTGGCTTGATTCGTCAGTACAAGGGCTTAGACGTGCTGCTGCGCGCGCTCGCCAAAACGCCCGATGTCTCGCTGACGGTCGCCGGCGAATTTTGGGGTGACGTCGAGCTCTACCAGAGCTTGCTCACGGAGCTCGGCCTGCGCGAGCGCGTGACGTTGCTCGGCGGCTACGTGCCTTCGGCACAGATCACGGAGCTGTTCGCGAGCGCGGACGCGCTGGTGCTGCCGTATCGCTCGGGCACGGCAACGCAGAACATTCTCCTGGCTCACGCGCACGGCCTGCCGGTGATTGCGACGCGAGTCGCCGCCATGGCCAGGTACGTGCGCGACGAGCTAGATGGCCTGTTGTGTCGCCCCGACGACGTCGACGACCTCGCGCGCGCCATTCAGCGCTTCTACGCTCCGGGCGTGGCGCAAGGGCTGTACGCGCACGTGCCGCCGGTGACCGGCAACGAAGGCTGGGAAACGTACCTCGACGTGCTGCTAGCGCGGCGCTAGCGCTAGCCAGCAGGCTTGGTCGCGACCAGCCACACCGAGACGCCCATCGACTCCGGTAGCGCAGCGATGCCGCGGCTGACGACGCTCCGCACACGAGGATTCCGAATCTTGTCCAGCGGCGCGCGCAGGTAGCCTGACTCCGCGAGGTGAAAGCCGGCGTCTTTCACCAGCCCGCAAATCTGCTGGCGCGTGTAGATGCGCGCGTTGCCGTAGCGGTCGTAAACCCACTTGGGCAGCAGGTTCAAAAACGGAATCCGATGGTACGGAATGCTGTCTTGAAATGGGAAATTGAAGCCGTGCGTCTCCATCAGGTAATACTTGTTGGGGACGGTGCACATCAGCACCCCACCCGGCTTCAAGCGCTCGAAGATTTGTCGCAGGCTGCCGGCGTCGGATTCGGTGTGCTCCAGCACCTCGAACGAGACCACGGCGTCGTATTGGCGACTCGCCGGAATCGCCTGCCCGCCGTAGAGCGTGTAGCTTACGTTGGCGTTGGTGTTGCGAGCGTTCGCCTCGTCGATACGTTCAGGCTCGACGTCGATGCCGTCGACGGCGCGAAAATTTCCGGAAAAAAGCCGCGTATTCGCGCCGTTACCGCAACCGTAGTCGAGCAGCGCCTCGAGCCCGGGGACTAGCGGCAACGCATGCCGGACGAACAACTCGTGCCGCAAACGCGGCAACGCAAAATCGTACTCAGTCGGTACGCCGAGCTCAACCATGGGGAATTTGCCTGGTGTCACGATCGCAGTAACCCCCCCAACGTGTCAACGCTGCGTGACGCGCCGCGCGAGCCCGAGCGCCTGTTTTCGAGGGTGGCAAGCGTAATCGCCTCGTGTAGGCTGCGACGCCGCCCGCATGAGCTCCCGTCAACCGCCTCGGACTACGCTTCGCGTGCTCGCGCCGCAATGACGATGTCCAAAGCTCGCGCCTCGCTCAAATACGTCGTCTCGGTCCTGTTCGTCGTCGGCGTCGGCTACTTCTTCTGGAAGGCGCTGCGCCAAAATTGGGCCAGCATTCAGCAGCACGAGTTTCAGCTAAGTTACCCCTACTTGGTACTGTCGTTCGCCTGCGCGGTCTCGACGATTCTGTTCTACGACTACGCCTGGTACTTTGCGACGAACTCGCTCTCGGGCCGCCGCGCCGTCACGTTTCGGCAGACGCTGGCGATCGTGAACACCACGGCTTTGACCAAGTACTTGCCCGGCAAAATTTGGTCGTTTGCCTTCCAAATGTACTGGCTCACGAAGCTGGGTCTGACAAAATCGCTGATCGTGTACGTCAACTTGATCAACATGCTCGTGTCGATGGTGGCCGCGGTCATGCTCGGCCTTTCGATCCTGCTGTTCGCTTCGAATCGTTACCCGTGGACGGTGACGCTGGGCGCACTTTCGGGGCTGATTTTACTGGACGCGATCTTCCTCGTCTTTCACTCGCCGCTGCTGAACCGAGCGATCACGCTGATCAACCGGCTCTTTCGTCGCGACGTTGCGCATTTCGACGTGTCGCACAGGCTGATGCTGCGCCTGCACGCCGTCCATCTCGCGGCAGCCGTGGCGGGCGCGCTCGGCGGCTACGCGCTGTGCCTGGGCCTCGGCTACCACATTCACTTCGAGCGGGTGCTGCTGCTCATGTCATCCATGTTGCTGTCCGACGTGATCGGCTTTTTGGCGTTCATGGTGCCCGGCGGCATCGGCGTGCGCGAGAGCGCTATGTACTTGATTCTAGGCGGCGCCTCCGTCGGCTCGCTAGCGGTGGTCTTGCCGCTGGCTAGTCGCATCGTGAGCATGGTCTCCGACATCTTGCTCGGTGTGATCGCGGTCAGACTCATGCCGCGGGTCGCCAAGCAGGTTGAGCTGACATGAAATTCGACAAGCAAATCCAGGCCATCAAGCTGTGCGTGCTGTGCTTTCCCTACTATCCGTCCAAAGACACGGGGCGCGGACACGATCGCTACATCTTCGAGCTGATCGAGAACATCAAGGCTTCGTACCAGCACGTGCAGGTCGAGGTGCTCGAACAAGGCATCGCCAAGGGCCTGCGCGCCGCCGGCGGAAAGTTGTTGAAGTCGCTCGCGCAGCTCGTGGCCGCCAGGGCCGACGTCTATCACGCGACGTCACCCATGGGCGGCGCCACGGCGATCATGCTCGGCAAATCTCCGCTGGTCGTCACCATTCACGATCTGATTCCTTTTCACGTCACCGACTACGACTATTCCTGGAAGTACCAATACATTCGCTTCTGCACCAAATTGTGCGTCTCCAAGAGCGACGCCATCGTCGTTCCTTACCAGGTGACGCGCGACGAGGTGATTAACAGCCTCGGCGCTGATCCTGCCAAAGTGCACGTCGTAAGCTACGGCGTCGACCACGCGACCTATCACCCGAAGCCCGAGCTGAAGCGCTCGCCGCTCGAGGTGCTGTACATCGGTGAAGTGAGTCGCTCCAAGGGCGTCGACGTGCTGATCGAGGCCTTTGCGACGATCGAACGGCGCGTGCCGGGCGCACAGCTGGTGATCGGCGGCAAGACCAACAAGGACCAACCACTGCTCGAAGACTTGAGCCGCAAGCTCGGTGTGCGAAACATCACCTTCAAGGGTTTCGTGCCAGAAGACGAGCTCGCGACCTACTACTCGAGCACGGCCGTGATGGTCTTTCCGTCGCGCTACGGCTTCGGCCTCTCGGTGCTCGAAGCCATGTCTTGCGGCACCCCGGTGGTGGTGGCAGCCGCGCTCGACGCGCCGGAGTTCATCGCCGACGCCGGCATGCTGGTGCAGCCCGGAGATGCGGTTGAGCTGGCTGATGCCATCGTGCGCCTGCTGACCGATACGCAGTTCCGCGAGCAGCTTGCGCAGAAGGGCTTCGAGCGCGCTCAGGGCTTCTCGTGGTCGAACATGGCTGCCGAGACGAGCAAGCTTTACGAGCAGCTGCTCGCTCGGCGTCGGGACTGAGTCGCAGCGCGCCGCGGTCGCGTTGGGTGGCCATTTCGGCCCGTGAGCCCGGCCGGCCAGCGGCTGAAACGTCGCGCAATCCTGCGGGTGTTTGTGCTACCACGCCGCCTGGATGACGAGGTCGGAGCTACGGCGGGGCGCGTTGGTCGCCGGGCTCGCGCTCTTGTCGGGAGCGCTGGTGTTCTGGACCGCGCTACGCAGCTCGGGCAGCGACTGGTTCATCTCCGAGACGCACGCCGACGTGATGTACACGGGCATTCGGCGCTTCGGTGAGTTTCCGTTCTTCTCGTTCGCGTTCAACGGCGGCGCTTACCTGCTTCAGGATCCGCAGAGCAACTTGTTCTCGCCGGTAGTCCCGTTGGTCTTGCTGGCCGGGCCCAGCATTGGCATCCGCTTGATGGAGGGTCTGTGGGGCGCGCTGGGCGTGTACGCGTTCGTGGTTTGGATGCGAAGGCGCGTCAGCCTGGAGGCCGCGCTGCTCGGCGGAGTCGCCAGCGTCACCGGTCTCGGCGTGCTGTGGAAGGTGGCTGTCGGTAACGACATGTTCCTTTGGCACCTCGGGCTGCCGGCAATATTGTGGGCTGCCGACAGGGTGGCGAGCGAGCGAAACCTGCGTAGCGCGCTGAGCTTCGGGCTCGTGCTGGGCGTGCTGCTGCTGGGCCCGACCTTTCATTCCTTCACCTACTTGTTCTTGCCCGCCGTGCCGCTGTACGTGCTCTTCGAGCTCGGCGTGAGGCGGCCGAAGTTGCCCGAGTTGGCGCAGACGCTCGCGCTCTACCTCGGGGCGTGCGCGCTGGCTGTGCTCATTGCAAGTCCCAAGCTGGCGTGCTGGCTCAAGTTTCCGATGTCTCGCCCAGTCGTCGATTGGGGCGTGCTCAGCGTAGGCAGCGCGCTCGGCGGCATCTTCGACTACTCACTG
>Ga0307516_10003034_pt1 | contig 21905 bp, 23 predicted proteins | sample 19_EM_MG_FD_203310 | JGI IMG/M metagenome (GOLD analysis project Ga0307516, IMG submission 203310) | Populus trichocarpa ectomycorrhiza microbial communities from riparian zone in the Pacific Northwest, United States - 19_EM | ecosystem: Host-associated > Plants > Roots > Unclassified | place... | reverse complement strand
GGAACTCTGTTTGCACGTCCACGGGCCTCCCGCTGCCGAATTGTGCAAAGCAATTATCGGCTGGATAGCTAAAAGACAGTAGGAATCGTAGTCAGCTGGTTCTAAAATTGGTGGCATGGGCGGTACACACTTTTCAACAGCAAGGTAAGCCAAGTTGGCGCTGAACGTGTCAACGAACCCAGTATTCCATACATCTTCTGGGATCCAGTCGCCTGTGGCGATGTTGGGGCCAATGAGAAGGTTTCGGTTGATCTCGTGTTCAGGGCCGGACATGGCGCTCAGGAGATCATAAATCTCGCCTACGTAGTCGTATGGACTATATGTCTTTGAACAGGTTCATCTCATCTACTGACGACGACGGATAGTTGAGAAGACTTACCGAGGGTCGGTGACCATGCCGCGCGTAGAGATCCGGCTCGTTTCCAGCTTGAATACCAATGAGGTAGTCCCCCAGAATGGCTTGTCCTCGCTCTGCGATTGCCAGGCGAAAGTTGGTGGTATCGTTGAAGGGTATCCCTGAATACGGTTTATTAACAGCGAGAAGAGAATCTTTGAAGATTGGGTCCAACCTATATACCAGCGAATGTTGACGAAGGATGAGATGTTGCCCATCATGTAGAGCAGATCCGGAGTAAATATCAATGGTGGAGTTAGAGTCTGTTCGCGAGGCGTTAGTCGAGTGTATACAACGCATATAGACACTAAACCTACCGGATTCGAAACACCTTGAATGTCCTTCTCAAGTATGCGGCCGTCGGGAGTGCTCTCAACCAGTGTGGCCGTCTCTTGCGTGTTTCCACCGACACGAATCTTGACCGATCCCGCGCGTTGCTGAAGGTTGGCCATAAGGTTGAGAAAAGGGACTTGTATCACCGTTCTAAACAAGTTCCAGTACTCAGTGGCAGATGAAAGGTAGGTATGGGGGGGTTACTTGCGAATTTTTGCCCACTGAAAATTGTCGTCAATAGAACGCGTGTAAAAATGGTTCAGCACTCACAAACTTGGTTCACGACCGACATCTCTACGGAAAATCCAAGAAATGATCCTTCCTGAGGAATCGACACTCCAACCGTGCCACCATTCTGGAGCTGGATGTTGAACTGAGTTGTGAATGGGCTGGGCACCGGCGGGGGGTTGAGAAGAATCGGATTATATGCTGCGGCACCTGTGTAGTTCGCTGCGAGAGCTGTGCCAGTCGCAGAAAGAGGTTGCTGTCCAGGCGGATAATAGATGGTAACGGCGATGGTGGTGAGAGGGATAACCGAGAAAAGGGACCACAGCGATCGCATCATTCAATTGTCAGGAACGATCTCTTTTGTTTGAGATGAAGGGTATGTATTTGGCAAACAATAACAACAAATAATCGAGTAGTCCATCGTGACTAAAACGAAAAGAGCCCTCTACAGTTCATCCGAATCCAAAGCGTCAAATATCGGGCAGAGTTGATCCCAGGCGGCTTCAGGTAGTAAACCTTAGTCAAGACTCCACGCCAGAAAGAAAGACATACCAGGGTGCTCTGACGCCGCAATATTCGTCACGTTCTCCGCAAAGACTATCGCAAGTCCACTAAAAAAAGGGAACTCAGTCGCGACCATTAAAACGACATGAGAAAACATACAGCCCGAGATGCCAGTCAATGTGACTATAATGCGACGTTAGCGGTTACCCCGAATAAGGCGCAAAACTTGCAGGAAAAGCTCACCAGTGCAGGATCCAAGGTCCCGAGTTATCGGTTACGAAGCGAATCGTGACATTATCACCGGCAAACCCAGTGCTGACGACATCGCGGATGACCTTGCGTTATAAATGGGATAAATGAACCTATGAGCGTAAAAAAAACAGAACTCACGGGGTCCTTGTAATTGTATGTGGAACTATTGGCGCTCCTGACCACCCAGAAGTTATGTCCATGCAGATGGAACGGATGCTATGAAACGGTTTACAAAAAATCAGCGATACATCAAACCAGTGCCGAAACTCGGACTCACCGGGGGCGCAACACCTCCCCCACCAGGAATCGTCAACTCAATAACCTTGTTCGGCGGCAACACATACACATCACCAGAAGGCAGCAGATCCTCCGCCGCGCTCACCCCACTCAGAATTTGCAACAAGACTGGTACAGTCGGAGGGACGAACGACGCGCCGTTCACCGTAAAATCGAACGCTGTGAAATTGAACGCAAAGTCAAGGTTGAGCGACACGTCCGCCCCTCCAAGATACGGTGATCCCCGTACTACCGAAAGGGGGTTGAGCGGGTGTAGGTTCTGTTCCAACAGCGGGTTCGAATTCGTCTGCGTCGTGGTGGGATCCGTATCAGTTGGCGCTCCGAGATATCGCAGGACAGCAGAATTGATACCACCGTCGAATCCGGTATTTCCAAAGTTTGGGTTGGCACGAACCCAGTAGTTCGCAACAGGTTGGTTTGCGACTAAAATAAACGAGTATCGCTGGGCTGCGTATATTTGTATCGAATCCACCACAAGTGATTGCGTAGGCACCCCATCCGCTTCAATGATGGTCTGGACAGCGTGGATCAGTGCTCGTGGAAGGGAGACAAAATGGAAGCGCTGCTTCCGGCTCACCATGTTATGGTTGTCGATGGAGAAAACGAAGTTGGGATCGCAAGATATAGAGACGAGGCGGAATCGGTACCGAACAGACTTCCGAACGTTGATGATCGCAAGAGAGACAGCGGTTCCGTTGGTATAGCGTCCGAGTCCGTTGATCAGTGTAGCATCAGGTGTCAAGACTCTCTGATCTTTCGCCGGGGTGTGATACCTAACACCTGTTTAACATCCAACATCATAATCACGGACAAGACGAACGTACCAATCAGCGAGGGTGATTATCGTGCTTTCTTGGAACACATCGCTACAAATCATGACCTGTCCCCAGAGTAACAGAATCTAATAACTTACCGTCGTCCACATCATATCTGATATGGATAAACAAGCCGTCAGTCAACCTCGCCCAGCGGGGGATCATCAATACTCACAATCCTAACGACAGGTCATTCTCGTCATAGACCACAAGCGCACCCCGAAGCCCATCACAGTATTGGGTAGCTTTGTATATAACCATCAGAATCAAGACAATCCTAATGACAGCGGGGAACTCTTACAGTAATGCGAGTGATACCAGAATGTCCCCGCTTGATCGGGAGCCCCGAAGGAATACAGGAGGGAATTGTTGGGGGCGATTGGGCATTGGGTAACGCCTACAACACCGTCCGCCCATGCACTCTTCTGTTGAAACAGACCATGCCAATGCTACGCGATGTGAACAATAGGACATCTTCTCGAACGGCGACACTCACGATGCTCGTACTCCTCAACATTGTCGTATCCGTCAACTCGTTGATAAGGTTGATTTTGAACGTGTCCCCCTGTGTTCGGGTAGGCAAGTCAGAACCCCAGTTGCGACAAGGAGAAAATGTTGACGTACCCTGTTGCCCGTGATCACAGGCCCAGGAAATGTCAGATTCGTCGCCGTGTTGCCAGCCAAGACGGCCCTAAGAAGACCGTCAGGATATCATCGACAATTGCGCCAATGGCTGGCGAGTATCCAGATTCAAGTTGACTTACGAGCGGGTAAAGCCATCAGGCGCAATGTCCGCATTGAGGATATACAGATCCGTAGATGGTCCAATCGCCGACGCGGAAAGGAAGAGAAACGAGACACAAACGAAGGTCGAAAGGAACGGGATTGGCATCGACGCTGCAATGTAGTACGCACAAGCACGGAGGGAAGCGAAGAAGATTCACTGTCTTCGACGGGGAAGATTGGCGAGGAAACTGGGATGAAGGGGACCAAGTACATAGAGATATATACCCACACCCGGAGCCATCCGACCTGCGGCGGCCGGGAGGGTCTGCCAACCATACTGAGGAAGGCTGAAGCGCTGAAGACTCATCACATCAGGATGTACCTCGATCATGATCACCTATCTCCGGGAAAAGGCGCGGAGGTGTACCACCCGTTGAGGCACAAGTAGGGTCTGTCGAACATAAGAAGAAGCAAAGAAGAAAAATGAAGACTTATCACATCAGCCCTTAGTACCTCGACCGTGATCGCCTATGTACGTGCAGAGGCGCGGAGGTGTGTCCGGGCCACTAAGAGTCACCCCTTGAGACATATGTAGTAGAAATCTACCTACAGACCTGTATTCGTGCGACGTGGGGCGGAGGGCTTGTCGAATATAAAAGAAAGCTTGAAAGAAGGAGCCAAGAAGATCATGATCATCTATGTTCGGCCACAGGGCCACAGGCGCGCGACCCCTTGGGGCATAAGTCTACCGAGTGCGAACGGAATGGAAGATTGAGATTAGCGCCCAAACCTCCGTCCGCCATGCGCAGTGACAAGATCAAAGATTTGTCACCCGTTGTTAGTTCGTGGGCGGGTCAAATTTTCACATGTGTGAATAATGCCACTTCGAGCCGCCGTAACCTTCGTCATGGGCAACTACATACTATCTCCCATTCTCGGTTCAACCTTTCCTTATGAAAAGCGTACCTCACAACAAGACGATCCAGGCATTGGATCCCTTTACCTCCGCCACTTGAAAATGGAAACCATACGTAAGTTGCATAGGTAAAATAAACGGGTCGAGAAGTTGCCTCAACGCAGTTGGCTGCATCCCGATCAGCCGTGTCGCAAATTGGTGGTAAATTGGTTGCCAGTAATGACTCGCAGCATCTTGGCTCCTGGGGCCGATCCTTCCGAGGTTAGTCATGATGTTACTGTATACTATTACGCCACATGTATATGCTCCCTTCACATATGTCTCTGAACTCGAGAGCGATTTAAACCACCTTCTATTCATTCGTAACTACTGCCCTGCAGGAACAGGTATAATCCAACATTGCGATAATCGGCTCGTGTGGCCTGAAAGTCGAAGAATTCCGAACATATCAGATGTCAGGACACGCAATCCTACTAGGACAATATTCGAAAAGAAGCGCTGGTGAAATTGACGGGGAATCGGCAGGGGCCCGTTAATATCACCGACTGCGGTTCCGATCAGGTGGGATGTGATCTTGGATGGGATGTAATGTCATTTAATATCGTCCACAGGTGTTCGTGGCTCCCCATAGCACACCGACCGTCTATGGAACTACACTAGATGGGAAACAAAGCCCCAATCGATTCTGCTAGGTGAGAATACCCCGTACTACCAGCATGTCTAGACTCCTGTAATAATGATGACGATTGGCAATCACTTAATATCAGTAGCATGCCGGAAGAGGGGGATTGCCGAGGGACATTCATCAAGTTTGTTACCCGTCTGCCGAACTTGGTTGAGGATCTCAGCTGAGCCGGGGGAAGGCATCGACCGAACATGGCCTCAAGTTTCACTCTGTTCTGTAATCTATTCCTGGCGTTACTTGCACGCGAAGAAGCAGCCCCAAATAGGAATTCGAAGGAGATAATAGGAGATAACGAATACGCAGCAGTTCAAGTCCATTTGTAATCAGACGAGGCGTGGGTGTCCCGCGTTCGGTGCGTTTTTGTCGTTCCCCGTCTTAAAAAGTGAGGACCGGATCTATATCGCGGTGGGAACCCAGGAACAATTTGCGCACTGTGCGTTGCCGCCGATGGAATCTGGTTATATTTAGTGCCCACCCCGAAGGACCGCTTGTCGCGACAGCGTCAACCCTGTGTCGTTGAGAATGAGGGAGATAAGTGGAAAGATCTCACGATGCGAGCTCATATATGTCGTCATCTTGGCCACGAAATCTATTCGAGAGCAGAAAATTCTACATCCAAGTCGAACATTGGTCAAGCACGAAAATATCCGTCGTTCCAATCATTTGCAAGCGAATCTACTATGTGCGGGGTCAAACTCCCAATCGTCTTTGGGGAAGGTACCACAAAGTCAAACAGTGGGTCGTCGTGAATTCCATCCGCCTGCAAGATAAGAGTCGCTCTGGGATGAACTTCCAAAATCCTCTTGGCGAACACCGTGATCGTGTCCCTGAGACTCTCGTTATTCCCGGCTGTGATGAGCATTTCGCTCGCCACTTTTGCAATGTCGTCGAACCATACTTCAGGCGCGTTCAATAGATCCAAGTAGAGATATCCTGCTTCAGGGGTACATTCACGCACGAAACTGGCGAGATGCAGAGAGGCCGGGATGCTGAGCAGGTCATTTCCGCTGTTGGTGACGATGGACCCTTCTGCTTTCGGAAAGAGACAGACCCAAGGGGAGATGAGAAGGACGTTGCTGAAGGGCAAGGCGAGGGAAAGGGTGGGGACGTCAGCCACCAGGTGGAGGATATGGGAGATAAGCTGGATGATGAGGTTTCCGCCTTTAGAGTCCCCTAGGAGTTGGATGTTATGCGGAGCGAGCCCGGTGGAAAGAATGTGCTGGATCGCAAGAATTTGGGTGAGTTGTGTAGGGAAGGTTGCCGCAGGCACGAGAGCTAGGTGGTTGAACCGGTGCATTTCAGTGGCAAACGGAACAAGGAAACAAACGACGAACAATAGTTAAGCATGGTGAGGCCGGTATCATGGTACTTGCTCTTCAACTCGTCCTGGACATATTTGCAGAAATCAAACCCAAATGGTGTGAGGGCAAACAGTAACGCTCCGCCTGTCCGTGGGGTTTCACGTCCAATAGCTCGATCAGATCTACGAGACTTTTTTACCCACCATGAACATATAAAATGACTTTGTCAGTGCGTCTCTCTCCTATCCACAGCAACATTCCATCTAACCCGAGTTTGTCGATCACGACCGGGAGTTTGTGCTCTTCAGCGCATTCTTCGTAAACCTCGCGGGTGCCCTTGACGATCAACCATTGCATCTGCCTTGCATTCAGCCAATGCATCAGATGATGGGCAGACGTTTCGACGGCGATACGCGGCCAGGTCTTGTGCCGGTTGGTCTCATGAAACGGAGAAGTGTGTAACGTCCAACCGCGCACGAGAGCTGTTGATGTCGTTGTAGATATTAATGAATTTGTTTGTAAACAACGCAACCGACTCACGTAGATGAAGCATCGTCGAAGCTATGGCACCCACTTTCTCGAGGAAAGTCACTTGGCCATAGGTCGTAGCGAGGTGCTCAGAAGGAGAGTTCGTACCAATCCCCGGGATCCGCGCCATTACGCCACCATCGGCTTTTCGGCGTCGCAGTTGCGATCGCGTCAACTACCCTTCTATCGTCATCTGTAGGCGACAAACGGGACGATAGTTCACTTACTATAATCCATGCAGTATCCGAGGAACACGCGAAATCGACGTGCCACCGATACGGTGATAACGAGCATGCCGCTCTGTGGGGGATGAGCTGGAGGATGCATCGATGAGGCCTGAGGTTCCCGGCTGTAGAGAGCTAAGTGGTTGACCGGTTTCTTTTAGTGCCGGATGCTCTCTCGGGACGGGAGAACAATTGACGAACGATAGTTCAGCATGACGAGGCCGATATCATGTTAGTGCGTCTCTCTTTCTCAACCATAGCGACCTTCCATCCGACCCGAGTCATCAATCAGGACAGGGAGTTTGTGCTCTGTCGCGCATTCTTCGTAAACTTCGCGGGTGCTTTTGGCGTTCAACCAGAATCCGTCTTGCATTGAAATTTGAGCGGCGTTGCTGACGTCGTCTCGTACCCTTATGATTTATGGCCACGGCACGGTGGCATCAACACTGAGCGCATCACCCAGCGAAAATTGACGAAATGGCGAGCCACCTACCACTTTCTCCTCTAACGTGGGTTTAGGGCGGCATCATGGCGTAAACTTGGAGCTCGCTATGATCACTTTGATAAGTGCGAAGTGTGCATCTCGAAGCTGACACATGTTAACGTTAACGTTGACACTCAACTTGTACATGGCCATGCAGTACCAGTTTCCTCTAGATGATAAGAGATGATAAACCAAATGTCCACCACAGCCGCCATAGCCAAGCTCCCCTGCATCCTAGGCTCTAGCCGTGACTTCGGCTATTCATACAACTCTTACACCACCTGGGACAGCTTCAGCCTTCCAAGGGTGGACTGGTCCCTGTGAGCAAGGTACTGGCCTCCGGGAGCTAAGGAGGAACGCGACAAAGGTGATCAAGACTAATCAAACTGCGTACTGAAACGGATATCAGGAATCTCAGGCTGTATTCTGGGCCATCTGGGATGTTGAGATGTCAGTTATTATCGCCCAGGTTCTGCGCACTGTTAGCCGGCGGCTGGCTCCGATGGAAGTGCTACCGATGAAAGGTTCCAGTTCACCCCCGAGCTGTCCATCCAGAAGAACCACAAGCTACGACTGACCCTTAGCGCTTCGTGCGTCACCCGAGTTATTCCGGGACGAGAGAGAAATGGCAATGTCAACATGGTATGTCTTGTGTGTGTATGTGTGTGTATGTATGGGCAAGCAAGGAGAGGACGTCTGAGATGGCAAGGCAAAAGGATCACTGTCTATAGAGCGCAAACCAGAAAGTTCGTAATCGTCTGGTCAGGTGCAAGAAAAATGATGCACCGCCATCCTGAGGATCGGCTAGTGCTTGCAGGAAGGTTTCCAAGAGCGGCGATCCGGATCGAAATCAGGAAGTATCAGTCGCTCCAACCACTTGCAAGCCAATCCACCATTTTCGGTGTCAAACTCCCGATCGTCTTTGGCTCCGGTACCACAAAATCAAACATCGGGTCGTTATGAATCCCATTCTCCTGCAAGAGATAAGTCGCTTTGGGATGAACCTCACAGATCTTCTTGGCGAACACCGTGATCGTGTCTCTGAGACTCTCGTCTTCTCCGGCTGTGATGAGCATTTGACTCGCCACTTTTGCAATGTCGTCGAACCACCCTTCAGGCGCGTTCAACTGATCCAAGTAGAGATATCCCGATTCAGGCGTACATTCACGCACGAAACTGCCGAGGTGCATAGAGGCCGGGATGCTGAACAGGTCTTTCTTGCTGGTGACAATGGACCCTTCTGCTTTCGGGAAGAGGTAGACCCAAGGGGAGAGGAGAAGGACGCCGCCTAAAGGGGAGGCCACGGAAAGGATAGGGACGCCAGCCACCGGGTGGAGGATGTGGGAGATGAGCTGGACGATGAGGTTTCCGCCTGCAGAGTCCCCTAGGAGTTGGATGTTATGCGGAGCGAGCCCAGTGGAAAGGAGGTGCTGGACTGCAAGAACGATTTGGGTGAGTTGTGTAGGGAAGGTTGCGGCAGGCACTAGAGCTAGGTAATTGAACCGGTGCATTTAGTGCCAAACGCTCCATCGGAGCGAGGAAACAAATGACGAACCATAGTTGAGGATGACGAAACCGACATCAAGGTCCTTGCTCTTCAACTGGTCCTTGACATATTTGCAGAAATTGAACCCCATTGGTGATAGGGGAAACACTAGCGCTCCGCCTGGCCATGAGATTTCATGTCAAGTAACTCGATCAGACGAGACTTTTGTTCACCCACCATGAACATATAAAATGACCTTGTCAGTGCGTCTTTCTCCCATCCATAGTAACCTTCCGTCCGACCCGAGTTCATCAATCAGGACAGGGAGTTTGTGTTGTTTCGCGCATTCTTCGTAAGCCTCGAGGGTGCTTTTGCCCATCAACCATTGCATCTGCCTTACATTGAGCCAGTGCATCATATGACGAGCAGACGTTTCGGTGGCGATACGCGACCAGGCCTTGTTCCGGTTTGTCTCATACAGTGGAGAAGTGCAGAACGTCCAACCGAACACGAAAGCTGTTGTGGATAAGGTTCATTTTAATGAATTTGTTTGTCAACAAAACGCAACCGGCGGGCATGACTCACGTAGCAGCACCGTCGTCGCAGCCATCGCACCGACTTTCTCAAATAACGTGACTTGGCCATAGGTTGTGTATCTGGATGTTGTCGGCATGTCTGTGAGGGAGGCAGTCACCGTGAGAGATGAGTTCGTACCGTGAAGCCCTTTATTAAAATCCTGGGAGAAAAGCCGCACAGCGTGCGGCTTTTCGCAGTCAGAGGTCAGTTGATCATAGATTCATGACAACCCTAGGTCCGTTCCCACACCTCCGAGTCCGACTCCAAGTTTCGTAATCATTCCGACAAATTATGGAAGGGGGGAAATTAGTAGGCCCGAGATTCCGTTCCAACATTCGTTGGGAAATGCCAGATATCCGAGGAACACCCGAGCATGTCGTGCCACCGATACGGTGATAACGAGCGAACCAGCATGCCGCTGTGGGACGCTCGCTGAGACTTTTCGGACATGTACAGGCACTGGCAGTGCCAGTGCCACCCTGTACGTCCAAGGGCCGTTGTTCGCAAAGAAGGGAGCCTTTGTTCTTGCTTCCAACTTATTAGTGTCAATCATGACCTCAAGCTTCGGGGCGTGAATACCGAATTCCCCGACATCCCGTCCGATGGCGTTCCAGCCAAGCACTCTACCAAACACAATCGGATGGACTCCGCTAACGATCGCCCGGACGGCGCGTTCTCCAAGAAACTATGGTGCAGAGAGGTAGAGCCTCAATAGTAGCTCAACATGCCGAAAAGTACCGTGACTTACTTATAAACTCAACAGCCCAATGTGTCCATCGGTCTTTTTCAATCTAAGCACTACAGGGTACGTAATTATGGCGTTGCGGAATGCTCCGTTTCCGATACGCCACAATCCTTTTCAGATCGTGGAGCTCTCGTAGCGGCCGAGGATTCTAGGATGTCAATCCGACGCGTGCTTCAATCGCGACCTTTTGGGTTCCATCGTCGAGGTGCCCATTTAAGGTCAGCTTAAAAGCCAAGGGTTTGAAGAGAATATCAACCTCTCATCCCCCAACGATCTTTCGGGCAACGAGACCGCTTCCAAAGATGGCTGGCAGGCCGTACGCTGATGTATCTTGGATAGATATAGGGGCGATGTTTTTTGTTCTCTTCCAACTCCGTAAGTCATCTACTACCACACTCTTGATTTTATCTCAAGATTCGCGACAGCTTTAGTACTCTTGTGGACCGCCCTCAAACATACTTTCTGTTTTCCTGGTCGTGTTTATCCTGCCGCCGACATCCATCGCAAAACATGGCGTCGTTCGCTCGGCGACACTGCTTTCCGCTTTATATCTGATAGATTGAGCGCAACACAATTCCAGTACGCTCTTGGGACATCTGAGCACGTATACCATAAGTGGACGAAGCAAAACAGGCTTCCGGTGCATGTGGAACCTGTAGGGGAGGATGCTCGCCTGCTCTGGATCGGACCTCGACGAACGGAACGTGTCGTCCTTTACTTCCACGGTAAGCAAATACTCGCGCAAGATCATCATCGTGTTGACAGGATCTCGGGAACAGGAGGAGGGTTCCTTATCCCATTGTCCGATTTCGCAGCGTCATTCTGGAACCACGTTCGCGAAGAATTTGAGCGCGACGGGATGCACGTCGGGGTTGCCATTTTGAATTATTGCAAGTCTCCAAAACCTTTTACACCCTCCCAAACTAATTCGATGCTCCACTGCAGCTATCGTACCCACAGTACAATTCCCGACGCAACTCAGACAGGCCGTCGCAGCTTTGAACCACGTCCTCACGACGCTCAAGGTGCAACCCGAGAACGTCCAAATCACAGGTGACTCCGCGGGGGGCAACCTCGCGCTCGCGCTTCTCTCCCATCTCATCCACCCTCTCGAGGGAGTTCCCCGCCTGACGTTGTCTTCGCCAATCAAGGGCGTGTACCTGATGTCACCGTGGTTCTGCTTGACGGCCGACAGAACTTCCCTCGCATATAACGACACACGCGACGTCATTGGTGTCTCCACTTACGTCTCCTGTGCCCGTCAAGTCCTACCCGGCGTACCCCAATCGGTTTACCCCTACCTCGTGGCAACGACCACTTCCGAGGGGTGGTTCGCGGGGATCGACAGAGTCGTGAAGCGCATCCTCGTGACGACGGGTGAATTCGAGTGCTTGAGAGATGAGACGTTGAGAGTTGCGAAAATGATGGGGAGCCACCATGGCCAGGTGAAGATTGTGGTACAGGAGAAAGGAGTGCATAATGATCCCTTTTTTGATTTTTTCGCGGGGGAAAAAGGGCTTTGCGCGCTTACGCCGGTTATTCTGGAGTGGGTTGCTGAGGGGTTTGCGAAAGCGTAGAAGGGATTTTGTCGTGTAGTTATCAATTAGGTCGGAACGAAAGTTCACTCTAGACCAAGGGCTTTGCAAAGAAACGACATCATTCATGTCGGGTCGCCGTGAAGTGGACGAGGTAAGTTGCTTCAGGATAAAAGTTCCAAATCCTCTTCGCAGACACCGGTACCGTTTCTCAGAACTCCCTTTCTGGCTGTGATGGGCATTGATTGAGCAGTTTACTTGCCACTGTTCCGATAACGTCGAACCACAGAAACAACTTTACATACATCGGTCACGACACGAGCCAAAGCATCATGCATCGTTCATCATACCCGCAAGCCAAGTTGGAGCACAAGAGCACCTTCTGTAAGCAAGTTGCTCCTCTAAAAATCGCGTCAGCAACTTTAAATCACGTGAGCTCCCTACTCCATAAAAGTCGCCTCTTCCGCCCGGTCCAAAATCTCCCACCCACTCTTGCAGGTTCGCGATTGTATGTTTTCTAGTGCCCTACGAAGCATTTTCTCCCGATCCACGTTTGATACCACAATCTATCGCTCTTCGTCCCCCAGTAAGTCCTTTCAATTCGCTCTCGGACGCCAGGTAACTCACAGCACACTGGCAGTGTCTTCCGGCACCACTGAAATCGCCACGTTTGCCTCAGGCTGCTTCTGGGGCACCGAGCACATCTTTCTGAAGCACTACCCCCCCGCGCAGAACAAGGGTATACTGAAGACGGCGGTCGGGTACACTGGTGGCGACCCCATCGCGAAGAACCCAAGTTACAGGCTGGTGTGTTCGGGTGATACGGACCATGCGGAGGCACTCAGGATCGAGTTTGATCCGACAGTTGTGACGTATGCTGAACTTGTGGGTGAGTGGAGTGGTTGTTCTACGAAAGGGTTCTGTCTGACGGGGAGGTGATGGGTTCTCGAAGAACATTTTTATCGGACGCACGATCCTACGACTATGAATAGGCAGGGCGGAGATATTGGGACGCGTATGTGTTTTTGTCTTCCTCGCCGTCTCTTCGTCTGGCTCGACGTATTGATCTATTCCACAACCCACAGAATACCGCTCGGCCATATTCACACACTCCCCTGAACAACACTCGATAGCTCTTCGCATCACGGAGGAGATTCAGGCGAAGCACTTTGGACCAAAGGGGAAGAAGATCGTCACGGAGATCAAGGAAGCTTCAGAGTGGTACGACGCGGAGGAATATCACCAGCTGTACTTGTTCAAGAATCCGAGTGGGTATCAATGTCCGAGCCATCGGTTGCATTGGTAGATCAGAGATGATTGGAATCTTGTGCGAATAGTAGGGTCTATACATGCCTTTTTGTAGTGAAATCTACTGAGTACTCGATTGAACAACATCAGGTACGGCACGAAGTGTAACACGCTTTGTTAACAGATTGTGCCTCCGCCATTGATCCCCCCTAAGCAACCGCGGTCCACGAACCCGTCGCGAACCACCTTTAGAACGCGTCGAGATCCAATGTTTTTGCATCACACCCCCCATTCTCCGGCTCCATTTGGATACTCTCTCTGCTGAAGGAAATTTATTAGTCCCTGCCGCTGTCGTCTGGATCAGGCCCAGACTTTGGTCGTGCTCGGGAAACCCTGAATATCTACGAACGGTTTGCGTGGCACTTGATGGCGCCATTTGCGTTGATCTTGATCTCACGGAACAGCTGATTCACTTGGGTGCTGCCGTCCACCTTGCATTCTACCTCTTTTGGGATAACTCAGCGCGTATGTGGTTCATGCCATCCCAATCCTACGTCGACATTATGATTATGGCCAAGAATGCCTTTACCTGCGTTGCAAAAACCAAAGTCGACAAGCTCACGGGCGACTTCTATCTGATTCTTCTCGGGACCGACCGCCTCGAGACCATCTTTGGAATTGGTCTCACTCGCACTGCCGTTGGCACTGATGGCAACGTGGATATGTTACAACTCGGAAATCGTGTTTCTGGCCTTACAGAAGTGGCTGTTACCCTCGCCGAGCACCCTGAGTGGGACTATGGTACACGCCGTCTTGCGTTGCCCGTCACTGCGAAGGATACGGGGGAAGTCACGTCAAAAGCTGATCACATCAGACCACGAGATTGCTGTTTCGGTTGCTTCTGTGAATATCCATACCTGCTGGTTGCTTGGACGCCGGAAAGCCGTCGAACTCATCCCCGAGATAGGACCGACTCTGACGTATGAGCCTGTTGTGACAGCCGGAACCTGTTTCCGTCGAGCTGCAATCACCGGATCAAGGTACTGGAAGATCTGCGGCTGTCCGAAGAGAGTTGCGTCCGCAATGGCGAGAGTCGGGTTGATCTACAAGTTGTGGGCAACTACAGTTGAGCATGCTTGAATCAAGCTATTATCTTCCCAGTATTAATACTACATCTAGATTTTAGAAAGAAGCTCAGAGAAAGATTGTCGTGTGACCAAGCCTATTGAAGCCCACGGCGAATCATGCCATTCAAACCAAGTACCAAGGATGATCCCTGCGTCCCCATCGGGCCTTTGGACGTGGTCGCATTCGACGTCACCCTGGTAGCATTTGTTCCTGAGGGACACTCGTCGGAGGCCAAAGGGCGGATGGTGATGTGGGAGGTAAATCACTCCATAAAAGTCGCCTCCCTCCGGAACGCCTTGTTCAGAATCTCCCACCGACTCATCCCGTTTCACGGCTGTGTGTTCTAGTGCCCTACGAAGCATTTTCTCCCGACCCAGGTTTGATTCTACGATCGATTGCTCTTCGTCCCCCAGTAAGTCCTTGCAACTCGACCTCCAGGTAACTCACAACAACTGGAGGTGTCGACCGGACCCCTGGAAATCGGCACTTTTGCCTCAGGCTACTTCTGGGGCGTCGAGCACATCTTTCTGCCAAAGCACTACCCCCCCTCGCAGAACAAGGGTACACTGAAGACGGCCGTCGGATACACTGGTGGCGACCCCATCGCGAAGAACCCAAGTTACAGGCTGGTGTATTCGGGTGATAGCCTCTGGCCATGCGGAGGCGCTGGGGATCGAGTTTGGTCCGGCAGTTGCTGAACTGGTGGGTGAGTGGAATGGATCGTTCTGCGAGAAAGGGTTTTGTCTGACTGGGGTTGTTTGAAGAACATCACGCTCTGCCGGCCATTCAGACTCGGAATGACGACGTCAGTGGGAGAAACATTTATCAACTGCACCGGGCTGTCACTAAATAAACTGGCAAAATAAACCATTGAGTGAGGCTTCTGGTCAGCCTTGTGCGGCACCGCTTGACCCTGTGTATCCGGTGTCTACTTACCCTAGCAGATTCGGCCTTCTGGTCGCCAACCCAGTGTTTCGTTACTCCCATTGGACGTAATACTTACCTCTTTTCGCATTTCTATCATCCGCCCGGCGGGGCTTGACTCACAGTGAAACTCAGCGACCGTTGGGCAGCTGTGAAACCGATCACTGTTGCCAAGTTGACTCAGTCTAATCATAATAGAAAATGTCGAAAACTATGGGGAAGGAAAAGTTTCACAGGGGTGCCGAGAGAATAATTCAAAAGGTAGAGGACGAAGTTCGTTCCCCCCAGCTGGTCTCACTCCTTCGTCTCCCTGCAAGTTATCCGACATGCGTCTCAACCTCAACCTCTTATACCTTCTCGGGGCCACTACCCTGGTCTTTCCTACCTCTGCCGCTCCCGCAGGATACTCAGAACAAGTCATGAGAAGAGACAACCAGTGAGCATCGTCGAATCTTGATCCATCCTTGAAAACAGTCGACGACTGCGTCCCTTGTTAGAGGTTGCAAAGACGTTGATTACGAGCCGATAACATCCAACGGACGTGTGTCAATGCTGATCAAAGAATGCCAAAGGTTAGGGGATGCTTCTCAGTATATGGGGGTTTGCCGTAGTACCAGGTTTCCGTGGAATGGGCCGTTCCCCGAATATACGTATGTTACATGTTTCAAGCTCCGTGCACGATCGTGAGTGTTGTAGGACCCTTCATCTACTGACCGCTCTAAATCTGACCTCTCACTCTCTACCCAGGCCTTGCCGACCCGTATCGGGTTTTCAATCGTTTCAAAAAGGGCTGGCCGCCGCATGCCGTGTTTAGTGCGGGCTTGACAGACCTCGAGCCTCGATGACTCGTCCGACACGCACCGGAAGAAACCCCTCCCGAAAACCACCCAAGCTTTGTGGATGCGTGGGTGGAACCAGAGCTACTGTATTTTATTTCGTTGGTGTAGATCGTGTATGAAAGGATGGCCGCAGGCGGGCATGCTGGACATGGCGTGTCATCAAGTTTGACGAAATTGAAAATTGATTGTCTATTGAGAAATGACAAATCAACTGCCATCACGTCTCCCCAAAGTTGCCAAGGAAAAGAAGCCGAAGCCGGTCCGGGTTCGACCCACCCACTGTATGTTATGTACCGACTCTCCGCGACATCCCGCTCACCCCGTCGCAGTTCTAGCCATCCCCCTCGTACGTCTCTCGTCTTCACACAGACCCTCGTCCGACCCCATGCCAGCACACAAACCCACACCTCCGAACCCGCATCGCCGCCTTCCAATCCCACCTCCTCTCTGCCCCCATCAAAGGCCTCCACCCATCCATCGTCATCGACCCGATCCGCTTCCACCTCACTCTCGGCGTCATGGCCCTCTCGGACGATAACGACAACGACCAATACACCGGCTCAGGAACGGTCTCGAGCGCGCTGGCCCTGCTCCGCTCGCTCACGCCCCAGTTGGAGGCCGTGGTAGCGGAGAGTGGCGCTGATTCGGACGCGATACCAGTCGTGCTCGATCGGATGGACATCATGCGTCCCGTCAAGCCACCGCCCGCGGATCCCGAGTCAACCCAAGTCTGGGCAGATGTCATGTACCTCGCACCGAGAGAGACCGGAGATGACGGGACGAAGCTCCGACGCATCTCTGGTGCGTTTTCATTTTCGATATCATATCCGAACCACCCTTCCTCCAGATCTTGTACGCGCGACCTTCCAAGCCGCAGGCTACGTCACCGAAACCCGCCCTCTCACCGTCCGTCCCCTTCCCTTCCTCCTCCCCTCTGCTACTTACGATCAACGAACCAGCTCCACTGCACGCTCCTCAACACGTCCCACCGCAAGCCACCTAAACGCGGTGTCCCGTTCTGTTACTCGGACATCCTCAAGTCGGAGCACGCGATGAAACTCATTGCACCGCCTACGCCTGCATCGTTCACATTTGAGCATCACCAGCCCACAACTGTGCCTCTGATCGGCGCAAGGAGGAGCAGCGCTGGGGGAGCGAGCGGGCAAGGGACCGCCATTCATCGCGAGATTGCACAGGAAAGGCCAGGTGAAAACGAGAGCGAGGACGAGAATCCGTGGACGACTGTCCACGTACGAGAGGTCGGACTGTGGATCATGGGATCGCGCGGGAAGGATGGAGGGTACGTCAGCGTAGGAGGGGTACACTTTGGACCCGGTCAAAGTGATTAAATAACGCGCGCACAATGGAGGACGGAGTGTTCGAGCAGTAAGCACTGTGTACAACGCATTCCTTTGATAAAGAGTCTCTTTGAACATTGAAAGGGCTACTTGGGTGCAAGGGCGAACCCATGGTGGATCAGGTAATTGACAGTTTTGCTTGCAGGCGCTGCATTTTTCAAAGTCAATCAAGATTCATACAAAGAAGAGCGCAATCACGCACGGATCGTTCCAAGGTCCGGAACACCTCTCAGCGCAAAGTCCTGCACCTTCTTCTTCATTTCAACCGGTGAAATCTTCTTCTCCGGCTCCAGCCCGAGAAAATACGCAACGAGTCCCGAAACATGTGGAGTGGCCTGCATTCAGTGCGTGATTATCTCAACCCGGATTCAAGCGATTGAGTATACATACCATGGACGTCCCCATATCGACCCACCATCCATCATCGCTGGTAATATCACTCCCCGGCGCAAACACGCTAATGGTCGGGCCAAAGTTGGACCCTTCCCAGATCGCGTCGTCAAGGTTGCTGGCAGCTACGCAGATAACTCCCGGAAGACGTCCGGGGGAACATCGCGAACAGTCCTTGGTGTTGTTTCCCGCAGAGACCTACGTTGCCATGCTAATAATGAGGAAAGAGGATATTCGGATGACGGGATAGGTCCGCACCACAACGTGGACTCCACGATCGTCGATGACCTGGTGATTGGTTGGTGAGGGATGTGCCGGGACGGAAGCAGGCGGGAATACCTGTAAGCTTACCTTGTTGACAGCTGCGTCAAGAGTATCGGAAGCCGCACTGTGCGCAGACAAGGAGACAACAGAGGGACGCGTTGAGTCTTTCGTCGCCTCGTATACGTATCCAAAGCCATCGATCTTGTGACCAAGAACAGTTCAGGACCCTAAGTCCTTCACGAGCTGGAGATTAGCTCACATAAATGCATTGCTGGTCGTGCTGAATGCATTCGTCGTCGCAGCTCCAAGTCAGCTTCAGGATCGATATCGTAGTACTAGGACTGGGACCCACGCATCATCTGTCACGGTCTTGACCACGACGATGTTGGCAGCCTTTCGACATTTGATTTAGACCGCCCGAATTCCTGCAGATGGTGGCACACACCTTTGCAACCCCGAATTGATGCCCGGCGATAGTCCCCCTATGTACAGTTAAAATCGCATGTATGACGTACATTCTGCCCTGAAAGCGAGTATAACATACGCGATATGCGTTCCATGTCCGACCTGATCGTCATCCCTAGACGCCACAACACCATGGTCATCATTCCGCGCCCCATGAAATCGAAAAAACTCACTTTGATCCTGTAACATAATTGTGGCCCCATTTTGCGCGGTCAGGTTTGAATTCGCGCTGTACATCCCGGAACGGTCTTAATTGCTTAGTGCTAACGTTAACGGTGGAACGTACGTGGGTGGACCTCACTCCTTCCGAAGGAAAAGCGGGAAATTATGAGCAGTCTGTTGGGTCATAAATAGATGGTTCCTGAGAGACTCACCGCTATCTAGAAGACGATCGAGAGAATTCAAAAAATGCATACAGTCCAAGGCACGTAATAGGAGCTGAGAGATAGACATACCTAAAACATACACATCGACCCCCTTGCCCGCGGAGGGGTCGTATTCGTACTTGTACCCGAACTGTCTGTGTCCAAGAGTAAAAGTCGTCAGTGTTGAGCAGCAAGTTGATGAAGAATAGACTCGAACCCTTTGTCATCTAGCCTCTTTCCGAACTGATCCTTGCGATGCCCCACGGTGCATCCTCCTGTCCATCGATGTATCATTTAGCTACGATCCCTTCGTCGGAAATGCGGAACACGAACTGGATCGAGCCAGTGACAGTGGCACGCTCACGCTGAACACCGTGTTTAGTGCGGCTGAATGAGACACGAAAAAGGCTGTCCTCTTCGATGCTCTGGACGCCCGCGGCGCTGCGGATAGCGTTGAGAGACTCATCATCGAAAAAGCCTTGTCGCAACGTATATAAGTAAGTGGCACAGTCAGCCCGACGGCAGTTGAAGAGAAGCGACTTGGCTCGGACGCACTGGCAAAGGCATTGATGAAGTCCCAGTCATGCGTGACGTCGGCGTTCATGGTGCTGAGATTGACGAGCAACTCTGCTTTGGAGGCGCCTGGCTTGAGCAGGACGATGTGTTTTCCTGTCGTTTCTCCGTCGTACCTTCTGATGTCGTGGAGCATAATAGGACTGTACCTCCCCCCATTTAAAGGGCTCTCGTCCCCCGGCAGAGCTGCCATGAAGGAATGGAAGCATGAACCATCGACGTCCATCGGTCATCTTGAGTCGGAAAATCCTGTGGCCGGGTACTAAGTAGGCTAGTATGAAAGAGGATATAATTACATACCATCCCAGAAAATCGCTCAAAGTTTAAGTCTCCTAGTGGGCGGGAGAAGCGGAAAGGAGATGAGAGACAGAATTAGGAGAGTCCGGTCTTCGGACAGTTTCGTGGGGTTTGGGCAACAATGAGATTGTGGTCTAAAGTTCTCGAATCTGCCCAGAGGGTGCAGACTCAAGCTAACTACGAGAGACTGTGTAGGGAAGGAGTAGATAAGAAACTAGTATGAAATAGGGAGGTGGGTGGGAGAGAAAGAAACGAGGCGAGACGATCGTGCTGCGAGCACTGGTGAGAGGATGTATTTACAACATAGCTAGAGTGGCTTACCTGCGAGCACTGGTGAGAGGATGAGGTTCTCTACCATGCTCGCAGGTCTTTAAGTACCTAAACGGGTGGCTATGAGTGGCTAAAGGATGAAAGGGAAATGGAGTGGCGAAAGGAGTCGAGCTCTCTTTGACCCCGGGCAATATCAATTGCCCGAAACAAGATTGATTACACACATAAGCTGCCACAGCGTTGTCTTCACTTTTCTCTGTCCTCCTCGATGTCATTTCAGAACTGGCCTCCTCCTATTTCATGGATGAGCCTGGCTGGCCGCCGATAGGGTATTTGAAAGGTCGAATTGCATGATGGCATTTGCATCTGGTCGAGACTCGACAGCCGCAACACGCGCTGCCGATATAATTCCTCCCCGGCAATTCCTGGGGCCGGCACAGGCCATTCTAGAACGCGAGTCACGGCAAAAGACTCCCGTTTTCCAGCGAGCCATGCTGATGGAACTACCATTCCGTCGTGGGGATGGCCGATATGACCGGTCCAGGTCGGCTGTCAAAACTAGTGTCCCTTCCAGTGGATCGAATCTAGCTTCTTGCGGATACAGAAACAGAACAACCCTCGATTGGCACAGATGTGAATTTGAAAACGGGCTGGGTGGGATGCGAGACCTCGGGGATTGTGATCGCAATGGTCTGCATCACAGGCCGAGTCCTCCGAGTCGCCGTTGACTATGTGGAATTGCTAGTGGTCGTTCGTATGAACATCTCATTAAGTCGCGGATGTCCAGAGTAGTTCAGAAAGAGCAGCGGGGGTCTCGAATTCGACACCCAGCGTATCACACTCGGAACTGTGACACAGCCACACCACGTTTCATCGCGAAGACTGGCGTTCAATCGGTCTTCGAGGTTTGCATCTCGACCAAAACTATGATGAGGGAATCCAAACAACAGGAATAGAAGAGAGAAGGGAATGTCGGCTTGAGGGTCTCAAGAACTCAATCTCCACATCCCTTCGCGAGCCACGAGTCCCTCCCTCCGAGCGGCCTCCATGAACGCGCCAAGTTGCTCGATCGCCTAGGTGCATACTTCAACAATGGGCTGTATTCGATGCAAATACAGCGTCCCCAGATTCGTGAGCAAAATCTAGCGCAAAAAGAGCGGAAATATCAATCGCTCCAACCACTTGCAAGCCAATCCACCACCTTTGGCGTCAAACTCCCCATCGTCTTTGGGACAGGTACCACAAAGTCAAGCACCGGGTCGTCGTGAATCCCATTCTCCTGCATGAGATAAGTCGCTTGGGGATGAACTTCACAAATCCTCTTGGCGAGCGTCGTGATCGTGTCTCTGAGACTCTCGTTATCCCCGACTGTGATGAGCACTTTGCTCGCCACTTTTGATATGTCGTTGAACCACCCTTCAGGTGCATTCATATGATCCAAGAAGAGATGTCCCGATTCAGGGGAATTTTCAAGCACGAAACTGGCGTGATGCAGGAGGGCCTGGGTGCTGAGGAAGTCTTTCTTGCTGTTGGTGACGATGGACCCTTCCACTTTCAGAAAAAGGCAGACCCAAGGGGAGATGAGAAGGACGCTGCCCAAGGGCGAGGCGAGGGAAAGAGTGGGGACGTCAGCCACTGGGTGGAGGATGTGTGAGATGAGCTGGAGGATGAGGTTTGCGCCTGCAGAGTCCCCTACGAGTTGGATGTTATTCGGAGCGAGCCCAGTGGAAAGGAGATGCTGGACCGCAAGAACGA
>Ga0307516_10003033_pt1 | contig 21905 bp, 35 predicted proteins | sample 19_EM_MG_FD_203310 | JGI IMG/M metagenome (GOLD analysis project Ga0307516, IMG submission 203310) | Populus trichocarpa ectomycorrhiza microbial communities from riparian zone in the Pacific Northwest, United States - 19_EM | ecosystem: Host-associated > Plants > Roots > Unclassified | place... | reverse complement strand
GGTCGACCTTGCCCGTGGGGGAGCCTGGTCCGTTTGGGCGCCCGACGCTGAACAACCATTCATTTACACGAGGAATATGGGAACAGTAAAAGTTACTTACTGTGGTCTCCTCTTCTTCTGTACGTGTATGGATGCATTCGGCGTCAGCCGTCGTCTCGGGTATCCCTCCGGAGGGTTGTGGCCTTGGCGGGTCAACATATTGGACGGGTTGGGCCACCAGATTCGATGGCCCCGCGTCCGCGTTCCAGCACCCGCTCGGATGAGTGCGGGGCATTCCATACGGTTGGAGCCGCCCCGTCCGCATCGACCCAGTCCTAGTGGGACCGGTGCTAGGCCAATAAGAAGTATCCACGTTCCCCTATTGGATCGTGTCAACGGGGTTGCCCAGGATTATCAGACTTGAGTGCTTGAGCACTTACCCGGTAGAACGTGTCGGTGGAGGGCCCACTTTGGCTGGCTCCCCAGTAGTCAAGCGGGACTGTTTAGCATCAGTGAGTACTCGGTTCCTCAATGTTTCAAGGGGGGAACACTCTTACCACTACTGGGGGTTGGGACCACAGTCGGCGTTTCGGACTCCACCGTGGTAGCGAAGGAGCCATCCCAGCTCGGAAAGTTAGAGCGGTGGCACTGGGGCCACTCGCCAGCTGCAGCCCGAGGGTACGACAGCTGGCCACAGCTGGTATGCGTCTCGTATGAGGCGGCCGAAGCCACCGACTCTGGACCACGCGTGAGACACTCGATTGACGAAAAGGTCACGCGCGGTGCTCACCGTAGCTGGCCGTCGCCCGCAGGCTGGTTGGAGAACCGACCATCAGTCCTGGCCACCTGATTGTGTCCCATTGGTCGACGAAGGTAGGGTCAGCTTGGTTATTGACCTCTTCAGTGGCTAACATCTGGCTCAGGAGTGAATAAGATTCGAGCTCTCCAGAAGCGGATGAGGTGGGGTAAGAGCTGGCGTTGTTGGGGTTGCTGTAGTAAGCCATTGAGATTCGGTGTGCGTTTCGAAGAGTGGAAAGGGAAGCTGCTGTGAGTGTAGGAGAAACGGCGTTGGATTGGTGAGGAAAATGCTCCCCCTCCGCGGCTCAAATACGTCTCGGTCGTCCAAGGTGGCCAGGGAGTGGCGCCGTCAAATACACCCTTTTTGGCCGTGAATGAGCCACCCGGTATCCATCAAAATTCTCATGTTTACGGGCGGACGTGTGAACTGGCGCGCGTGATGGGGATAATCTCTGGCTTTGTTTGTGCGGGATTCTTAGGCCATGGATCGTGGATTTGAATGGTCGACGAGTCACGGCGGTTACCCAGCAGCCCGGCTCCATGGCCATGCACGGACCACAGCTCGATTTGGATTAAGAACTGCTAAGGATTATCCTCACACGTTTCAAGAGCTGGGTTCTATTTGAGGTACGTCGCTGTAAGCTTTCGGACAAAGGAAAGTACGAGGGTGCGAATAAATAAGGGGTGCATGGAAGAATTGTCGGGAATAGTCATGAGGCCATGATCTTCAAAAGCCGTGCCGTGTAACTTATTTCGATCTTCGGGGGCGCTAGCATAAACCGTCACCCATCAGCCGAAGGCCCCGGATTGAAGTAAACCAATCACCTGATAGGCAATCCCCGGCACGGCAGTGATGGCGGAACCTAGGGGGGATTTACAGTGCCAGCCGATTCTTTCTGGACGGGAGCAGGGTAGACGCCTCCTCGGTATCTCCCCGGCTGAGCAACTGCTCGATCTTGGCCATACCCCGCCACCAGACCTGGGCAGAGAGTAATTGAATCGCTATTGCGGTGATAATCTAATATAACACGACGAATGAGTTAGGTGGCGAGAAATTGATTGTGGGGTTACCTCTCAACGAAGATGAGGGTGTTTTCACGAACGGCATCATTCTGCCGGTCGCCACCCCTGAGTCTCTCGGTCGCCACACGGGTCCGACTCCCGGTTTGGGACGGGGGTAGGGATGTGGGTGGGGCCAAGGGTGTCCCTCACCATGTTGTAGCTCCGCCTCAGAGACGTTATAGAAGCCGACGTTCGCCTTTGGAGCCCCCGCGAATTTCACCTTGTGCAGGACGACGTCCAACCCCCACAACGTGCTAACGCAAGTGTCCTCGTGATGTGTTGTCCTTGGGCTCTGCGAGAAGCGCCCCCCCCCCCCGACTGGACGCCGGGGTGAGAGTTTGAGACGACGTTGCTGTCGACCTTTCTGGAGAAGCTCCCGTCCGTTAATACTATCCAGCTGAGGAGGATCCAATATTTGCTGCCTGGGCGGGGGATGTTACCGTGCTACTTGGGGTGCTCCTGCGCGCATACAACGGGAATTCAGCAGCTTCGTTGGGGAGATGTGATCGCTTCCAATCAGGCTGTCTCTTCTGTTGTGTATTCGCCCAGCTATGGTAATTCTAGCGATGGAAGTTCGACGTTCGGATATGAGTCGTCGAGTTTGGCGAAGACGGGATGCAGTAACCCATTTCACAACGGCGAATGCAAGGGAAGCCTGGCCCAACGAGCGGTCGTTCACGACTCGTCAAGTGATTCAAGCAGTCGGTCCGGACCACGATCTGTCTATCATAACTGGCGTGGGGGTTCTGCGGTGCAGCCAACCAATTGGTGGTGAGGAATACGTGGCGATGTGGAATAGAGGGTTTCCTGACGAGGTGGTGATCGAGGCTAGGCTCTGGGAGGGATTAGACAGGTTTAGGTTCAAGGACGCTTTTTTCTATCCCATAACTACACTACAGTCCCTTAATTACTGTCAGAGTCGCAGTGGCCAACATTTGGTGATATACGCGTGAAGTCGAGAACAGGCGGGGGACTCGCGGGAAACCGTTTACCGGGGAAGCGTCACATGACGTGCATTTTCTGAAATCGCTGGGTGCCACTGGGGAAAGGCATTCGCTCCCCCCTCTCATCTCCGCTTGTTTCTGGGTCATCCGTGAGTCCCTCATCCCTGTTGACGGCGTGCGCTATCCTGGGCTGAAGGATCGAATCCATTCCATTGGTCTAGTCTCGTCGCTTTCGTCACCACATTGATACCCCCGTTTGATCTATTCCATCCTCTCGTATTCGATGACCCTGACCGTGAGCCGCGTTCCGACGGAGTTCTTCGCCCATGCCTTACGACCGTACACGGCTCAAGTACTGGCCGCGGTGACGTTCAACTACTGGCTTCGATTCCGCTACCTCAACGCATACTCCGAGTTCCAAGAACCTCCCCTCGTCAAATCCGACGTCCAGGAACTACGCCCTGACGTCAACAGCCCGGATCCATCGACAACCTTCCACAACTACCTGGACGATTTCTTGCGAGCGGTTAGCGTCTTTGGATTTCTCAAGAAACCGGTGTGCCTTCTCTACCACGTCGCTTGCACCCTTCCTGACCTTTCACAAGGTCTTTTACGAGCTGGCGGGGCATCCGCAAACCAGATGGTTGATTGCCAGAGACAGCATATCCCTAACAGGTCGTACTTTGTGGTAGACGGCGTCGTCCAGGCGCTTGCGAGAGCGGAACATCAACCCGCCGCAAACAACACCGGCGCGTGGGGCGAGGAAGACCCCAATGAAGTCTGAGCAGGTGGAACTCTATCCAGCCTCTTCAAGATTCTAAACCTTTCGCCAACGACGAGAGCACTTCAGAAGAGCAACACGGTTCAACCAGCTCCACCTACCACTTTCCAGCTCCCGGTCCTGCGTATCCTCATTTCCGATCAAACAAAACCATTTCAGATATCTCGACGTTCGACCTCGACGCTCGTGGACCATGAGACACGATCTCCCCGTCCCAGCACCCGAAGGGAACCTGTCTCTTCGTCAGGTTCTACCATCCGTCCTCCAGATGCACCATCTCCAGCTCCGTCTAATGGATCACAACCAAGGGGCGCCCCGTCAACAACACAGCCTCGGGCTCCACCTCGTCGCACATCACTTCATCGTGGCATTGTAACTAGGGCGAAGCAGCACACTACGCTTGCGGTCATACCCGCAGAAGCATTTCAACGTTGACCAAGAAGTTCCCCAAGGCGACCGCGCATATCGTCCAAGGTGCGGCATGTTCTGCAAGGTCACGCTCGTGGTACTAAACACCCCATTGGATCTCCCAGTTATCCTCACACGTTTCTCGAGGGTGACGTTCAGTGCGGCCCACGAGTACCTCGGTTTGACGAGCGAAGTCCTACGTACCGAGAAGGCGGTCAACGACATTGCGGTACACCACCCTCCAGCCCCTTTCTATGAGAGTGGAGGTTTGGAAAACCTACGCCAACAATTCGACCAGCGCTGCGGACGGATAACGTTGGATCTTCGGAGCCCTAACAGACAAAAGAGAGCGTGCGAGTTCCAACCGGCCACGCCTTAGCGTTCCCCCTCGCCTTTCTTCTCGGAAGGCGGGCGATCTCTTGAGCCCGGTTGGACACCCAAGCGAGATCTTCAAACTGAAGAGTTTCGTTGGTTTCACTGCTCCACTCCATGCCCGCCGGGAATCGATGCACGGTTCGGATACATATGTGTCTGCCAACGGGGATGTTCTGCATTTGGACGATTTCAACCTCAAAGAAGAAGTCACGTCCTGCATCGCCAAGTCGATCGGGCTCATTCAGCCCCCGTCGGTTGGAGACGAGTTATTGGAATCTCCGCCTCTTCCTGCAAGCGATCCCGGAGGCAGTTTGTATCGCTCACCTTACAGTTCGTTCTCCTTGTTGGAAATGACCTACGTTCAACGATGGTGCCTCGAGCGTGACTAGATCTTCGTCTACGGGGGAGATGACCGGACTGGATAACGAAGTCAAAATTCGATTCTTCCCTGCGGGCTCGACATCGATCCACGCAGGCGAGAGAAACGCAGGTACGCTCCCATTTCCTCACACACTTTACGTGTTTACCTGGGGGCGCAGGAATGTTTTACGCGATCGAGGGATTTCTGAATGTAATCCTTCCGGGGGCTGGATATGAAAGTGCCCTTGCAAGAGAACATTCCATCTGGCCGCACGAGCAGACAATCCACCTCGACTCACGAGAATAGGCAGCCAAAGCCACAGGAAGAAGAGGGGAAGCATCTCTTCACTGTGAAACCCGGTGGCATTGCTGACCATCTACGTAAGGGCGTTTACGAGTTCCTGTCTGACCCCCTCGCTGACCCCTAGCAGTACCGTCATGTGACACTGCCTCGTGCGCCGACATCAAGACGAAGACGGACGCTTGCGTGGGATACTTCCCACATCCCGCTTTAGAATGATTGTTGGAGAAACGCCCCATCGTCCTCCTGACACTCGCGAAGAGGCTCACGTCCCTCCTGTCCCCCCTTGGTCAATTTTACTCTTTATGGTCCGCGAGTTTCCGTTCCTGATGACGGGTTTTGGGTCCTCCACATTGACGCGTCACTTGACTGAATACATGTCCACGCTGGCCAGGTCTTGTGGAGACCTGAAGGTGGTCAATGGCCGTTTGCGAGCGATTACTGAGAGCGAAGAGGGCGGGTAAACAATGTGGCGGAGTACGGCCAGGGGGATACAAATACGCCATGAGGGACGACCCTCCATGCCATCCGGGAATCGGGACTGATCGGAATGCCCCAAACACTGTTTAACGCGATTTCGTCAAGGTATACTGGCTTATTTTCTGGCTCCCGACTTCGTGCTAATGAGATTTCTACATCAGATCGCTGCGAACTGTCGTAGTCAGGGAAGAAGCTGCAACTTCCGGCTCTGTGGGTGGGGATGTTCCGTGGGTCGGTGATGTGTAAGCCCAAGTCACCGTCCAGTCCCCGCCGAACGAACGAAGCTTCCATTGCAGGAGTGGGGCGTGGAGCGGGCAGCAGGAGGAAGGTTAGGTTAGAAGAAGGGGGTTCTGTCTGCGGAACGGCTAGGTGGTGGTCCGAAGCGCCCACGAGGTTGTAATACACCGGAATGCGATTCTCGGAATCAGTCCCGAACAACCAAACTGCTACTCAGACAAGAGCCCACGAGCGGAGTACCTCATCGTCTGTGAGCTGCAGTCTGGGGCATGATACTCTTTCATCGTGGCGCGTCCAAGGTGCAGGGCCGGACAAACGGGTACTTACATTGGGTCGTGTGAGAGCGAGGTGGTCGGTCCTCGAGGGGACAGGGTAACGACAAAGGATCCATAAACAACGTGGCTAAGCTTTCCGCGTTTGACGCTCTGTTCAGACCATGACGACGACGATTGAACCCCGCAGCTCCCTCCCTCTCCATCCATCCTCCGACCCGGCTTGGTCCGACTGCTCCTCTGCGTACACTCTCGTGCTCGACGCCCAACGCCATGCCATCGACCTGCTCGAAGCCAACCCCCGCGGTCAGAAGGAAAATGATAACCTCGTGTTCGCCAGGGTCGCCGGGTTCCTTCTTATCGAGCTCTTCGATAAACGCAGATTCCTTTCCGTGGAACCCTGTACGACGCTCGCGTTGGAGATTGTGACACCCCCTCTGGATGGAGGTCCCGTCCATAACCTTGTCTTTGACATCGGCAGACGGTACTACGATCACTTTATACGCACGAGTTCGGTTCCTCTCCCATATCGTTCAGCGCCTCAGTTTTCTTCCAGATCGGACATCCCCCGCGAGGTATCCAACACCATCCGAACACCCGTCGCGTCGCTCCTTCGACGACGACTTAGTGAAGATGACAGAAAAGTACATGCAGGCTGATGGCAAAAGTTACAGCGGCGCTAGAAGCATGGCACGTATATCTCACCCACTACACCCCCTCCCCCCCGTTTCTCACGCTCGGCTAGGCTCTCGCACGCGACGGTTTTCGGTGTATGGTGACGGGAAGGTTTGACTCCTCATCCCTCGCAAAAAACAGCGAGCTCCGTCGAAAACTCCGTGAAGAACGTAGCGGGGAGGCTCCAATCCATGCATGTCACATACTCAACGAGTCGACGATGCAGCGCATTCATGGGGAAAGTGCTGTGGAGAACAAGGTATGGTGTATCGCTGTGTACCGAGTCCGTTGTTATCCCCATCACCCACACCTGTCTACAGAGTATATATGCTGCCACTGCTATGGCCATGCTCGGTAACTTTGGACTTGAAAGTCTAGTCACTCAGCTCCTTCCAGCGGATGGTGTACATAATCTTGGGAATATCCTCTCGCTCTCACCTGAGACGCATCCCCACTTTGACAGTTTGAAACTGTGGTTTGAAGCTACTGAGGAGGTATGTTATTGGTGGACTTCTCGGTTGCACGAACCTGACATGTGTACAGCTAAACTGCTACGAAGTCTGCTCCTCGTCTGAGGGGCTAGCATATGATCTCGAACGGGCCGGGCACATTTGCCAAGATGGGAATCATTTTTTTGTCACATTCTCTCCGCACAGTACGGACGCACAGCTTCCTGATAACAGGTTGCTCACTCTTCATGCAGCGTGTGCACGGGTTGCGCACATGTCTGGTGCTGCTGAGATCATTGATGAGTTGCACCAGGATGTTGAAGAGACAAGAGTCCTCGCCTTTGATGGCTCGTCTGCTCGTCTGCTGGACCACCTCATGAGCCCGTTTTCAATAGTCCCTGGGGTCGTGTAACCTGGTTTTGTGGTCTCACAGTTTCTTGTAGTCTGTGTGTTCGCCTGCATAATATCCACCACCTTTTTAGAGGGCGTGTGAACCACGTGTAGAATTTCAGAAACAGTTTGTGAAACTTCTTACGGAATGTTAGAGGTTCGTACTAAACCATTGATTTCTAACCACCATCTCATCGTTCCAACTACCGCCAAAATGTGAATACTGGCGCTCGGCTCCGTGTCGATGCTCACGATATCCAACTGGTGGATTGATCTGCCCCGCGCAAGTAGAGCGGAAATGCTACCCATCCTCTCACCACAAAATGACCTGGTATCATCAGTAACACCGTCACCGACGGCTCCGGGGTCCCTCACGCCCCTGAACACCTGGTAGCTGGTGGGGTTGGCCCGATGGGATACTCTTTCGAGTCGGTAGGGCGTATTTGGGTCGGCAGTCCCAGGGTCGGTCTCGTTGGCCGTCTCCACCGCTAAGATCCTGTCGGCTCGCAATTACCCCTGGTGTGGACCATGCAACCTCACCCACCCCCCTGCAAGGTGAACACCCCCTCTCACTGGCTCGCGTACCATGTGTGACACCGGTTTTCTGACCACCAGGCTCCGGAGAGGATCTCGAGGCCAAATTACGCCGCATGAGAGGACAATGTCAGTTTTCTCATTTATTGCACTCCAGAGATGTGGAACGGTACATCGAAAGGATCGTCAGAAATTCGGTGGTTTGGTACACCGTATCACAGTACCCGGTCACCCAGAACTAACCGAAAGCGTTGTATTTAGTTTCAGTCTGTATGTTGCGACTATTGCCTGGGCAATCAAGACTTCTGGGGTGCGACAAATAGGGCAAATTAACCACCCCCCTCCTCTTTGATACCCCGGGTGGTGCCCCCTCCTGCGTGGATAGGAACCCCCCCCCCCTTCTCAGCGGACCCCATTGATCCGTAACCGTAAGGATTCCCCGCCGGGGCGTAGAATAATTCATTTTATCCAGGAATTCGTGACCATAAATCACTCAGCGGCAGGCCCCGGCAGTCCCGATCACACAACTGATGGGAAATAGACCTGACCCCGCTGACGACGAGGACGATCTCTCTAGGGAAGATGTTATGCACCGTGACACTATAGAACACGAGGCCGGAGTCTGAGGATAAAATCTGCGGTGAGCTCGGTACCCAAACTTCCGTAGCGTAGAGAACGGACCGCATCCAACAAGGTCCATTGCCCGAGCTCACCTGGTCCTTCAAACTTCAGGGCCACCTGAATCCGGATTAAAGCGGTCGTTGGAGGCGCATCCACAAGAACATTGTACCTGGGCCTTTGGGATAATAGTATCGGCCCTTGACGATATCCTTGGTCTGGTATGCCCTGCCGCCGGAGGTCAAAATGAGATGCCCTTCCTTTCCAGACTCTATACAGTTCGTTGCTCACCAATCCAAGACTTTTGAGTGCTGGGAATAACGACCTTGACGTCCCATCCTATGAAACAAACGTTAAGGACACAGCCACTTGTGTAGTGTGCGAGGCCACCCTCACCAAGATCCTGGGTCAGGTGCTGGTAGAACCGAAAGATGGATGGGGATTCCGGACCAGGTGGACCGTCATCGTTCTGTAAAGAATAGACGAATCGCTGGTGAGAACCGAGAGCGGATCCACGGGCGAGAGGGGCTTGCGGTCAAGACTACCCGAAACCTTCCGGCCGGATTCGAGGAGAGGTATGTCAAGGATGGTACGGTGACGACCGATCTCACACAACCCAGTCACAATCAACGTTCCTGTACAGCGGCCCGACCCTGGCCCGACCTCATCGATCGGCGAACCGGTTCCCGCTGAACGAAGGAACTTTCCATCGCGGGAGTGAGGTGAAGAGTGGGCAGGAGGAGGGCTGGATTGAAAACAAGGAGGTTCTGTCTGCGGAACGGCGAGGTAATGGTCCGACGCGTGCGTTCAAATATCTTACCGCATCCCCTTTCTCGTGGGGCCGGATACACTGCACAATACGGCGTTCTCCTGGCGTAGGCATTCTCAATTCCCCCGCCTTGGTTGGGTAGGGTACGTAGTATTTGTAGCTTACATACCCCCAGAATAGACTCCCCATCTTCAGACCACGATCCACACCTCAAAAGAGAGGACATTAATTCTCTCCCGATTTTTACAGAAGACCGATAAAAAACATAGGACACAAGTCAAGGCCAACCGAGGGGCCTACTGCTACCGGAGAGGGGACTTCGGGGACCCAACCTGGGGAGTTTATACACCATCAATGGAAGAAAATGGGACAAGTGAAAACGAAAAAACGAAGTCGCTGCAGGGAGGTATAATATAAACGAACGATCGCAGGGGGGGCAACGATCGGGTTCGATCAGATCGTGCGAAGGGGAAGAAGGGTGGTACGGCGCCGGGATTCATGAAGCCAGGACGCTCAGAAAGAAAGGACGAGGGCCGTAACGGGGTAAGGGATACAAATCCAGCATAACGTAGGTACTAAGAGAGGGTGCGCGCGAGTGAAACGACTGGGTGGGATTTCCAAGAAAGGGGAGGGGAGGGCGGGTGGTTGGGACCAGGAATACTCGCGGATCAGATGATGGGGGTAAATGAGGGATTAAGAAGAACGAACCAACGGTCGTGGGGGGGGAGTGTAGATTGAAGGGGAAGACCGGGCCACTTAAGGTGCCAGAACGACGATTCAAGATCACTGACACGACGCAGGAGGAGGTCAGTGGCCGAACAACCTGAAGACAAGGTACGTCACAGATCCAAAGAACCTAACCGCAGAAAGGCCAGCCCTGAGGATTGACCGGATCAGCGTCTGCGGGGAAAGCGCGAAACACAGGAACTCACAGAGCGTAGAAAAGGAAGGTCAGATAAGGGTTGAATTTGCTCCCCTTCGTACCCCCCACGCTGCTGTTAATCCATCCCAAGAAGGCCGAACTTGTGAACGCGGTGATCATGATCATGTTCGTTCCGACCCAAGCCAGGACAACGTTCGTCCTGGCATTCCGATCGTTGTCGGCCTGCTTCGTGGCAGCGTCCCGTGATTCCTTCTGGGGTGGGGGAGGATGCTTGAGGGAGCTCTTGGAAGCGGTCCAGAGTGCGTCGACGTCTTCTTGCATGGATGGCAGGTCAACGGCCATCATCTCCTTACCATCCTTCCCCTGCACTTTCGTGGCACCGCCGAGATCCTTGGTGGAACCATTGTCACCCTTGGTACCCCATGTAACATCGTGCAAGTTGCACATGGCGTACATCATCAGGATATTCACGTCTGTAACACCAGGTTCAACGATAGGCGGTTGGGAGGGGAACGTGATGGACTCACAGGAGGGTAGCAAGAACATGTACTGAATGAAGGATGTGAACATGTGGTAGGGTTCAAAGTGGAGGAAGGAGCCGAAGAAGTACAGCCCATAGGTAGCAAGCAGCGAGATGGCGATGTCCCTGAAGGTTTCATTGTCCCGAATTAACCTGGCAAAAACGTGTCAGCGATACGTATCACACCGTTCAGCGCGATGTGGGTCATACTGGGGGAAGTGCTTCCACCCATCTAATGTGTGGGGTACCGCAAGATAGACAGTGTAACCCGCACACCAAAGGGTGATGATGTTGCACAGTCCAAATAGAATCATCGAGATTGAGTACGTCCATTTGGACCCTTGTGGTCGGTTTCCAAGGGAACAAACGAGGACGACGAAGATAACACCGATGTAGAGTTTGAGGAAGACTTCGAAGACGATCTTGCCGGCGCCTCTTGACAGGAAGTTGAAAGCGTCGTTGGTGCTGTCCGATGTGGCGGATTCGACGAGCTGTTGGAAGGATCATCAGAGGGGCTAATCGACCCGATGAGAAGTAGCACGCACGAAGAAGAAAGCCAGGTAAAAGTTTGCCAAACTTGTCCAAGTAAAGATGAGTTGAACCGCGTTGTAAATAAACTCGAACTGCAGCGCAATCTTCCTGAAGAATCCTTGCCCGCTTGTCCAAATTCTGAACCAGAATACTGTAGCGTGGATGCTGGCGAACAGCGAGCCGTTGAGCCACCTCCTCCTCTGGGAAATGAACTCTGGAACGGTGGTGGGAACATCAGTAGAGGCCTTGGCAGACTTGACGTATTTGAGAGTCCACGCCTCCTTCTTCTTTGTCACGATTTCGAAACAAAGGATTCGATCTTCAGCGAGGTACATGTTCCTCTCAAACAAGCCCGCGTCTGTGGTTCCTCCATGCATTGCCTCACCCTTGAAGTAGCTGGCAAGAGGTCCCTTGCCGTTAGGACCATTCAACAAGGCCTTGTATCGGTAGGCGCTGAAGGCTCCAGGAAGGACGGAAATGTAACCGAAGACACTCTGGTTTGCGGGAGAGAGAAATGTAGTGTCAGTTGGTCGGAAATCAGGTAGCAGCAGAGCGCCGCGCTGATGGCTGGTGGGACGCGCACCTCGAGGGGTTTGTCCAGGATATTGGACATCTTGTACTCGAAGTTCTGAGATGCAGCGAGGGGGCTTGTGAGGAGAAGGCTGCATCCTCGGCCAGTGTCCACGCATATCCTGGATGGGGTGGTATCAGAAGTTGAAACGCATCTCTTGGTCGCACAAAGGGACACGCACTCTCCACATGCTCCCCCAACGTGAGCGTGCTTGTCAAAACCTGGAGGACAACCTCCTCAGTCGTGCAGGTACTGGTGAAGGATAGCCACGTACACTTCCACAGCTCATAGATGGATGTGCTCGTCGGTTTAGTTCCGACGTCGAGCAAGACACAAACTTGTTACGCGCTTTGGTCAGTGATCTCAGAAGCGACAACAGGCGCAACAACTAACCTTCAGGTTTGATCAATGGACCGAACGCGTTGAAAAACCACCGATGGCTGTTCAGTTTCTTCTTGTTCTGTTCTTTAAGGCAAAAGATAATCTGAACAGGGCAGGAGTGCATCGCGGTCTCTCCGGTTTCGGTACAAATAACGCTGGAGGTGTATTCGTAGATGTGGGCGGTAACCGCCTTGCCGTTGATGGTGTCTTTTGCGATGCCTTCTTGGTAGCAACCCATCTGCGTGGTGCATCAGATACTGATATGAGAGGGCGGGTGTTTTTCTGGGCGTACAAGGTTGAGGACCTGGAGGGTCCGTTTGTTCACTTTGCTCCGGCCGTCAGAAACGACGCAAACGACGACTTTCTTCCAGCCATCTGGACCCCACGTTTTGGATCGGTCGCGACCGCAAAGGTGAGCGACGTTCTTAAGAACTCTGCGGTCGGGTATCAGCATCAGTTCGGATAGGTCGGCGGACCTCGGCAACGCACGAGTTCATCGTTCGACAGAACAGGACCTCGTCTTCATTGTACATGGTCATCACAATGAACAGTTCCGTGTATCTGCCATAAAGATAAGGCCTGAGGCTGTACTTTGAACGCATGAAATCGTCAGGGTCGCATGTTGCAGCAGTGTAGCGCATCTTGGTCATTTCTTCGATGTTGTCCATACCCTTTGGAACAATATGGGAGGGGACCTTGACGTCGAGTACGAGGTTGCCGTTCTGGAGTTCAACGTGCCTAACAGACCGGCGCCTCATAAGCTTTTCCCGGGCAACGGAGTAACCGGTGTTCATGGTAGGCGAGGGCATCGGGTGTCTGAGGTTTGGGGACGGGGGATAATCCGGCTGGTATGGGAGGGGAGGGGGAACCATCTCGTACTGGTTGCGAGGGTTGAGGTGGGCCTGGGAGTGAGCAGAATGAAAAGACCGATTGGATTTGGTCTCCCATTCGTAGTTGTCATGGTGAGAATGGTTGGAGGATGGAGGCGGAGGATAATCTGGAACGGCTGACCCGACTGATACGGGTGGTTGGTGGTAGAAAGGATCGTGTTGTTGGTTGTAAGCCATGGCTTCAAAGGAGGGGAAGGACTCTGCTCAACAGAGGAAGGTGGTGGTTGATGGGAGGGATGTTTGATGGCGTGTAGTCGCCCTCACTCGATTACGTTTTTACTACAAACTAGCCGTGATGGCCTGCGTTTCGAAATGTAATGAGACTACAAATGAAATGAAATTGAGACTAGGAATGTATAGTAGTCGGCCGCATGAGTTGTATTTGCCGATAGCCGCCGTCGGACCTTGAAAAGGCGGACGTCGACTGCAAAGGGCGAGACGTCCTCGCTTCCCTCTTACACTCACCACGACTCCCCGTCTCCTCTCTCTTCTTCTCCCCACACAATCCATCTCTGTTTCCCCTCTGTTTCCGCCCAAATCCATCCACCTCCAAATCTCTCCATAACGGTAATTTTTTCTCTATTTATTTACTTTATTCGTGCGGTTGCCCCTCATGGCCTCAGCCTCCCCGAAACCACCCTTCACCTCGTCCTAATCGACCCTTTCCCCAACGAGCCTTTTGCCAGTCGTCGCCCTGTGACCCGCTTGGCTTCTCTGACTGCTTGCGACGCACAATCGCCTCCATCTGCATAATCGTGGCGACCGCCGGAGAAACCGCTCAGGGAACTTCAGTCACCTTTGTGATGGCCACGATTCACTTTCTTTTCCCCCTGCCCCCCCGTTATCCGTTCCCCCTTCCTTATTTCCCCCCTTCTCTCCATTCCTCATCACTTTTTTTGGCTGACATCCACCCCTGCAGATTTTACTAGCATCCGATGGCCGACACCTCTTCTCATAGACTCGACCTCCGCGTCGGTGGAAAGTACAGACTGGGAAAAAAAATCGGCTCTGGTTCTTTCGGTACGTGCCCAGCCCTCGCGCCCTGAGGAACGAGGTTGACACACCGTACCCACCCGCTCACCCCCGTTCAATCACAGGTGATATCTACCTCGGGATCAACATCATCTCTGGTGAAGAGGTCGCAATCAAGCTCGAGTCGGTCAAGGCCAAGCATCCACAGCTTGAGTACGAGTCGAAGGTCTATAAAACGCTTGCTGGCGGTGTCGGCGTCCCCTTTGTCAGGTGGTTCGGCACCGAATGTGACTACAACGCGATGGTTATCGACCTCCTAGGCCCTTCCCTCGAGGACCTCTTCAACTTCTGCAACCGCAAATTCTCTCTCAAGACGGTTCTGTTGCTCGCTGATCAGCTTGTACGTAATCAAGCAACCCACCGCCCACAAGTCCTTGGAGTTGACGTTGCCCTACAGATCTCTCGCATCGAGTACATCCACTCCCGCAACTTCATCCACCGCGATATCAAGCCGGACAACTTCTTGATGGGGATCGGGAAGCGCGGCAACCAGGTCAATGTCATCGACTTTGGTCTCGCCAAGAAGTACAGGGATCCGAAGACCCACCTTCATATCCCCTACAGAGAGAACAAGAACCTGACCGGTACTGCTCGCTACACCTCCATCAACACTCACTTGGGTGTTGAGCAGGCGCGTCGAGATGACCTCGAATCACTCGCTTATGTCCTCATGTACTTCCTCCGCGGCTCTCTTCCCTGGCAAGGTCTCAAGGCGGCCACCAAGAAGCAGAAATACGACAGGATTATGGAGAAGAAGATGACCACGCCCTCCGACCTTCTCTGCCGTGGCTTCCCTAATGAGTTCGCCATCTTCTTGAACTACACTCGTGCCTTGAGGTTCGACGACAAACCTGATTACTCTTACTTGAGGAAACTCTTCCGGGATCTCTTCGTCCGTGAAGGGTACCAGTACGACTATGTCTTCGACTGGAGCGTTCAAAGGAGCGTCCAGGACAATGGCGCCGGTCCCAGCAAGAGTGGAGCAGGAAGGAGAAAAGTTGTTCAGGAGGAAGACGCCCCTGAACCCAGGAGCAGCGACCGCATGTGAGATAATTTCCCGTTCTAATCTCCTGATTACTCATTCGTGATCTCAGGCTTCGTTCCCATACTCGTCAACAGCAGGCAACCACCCCCGGAGCTGTAGGTCAACAGCGCAGCGGCCGTGGACGCGAGGGTGACATCTGGTAAATGGCCAGTCATCCGGGAGGGTGTACCCGTTCTCTCCCCCTCGTTCCGTGTTTTGTCCGTCCTTCTTCCCCATGGCACGCCCGGCGGCGTTTGGTACGTCGGTGTGTAGAAGCATTTGGAAGCCGTGTGTGTGTTGGTGTTGTGGTGTTGCAGTCTGCTGGAGAGGTGCAGCGAGGAGGTGTGGGAGGGATTAGTTGATGACTATGGTCGAGGATTCTTGCCACGGCACTCCACGGTTGTGGTGTGTGCTGTGGGAAGTCTACTTTCTGAAACCCCAACGTGGTCATCGGTTTATACGCGCGAGCCCGAGCGGCGTCCCTCTAATTCCCTCTTATTAACCCTTCGCTCCCTCTCGGCATCTTTCCTTTCCCAGCCGAAGTGACGAACTGTTCCCCCTGTATCAAGCCCCCAATTATCCATCCATCGAGCGATCTTCATCATTATTCAAGTCGCCAGCACGACCCCTCTCTCGCCATCAACGACCGCCGCTTCTCCCCTGGCTCCTTATTGGGTGTGGGTCAGGAGGGTTCAAGGTCGCCGTAACGTGGCCAGCGACACTGGATCGTTCGGAAAATATTGTTTGTTGCATTCTTTTCAGACCAAACGGACGCCTTTTCTATTCAAGCACTTCCCCTTTTATCCCCCGCATTCGGGGATGTGCCGCCTCATTCCTCTCCATGTTTGTAACCTTTGGATCGACCTTCAGAGCTGGATTTGTTTTATCATCCCCTTTCCTCTTCCCGCCTCCCCACTCACCCCATTTGGTGCGCCTTTCGGTCCGTATTCTTCCAAGTTGAAGTCGTATTTGCGCATCGCCCTTCATGCACTTGACTCGTTCGTGAGACAGATGTTCAAGCTCCTCTTCATCCCACTTCCCCCGTCCTCCCTTAATATCCTTTCATTAGCACTGGTTCGGACTCTGATAGTTACTTTTACCTCCTCTTCCCAGATACGTCGTTGGGACAGGAGAGGGCTTCGAGTCGCGCGTCGGGTTGTCATAACATGTGCGCTACGCGTGTGTAATGTATGTGGCTTGTGGTAGATGTTTGGTATGGGGTAGAGAAATATGTATAAATGTTATTTGAACATGGATTGCGGCGCACACGCCGAAAACGCAAGGCCGATGTCAATCACACGGTGCACAAGGCATCGTACTTATGTCAGACCCCTCCATCGGGGTTAGGATTCGTAAACCGAAGAACTCCAAATGAATGCGCGTGAAGTGAGCCTGGCTGTTTTGGAACTCAGCCCAATGGGTCGCTACCGCACAGAGTTCTGCGAGGATTGGGGGAACAGAAAGATAGCGCCTGAAAAAGCCAGGCAACTACCCGCGCTCCGAAGGGTGCAGAACACCGCTTTGCGCCAGTCGAAACCTGGAGAATATGAAAGGCCGTGATTAGGCCTTCTGTCTAGTGATCGGAGGGGAGGGAGAGCAGAGGGTCAGAAAAAACTGTGCATCTCATGGACATGTGGGGCGTTACTCCCGTCCTCGAAGAGCTGGGTTAAGGTTTCGAGCGAATGCGCTCTTTATCATCACGGTAGAAAGGGGAGGAGGGTTGTGGGTGAGACAGATAGAGAGGAAGGGGGAGACGTACGGATTGAATTAGGCTAGGACCATGGGAAGACTTCGGATGAGGATTGGAACGTGTGGTTGAGAGAAGTCGAGTTGAATGATCGTGGGCAGGGAAAAGGCATCCATTCGAGGGTAACTCATGTGCTCGTCCCAGCCTGAAGTTTTCCTCTTCGCGGGGGGCGGCAACCTGCTGCCGGCCACGTGACCTGTCATATGGTATTCGATGATTCTCCTTACGGACCGCAGGGCACAGTTGCATGTCACACGTACGGACCCCAAGATGTTCATGCGACACCCGAAGAAGTGTAAGGCGCGAGAAAGTTGAACAAGTGATTCAACGACGAGGTAAGTTAACCGTCTGTGGCTGTTGCATGAGGCGGCGACCGAGGTAGTCCCTTACTACTGAGAATCCTGGAGACTTGACAGACTCGGACACGATAATATGATAGAGCTAGGTTGTTACTATACAGTCAAAAAACAGTGGTACATCGTCCGTCTGGGGCTCCTACGAGCCGCACTTGCAGTCACCCTGCTTACACTCGCAACTAGGACAGGAAGTTTACCCAACCTGATAGAGAAAGGGGGTAGTAGCGAACGAACGTACGTAGGGGTGCACTTGCAGTTAGCGTTCCCGCAGTGCTCGTTAACTGGGATCTCGACGTTCAATTGCTAGAAGACAACCGGTGTAAGACGAAACCGAATGTTCGTGGGGGGTGGGAGGGTGTGTTAGACCGACCATGATGAGTTTTTGTGTAGGCGTTTCGATGGTTCTGAGAAAGAAGGGTGTCGTAGGGGCTTGGATGGGGGTCCCCAATTTATAGGCGGTCAGGATGGGGGCAGTCCGACGTCATCGCGTCGTCCGTTTCCCCCTGTATGACGAGGGAGATGACTCCCTACAGATGTGGGTCCTTGTGTGGGCTCGTGGCTGGGGGATAGTAGACCAAGCTCGCACAACCCGACTTCGGATGGCAGATCCCGTCGAAGACCCAAAAAAGATAGGCTCTCCGTTCAGGGTATCGTGCTAGATTAGAGCAGTAAGGGCGTCAACGGGTTCTCACTGTCCCACCCCGGAACCGAACACCGTAGATTGTTTTTCCTATTCGCCTCCCCTCAAAATATAAGCTGTCGTTGCCACCCCGACACGGCCTTCGGAGCCACTGGTCACACTCGCCTTCCTAACTTACCGGTGTGGAAACGAAACCGGTGCTTGGTGGGGTCCCGGTCCTTCATTGGGCCCACCGTTTGAAAGGGCTGCCGTCCCAGATTCCAGATGGGTAGAACATCGATGACCTAATAACTGGATGGGCGGGATCCTGCGATCTCCTTACACTCAAGAGTTCCCGAGTATTCACCTAGACCCAGGCGCAGCCTTACGGATGATGATCCGGTGTCATCTGCTGAACGGTGATCAGACATTTGGCGAGATGAGTATATATATGGATCCGAACGCACAAGCAAAGGGGAGGAAGGGTGGTGATGCTTGCGGTTGTGGTTGAAAAGTGATACGAAGAACAAACAGCTCTACGATACATGGTAGTGTATAGTCTTACAGCGCACAGAAATGTTTACGCGTATGTTTAGCGAGGGGAGTGGGGAGGAGAAATGGACCGAAACTGGGAAGAAAACAAAGTCATGATGCGTCGGGCTCGAGGGTTGTACGTATTTGAGTTGATGCAAAAAACGGAGGGGAGGGGGGCAGAACATAGAACAAGGCGCAAGAAGCGGACCAGGGGGTCCTCATGGGGAGGTTGCGGTTGGTGATGGAGGGGGGGTGAGGGTAAGATATGTGGAGTTGGAGATGGGGGAACAGACAGTCCAACACGGTTTTGAGGATTAGCGTAACAAACGAGCGGTAAGGGAGGGTGTAAAAACGTGGGAGGGACTGATCTAATGATGAATACGAGGTTGGTTTGCCTCTTGGGTTTAAACGCGCCAAGGCGGGTGGCAATCGGTAAGCCCGTCGGGGGACGGCAGCGGGACAACGAAAATGCGCCTCAGAAAGTGGTGGGGTGAACGAAAGCATGCCTCTGGAAGGTCAAAAGTAGAAGGGCGTCTTCAACATTGATTCCAGGGCCGTATTTCGCGCTCTCCTTCTCGATCTCCGCGTAGACGACGGGATCAATTCCGAGCCTGAACGGGAGTGTGTGTGCAGGTGACCTCGGAGGCGACGGTGAAGGGGTGACAGCCTCCCACTTTTGCTCCTCGTCATCGGAATGGATCAACTGGGGCGGTTTATGGTTGTGGGAGTAGCCACTCTTGTACCGCCTAGATTGGTAGTGGCCGTCCCGATCGACGGCCATTCCATCCTCCATATACCCGTCCTGGTGTGTGGCGGGACCTTGAGAGGAGCCCCGAACGGGTGAGCCGTCCCGAGATACGGAAGTTGAAGGCAGGTAGCCAGAGTAGACGCTATTCACATCGTCGTGGTCCTCCTCCCCAAAGGCGCCCATGCTTCGCTGCGCGCGCTTCCTCGTCGTCTGTCGAAGGTTCCTAAACCAGTTGGTGACCTTGATTACGTCCAAACCGACCGCCATAGCGAGAGCGGTACGTTGCTCGATGGTTGGGTTCGATGTCAGGTTGTAGAGCTCCTTTAGGGCATCGAGTTGGTGTGGCTCAGGGCGAGATCTTGACGGGCGGGTGCCAATCGACCTGACGCGACGAGGACCGATGGAAGTAGAGAGAGGGCCATCGGGTGTCAGGGATCGTCGCGGATGGAGGTCTGGTTGGAGGGGTGGCAACGATGGGTGGGAGGAGGCGGGCGGGAAGGGAGCAAAAGATCGCTGGGGGTAGGGATGCATACTGGACTCTTCGTCTTTGCGACGTTTGACGAGACTGCGCTGATTCTGGAACCAGTTGGTGATGCTGGAGGGGAGTTGCGGTCAGGGTGAGGCGAGGAGAGAGAGGAGGAGGGTGAAGACAGACCTTTGATAAGTCCTGGTTTCCAGGAAAAGACAAGGGTGGCCGATCAGAGTCAGTTCGGCGAGGGTGATTCCGGAAAAGGAAAGGGGTTGACTCACATTCCAAGGGACTCGCCCAATTCCTGCCGTTCCTCTTTGGTGGGGTGGGGGTTCTCGTTGAAAAAATCTTTGAGTTGCTGGGACTGGGGACCGTTCGGCCTCAGTCTCCTCTTGAGCGGCATGCTGTTCGGAGTGGCCGGTGACGGATCGGGTAAAATTTCGGGGAGATGCCGTGGATGATCCGGCGTGCCGACAGATGGAGGCGCGGATCGCAGGTGATTACGACTATGTGGATTATGATGTTGATGATGACCCGCGTAGGCCGGATGCTCAGCCTCGTCACCGACAACGTCGTCTTCAAGCGGTCGAGGAGACACACCGTACGGGCTGTCGGTCTGGGAGGAAGGGGGAGTCGAGGCGGTGGCACCGTTGGAAGGCTCCTGCGCCGCAGTGATGGCAGATTTATGTCGGCCAGTTTGTCCTTGTTGCGGTTGATGCGGGGGGTGGAGATACTCGGTCTCTTTCTCCTTCCGTTTCTTGTCCGACGCCCTTTTGTTTTGAAACCATGCGTTGAGGGTCTTGGTCGGCCTTTTGTAGGAAGAGAGGGACGAGGAAGTGAAATATGAAATGGTTAGTCACATCGGCTAGATACAAACCGAACCCACGACGAAAAAAGCATGTCGGGGACGGGTGAAGGAAGGATTTGGGTGCTCACATAGAGATACGCTCCGCCAAAGCTATCCTGTCTTGAAGAGGAGGGTGATCGTTTTGCTCGTAAAGCTCATTGAGGGCAGCCAACTGATAGGGTGAGTGTCTGTTCCGCGGTTTCTTGGTCGTCTTTGGATCTGGATGAGAGACGGCTGCCGCGTCGTGGTCGGTTGGGGTCGGGAAAGAGGTGAAGTGGCTCTCCATCGTTGTCGTCGTGGAGGGGGGGGAGCGGGCAACAAGGTGAAGAAAATGAGAAAGAGGCGGACAGCTTAAAAGGCCATATCTTCCTAATAAGGCAATCCGAAAATGGTCATAAAATAGATTATATCATTCCAAGTAAAGCCGCATCGTCGACGTCGTGTCCTAAGTTACAATAATAATGTACACCGTTTGCTTATGCCTCCTCAGCCTCCGTGGGGGTAATGTTCTTGATCCATGCGCCAATTGCACCCCTGGCGGAAAAGAAAGAGAGTCGTCAGCGCGACCTCGGAATCAAAACAACAATACACTCGGCACGTACAGGAACCCCTCGTGACGCAAGAACAGCGCCCGCTTCTCCCCTCTACTCCAAAACCGGATAGCATACGACAACGTGCCGATGGTCGCCGCGTGTCCTGGGAATCAATCAGCGACTGGCAGCAACGGCCTGGCACGCCGTTTACACCCACCTCGGATGAAGCACCCCCCGAAGTAAATACGCTCCAGGTTGTACTTCTCGGCGTTCATGTATCTGGAGACCATCGGATCAGTGCATGCCGGGCGGAATCCCCCGAAAGGCGGTTACTCACGCTATCTGACCAATGTTATTGGATACGGCGTACAATAGGCTCTTGCTGATGTCTTCGGCTGAAAAGTTTGATTTGTGGGCACCTTTCTTGAACACCTTGCCGAACGAGCTCGCGATCGTTGTCGATTTGAGCCCCAGTCGGCCGTAATCTTGACCATAAATATCCCCGACCAGCATGTCTACAGACGAATTGTCGCCCTTTTCGGATAACGCCAACATTTCTAAGACACCGCGGTTAGCCACCTCTCCAGTAGGGACGGACCAAACAGTGATGTACCATCAAAACTGGTTGCGGGCGTCAAGAGACTTAGTAACCCCCACAGGGTCCCGCCTCCCAAACTGGTGCCGCTGACACGTTCAAACTTCCCGTCTTCGTCAATCTTGATAACGGAAACGCCGGAACCGATGTTGACGAGCAAGCACGGTAACTGTGGGGTCGGGTTGCTTTCGAA
>Ga0307516_10003032_pt1 | contig 21907 bp, 17 predicted proteins | sample 19_EM_MG_FD_203310 | JGI IMG/M metagenome (GOLD analysis project Ga0307516, IMG submission 203310) | Populus trichocarpa ectomycorrhiza microbial communities from riparian zone in the Pacific Northwest, United States - 19_EM | ecosystem: Host-associated > Plants > Roots > Unclassified | place... | reverse complement strand
AGCACCGGCTCGGGGGGACAGTCTTCCGTCCTTTGTCCTGACGGCCTTCCTGTATATAGAGAGATCTTGTGCCCGCATAATACTGTAATACAATCTTCACGTTTATCGATCCATATATTCCAACAAATTAATTCACCATCTTCATCTCTATCGATCCCTATATTCCAACAATTTCAACAGTGTGAATTCATATTCTGCAGCGCAAGATCCCACAGGCCTACCAACTAGTATCCATTCCCATCGCCATCTCCAGCCAACCCGCTAGACATCCTGCTGCCAGCAAATCGTTAGCAGAGAGCGAGGTCTGGTCTGGCCAGTTGCACCTAGGCCCGTGGGAGTACGAGAGAAAAGATGGAAGAAGGGACGAGAAGAATCCTTGCTGCTCTCCTCTCTGGCGCGCAACAGAGCTGGAGACAAAAGCACTGACCAAAGGCAAGGGAAACAAGAAAGGATGGCAGGAGAACTCTCCGAGCCCGTGACTAGCTAAGAATAGACGAGCCAAAGAACTAACACGACGGGAAAACGGAAGTAAAGGTGGGTGAAGGAGATGAGGGAAGACCAAAGACTTCATGGAATCATTATTCGCCCCAAGGATTCAGTTTCAAGGCGTATCAGCTTGCGATACATATAATTCACTATACCCCAAATGATGAACTCCAGATTTTGCCGATAACCCCGCTAACACTCGTCCGAATGTCATCGCAGTTGGACATCCCTCCTCCTTTTCCTTGCTGCCGCTCACCTGCTATTTGTCTATTCTGGTTATATGCTGTAAACAGTGCCCATAAATACCACTTATGCAATGGGACATCTCCTGCCTCTCAGTTCGTCTAGCCCCCGCTGGAAAATATCGTCATGACAGCCCCAAATAGCTAGCCAGGACCAATAACCATAGCCCTGACTATGGAAATCTTAAGGCCGGACGTGACGGGCGTTGGCGTGGCTATGCCTCGAGTATGTCCAGCTGCTGGCGCATGAGCAGCCGACACTACCTGCCACCCCGTTCTTAGACAATTTACCATGGATTATATGAAGGTGGGGTAGGGGGTGTTACTGCAGAACTCTCCATTGCAGTTGAGGTAATAGTAGTCACACTGTGCTATCCTTTCTACGATTATAAACTATGCTCACGGAGGGCGCTTCACGGCCGAGCAGCGTCTACGCTACATTACTTTCTGTGTTAAGATACTAACACGTTGGCCAAGCTGAAAGCCACTAATTTGTGGTGGTCGGAGTCTCGTGCATTGATTCACATGCATACTAATTGAGGATTCTCAGGTATAAAAAGAAAACAACGGTGCGAAGCAACAAAAAACGCGTCGGGCCATCCATCGGGCCCGGAAGAAAAACTCGGCGGGGAGAAAAAAACGAGAAACCTCCGAGTGCGGAAAAGAAATCCACCAGTAAAGCTGGGTCTGGAAAACAGGGCTGCCCTCTTAATCAACCAGCCATAAAGAAATGTAGAACCGCAAGAAGTTATCAAGAAACCAAAAACAATAACTGTGTTTTGAGCAACTAAGCTCCCCCCGACCAGCTAGTGAAGCTGGTCACGAGGGCTTCCACGGGACGTCTCGCGGCAGGCGTCCGCGGCCAGCCTCAGCTCGAGACTGTAGTTGGCATTGCCACGGGTGTGTCGGCGCTGTTGGCCAGATCCATTGCTCCAACACTGGAAGTGGGAGAAGGAGGTAAGGGTTGGAAGTGGGCTCCGATTTGTATTAGCCGAACGTGTCGGCCTGCGACTTGCGACTGAAATCCAAACCCTCTTTATTGTCGGTGTCGGGAAATGTGCTCGCAAGACGAAGGGGACGCGTGACTGCGATGCAGAAAGATGAGAGAGAGTCATGTTGCCGTCGCCGATTTGCGGCTGGCCGTGGGCCCGTCGTTGCTCTTGACGAATCTCCAGGCAGATGTGATGGTGTACTGGTCCTTGGCCTTGCCGACGCACTTCTCGTTGACCACCATTGCAACACTTCCTCAAGCAGGTGTTGTGGCCAATCTCAAGTAGCTGTGTGTGGCGGTGGAGTGGGCGACGTCTCGGCGCAATTCGAATTCATACCTCCGTCATAGGCTGTGGCGGAAATGCTGCTCAAGTCACCGGGGGGGGGGATACATTGGACGTAGACCATGGTGAACGCTGAAATTAGGGGAATGCTGGGTGGGAGGTACTCCTGTCGGTGTCGTCAGCAGTCCGGTTGTGTGCGTTTGACCTGGTACAGTAATTATCATTGGCCAGGACAACGTACCCACTCGTCGTTGTTCATGACAGCGACTTGGCTGCCGTCTTCGGGGCTGTGCACGCCATTGGGCGTGACACTGAGCTTCTTGTTGGCCTTGATATTGGCCTCGTATGGGAACTGGCAGTTGTGTTAACATTGAAGGTGCTCGCTAGTTCAGTATGAAAGAGAGAAGCATATGTCGTCGTACTAACAGTTCTTTATGCACCAAACCCTGACACGACAATTGGCATTGGTATGCACAATACGACCAATGTGCCAGTAGCCGGATTCTCTCTGGGGTGGACGGGCGTGTGAAAGGCTGCCGAGAGCGGGGACAGTAAGTCCCGTATGCTCCCCTGGCTTTTGCTGATGAGGTTCCATTCGGGAACCGAAGACGGTCACATCAGAGGCTATCGCGAGTTGGACAAATACTTGTTCAGCGAGAGTGTCGATGGCACCACCGCGTGTGAGGCGCGGCTGTCTCGTGGACACGTTGGACGCTTTTCCGCGATTGGGATCAGCGTCATTCAGGACGAATTAGAAGTACGCAAAGCGAGTAAGAAGCAGGGTGGGCGGTGAAGATACCCTTCATTGCAATGCTTTTGCAGGAGTTTGGTAGATCGGGAAGAACGTAGGTTCGGTCATCTGCACAATTGTAGGTCGAGAATTAGCGCGGATGGATGTTCTTGTGCATCAGGAAGCAGCGTCGGGAGTGCTGGCGGTATGCCTGTTGGATTGGGGGGTTAGCGCGTGGAAGGGGAGTGGAAATGGAGATGGGTGGAAGATTTGCACTTATGAACCAGCCGTAGTACGGGAGCCCCGCCCGATGAAGACAACGGAAAAAAGGTAAAAAAACAAAACTTCTGTACGTAGCATAGCAGGAAATGAAGAACTCTAGACGGGTGAATGCGTTGCGTGGATTTGGATAAAGGAAAGGAGTGGCGAGACGGAGAAGACACAAGAATTGAGAGAAAGAAGAGATGTGGTGGAAAGGATGGGCGGCAAGGTCAGACCGCTAGGGGTTGTGGAAGTCGTGGGTTGTACGAGTATGCTCCCGGAAATACAAATGCCAATGGCGCAGCCGTTCTGCACGCTAGGCATCCACTTTTGCCTACCCAAGCGCGGAAGTGGAATCTTGGCCTAATCCGAGAAATGACTAACATAACTGCCACGTGTCCGAATCATATCCTCTACCTGCTTACTATCCTGCGTTGCAAAAATGGTATCGAATACAAACATCTCTCAACCCTACACCCCGAACGCCGCCATTGCTCCCCGTAATCCACCCCTGAGGCTACCGCCTGTTGGAATATAGGGATCGATAGAGATGAAGATAGTGAATTGATTGATTGATACATAGTCGAAGGCAGAACATTCTCTCTATATACAACGGGCCTGAAGTACGCGGCAAGGGGAAAGGACGGAAGACTGTCTCCCGACCCTGTGCTCGGAGACTCAGGCAGCTGTGATCGCCGGACGTGCCGTCTCCGGTCCGTCATCTCCGGACGTCCATTACTCTGACACCGCCCACGACGGGAGTCAAGGGTATGGCCTACTGACAAAATCGATAGAAAAGACTACCACACTTCTCTTTTACGCACGTAGCCACTGACACCCATCCAACGGAAACGTATGCTCTTCCAAACGGTGGTTCAGTACCCTTCTGCTTTCTTCTTCGGCTGGTTGAAACACCCTACCTTTCCTCAGTATCCTTTAAACGCTTCTAGTGAATGTACTCTAATGGGACTTAATTCTCGAGCTAGGATGCTAGTAGGTTCTTCAATAGTTCTACGAGCTATAATGACCGACCGTATGCCCTCCGGGCAGGTTTCCAGCTGGCAGTGCACTTGCTTGCAGCCGTGGGATGTTTCCTCTTCATTTCTCATAGACACCACATCCTCCGCCCTGCCGACGACCCCCGGTTCAACTTCTGGGGTACCGCATGCAGCAACGGGCCCAGCACCCCGACACGCATCTTTGCTGGCTGCCATTTTTTTCTTTTTTTTTCTTTTCTTTTTTCTTCTTTTGTTTTTGCTCCGTTTTTGTTTTGTTTGCTTCATCGAAGTCCAATCCTTGCGCCTGGTTTGGGCTTTCTTGGTTTTTTTCCCTGGGATCCACTACAAGAAGATTGTTTAATACTTTTTCTTCAGGTGTCTGCGTGGTGGGTTTCAATTGATATGAACGGAAGTGGGTGGGAATGGTGTGGGCGCCTCCCCTCCGAACACCCAGCCTACGCTCCTGGTTAACATATTACCAATAGATTCCTACGAATAATATTCTCGCTTGAGCAAACGGTGAAGCAAACCGACAGCTATTCAACAATGCGAGTACACTCCCCATGAAGCTCACCACCGTTCCCACCGAAATGGCAAGCATCACCAACCAGTGACATCAGCCGGGATCCATCCTTTCACTGTGCTACGACGTCTATGGGAAATACAGGCGAGTACATTCTCGAGTTTGAGTTCGCTGGTGTTATTCGTCTAGCCCGCATCAATCGCTTGTCATACCAAGGACAGACGACAGAATAAAATCTGGCCATTCGCAACTACCGTACCACGTCTAAATCTGACTCTGGTTTCTAATTGAAAAAGTCGACATGGGCAGCGTCAAGAGTACGGGCCTTGGGGGGGCTAACGCTACGTTCGGCCGTTGTCCCTGCGGAAGGGGAACAGAGCTCATCGTTTTGGTATACGATGGGCAGGTGGTGTGTCAGAATAATGGGCGTCCGGACATGGCCGACCGGAGGCGACACTCCCGGAGATGACAGCTGCCCGAGTCTCCGAGCACTATCTCGGGAGACAGTTTTCCGTATATAGAGAGAATTTTCCCCCTTCGACGTCGTATCAATCGACAAACTCACTATCTTCATCTCTGTCGATCCCTATATTCCAACATGGTGATATCTGGATGCTGGCTAAGGTGTGCATTGCTTTGTCGCTTGCCGTCGCCCGAGACGCCTACCAGGGCTCAGATGTTAAAAAAGTATTGATTAGCAATGAGGGGACAGATCAATGACAGGAGTTCGATCTGGTTTAGGGTGCGTGGACTACGTGCGAGAAACCCGGACAGTATACACTATCTAGGTCACCTGCGAGTAACGAATTTCCGGGGAAAAAAAACACCACCAAGTGCATAGTACACAAGACTAGCACTTCCAACAGGATGTGTACTGGATGCCGGCGGACGCATTTGTTATATACAGATAGAAACAAACGAACAGAACTTGTAAAGAACGAGACTGGTAAGGGCAAGGATCGGTATAAGTTCTGGGGCGCTTTCGCCGGCCAGCTGCGCCACCACGCGGTATGGGCTAAGCAATCTGCCGCAGATGTGGGGTGGATGGGGGGGAGGGCGGACACGGCAGGGGAAGGCATTCGACGTGAGACGCGGGAAAACGAGATCAAGGAACTGGAAGAGAAGGCGGAGGGGCAGCGGCTGGAGGCGGGAGGTCTCCGCCAGGAAAGGGATTTGGTTCATGGTGAGGATTTGGGGGGACAATCTTTTGTTGCTACGTAGAAGGTTGTAGGAGTACAGAAGAAGAAGAACCTTAGAACAGAGAACACAGAGTACATCTCGCTACTTCCCCGCTTTATCCCCATTAGGCTCCCTGCTGTAGCTCCTCCGGCAGTCGCTTCCCCAGCAACGCCGCCCGCCTTACGATCTGATAGTTGAGGCTGATGATGATGATGCTTCATTGATCGTGTGCGACCCTATTGGATCATGACGATATTATGTACAGTCCTTTCCCGTTCGCCGTCCGCTGCGCCCTCGAACAGGCCGCCAGCGGCTCGCGGCGACTTCCCCTGCCCCCGCCCGGCCTGTCCCTAGATAAGAAGGAAAGAGAGAAAGACAGTAGGAAAGGAAAGAGGAAGGAAAGAGAGAAAGACAGAAAGAAAGCGTAACTAAGGAGACTGTGTATCTCCCTCCTCCCTCTCCCCCCCCGGGTCTGGTGGCCCCGTCCTCGCCCCCACCCTCGTCGTTCTCAAGAAATCCAGAACTGCTCCAGTGCACCGCTTGTCCGCGAACATTCCCCTGATCGTGAACCGGTTCTTTCCTCTTCCTGTCTTTTTCCGTATCTCCGCCCACATGATCTTCTGTTGCATCCTCCACCTGTCACAGTTCTTGAACAGGTGTTCCCTTGTCTGCGTCCTGTACAGGCACCACCCGCACTCCGCCGTGTCGGAGTTCTTCGTCCACTTCAGGTATTGCCTTGTGCGGCAGTGCCCGGTCTTGAGTTGATGGTACCTCCCTGCCAGCCTCTTCGGGCCTCGCGCTACCAATTTATTCTGATAGTTGAGGTTGATGATGATGATTCATTAATCGTGTGCGACCCTACTGGATCATGACGATATTATATACAGTCCTTTCCTGTTCACCGTCCGCCGCGACCTCCAACAGTCCGCCGACGGCCCGCGGTAACTCCCCTTGCCCCCGCCTGGCCTTCCCACTGAAACTGAAAGAAAACACAACGCGCCCTTGCCCTACTTCCCCCTTCTCACCCCTCCTGTCTCTCAGCCCACTCCTGCCACCGTCGCCTTCACTCTAGGTCCCACCCTGCTCCCCACCTCTGTGGTCCGTAAGAAGTCCAGGATGGCGCTCGTGCACCGCTCATCTGCGAACAGGTCTCGGATCGCATGGCTGTCCTTCCCTTTCCCTGTCTCCTTCCGTACTTCCGCCCACAGGACCTTCTGCTGTCGCTTCCATTTCCTGCAGTGCTTGAATAGATGTTCCCTCGTCTGTGTCCGGTACTGGCACCACCCGCAGGCCGCGCTGTCTGCTTTTCTCGTCCATTCCAGGTATTGCCCAGTGTGGCAGTGCCCCGTTCGGAGTTGGTGAAAGCGTCCCGCCAGATGCTTTGGCGCTCGCTCCACCATCCGGTTCGGCCGTCGGTCTCTTGCCAGCTTGTACTTCCTACTCCTGACCCGCTCTTCAGTCCAGCTCCTTGCTTCGCCCCACTTCTTCTCTGCTATTTCCCTCCTCAGATTGGCCAGGGACCTGGGTGGGGGCATCCTCCTTACCCCGTACCGGTCCCCATACCTCAGCCACTCCACTCCCCGTGCATCCGGCTCCTCTGCTGCTTGCTTCGCCCACTCATCCGCTTTCTCATTTCCCTCCACTCCTTCGTGGGCCGGGCACCATCTGATTTCAATGCGCATCTCAGGCCTCGTCTGCTTTAGGGCAGCTACCCACTTCCTGGCCAGCACCGCGTACTTCTGCCCTGGCCCCGGTTCATCGGCCACTATTCTTCTCATTGCCGCCTGTGCGTCTGTGTAGATGGTGACTGCTTCTGGGGCTACTCTCCGTCTTGCCGCCAGCTCCAACGCGCGCGCCATGGCTGCACATTCTGCGTCGAAGGCCTCTTGGTTGTAACCTAGGTGGGTCTTGACCCCCACCCACTTGCTTCTGTTCTTCCATGTCACTGCGTACCCGGTCGCTCCGTTGCTGGCTCTTGACCCATCCGTAAAGATGGTTAGTCCTGCCCTTTCCCTTCCTGCTGTCCGCTTCGCCTCCTCTTTCTCCTCCACTATCGTTTCTAAGCCGAGCCTCTTCGCTGCAAGCGGCAATGTTATCGTCTCCTCCATTTGGCCCGAATAGCCTAGGGCCTCCTCGAGTCTTCTTCCAATGCCCGAGGGGGCCCCTACTATTTTCCTTGCCTCGTCGCCCCGTGGTAGCGCCAAGAGTCGTGCGCCGAACCGTCTCTGCCTGTTGTTGAGTTGCGCTACTGCTGGCCTTAAGCCCGCCTCAATGCCGAGTGCTGCTTGGTTCGTCGTTCGAAAGCAGCCAGTAACTGCTCGTGCCTCCAGGTTGACCAGTTTCTGGAGCTCCGCTGCTCCTCCCGCCATGCCCTGCTTTCCCTCTCCCTTCCACCTGATAGTTGAGGCCTTGAAGCGTGAATTCTACATTGCTTGGATAACCGAGTGACATGTAATGAGCATTGTACACTTTGCGTGACCACCGGTACACGCTGTGAGAGTGCGTATGGGACTGTGTGAGCCAGCACAGCCGTACGTGCACCATCTCCCTGGGAAAGCCTCCCTAAAGTACGGAAAGCTGTATTTGAGGTCCCTGCACATGTTCTATTTCGGATGTTATCAGCGTTAGGCAAGGAATACGGCATTAGAGAACAGGTTATATATGCCAAATCCGGCGGTTGGCATTTTAACATGCAATGAGTCTCCCTGTCGGATGGCATCTCACGGTTTGGTTTGATCTGTCTTTTGGATGGGTCATTCAATGTCACCGAAGTGATTTACTGGAAATGACCGACGCCATGCGAGTAATGCCGGAAATGAGTGACGTCGGCAACGAGCCTCGCCAGAAATCACACACACAGGGCGAGCAATGCTGTGAATACGAGGGTGGGGAAACCATCCTTATGCATCACGAACTCATACTCACACTCGCGCTCACACTCACTCGTATAGTTCTCAGTACGTAGCTAGGCGGTGACAACGGTATAGAAGTGCGCTGAGCGGTATTTCACAGTACATGTCCGTACAATTCCAGTCTGATTTGCCTTCAGCGGTGGTATTTTATACAGATCGGTACTGAGGGTAGGGAGGTGGGGACACTGGGTACTGCACGGTATGCAGTCAGACGTGGACACCGGTATCGTACTGTGATGAACGGTACTGCGCGGGATGCGTCTGTACTATCCCAGTCTGATCTGGCTTCGGTTTGCTGCGTGCAGCTAGATTCCATACAGATCGGTACGGTGTGTGACGAGACGGCGATACCAGTATCGTACTGTCACGAGTAGTACTGCACAGTACGCGTCTGTACTAACCTAGTCTGATTTCGCTACGGTTCGCCACGTGTGGCCATATTCCGTACAGGTCAGTATGGAGCACGGCGAGGCGGCGACACCGGCAATGCACGGTACAGCACTACGCCGTAACGTACTGACCAATACTTGTCAGTACTGTTATTAGGCGGTCCCACTGGTGCAGGATGCAGTGTTAGCTGCCAATTCAGTTTGTTTGTGTACTCGTCATTACAACAAAGTACCCAGCAGCATCCGTAGTGTAGCGCAATCCAGTGCGGTACTGGTCATTACTGCAGAACCGGTACCGGCCTGTACGTCACCGGAAGTCGAAGTTGCACAGGTACTGATGCTTACTCAGTAGTACACATTTTTACTTAGCGGTAAGGCTCAAGCGGGGCGCGCACTCGCTGGTGTAGACCTGGTGTGGTGCAGGGGGCGTGTTAGCACCCTGGACCAAATCGGGTCGCGTATGTGCAGCCCTTAGGTGCCTTAGGTGGAAGCGGACGTCTAGGGTGCGAACCAGCTACGTCACTCGCGCGGCAGTGGTACGGTCGTTGACATTTCCATTCTCGGATGCATACCCACACAACCCACGCCTTCCGCCCACCATAAAGGTCCGACTTTGCCGCCCATCCTTTTCACCACATCTCTTCTTTCTCTCGACTTTCAGGTCTTCTCCATCTTGCCGCTCATTTGTCTCTACCCCTTCCCTTCCCCACTCTTTGCCCTCTCATTCTATCCAAATCCTACCAACGCATCCACCTCTCTACCGTTTTTCATTCCCTGCAATGTCAAGAGCATAATTTTTGTTTTCCACCTTTTCCCTTGTCTTCAAGATCAGATATGGCGCCCATACTACGGTTTGTTCGTGAATGCCAATCCTCTTCTCTTCTCCCTTCCCACTCCCACTCTCACCCGTTAACCCCCCAATATAACAGGCACACCGCCAGCACTCCCGGCAATGCTGCCTGATGCACAAGTACATCCATCCGCGCTACTTCCCAACCGACAAATTAACTAGATGACCGAACATACTTTCTTCCGGATCTACCAGGCCCCCGCGAAAAGAATTTCAATATAAGGTATCTTCACGGCTCATCCCACTTCTTCCTCTCTGTGCGTACTTCTGATTCGTCCTGTGTGATGCTGATCGCCATACCGAAAGGCATCTGAGGCACACGCGAGAGAGCCGCCTCTAACAAGTGGGTGCCCAACTGGGGCCTTCGTTGTCACGCGGTGGTGCCATCGTCACTCTCGCCAAACAAGCATTTGTTCGTCTCGGGATAGCCATTGATGTGACCGACTTGGGTTCCCGAATGGAACCTCGTCAGTAAAGGCTAGTGGAGCACTTGGGATTGCCTGTCCCCGTTCTCGGCAACCTTTCGCACGCCCGCTCTTCCCAGCGAGAACCCGGCTACTGGCACATTAATCGTGTTGTACACATCAATGCTGATTATCCTGTCCGGGTTTGAGGCAAAAATAATAGTAAGTACGATGACGTATCCTTCCATCTTTCACACTGCACTAACGAGCACCTTCAATGTTAACCCAACCGCCAGTTCCAATACGAGGCCTACATCAAGGCCAACGAGAAGCTCAGTGTCACGCCCAATGACGTGCACAGCACCGGAGACGGCAGCCAAGTCGCTGCCATGAACAACGACGAGTGGGTACGTTATCCTGGCCAATGACAGTTACTGTACCAGGTCAAACGCGCACAACCAGACTCCTGACGACGCCGAAAGGAGTACCTCCCACCGCATTCCCCTAATTTCAGCGTTCACCATGGACTAGACCCAATGTATCTCGCTTCGTGCCTCGAGCGGCATTTCACGACCACCTATGATGGAGGTATGAATTTGCATTGCGACCAGACGTCGGCCACTCCACCGCCACCCACAGATATTGGAGGTTGGTTATAGCGCCTGCGTGGGGAAGTGATACAATGGCGGCCGACGAGAAGTGCGATGGCAAGGCCAAGGACCAGTAGATCATCAAAGCTGGCTGGAGATTCGGTGTCAAGGGCAACGACTTGCCCACAGCCAGAGTCGCATATCGGCGAGCGCAAAATGACTCGCTCTGGTCTCTTCGCATCGCACTCATGTGCCCCCTGCGTCTCGCGAGCGTATTTCCTGCCACCGACTATAAAGACGGCTTCGATTTCGGTTGCATGTCGCAGGCCGACACGTTCGGCGAACAAAAATCGGAGCCCACCTCCAACCCTTACCTCCTTCTCGCATTTCTAGTGTTGGAGCAATTGATCTGGCCAGTAGTGCCGACACATCCGTGGCAATGCCAACTACACTCACGAGCTGAGGCTGGCCGGGCACGCCTGCTGCGAGATGGCCCACGGAAGCCCTCGTGACCAGCTTCACTAGCTGGTCGGCGGCAGCTTCATTGCTCAAAACACGGTTATTGATTTTGGTTTCTTGGACTCCTTGCGGTTCCACATTTCTTTGTGGCAGGTTGACGGAGAGGTCAGCCCTTTTTTCCAGACCCAGCTTCGCTGGTGGGGTTCTTTTCCCCCTCGGATGTTTCTTGGTTTTTTCTTCCCGCTCAGTTTGTCTGTTTCCTTCCGGGCCCGATGGATGGCCCGATGCCGTTTTTTTGCTTTGCACCGTTGTTTTCATTTGATACCTGAGAATCAGTTAGTACGCATAGAATGCAATGTACGAGACTCAGGCAACTACGAGTTAGTGACGTTCAGCTTGGCCAACGTGTTCGTGATTTTTTAATGCGGAAAGCAAGTTGGAGTTGGCGTTACTCGTCCGTGAAGTGCTCCCCGTGAACATTGCGTAGACATGTAGCTGGTAGGATCGGCCAGAATGACTACTACTACTTCAACTGTGTTGGAAAGGACTACTGTAACACCCTCTACCTCTCCTCCAGTATAATTCATGGCAAACAGTCTATCTACCGACTGGTAGGTAGTGTCGGCTGTACATGCACCATAAGCCGGACATTAGTGAGGCATGACCACGCCATAGCCCGTCAAGCCCGGCTTGATGCCTGCCAGGTACTGGGCTACGACCGCCGGTCCTGGCAAGCTATAGGCGGCTGTATTATCAATATATTGCAGCCAGGGGTAGGGAACTGTGAGGCCGGGGCTGCACTGTTGCGTAATTGGTATTTACGGGCAGCCGCGGCGCACGGCTGCCAGCACATAACAAGAATAGACAAATAGCAGGTGAGCGGCATCAAGTAAAGGAGAAGGGATGTCCAACTGTGATGACAATCGCACGTGGGTTAGCGGGGTTATGGCAAAATCTATCGTTTGTATGTATCGCAAGCAGTTATCGCCTCGAAATTGAATCCTCAGGGCGAATAACGATTCCAGGGTGTCCTTGGCCTTCGCTCACGCCCTTCCTCCACCTCCACTTCCGCTTCCCCCGTCGTGTTAGTTCTTTGTTTCGTCTATTCTCACCTGGACACACTCTCAGAGAATACTCCCGCCATCCTTTCTTGCTTCCCTTGTCATTGATCAGTGCTTTCGTCTCCCGCTTTGTTGTACGCCAGTGAGGAGAGCAACAAGGCCCCTTCTCCTCCCTTTTTCCGTCTCTTCTCTCGTACTCCCATGTGTCTGTGGGCAACAGGCACCGGACCACGCTTCGCTCTTCGTTAATGACGTGCTGGCTGCGAGACGTCTAGCGTGTTGGCTGGGGATGGCTGTTGGAATATAAGGATCGACTGAAATGAAGATTGTGAATTGATTGATTGATCAAACGTCGAAGGAGGAACACTCTCTCTATATACAACGGGCTTGAGGGCTCGCCAGGAGTAAAGACGGAAGACTGTCTCCCGAGCCGGCGCCCGGTGACACGCGCGGCTGTCATCCCCAGACGTGTCTCCTCCAGGCCGCCATCTCCAGACGCCCATTATTCTGACAATAGCGATGAGAATAGATACTGGTGGTGTCTTGTGCTGCAGACAATACTTACGTTAGCCCGTCGCCCGTCTGGGCCACGGCGGGCCCGTCAGTGTTCACCACTCCACGCAAGTCTTATACCATGGCCGACCAGGGCCGTTGCGGCCGTGCTCAGGAGGGTCCGCGCCAAAAGGCTGCTGGGCTCTGCCTGGAAGGACTGACTGCTGTGAGGCCAATGAACTGAGGGAGGAAATATAGTGAAAAAACGAAGCGATTACCCAAGCTGACTCCTTACACATCCAAACGGCATTGTCATTCGAGATATATGCAGGACCGGAATCAGCCAAACCTAGGACCTGCAATTCACAATGAACTGCGATCCAATCGGTCGCGAAAGTAGAAAACAAACCGAGTGAGAAAATTATTCCCACGTTCGAGCGTCACCGTCCTCCCTGCGGATTCCCATCTCTCCGTTCGACGCAGCAGTGCGCATCGTTTGGTACAATCTCGACCCCTCGCGTTGAAGCCAGAAGCTAATGTTGTTTTTAATGACGAGGAACAAGAAATAAATCCCCGAGGCGTGGACGTAGCAGTGTTGTGTTACCGACCAGCGGACCGGCAGCAGACTGGCACCAGTCAAGTACTGAATGTGTCGCGCAAGTTGAACGGGACATGACAAGTCAAACTCCGGAAGGATGAGGTGTGGAAGTGGCGGTTGCGAGGACGGGAGTGGTGAATAAGTGGGATTGTGGCGACGAGGGGGAGAAGCGAGGGAGAAGTTGTTAGGAGGTTGGGGGGGAGGTAAGGAAGAGGTCGTGAAGAGGAGAGGTAGGAACGGCAGTAGGTGTCGGTTATAGCTGTAGTCGCGAAGGAAGGACCGCCTGCGAGGTGGTCAGTGAAATCTGGGGAGTCGTGAAGCGGGTCATTTGGGTGACGGTGGTACCTGGATAAGCATGTCGGAACAAAAGATTCCGCTCGTATGAAAGGAGCGAGCACGTAGTCTGTGTTGAGATTTACCGAGCACGATCGAAACACCGAGTTCTCAAGGAAGAGTGAGAGGAGGAGAAGTAGGGAGAAGAGAGGCGGAGACGGTGGTGGCGTTGAGTAGTTGGATCTGTACGAGATGTATGTAGATGACTCGTATTGTCGCTATTACGTGAGTGGGTAGAAGGAAAGAAAGAGAGAAAGAATCAAGTACAGAACGATCATCTTTCTCCCAACGCCTCCTAATCCGTCTTCTTTCCCAATGTAGCGTTGCCATAGCAACGCGCTGCCAACGCAACAGCCCTGCCCGACCCACCCCGGTGCCCTGTACGTGAGCAGCGAGAAGTAATTCCGACAGTCAGCGTCTCATTGCCGGGCCTGTTGGTCTGTGGCTGCGAGGATGAAAAAAGAGAAAGGTGTTGAGAAACCACCAGGTCGCCACCGAAACAGAGATTTCCCGACAGTGTGAGGAGATATCTGTATTCTGTAGTCTGGAGAGAAGGGTGATAGCGAGGCAGGCAGAGCTGGCGGTGAGGGCGGCAACATTGATCTATATGTGGTGAAACGGCTCTCGAATCCTCCCAGACGCCGAAGCACGCCAAAGAATGGAAGGAAAGAGGAAAGGAACCAAGTATGGAGCGACCCGCCGATACACAACGCTATACCAAACCATAAACCCCCGCAACCAAGAGCCGCCTCATCATTGACATAGCATCATGCCGCCGCCGCCGCCATAACATCGAGCCACTCTAGTCTCGCCTCACCCTTCAGTAGCCTGCTGTGGCTGAGCGGCGAGGGGCATTTCCAACAAAAGGTGAGGGGTCAGCGAGTCTCTCATGCAGAAAGTTCGCGAATGGCGAGACGTCCCAGCTCATGAGTAGTGGGCCCCGGCGACACAGAGACGGCACCCCGACATTACTAAGGGCTCCCCAGTACTGTGACATAGTTCAGACCCATAGACGGGGAGAAGTGTAGCAGAGTGGAACAGCGACTGGTGATAGGTGCTCCACTTGGGTATCTTCCCAGGGCCCGGCCCAGTATCTGAAGATTCATTATTTTGCTACTACATATGTACCAAAGAGGTACATCAAGGCATAGCCGAGCTTCAATATGTGCTCGGTGCGTACAAAGGCATGCACGAGCACCAGTTCTGTGGAGTATGCGTTCGCAGACTGGACATGAGCAGCTGCAATATGGGCAATGCTGGCTCGCAGGTACCCCTCGGGGTTCCCAGGAGAACGAAACAATGTCACCGCCCCAATGTGACGAACGACTACCTTGGCATTTGGTGCACCAACCCCCTTAAGCTGTGCGCCAAAATTTGACCTTCGTCGGTGCGGTGGTACCGTAGAGTCCCACGAACTCCGAGCTTCTCTCTCTATTCCTCTTTCCTCGCCGCGCACCACTCTTTCTTCTCATCACTCCCTAATCTTCAGTTACGTTACTCAAACGCCCCGGCCGTCAACCGATCCCGTTCTTTATCACCTTTAGGTATTCCGACGCTCACCACGCAGCCCGCAACATCTTCACCTCAAGCCCCTCCGCCAGCTGGCGGGCCAACTTCCTTGATACCCTGCGATACCACATCCACACGAGGTACCGGGCATCACCAGTCCGCCAGTAGGTACCCACTCGAACAACCACTCACCACTTCTTCTCTCCTTCCATTTGCAGCTTGTTTCGCTCGCCATCCTCTCGCACTCCGACAGGCCATTTCCTCGCGACAACTCCAGTTGAACATTCCACTACCTTTCACGGCAACAGGGTTCCCAGGACTCCCAGGTCCCCAAGGCAAGGATATGAGACCCCACCCTCAATACTCAGGCCGGATCTACCTCGAAGACGAAGTACCGCATGCCAAAGAGCCAGAGGCCCGATGGCGCGGTGGCCGGCAGCACCATGAGGCTCGCCTCGCGGTATTACCATCTGAACACGGGGCATGCCCGCACCGGACAGCACCTGCACTGGGCTAAGGGTCGCCCCACCGCCCAGTGCTGGTGGTGTCATTGCCCCACGCAAACGAGAGACCACCTCTTCATGATGTGTCTGGAATGGAAGATGCACCAAAAGGTTCTGTGGGCTGAGGTGCAGAAGGAGACGGGGAGGTGGAAGAGCCGGTGGAAGATCCGGGATCTACTCGCCGACAAGAGATGCGGACAGGTGGTGCTGGACTTCCTCACCTCAACGGATGTGGGAAGGCTGGTGCCGCCTCTGGACGGGGACGGTGCCAGGGGCCAGGCGTCCGAGTGGGAGCTCCAGGAACGCCGAGAGGAGGAAGAGGAACAGGAGGCGGAAGCGGAGGAGCTGGGTGCCGCGGGAGGCTCGGGTGCCGGGGAGGAACGGCCGCTGATCCCGCCCACGCCCTCCTTCCTGGCATCGGCAGACGAGGAGTAGGGGACTACCGCTTTTCCTATGTCATTTTCCTTGGTGATTTCCTTGGTGCGAACAATATCTTCTTGGGACAGGCCTGGGCGGAGGGCGAAGGGGAGCTTGCAACGCGCCGCCACCGCGCGGACTGCGGACAGGAAAACTGGGTAAAATCTACGCCACCATGATCTATATAGGTCACATGCGAGTATGAATAAACAAAAAAAAAATCACGCCGGATCTGGCCGAATTTCATGAAGATATACCGCAGTGGATAGAGCTTTCTCGCTATATTCAAGGGCCTGTACGACTCGCTAGGGGACTCGACGGGAGGCTGTAGTCTGTTTTCCAAAGGGCCGGACTGACACCTCCGGACGTCCAGAAATTTTGCACTGAGCGAAATCGGTCGGGACGGTAAGAATATCCACCGTAACTCAATGGGGAAGCCCGTTCCATTCGTATGCAGTGATCGATAGCTAGCCCGGATTATAAAACCCGCCCCGAAAATACGACCCCCGAAGGATAGGCACCCTTTCCTACATTGAAGGAGTTGGATATGCGCAGGCGGTGGAGAGGGGAAATGACGACTATCTATTCACGAACGTTTTACGCCATTGACTACACCACCAAATTCGTGTCTTCCGATCCAGCCATGATGTCAGAGTTGGAAATATTGAAAGGAATTGGTTGCTTAACCTTCATACAAGACTATGCAGCCTTTATATACAAGCATATGAGATCCGTTATCCCGCGGGACTCCATTTCCCAGTCGGGACTGTCAGAATAATGGGCATCCGGAGATGACGGAGCGGAGGTGGCACGTCCGGAGATGACGGCTGCCCGAGTCTCCGAGCGCCGGCTCGGGAGACAGTCTTCCGTCCTTTACCCCTGGCGAGTCCCTCAGGACCGTTGTATATAGAGAGAATGTTCCTCCTTCGAAGTTGTATCAATCAACCAATTCACTATATTCATCTCTATTGATCCCTATATTCCAACAGGGACGTCCTTCATCCGTCGGTAACTCTCCTTTTCCACCCTCGCACCGGTCGGCACCACATCCCTCCGCCACTTGTGTGTGCTGGACGTCCAAATCTGACAGCCACCAAACGATAGGAGAACGGATGCTGAACCGATTGCAATACCAACGCCCGCAACGTGTTGGAATATAGGGATCGATAGAGACGAAGATAGTGAACTGATTGATTGATACAACGTCGAAGGAAAAACATTCTCTCTATATACAACGCGCCTGAGGGACTCGCCAAGGGGAAAGGACGGAAGACTGTCTCCCGAGCCGGTGCTCAGAGACTAAGGCTGCTGTCATCTCCGGACATGTTGCATCTGGTCCGTCATCTCCGGACGCCCATTATTCTGACAGAACGCGTAAGCACCAATCCAGGAAGAAAACGATGATAACACATCGGAGCCAATAGAAAACTAACAAAAAATGATGAAACCCATCCCTTGGAATGGGTTGAAGGGTGGAGGATTGGCTGTTGTCGGAGGCGGGCAATAGATCGCCTCGTATCCCAGGGGATACTCACCACCCGTTGACATGACGCTGTAGCCAGCCGGTATCAAGAGACACCGCTGGGGTGCGTTGGGCCAACAGGGGTGCAATGCCCCCACTGGACGCTCGAGACGGCCTGGGGGGCCCACAAACTAGAGCGTGTTTGCGTAGTTGCCGCAGGCAATACCGGTGTACGGCGCCTGGACGGGTGCAGCTGGACGTGGGTATTCCACAGCAACACCGTCAGTCTTCGGTGTTCTTCCGCACCTTTGGTGTGAACCGCTCTCGCTAGCTGACGACAAAAATCGCCCACGAAATCCCCTTCGGGCAGGAACTTGCAGATGAATCTGAAGTCGCCGAATTCCCTGCCGAAGGTGTTACGTCAGAATGTTGGAGGAATGGTAGAGAATGGGGGCAGCTGTGCAGCTGACTTCAGGTAGACTTGTGGTTAAGTCGTGATCAGCTTCGGAGGTGTTGGCTCAGCCACAAGAAAGGAGGGGGTGAATCGACTGATGGGCTGTTATTTATCACAAATGCAGAATCCCAGAGCCCTTTCAAAGCGGTACCAGTAAAATGCGCCTTGAGCCACTAAATGTGGGTGGGTGTGCCCTGCATTGTGTGAGTCCTGAGTTTTGCGACCAGCTCTACCCATCCAGGCTTGTTCTTAGCAGTGGTAGTGAACCTCGCGGTCCAAGAAACTTATAGAACCCTTACAACCAGGTCCAGTGCGGGTGGCATTTGAAGAGCTGTCTCCAAAACTGGACCAGGATCGACATCACCAGCATTTTCCTTTCATCGTTTGATTCTATTGCAGTAACTGTCAAGATTATGATGGAAGTTTGATGGAACGATGAAGTCTGTGTGTATTGTCTTGTCTTAGAGAGAAAAGCAGGAAAAGTGAAAAGTCTGAATACACGTATATGACATGATTCTACACGTGACAAAGTAACGTGACAAAGCAGAACGAGTGAGATATTGCAACACTTCCCTTCTTGCTGCGCACCGTGGCAGCAAGCAAGACCGAACGACATAAAGAAACGCCATAAAGGATGAAAGTGAGAGAACGCCATAAATGATGAAAGAACGCCATAAAGGACGAAAAATGAAACACATAAAGTCCCAATGGCCTCATTAAAACCTCTGCGGTAAACCTAGTGGGAGAAACCCGCAGTAGGAAAAAGAGTGCCGTACAACGGGAGAACGATAAAGATAAAGATATAGATCTAATAAATCTAATAAAGAAACTTCTATCGCGACGTGTGTGGGGACCGCGCAAATGCAGGAACTGCTTAACAGAGTAAGCGTGAGGAACCGATCCCGTAAGCGTGTGAGCATCGGCCGATACCGTGAGCGTGTGAGCGCAGGCCGATACCGTGAGCACGTGAATACCGTAAGCGTAGGCCGATGCCGTGAGCGCAATAGGCCCGTTTATCGAAATGAGCGCAAACCAATGCCGTGAGTAAGATATTGATGCTTCTCCAGTGGTAGTGCCTTTGTCATAACATCTGCAAGGTTCTCAAGTGTATCGATCTCAGTGAATTTGACAACACTGGCAGCGTCAAGATGTCGAGAATTGCGGAAAAGGCACATCGATATGCTTGGCCTTGTCGCTCGTTATCGTAGAGCGTATGGTGCTTAGTGCGCCGTTCGAGTCGCATTGGATAAGCGGGACTACGGTTTCGCCGGTAACGTCTCGATGTAGGTATATGCGTCCTTGAGCTTCTCGAGTTGCTTCCGAGCAAGCAAGGTATCCGGCTTCGGTTGTCGATCTTGCAACGACAGTCTGCTTCTTCGATTTCCACGAAATTGGTGCTCCGGTGATTTTGAAAATGTAGCCACCTTGAGTCTTCCGATCGTATCGACAAAACAAAAACCTGCGTTTTAGCAACACATCATGGCTCCTTACGAGCACAGAATCACCAAATCGATGCATTGCACACACCTTCGTTTCGTTATTCTCTGCTGTCGGTTGCAGAACTGGATTCTCATGGATATCATACAAAGTTTGGTAACAGCAAGTGTTCCATTCAAGATCCTTATTCACACGTCACGGTCATGACCTGAAGCCGAAATGGACAGCTATATCACGTCGATCGATCAGAATGACGAGAATTGGTCGGTTCGACTTGAAATAGCTGTCCATTTCGGCTTCCGGTCATGACCGTGACGTGTGAATAAGGATCTTGAATGGAACACTTGCTGTTACCAAACTTTGTATGATATCCATGAGAATCCAGTTCTGCAACCGACAGCAGAGAATAACGAAAGGAAGGTGTGTGAAATGCGTCGATTTGGTGATTCTGTACTCGTAAGGAGCCATGATGTGTTGCTAAAACGCAGGTTTTCGTTTTGTCGCCTAATTGAATTCGGATCGGGTTGGGAAGACGCAATCCACATTGAAGGTAATAACTCAGCGGCGAGGGTGAAATGGCCAGTACGTAATGTGCTGCTGGTAACCACTGGACTGTCGGCCAAGCTAGTCGTCATTGCATGCGAGTCGGCTAGTCATTCTTCGTTTTCGTACATGTCCTCAATAGCTAGCAGTCTTTTTCCTTTTCCGTTGCCTTCACCATTGCCGTTGTGGTTTCTTCTGATTTGGTCGACCCGTTTCTTCAATTCGCATTCATTGCGCATATGACCGGATTCACCACAATGATAACAGATGACAACATTACCATCGCCGCCGGCATCTCGTGCACGTTTGCGTGGCTGTGTTTGCTGTTGGTTTTACTCTTTCTGGCGCTTCCAACAGTCTTCGGTTGTATGGTTGTCCTTGCTGCAGTATGTACAGCTCCGATTCTTTGTCCCTTTTCCACCGTGTCCTCCACGACCGCCACGACCTCCACAGCCCTCCACGACCCTCCACGACCACGCGTAGAGGCCTGTTCCCAATTTGGAGTCGACAATTGTGGCTTCCACCTTGTTTTCTTCCTCGGTCTCCTTAAGTACCGTAATGAGATTTGGAATAGTAATTCCAGCGGTTCGTTTTAGACAGCCAATAGCAGTCTTGAATTCGGGTGGTGCGGTAGTGTAGACGTGGGTTCTTAGGGCTTGTTCCGTTATTTCTTCCGTTGGACCTTGAAGTTGAAGGTGAAACGCTTGTAGTCGAGCGACCTAGACACTAATACTCTCTCCGGTAGTAGGTCGTGCATTCTGAAACTGGGCGACAATAGCAGTACGTACGATGTATGAGGTTGTCGGATCGAGCCTTTCCTTCAGGATTTGCCACATCTCCCTTGGATTTGTCAGTCCATTTACGTAAATGGCTGCTTCATCGGTGCAGGAGAAAGGAATGGCCGATATTGCGTAGGCTCGTCGCTTTTGGTAGTCTGCTGTTGCGGTCCTTGCAGCTGCTGTATTGCCAGCTGCAGGTTCTTCTTCTTTTCCGTTGACGATCGTATAAGCACCCATCGCCTGCAGGATGACAGTCACATCGCCTTTCCAGATAGCATAGTTCGTGTTGCTGAGCTGCTTTATCGACCGCAACTTCGACGTGTAGTAGATCTTAGACGACTGGTCACTGCTGGAAGACATTCTCGGTTGAAATGCGGGGGTAGACGTGCGGGGGGTAGACGTGCGCGGTTGGTAAATCGGCGAAATCAGTGGAGGATAACGAGAAATAGATTTTCCGACCGAACGTGAGGACGATTATCGATAGATTAAATGGAGATGGATTCGAAAGTAATATTGCGCTGGGCCGGGCTCATAATCTGTCAAGACTATGATGGAAGTTTGATGGAACGACTAAGTCTGTGTATATTGTCTTGTCAGAGAGAAATGAAAAATCTGAAAAATCTGAATACACGTATATGACGTGATTCTACACGTGACAAAGTAACGTGACAAAGTAGCGTGACAAAACAGTAACTAACTAAGCGAGAAAATCGAGTGATATCGAGGGAAAACGAGTGAGTCATAGTGCAATTTTGTCCAAGTCACGATAAGTGTCACGTCGCGGTGACAACCGCGGCCAACAGTACCTGGAATGGACGAGGAACGCGGACACGGCAGAGTGCGGATGGTGCAAGTACAGAGTGCAGACACGAGAGCACTTGTTCAAGCACTGTGAGCGCTGGAAGATGCAGCAGAAGATTCTGTGGGCAGAAGTACGAAAGGAGACAGGAAAAGGGAAGAATCGTCATAAGATCCGAGACCTGTTAGCGGATGAGCGATGCACCCGAGCAGTACTGGATTTC